>JAABUN010000188.1_pt1 | contig 159561 bp, 144 predicted proteins | sample 5559311 | NCBI WGS metagenome assembly JAABUN01 (sample SAMN10711877, study PRJNA513370) | rock metagenome | isolation source: Antarctica rocks | place: Antarctica: Victoria Land, Siegfried Peak sud
CGTCCTGACGGTGATTACACTGGTCGAGGCGGGAGTAGAACGCATCTATGCCAAGGCGATCACCCGCAAGCACGGCAAAATTTTGGAGAACATCGGCGCCACCCACGTCATCTATCCCGAGCACGTGGTGGGTAAGCGGGTCGCACACATGGTGACCGGCGGGGTGAAGGACTATCTGGAGTTCGAGGACGGATTCGCGATGGTTCGCACCTACGCCCCCCGGGAGACGTGGAACGTAACCTTGGCCGAGGCTGCGGTGCGAAGCACATACTCCGTCACGGTGGTCGGGATCAAGCGCAGCGGCGAGGACTTCACGTATGCCGTCCCTGAGACCGTGGTGCACGAAGGTGATGAACTGGTGGTCTCGGGGACCACCGAGAACGTGGAGAGGTTCTCCTCGCTTTCTTCGCGACGAGAGGTGTAGGCACTGATGGACGCACTATCTACCCCCCTTGAGCGAGTGTTGAAGAGGTTGCCCGGGAACGTGCTTCGCGCGGCCGTGATGACCAGCTCAATCCCGATTGTGGCGGCAGCGGCGATCACCGGCGTCGACGCGCTGCGCAAGCGGCGCACCACAGACGTCCACGATGCCCCCGAGAACGCCTCGCACCAGACCCAGGTGTCCGGGAACACGCTGACGACCTACACCTACGGCGAGCACGTGTATGCCGCCATGCTTGAGGCCATCGCACGAGCTCAAGATCACGTCTACCTGGCAAGTTACATCTGGAAGGGGGACGCTGTCGGGCAGCAATTCAAAGATGCTGTCGTGGCCGCAGCCGATCGCGGGGTCAAAGTGTTCGTGGTCTTCGACGGCTTCGCCAACCTGGTGGTGCCCCGTGAGTTCAAGAAGTTCCCGAGTAACGTCAACGTGATGCAGTTTCCGACTTTGCGCGGCGGCATGCTCGACATCCGGCGCACGGGTCGTGACCACCGCAAGATCCTGGTGGTGGACGGCACCGTCGGATTCGTAGGCGGCTACAACATCGGGTCGACCTACGCGACCCAGTGGCGCGACACTCACCTTCGGGTCGAGGGCGACACCGTATGGGAGCTGAGCAACTGTTTTGTCGATTTCTGGAATCGCCATAGCAAGGGCGAGCAGCCTGAACTGCCCAATGTCGGTGCCCCGCGATGGGACTATCCGATGCGCGCGGCTCGAAACGAGCCATCGCGGGTGGTCTTCCCGGTGCGCAATATCTATCTAGAGGCGATGGACCGTGCCACCGATCACGTCTACATCACGCAGGCCTACTTCATCCCGGACCGAGAGATCATGCACGGCTTGCTCGCCGCAGCCGCGCGCGGCGTGGACGTGCGAGTAGTGACGCCCCAGCGCTCGAATCACCTCGTGGCCGACATCGTGGCTCGCAGTTACGTCACCGAGCTGCTTGAAGGCGGGGTGCGGCTCTTTCTGTATCAAGACGCCATGGTGCACGCGAAGACCGCGACCGCCGACGGGCAATGGACCACCGTGGGCACCGCCAATATCGATCGTCTCTCGCTGCGCGGCAACTACGAGGTCAACCTGGAGGTACTGGGCCCAGAGCAGGCGAGCGTCATGGAGACGGTTTTTGCACAGGATCTCAGCAACTGCACCGAATTAACGGCGCAGCAGTGGGCGGATCGAACACTGCTGCACCGCGTGGGGGAGAAGGTTCTGCGTCCGCTGCAACCGTGGCTGTGACGTAGGTGCGCGACACCCTGGCACTCGGCTTGACCGAGTGCTAATAACTGCCTAGATTCGTCCTTAGCACTCGAGGCACGCAAGTGCCAGATCTGGGCAAGGTCGACCCCCGCGACGGCGGCCAATGCCCGGTGACACCGAGTAACCCAAGTGAGTTGACCCAGCTAGTCGACAACGACGAAAGGAAGGCCGACGTGTCGGTTTCCATCAAGCCGCTCGAAGACAGAATCGTTGTGCAGGCCGTCGAGGCCGAGCAGACCACCGCCTCTGGCCTGGTCATCCCGGACACCGCCAAGGAGAAGCCCCAGGAGGGCGAAGTCCTGGCCGTGGGCCCGGGTCGTATCGATGACAACGGCAACCGCGTCCCGATGGACGTTGCCGTTGGCAACCGCGTGATCTACAGCAAGTACGGCGGAACCGAGATCAAGTACGCCGGCGAGGACTACCTCATCCTCTCCGCGCGCGACGTGCTCGCCGTCGTTGGTGACTGACTCGTGAATTGATGCCCCGGCGTCCCGCATCGTGCGGGGTGACCGGGGCGTCGCCCATACATGCGCAAACACAAAGAAAGGCGTGTTCTTTATGGCAAAGCAATTGCAGTTCAACGATCAGGCCCGCAAGTCCTTGGAGCGTGGAGTTGACGCTCTCGCCAACGCAGTCAAGGTGACGCTGGGCCCGCGCGGGCGCAACGTCGTCCTCGACAAGAAGTGGGGCGCTCCCACGATCACCAACGACGGTGTGACGATCGCGCGCGAAGTCGAGCTGGATGACCCGTACGAAAACATGGGTGCCCAGTTGGCCAAAGAGGTAGCAACCAAGACCAACGACGTTGCCGGTGATGGCACCACCACCGCGACCGTGCTGGCCCAGGCAATGGTGAAGGAAGGCCTGCGTAACGTCGCCGCTGGCGCTGCCCCGTCGAGTCTCAAGCGCGGTATCGACGCTGCCGTCGAGGCCATCTCGGCACGGCTGCTAGACACCGCGCGTGAGCTCGATGGCCGGGACGAGATCGCGCAGGTCGCCAGCCTGTCCGCGCAGGACACCGTTATCGGCGAACTGATCGCAGACGCGTTCGACAAGGTCGGCAAGGACGGGGTCATCACGGTCGAAGAGTCCTCGACCACGGCGATGGACCTGGAGTTCACCGAAGGTATGCAGTTCGACAAGGGCTACCTCTCGCCCTACTTCGTCACCGACAACGACCGCATGGAGGCCGTCCTGGAGGACGCCTACGTGTTGCTGCACCAGGGCAAGATCTCGGCAGTGGCCGACATCCTTCCCCTCCTTGACAAGGTCGCTCAGCAGAGCAAGCCGCTGCTGATCATCGCCGAAGACGTCGACGGCGAAGCGCTGTCGGCACTCGTGCTGAACAAGATCCGCGGCACGCTCAACGCCGCCGCCGTTAAGGCCCCCGGGTTCGGCGACCGTCGCAAGGCGATGTTGCAGGACATGGCGATCCTGACCGGCGGTCAGGTCGTCACCGAAGAGGTCGGTCTCAAGCTCGACCAGGTGGGCCTAGAGGTCCTCGGGTCCGCTCGACGCGTGGTCTTGACCAAGGACGACACCACCATCGTCGACGGTGGCGGCTCGGCCGACGAGGTCGCAGCCCGCACCGCTCAGTTGTCGACCGAGATGGCCAACACCGACTCGGACTGGGACCGCGAGAAGTTGCAGGAGCGCGTCGCCAAGCTCTCCGGTGGCGTCTGCGTCATCAAGGTCGGTGCACACACCGAGGTTGAACTGAAGGAAAAGAAGCACCGCATCGAGGACGCCGTCTCGGCAACTCGCGCGGCCATCGAAGAAGGCATCGTTGCCGGTGGCGGCTCCGCCCTCATCCACGCTACGCGTGCGCTCGACGATCTGGACCTGTCCGGCGACGAAGCCGTCGGCGCAGCAATCGTGCGCAAGGCTGCCATGGAGCCCCTTCGCTGGATCGCGGAGAACGCGGGCCTGCAGGGTTACGTGGCCACCGCGCACGTCGCCGAGATGGAGCCCGGTCAGGGCCTCAACGCGGCCACCGGTGAGTACGGCGACCTGATGAGCGCTGGAGTCATCGACCCGGTCAAGGTCACCCGTTCGGCGCTGCGCAACGCAGCCTCGATCGCGGCCATGGTGCTGACGACCGACACGCTGATCGTCGATAAGCCCGAGGACGCCGAGCCGACAGCAGCGGGCCACGGCCACGGTCACTGAGGTCGAAAGTACTGAGGTCGAGAAGTACTGATGTGCAGGTGAAGCTCCTGTAGGCGCTCAAGTAATGGCCCAAACCTTGGAGGGGGTTTGGGCCATTACTGTGTTCGCAGCGGGTCAGGTGCTGGGTGCAGATCGGATCTAGTTCTTTCGCGCGATGATGGCCTCGCGCTCACCTTCGGTCATGGCACCCCAGACGCCATACGGCTCACGCGCGCGGAGCGCATGATCACGGCACTGCTGGAGCACTGGGCAGGCCAAGCACACGTGCTTGGCCCGTTCGTCACGACGGCGACGGGCCGGACCTCGCTCGCCCTCGGGGTGGAAAAAGACTTCAGGGCTGACGGTGCGGCACAAGCCGATGTACTGCCATTCCCAGAGCTCTGCCACGGGTCCCGGTTGCTTCGCGGTCTCGGTCACTCAGTCCTCCTCAACAAAGGTGTTTACAACGTCTTGGGTTAAGTAGTACCCATTCGCGAACCTGCTGAAACACCCGAAGGGGTGGGGCGGCGCAGGTCATAGACTCAACCCATGACATCTGGTGCCTCCGACCTCGATTCGCCCGCGACTTTTGCCGAGGTTGGACTGACCTTCGACGACGTGCTGTTGCTGCCCGGCGAGACCGATGTCATCCCCAGCGAGGCCGACACTTCGACAATGTTGACGCGTCGGATCGCGGTGCGCTCGCCGCTGGTCTCCGCCGCGATGGACACTGTGACCGAGTCGCGGATGGCCATCGCCATGGCACGAGAGGGCGGGTTGGGGATCTTGCATCGCAATTTGTCCATTGCCGACCAGGCGGCCCACGTGGATCGGGTCAAGCGCTCCGAAAACGGCATGGTCACCGACCCCGTCACCATCGGCCCCGACGCCACGCTTGCAGATATGGACGCTCTGTGCGGTCAGTTTCGGATCTCGGGTCTGCCGGTGATCGATCACGTCGGCACGTTGATCGGCATCATCACCAACCGCGATATTCGCTTCGAGAACGATATGGGGATCCGGGTAGCCGACGTTATGACGACACAGGGACTGGTCACCGGCCCGGTGGGCATCGATAAAATGGATGCGCTGCACTTGTTGGCCGTCAACAAAATCGAGAAGTTGCCCATCATCGACGCCGACGGCAAACTGCGGGGCCTGTTCACGGTCAAGGACTTCACCAAGACCGAGCAGTTCCCTGCATCGACGAAGGACGACGGTGGCCGGCTTCGGGTGGGTGCAGCCGTCGGCTTCTTCGGTGACTCGTGGGATCGAGCCATGGCCCTGGTCGAGTCGGGTGTGGACCTGCTTGTCGTGGACACCGCCAACGGGCATGCCCGGGGTGTGACCGACATGATCGCCCGACTCAAAGCCGATCCGGCGGCGGCAAACGTCGACGTGATCGGCGGCAACATCGCCACCCGGACCGGGGCTCAAGCGTTGATCGACGCAGGGGCTGACGGCGTCAAGGTCGGTGTGGGCCCGGGTTCGATCTGCACTACCCGAGTCGTGGCTGGCGTCGGAGTGCCTCAGGTGACCGCGATCCACGAAGCAGCCCGTGCTGCCCGTCGGGCCGGGGTGCCGGTGATCGGCGACGGAGGCCTGCAGTATTCCGGGGACATCGCGAAAGCCTTGGTGGCCGGTGCTGACACGGTGATGTTGGGTTCGTTGCTCGCTGGCTGCGAGGAGTCGCCGGGCGACTTGGTCTTCATCAACGGCAAGCAGTACAAGTCCTACCGCGGGATGGGAAGCCTGGGTGCGATGCAGTCCCGGGGGCGCGGGGTCTCCTACTCCAAGGACCGTTACTTCCAGGCCGACGTGGGTGACGACGACAAGGTGGTTCCGGAGGGCATCGAGGGGCAGGTGCCGTACCGCGGCCCCCTGGCGGCCGTCGCCTACCAGCTCATCGGCGGGCTGCGTCAGTCCATGTTCTATGTGGGGGCGCGGACCATTCCGGAGCTCAAGGAGCGGGGAAGTTTCGTCCGCATTACGGCGGCTGGCCTGAAGGAGTCGCACCCGCACGACATACAGATGACGGTGGAGGCACCGAACTACGCCGTTAGGTAATGCTCATGGCTTGTACCCTTGCCCCGTGACTGAGATCGAGATCGGCAAGGGCAAGCGTGGCCGCCGCGCGTATTCGTTCGACGACATCGCTATCGTGCCCTCGCGCCGCACCCGCGACCCCGAAGAGGTGTCGATCTCCTGGCAGATCGACGCCTACCACTTTGAACTGCCGCTCATGGCTGCGCCTATGGACTCGGTGGTCAGCCCCCAGACCGCCGTTGAGATGGGCAAACTCGGCGGCCTTGGTGTGCTCGACCTCGAGGGGCTGTGGACCCGCTACGACGACCCCACCAGGGCGCTCGACGAGATCGCGGCGCTCGATCCGCAGGACTGCACGAAGCGCATGCGCGAGTTGTATGCGGCACCGATCCGCCCTGACCTGATCACCGCGCGACTGCAAGAAATCCGGCGGGCCGGAGTGACGGTGGCCGGCGCGCTGTCCCCGCAACGCACTCAGCAATACTGGCGAGCCGTAGTCGATGCCGGGGTCGACCTCTTCGTCATCCGCGGCACGACCGTCTCGGCCGAGCACGTCTCGTCCAACCTCGAGCCGCTGAACCTCAAACGGTTCATTTACGAGCTGGACGTGCCGGTTGTGGTCGGTGGAGCGGGCACCTACACCGCCGCGCTGCACTTGATGCGTACCGGAGCAGCGGGGGTCCTGGTGGGCTTTGGCGGCGGATCGGCGCACCGCACCCGCACCACGCTGGGCATCGACGCCCCGATGGCCACCTCCATCGCCGATGTGGCCGCAGCTAGGCGTGACTACCTCGACGAGTCCGGCGGACGCTACGTGCACGTCATTGCCGACGGCGGCGTCGGTAACTCCGGCGAGATCGTCAAGGCGGTGGCCTGCGGCGCGGACGCCGTCATGATCGGAGCGGCTCTGGCCCGAGCTCAAGAGGCTCCTGGGCGCGGTTTCCACTGGGGGTCCGAGGCTCACCACCCCCTCCTTCCCCGCGGCGAGCGCGTGCACGTCGGCACGGTCGGAAGTCTTGCCGAGATCTTGCTGGGGCCGGGACGGGACGCCGACGGCAGCACCAATCTGATGGGTGCGCTGCGCCGAGCGATGGCGACCACCGGCTACACCGACGTCAAGGAGTTCCAGCGAGTGCAGATCGTCGCTTCCCCGTACTGAGACGCCTACCCCACCGGCTAGTCGTTGCTCCACTGGTGCCACAGCGCCGCATACGATCCGCCTGCGGTCAAGAGTTCGTCGTGGGTGCCGATCTCGGCGATCAAACCGTCTTCGACCACAGCGACCCGGTCGGCGTCGTGAGCGGTATGCAGACGGTGGGCAATCGCGACGACCGTGCGGCCTTGGACCACTGCGGCCAGCGACCGCTCGAGGTGCCGAGCGGCTCGAGGGTCCAGCAGTGACGTCGCCTCGTCGAGCACCAATGTGTGCGGGTCGGCCAAGACCAGCCGGGCCAACGCCACTTGCTGAGCCCGTGCGTCACTGAGCGCCGTGTTGCCGCTGCCAACCTCGGTGTCCAGGCCGTCGGCCAGGGCCCGCACCCACGGCGAGGCATCGACGGCATCCAACGCCTGCCACAGCGCACCTTCGTCGGCTTCTGGACGGGCCAAGATGAGGTTGTCTCGCAGCGTCCCCACGAAGATGTGGTGCTCTTGAGTCACCAAGGCGACCTCGCGTCGCAACTCATCCAGCGGCAGGTCCACCAGCGATACGCCGTTGACCGTAACGGAGCCGGTGCGCGGTGCGTCGATGCCCGCCATCAGCCGGCCCAGAGTCGACTTTCCTGCTCCAGAGGGGCCGACGATGGCCAGGCGTTCACCGGGACGAAGGACCAAGTCGATGCCGCCCAGCACGTCCACTCCCGGCCGGTAGGCGTAGCGCACGTCCCGCACCTGCAGCACTGGGCCGCGTTCGCCGGTCGCCGCAGGCATGGTGGCCCGGACCTCTCGGTCCGGTGGCACTTGGCTCACGCCGAGGATCCGGGCCAGGGACGTCGCGCCGACCGTCAACTCATCCAGCCACATCAGCAGGTCATCAAGGGGACTGCTCACCCTCAGCGCATACAGCGCAACGGTGGTCACGGCACCGACCGTGCTGGCCTCCTGGCCGATCAGCCACCCACCCCAGGCCACGGTCACGGCGATCGGAAGAACGAAGGCGAAGTCCAGCGAGGGGAACCAGGCGCAGCGTAGGAAGAGGGTGCGGCGCTCGCCAGCATACATCGTCTCAATCGATCTGCGCAGTTGTTCGTGGCGCGCATCCTGCAGGCTGAGCGCGTCAATCGTGCGGGCACCCTCGATGTTTTCGGTGAAGACGCCGTTGGCTGAGGCGTAGGCGGCTCGCTCGCGCTGATAGGCCTTGGGCGCTCGCCGCAGGAACCACCGCGTCGGGAAGACGACGAAGGGCACCGCGACGCCCATGGCGAGGGCGACGAGAGGGTCGGTGAGAAATGCGGCGAGGACGGTCAACGTGACTGTCACGATCGAGACCACGATCGTGGGCACTGCGAAGCGCACGACGTGGGACAGCGCTTCTATGTCGTTGGTCGTGCGCGCCAAAAGATCCCCGGTGCCGGCCCGCTCGACCGTGCTCAGCGGCAGTGCCGTGGCGTCCCGCATGAACTGCTCCCGCAGTTGCGCGAAGACCGATTCGCCCAGGATGAACGAGGCACGGATCCCGGCCCACAGGAACACGGACTCGGCGATCACGGCGAGCGCGAGCCCGGCGATCAGCAGGTTGAGCTGGGGCGGAGTGCCGTTTTCGGAATCGATCAGCAGGTCGACCATGAGGCCGATCAACGCCGGTCCGGCCAGCCCCGCGACGGCAGTCAACCCGTGCCAGAGCAGCACGACGGCGAGGCCGGATCGGTGCTCACGCAACAACCATCGGGTATGCCGCCACACCACGGCCGCCGACGCGATCGGCAGCGTGCGGGTGACGAAGTCGTCGTGGGTCGATGCGCTCATGCGTCCACCGGCCGGACAGATCCGCGCAGCACAAGGTCGGCATACCGGGGGTAGGCAGCCAGGAGGTCATGATGTGTGCCGACGGCGGCGACCCGATCCTCCTGATGCGCGTGCGAACCATCCACGGAGACCACAGCGTCAACGAACAACACGGTGTCCGCGTGCTCCAACAGCAGGGGGCTGGCGGTGAACACGATGGTGGCCCGGCCGGCTCGGGCGGGGCCTAAGCGTGAGGCGATCCGGGCTTCGGTGTGGGCATCGACGGCGGAGGTGGGATCGATCAGGACCAACACCTCGGCGTCGGTGAGCAGGGCTCGCATCAAGGCGAGGCGCTGCCGTTGACCACCGGAAAAACTGCGCCCGCGTTCGGCGACCTCGGAGTCCAACCCGCCGGGCAGGGCCGCGATTACGTCAGCCGCGCTAGCGACCTCGATGGCCTCAAGGAGATCGAGCTCGCTGCGCTCCTGCCCCAGGGTCAGACCGTCGCGGAGCGGACCGGTGAAGAGCGTTGCGTCGCCGTCCCCGACGACGATGCGCGCGCGGACGGACGCGATCGGCATACCGGCCAAAGGTTGTCCGCCCCAGCATGCGGGGGAGCGGTCGGGGCCCAATCGGGCCAGCCGGTCGGCGATCGCTCGCGCCTGCTCGGGGGTGTGCGTCACGATGGCGGTGACCCCCTGCTCGGGGATCTGGACCCCGCTGATCGGGTCGTGCAAGGGCGCTGTGCCGGACGGGATATCGGCAGTGGAGCCAGCCACCGAGTCGTCTTCGACCCCGGTGCTGGTCTGCAGATCGCTGCGCACCGCCAGGAGTCGCAAGACCTTGGCCGCGCCGATCCGTGCCCGGATGAAGTGAGAGACGAACTGGGTGGCAAAGCCCAGCGGCATCGCAAGGTAGGCCGCGGTGCCGTAGAACGTCACCAGGTCACCGGCGTTCAGCGATCCGGCCCCGACCAAACGGACACCCTGCCAGGTCACGATGACCACGAAGATCCCAGGGAGGAAGGCGCGCGCTGAGTCCAGGGTCGCGTGCACCGGGGCCACCTCACAGCCCCGGCGCAACACCTGAGCCGACTGTGCGTCATACCGGCGCAGGAAGGTCGCCTCTCCGCCGATGCCGCGCAGCACGCGCAAACCCGTCACGGTGTCCGAGCCCAACGTGGTCAAGAGTCCGGCCGCCTCGCGGGCCGCGTTCTGACGTCGCTGCAAGGGTTTGAGGACGGCCGAGAGCAGCAGCGTCACCAACGGCACTCCGAGCAGGACAATCAGCCCGAGCGTGGTGTCCCGCGAAAGCAAGATCGCCGCGACGACGCCGTAGGAGATGACCGCACCCGCGATCTGCCCGATGGACTCGTAGAGGTTCGCGATCCGCATGGCGTCGCTGGCCACCACCGAGACGACCTCGCCCGTCGGCACGGTGCGGGTGATGGCCGGCCCGGTGCGGGTGATGGCCGGCCCGGTGCGCACAATGTGGTCGCCGACGACGTTGATGGTGCGGAAGGTCGCTCGCATCCAGTTGGTCACCGCGACGCGATGCCAGGTGGTGCCGAAGATGGCACCCAGGGTCGCCAGGCCCACGATCGCCAGGCACCACCAGGTCAGCGCGGCGCGGTCTTCGCCGACGATGCCGCGCTCGATGGCCAGGCCCAATACGGTCGGGATCAGGGCCTGGGAGACCATCCAGATGGTGCAGACGACCATGTTGAGCACGAGCATGGGCCATTGCCCGCGGGCCATCCACCACAGATATTGACCGGTGGTGCGGGCACGCAGGAGCGGGTCAGTGCCGGGGTCGGCCTGGGGGAGAACGCGCATGACGCAGCCACGATATGCCCGGCGCAAACCTCGATCCAGCCAATTTCGAGGGAGCGGCCCGGCTCGGGCTCAGCCGCCGGACGTACGCTGATCCTGTGTTGCGCACTGCCCTACTACCTCGCTGGCTGGTCTTGCTGGCGATCTTGATTGCCATCCTGATCGCGTTCACTCAGTTGGGTCTGTGGCAGATCTCGCGGGCCAACTCTGCGGACGAGCAAGAGGCTCTACGAACTCAGGAGCAACTGGCCCCGGTTCCGCTGGCGTCGGTGACCGCTCCACACGCTCCGTTTCCTGCCGACGGCTCCAACCTGCCGGTTGAAGTCAGCGGTTCCTACGAGCCGAGTTTGCAGTTCGTGGTGCCGAACCGGGTGCTGAACGCAGAGCAGGGCTGGTGGGTCGTCACCGGTCTGCGGACGGACGACGGAGCGCTGCTCCCGGTGCTTCGCGGCTGGGTGAGCGACCCGTCGCAGGCAGGCACCCCAGACGCGGGTCGCAGAGTTGTGCAAGGCACCTTGGCGCCCTCGGAGTCCGCAGTCCCCGACGCGGACGGAACGCCGTTGGCATCGGGGGAGTTGGCTTCGATCGAGTTAGCAACCTTGGCTAACACCTGGTCTGGCGATCTCTACAACGCCTTCATCTTTGCCACCGATGAGCAACCTCCGGTCGCCGGGGACGTGGTGCCGGTGCCACCCCCGTCGTTGGGCGGGGAGAGTTTGGACTGGCGCAATCTGGGGTATGCACTGCAGTGGTGGGTCTTCGCCGGTTTCGCCGTCTACATGTACTGGCGGTTCCTGCGCGATGCCACCTACCCGCCGGTCACCGAAGACGCAGAACCGCGATCTAGAGATATGAAGAAAGAAGGCGCCCCGTGAGCGCAGTTAGCAAGCTGAAATTTTTCCAGGTCATGGCCATGATTGTGGGGCTGGCCCTCCTGGTGCTGACCACGCATATGGTGCTGCGCTACGGCTTCGGCAATCACATCCTGGACTGGTGGGCCCAGCCCCACGGCTTCCTCTACATGATCTATCTCGTGTCGGTGGCGATGCTCGGATTCCAACTGCGGTGGTCCCTCGGCGCGATGGTGGGCGTGATGTTGGCCGGTGTGGTTCCGTTCCTATCGTTCTACGTCGAGCAAAAGGTGACGCGCGCGGCAAAACGGCAGATGGGGATCACGGTCGCTGAGCGCCGGTAACCTACGTGGGTGACACAGACCCCCCCGCAAGCGCGGCACGCGTCGTCTGACCCCCTTGCTGAGCATCCAGTCCTGGTCGTTGACTTCGGGGCTCAGAACGCCCAACTGATCGCCCGTAGGGTCCGTGAGGCCGGTCGCTACAGCGAGATCGTGCCGCACACCATGGCCGCAGCAGACATGCTCGCCAAGTCTCCGAGTGCCGTCGTGCTCTCCGGCGGCCCCGCCTCGGTGTATGCCGACCAGGCCCCGCGGCTGGACCCGGCGCTGGTCGAAGCCGGAGTGCCCGTCCTCGGCATTTGTTACGGGTTTCAGGCTATGGCTGCAGCGATGGGTGGCACCGTCGCCAAGACGGGAATGCGCGAATACGGTGAAACTCGAGCTAGTGTCAAAGACACGACCAGCACCCTATTCAACGGTCAACCCGATGCGCAGCCGGTCTGGATGTCGCATGGCGACTCGGTCACCGACGCCCCTCCCGGCGCCACGGTCACGGCCACAAGCCCCGGCGCGGAGGTGGCCGCCTTCGAGGATGACGAGCGCCGGCTGTATGGCGTGCAATGGCACCCGGAAGTCATGCACTCAACCTTTGGGCAGCGTGTGATCGAGAACTTCCTGCGGCGCGGGGCTGGGCTAGAGGCCAACTGGAACAGCGCCAACGTAGCCGCGGAGCTGGTCGCCAAGATCAAGCACGAGGTCGGCGACGCTCGACTCATCTGCGGCTTGTCCGGGGGCGTCGACTCCTCGGTCGCGGCGGCGCTGGTCAACGCGGCGGTGGGCGACCAACTGACATGCGTGTTTGTGGACCACGGCCTGTTGCGCGAGGGCGAGGCCATCCAGGTCGAGCAGGATTTCGTCGCCGCAACCGGGGTCGACCTGGTCGTGATCGACGCCCAGCAGCGCTTCCTCGACGCGCTCGCAGACGTGTCCGACCCGGAGACCAAGCGCAAAATCATCGGCCGCGAGTTCATCAGGGTCTTCGAGCAGGCGGCTCGGGACATTGCCGGGCACGCCGACGACGAAGGCCACCCCGTAAAGTTCCTCGTCCAGGGCACGCTCTATCCCGACGTGGTCGAATCGGGTGGAGGCACCGGCGCAGCCAACATCAAGAGTCACCACAACGTCGGGGGATTGCCGGACGACCTGCAGTTCAGTCTGATCGAGCCGCTGCGGACTCTCTTCAAAGACGAGGTCCGCCTGGTCGGCCTCGAGCTCGGCGTCCCCGAGCCCATCGTCTGGCGACAACCGTTCCCCGGGCCGGGTCTGGCGATCAGGATCATCGGCGCCGTCGACGCCCAGCGCCTCGGCATCTTGCGCCGGGCCGACGCTATCGCCCGCGAGGAGCTCACTAAGGCCGGATTGGACCGGCAGATTTGGCAGTGCCCGGTGGTGCTGCTCGCCGATGTGCGTTCGGTCGGCGTCCAAGGTGACGGCCGCACCTACGGCCACCCGATCGTGCTGCGCCCCGTCTCGAGTGAGGATGCGATGACCGCCGACTGGACCCGCCTGCCGTATGAGGTGCTCGCCACCATCTCCTCCCGCATCACCAACGAGGTCGAAGAAGTCAATCGCGTTGCGCTGGACGTCACCAGCAAGCCGCCCGGCACCATCGAGTGGGAGTGAACGTCCTCACGCAGGCCCGACTTTGCGCGGCCTTGGCTGCGGGTCGAGGGGCGCGCGTGGTTTCACGGCTACGCGGGGGAGGCTCGGCGCTGCCCGGTCTGATCGCGGAGACGATCGACCCCAGCGTGCTGCGGCATACCTTGGCGTATGTCCCGCGCGGCATCGTGGTGGTGACCGGCACCAACGGCAAGACCACCACCACCAAAATGTTGGTCGCGATCCTGCGTGAGCACGGGCTGCGGGTCTTCACCAATCCGACCGGGAGCAACTTCACCCGTGGCGTCATCTCGGCACTGCTGACCGAGGTCGACTGGAGGGGCCGACTCGAAGCCGACGTTGCGGTGCTGGAATTGGACGAGGCCCACGCCCTTCACTTCGCGGCGATCGTTCCGCCCACCCACTCGCTGCTGCTCAACGTGGCCCGCGATCAACTCGACCGGTTTGCCGAGATCGACTTCACCGCCGGCCTGTTGTCCTCGCTCGCCGAGACGACGACGGACGCGGTGGTGCTGAACGCGGACGACGCCTTCGTGTCTCGGATCCCGCCGAAACTGGACCCCGCGGTCTCGATCCACTGGTTTGGCGTCGACCCCACCATCGCCGACAGGCTTCCGGAGATTCAGGAAGCCGACGTGCGGTTCGACGACCCGTCGGACGCGCCGACGATGGGCACCGACGACGGTCTGTTGCTGACCCACGACGCTCAGTCCTTCACCGTGCGCTACCCCGGAGGCGCGGACGTGGGGCCGGTCAAGCTCAAACAGCGCGGGCTGGCGGCGATGATCAACGCCACCGCAGCCAGCACGATGGCCCGCGTGGTGCTCGAGGGCGACTTCGCTGCGTCCACCACCCTTGCGGCCCTCTCGGCGGTGGAGCCGCCATTCGGACGCGGCGAGGTCATCGACATCAACGGGTCACCGCTGGAGTTGGTGCTGGTCAAGAATCCAGCCGGATTCACTGTGGCGCTCGGCACCTACGACTCGGCGCCCGAGGCGACGATGATCGCGATCAACGACAACTACGCCGACGGTCGCGACGTCTCCTGGCTGTATGACGTGTCGTTCGCCAGCCTGCGAGAGCGCGGTGTCGCGATGACCAGCGGGGTGCGGGGCTGGGACATGGCGCTTCGGTTGCAGTACGACGACGTGCCAGTGATCGCTACCGAACCTGAATTAGACGTCGCTCTGGACACCTTCCTGGAAGAGCACGTAGGGGAGCCGACCCGACTGTTCTGCACGTATACCGCGATGATGCATCTGCGCCGACGGTTGGCGATGACCTACGACGTGACCCGCTTTGGAGAGGAGCAGGGATGAGTCAACCCAGTAAGGGTGAGATCCACCTCGTCCACCTCTACCCCCGCGAGATGAGCATCTACGGCGACCTCGGCAACACGCGCTGTTTGGCGGCTCGGTTGCGCTGGCACGGGTACACCCCGGTGGTGCACGACCACGCCCCAGGGGACATGTGGCCCGAGAGGGCCGACGTCATCCTGGGCGGCGGCGGGCAAGACTCGGGCCAGGTGCGGGTCACCCAAGACCTCGACGCCCAAGCCGATCGACTGCGCGATCTGGCGGAGGCAGGCATCCCGATGCTGATGGTCTGCGGGATGTACCAACTCTTCGGCAAGGCTTTCACCACACTGGAGGGCAAAATCCTGCCTGGTCTGGGCATCCTCGACGTGACCACACAGGGCAACGACACCCGGATGATCGGGCCGGTCGTGCTGGACACCGAGTTCGGGAAGGTCGTGGGCTACGAAAACCACTCCGGCTCCACCGCCCTAGGCGAGGGCCAGCGCCCCCTTGGGACGGTCTTGAGCGGCTTCGGCAACAACCGCACCGACAAGGTCGAAGGTGCGCGGATACACAACGTGGTGGCGACCTACCTGCACGGCCCGGTGCTGCCCTCGAACCCGACCTTGGCCGATGGGCTGCTCGAGATTGCGTGCCGCGCCGTGACCGGCGACTTCATCGCCGGCATCATCGACGACTCCACCTCCCAAGAAGCACACGGGCGGCAAGTGTCACGACTGGTCTCCAGCGCGCGCGCCAACTAGCCGGAGGCTGCCCGTCGAGCGGTTCTCTTGCGCCCGATGAGCCATCCCGCCCACGCGGTAATTCCCAGCGGGACTTCAAGCAGGTGCGTGAACACCGCATACAGCAGGGCGGCAGCAGAGGCCGAAGCCGGGTCGGCCCCGAAGGCGACCAGGATGCCAGCGGTGCCTATTTCGGTGACGCCGAGCCCCCCTGGCGTGATTGCGACGACGGTGAGGAACTGGCGGAAGGTGTACGCCGCAAATAACGGAACCACCGCAAGTTCCATGCCGACGGAGCGGGCCGACACCCAGTAGAGGATGAAGAAGAAACCAAACATCCCGACGAGCCCCAGCGTCATCCTGATGCTTCCGTGGCGCACGACGTCGTGGATGCGGGACCGCTGGTCTTCGATCAACGAATCCAGCGTGGCGAGGCGCGGGAACCTCTTGGCCAGTGGTTTCGCCAACGTCGTGACGGCTCCTCCCACTTCCCGGGCAAATCGATCTGAGTAGACCAGTCCAGTAAAGAAGCCAATGAACAACAAGCCGATCGCGGTGGCGATCAACGCCGCAACTGCCACCGGTCGAGGCGCATCGACGGGGCCCAAGATGACTGCAAGAGCGCCGAGCACCGGCAGCGTCAATCGGGCCAACAAGTTCCAAATCGAGGTCACCACGATCGACGCAGAGATGGCTCGCCGGGCGAATCCCCACGAGCGGAACATGACGTAGCTCAGCGCCACACCGACCGCCCCGCCGCCGGGCAAGATATTGCTCACCATCGACCCGGCGGCGTTGACCATGAGCGCTCGCAGGTGCGACAGACCGGGCAACGAACCGATCAGCGTGAACGTGTAGCAGTAGAGGCCCGCCAGCAATAGGGCCCCCATAGCCAGGGCCGATCCGACCCCAACCAGTTGCATCTGGTCGAGGATCTGCGGCCATGTGGTCCCGGCGATGCGGGGCAACCCGTAGACCAAGAGCAGGATGGCGATCGAGAATCCAATCAAGGACTGCAGTACTTCCTTGACCCCGATCGAGTTAAGCGCCGCACCCGCAGAGGGGTCGGGCTCGGGCGACGGTGTGGTCGTCGCTTCACTCATGCTGACCTTTCTGCGGGCTGCTCACGGTGCCACTATGCACGATGTCGTTGAAGGCGTCGGCCGGTGCCGGAGGCGACGTGGTGCGGCGTGGCTCGACGAAAAACTCGCGACCGACCGCATGGCGCAGCAGGGGGGTCGGCACCGAAAGGGTGAGCGCGAGACTGCGGCTGCGGCCTCCAGCGGAGGTGGCCTGCGATTGGTGCGCCGCCATCGCAGCCCGTTTGGCGTGAATGTGGTCTCGTACGTCGACCCGGTGGGTGATCGACGCGCTGGGGGTGAAGGCACCGGCCCATTCATCCGGATCGAAATCGCCGAGCAGATGCATCCGGTGTCCTATCCGCACCGCCCGCAGGATGGGCTCTCGGGGGACCGTTGCCTCGAATAGGCGCACGTGAGGGAGGTCGTGCACGGCGCGGCGCACGATGCGGTGCACCTGGACGTGATCGCGGTGACCGTACCCCCCAGCCTCGTCGCAACCTATGACGACATCGGCCTGCTGTTCGTGAAAAATCGCCCCCACCCGCGTGGCAGCCTCGGCAACGTCCACCGTATGCAGACGCGCGCGGCCGCCGCAGGGCCGCAATGACTCGGGGCCCATCCCGCTGTCGCCGTAGCCGAGGTCGATGACCTCGGCCGCGCCCAAGGCCAGCGCGCTGGCCCGCAACTCAAGGAGTCGACGTGCGCCGAGCCCACCCACGGCATACTCGGCGCAGCTTGGCCCAGCATCCCCGTCGGTTGCGGTCACCAGCACCACTCGGTGACCCTCCGCGCTGAGGCGGGCCAGGGTGCCGCCCATCAGGATCGCTTCGTCGTCGGGATGGGCATTGACTGCCACGACACATCGGCGACTCACGATGAGCAACTCAGCATGGATGTGTCCCTGGTCGTCGACAGTGTGCGGCGGCGCCCCCGCGGCACCGCTGATCACGATACGGGACGTGGCACGCTATGGGGCGTGTTGATCGCGCTGGTCTCCGACTGTTACGCGCCCCGCTTGGGGGGCATCGAGGTTCACGTCGGCGACCTCGCGGCGCACCTGCGCACGGCCGGTCACACCGTGCGCGTCATCACGGCCACGCCGGGGGAGCCAGAGGTCGGGCTCCTGCGGCTCATCCCGCCGGTGCCGTTAGGGGTGCCGATCAATCCGTGGGCCGGGCCGGCCTTGAAATCCCTTCTGCGTGGCGCCGACGTGGTGCACGTCCACATGGGCATCGTGGCCCCCTTTGCCCATCAGGCGGCGTCGATCGCGGTCGAGCAAGGCACCCCGACGGTGCTGACCTGGCACAGCCTGGTCGCGGGCTCACCGGCCACGAGGGTGCTCGCTGCGTCGTGGCGGGCGTGGGTGGACGCCGGTGCGGTGCCCACAGCGGTCTCGACCGTGGCCGCAGCGCAGGTGGCCCAGATCGTGCACCGACCCCACGTAGAGGTGCTGCGCAATGGGCTCGACCTGGCGCGGTGGCAACCCGATGGACCCCTGCCACACCCCACCGATGATGGCCCGGCCCACCTGGTCAGCGCCACGCGGTTCGCGGTGCGCAAACGTCCCGGCGCGCTGATCGCCATGATGGCCCGCGTTCGCGCCGCGATGGCCCCCGAGCAGCGCCCTACGTTGACCATTCTGGGAAACGGTCCGTGGCTGGCCCCGCTGCGGCAGGTCGTGGGGCGCTCGTCAATGCGCGCATGGGTCGACCTACCTGGCCGGGTGCCTCGCGCAGACCTCCTGGAGATCTACGGACGCGCCGACCTCTACGTGGCAGCCAGTCGTCGAGAAGCGTTCGGAATCGCGGCCCTGGAAGCGCGCACTGCGGGACTGCCCACCGCGGGGTATGCCGGCAGCGGGGTCGCCGACATCGTGAAGGACGGCGTGGGCGGTGTCTTGGCCACCTCCGATGCCGATATGGTCGAGCGCTTGTGTGCGCTCCTGAGCGATCGCGGGCGGCTGCGGGCCATGTCGGTCTACCACCGTGAGCACGTCCTGACGGCCCACGACTGGCCGCGTGTGGCGCGCGACACGCTGCATACCTATTCGTCGATGAGAAGGCAGGAAGATGCGCGCACGGATCGAAGCTCGCACCGCTGACGACGTGGTGCGCTACGACTCGGTGCTGGCCCACGGCGAAGACCCGGGGCGCACCTTGGCGACGGCAGGATGGGAGCCCACCTGGGTCGGCGCAGACCGCGTGGTCACCGGCGACGGCACCAGCGAAGTGGTGTTGCGCTACTCGGTGACCCCTGGGGAGCGCACCTATCCCTTCCAACGGCTCGCGACGTATGCGGTCGTCACGGCGGAGGTCGATCAGGTCGAGTGCGTGTTGCTGACGTCGTTCACCGACGCTCGCTCGGGGTTGTGGGGACTTCCGGGCGGTGGCATGGACGAAGGCGAAGACCCTCTGGAGGCGGTGCACCGCGAAGTCTGGGAGGAGACCGGTCAGCGCATCGATATCACCGCCGCCCACGCCGTGGACAGCGATCACTGGGTCGGGCGCGCGCCGAATGGCCGATTCGAGGATTACCACCCCCTCCGGTTGATCTACACCGCCAGATCCCCGAAGCCGACCGAGCCGGTGGTGCACGACGTGGGTGGGTCGACTGCTTCGGCGGCCTGGGTCGACGTTGCCGCGTGGGAGTCCGGCCCACCGGTGCAAGCGTGGGGCGCTGCAGTGCTGCGCGCGGCTTTACATGCTCGCCAGTGAGAGGGTGCGCCTATGGACACTGTGTATGACGTGCTGGTGTATCTCCACGTGCTGGGTCTTGCGGCGCTGATCGGCGGCTATTTCGCCGTAGTGGCCCGCCAGTCCTCTTCGGCACCGTTGGTGGCGAGCGCGGTGATGGTTTGGGGTGCGCGAGCACAAATCATCACCGGGTTGGTCATGGTCGGCCTGGCCGAGGCGGTGCTGGACTACGAGTTGAACCACGTCAAGATCGGGGTCAAGTTGCTGCTTGCGCTCGTCGCCGCTTACCTGGTCGAGAAGGGTGCCGCGAAGGCGCGCCGCAACGAGAATGTAGCGCCACCGATGGTGCACGCAGCTGGCGGCATAGCGATGCTTAACGCTGCGGTTGCGGTGATCTGGTCCTAGCCAGCCACCACAAACCGATCATGGGCAGCACCAAAGGGATGAAGAGGTAACCCTGCCCGTAGTGGGACCAGACGCTGGCCTCGGGGAACTGCTCCGGCTTCACAAAGCTCCATGTCCCAACGCTGAGAACTCCGATGAGCTCAATGCTGATGGCCACCACGCTGACCAGCCAGGCCCGGGGGCCGGGCAGGGCTAGCGCGACGGTGGCCACGACGTAGATTGCTGCGGCGATGGCCGACAACGTATAGGCCAGAGGGGCTCGTTCGAAGTCGGTCAGTATTTGTGCCGTGGCCCGGGACACGGTGCCGATGACGAACACGACGTACAAAGCGAGGATGACGCGCCCCGGCCCTTGAGTGCGTGTATTCGCAGTTGAGCGCCTGCTCATCCCAGGCCTACGCCATACCAAATCTGGGCCACGCGGGCGCACATCACCCCGGCGACGAAGGCCACCACCGCCAAGACCAGCGTCCCCCAACGCGACTTCTCCTCTTTGGCCCAAGCTAGCCCCACTGCGGGCAACATGACCACCGTGACCAGGTACGCCCACAACTCCCAGGCCGGACCGACGGAGGACTGACCACCGGCCAGCGCCGCGGCATACCGCGCGAGGTAGCCGAGCATCGTGAGCTGTAGCAGCACGGTCGCAGTGATAGTCAACGAGCCGGGGGCCGCACCGCGCAATCCCGCGATCAGACAGGCCGCCGCCACGAGCAGCGACACCGACAGCGCCAGCACCGTCCACCCGTCCAAGTAGTCCGTGCCGGGGGCGGCAGGCGCAGTAGTCACGGCAGTCGCGGTTACGGCCTTGGCCGCTAGGGCGATCACCGAGCGGCGAGGTCGGCCAGCGCCGACCCGGTCAGTCGCTGGGTGGTCCACTCGCTCATGGGCTCGGCGCCGAGGTGGTGATACACCTCAATCGCGGGGGCGTTCCAGTCGAGCACCGTCCACTCCATCCGGGGGTATCCGCGCTCGATGCACACGCCCGCCATCGCCGACATCAACTGCGCCCCGATGCCACTGCCGCGATGAGTGGGGCGCACGTACAGGTCTTCGAGCCACAGGCCGTGGCGTCCAGTCCACGTCGAGAACGTCACGAACCAGATGGCCATGCCTACAACCGCGCCGTCTTCGGTCGCCACGAATGCGGTCGCCGCCGCGTCGCGGCCTTGCGGAAAGAGCGCCGCACGGAAGTGCTCAAGCGTGGCGGTGGCCGCCTCGGGCTCCTTCTCGTATGCCGCAAGCTCGGCAACGAGCTCAAGCAAAGCGGGGATGTCGTCGGGGGTGGCTGCGCGAATCACTCGCCAAGAGTATGCGTTGCTTCTTGTGTGTTGCTGTGCAGACTGTCGTGGCGCGGCGGTGGGAGGCTAGTCAGCCCTCCCGCCTAGAATCACCTGATCATGGCAAGTCTGTTCGATAACGTCCCTCTGCCCGACTTCGGTGCCCCCGCGGCAGGAGTTGACGCGACCGGGGTGCCTGACTGGGCCCGCCAGGGCGAAGCGGCGCCCGGACCCAAGAGTGCTGCGGGGTCTAGCTGGGCGCGGGCCGGTGTGCGTAGCGTCGAGGACCTTCTCGAGGGGCTCAATCCTCCGCAGCGCCAGGCCGTCACGCACGAGGGCAGCCCGCTGCTGATCGTTGCCGGCGCGGGGTCGGGCAAGACCCGGGTGCTGACCCACCGCGTCGCCTACCTGCTCGATCAGCGCGGCGCCCAACCGGGCGAAGTCTTGGCAATCACCTTCACCAACAAGGCCGCTGCCGAGATGCGCGAACGGGTCGCTGACCTGGTCGGGCCTAGAGCGCGAGCCATGTGGGTGTCGACCTTCCACTCCGCATGTGTGCGCATTCTGCGCCGCGAGGCGACGACGATCGGGATGAAGTCCACCTTCTCGATCTACGACGCCGCAGACAGCCAGCGGCTGATGGCGATGGTCATTCGGGACCTGGATTTGGATCCCAAGCGCTACCCGGCGCGCGCGTTCTTGACCAAGGTGTCCTCGGCTAAGAACGAGCTCGTCGACGAAGAGTCTTTTGCTGCTGCCGTGGGCAACAACCACTACGAGCGGATGGTCGCCTCGGCATACACCGCGTATCAGCAGCGGCTGCGCTCGGCGAACGCGCTGGACTTCGACGACATCATCTCGATGACGGTCAACATCTTGCAGGCCTTCCCGGGGGTGCGCGAGCACTATCGCCGACGCTTCAGGCACGTGCTGGTCGACGAATACCAAGACACCAACCACGCCCAGTACATGCTGATCAAAGAGCTCGTCGGCAGGGTCTCGCGTGCCGATAGCAAGCCAACTGAAGCCGATATCCCGATCGCCGAGCTGTGTGTGGTGGGGGATGCCGACCAGTCGATCTACGCCTTCCGTGGGGCATCGATTCGCAACATCGTCGAGTTCGAGCAGGACTACCCGCACGCCACAACCATCGTGCTCGAGCAGAACTACCGCTCGACGCAGACCATCTTGGCCGCGGCCAACGCGGTGATCTCGCGCAACGGAAGCCGCCGGGACAAACGTCTGTGGACCGATGCGGGCTCGGGGGCGCAGATCGTGGGGTACGTCGGAGACGATGAGCACGACGAGGCCTCGTTTGTCTCGGGTCGCATTGACTCGCTCGGCGACGAGCACGGGGTGAGGCCTGCGGATGTCGCCATCTTCTACCGGACGAACGCGCAATCGCGTGCGCTCGAGGAGGTGCTCGTCCGCACCGGTGTGCCCTACAAGGTGGTCGGCGGAACGCGGTTCTACGAGCGCCGCGAAGTCAAAGATGCGCTGGCCTACCTGCGGGTGATCGCCAACCCGGCCGATGACGTCAACGTGCGCCGGATCATCAACGTGCCCAAGCGGGGTATCGGTGACCGGGCAGTCGAATGCGTGGCTGCGCTGGCCACCCGGGAGCGGATTCCGTTCGTCGCGGCCTTGGGTCGACCGGATGACGCGCCGGGGATTGCCACGCGTTCAGTGGCCGCGATCAAGGCGTTCACCACGCTGCTGGAGACCGTGCGTGAGGTGGCCGACGACCCCAGGCGCGGGGTCGGCGACCTGGTCGAGGCCGTCTTGGACTCCTCCGGATACATCGCCGGGCTGCGCGCCAGCCCGGACCCGCAAGACGAAACCCGCGTGGAGAACCTCGCCGAGTTGGTGGCGGTAGGCCGTGAGTTCGACGAGAACTACCCTTCAGGCACGCTGGTGGAGTTCTTGGAGCAGGTGTCGCTCGTTGCTGATGCCGACGAGATTCCTAGCGAAGACGGTGATCAGGGCGGGGTGGTCACCCTGATGACGCTTCATACGGCCAAGGGTTTGGAATTTCCGGTCGTGTTCCTCACCGGGCTGGAAGACGGCACCTTCCCGCATATGCGATCACTGAACGACCCTTCCGAGCTGGAGGAAGAGCGCCGCCTGGCTTACGTCGGGATCACCCGAGCTCGCCAGCGGCTCTATCTGTCCAGGGCCGGAAGCCGGTCGGCGTTTGGCTCGCCGCAGTGGAATCCGCCGTCGAGGTTCTTGGACGAAATCCCCGCAGAGCTGTTGACCTGGGAGCGCACCGACGCTGATCGGGCCAGTTTTGCCGGCCGTGGCAGTGCTTCGTCGCGCTCAGACGTCGTCCGCCTCAACCCGAGGGGGGCCGGGCGAGGCAAGGGGCCAGGCGCACCCGTATCGGTGGTGGCCGGGGATCGGGTCACTCACGACAGTTTTGGTCTGGGCACGGTCGCACGGGTCGAAGGCACTGGCGACAACACTATGGCTCACGTGGACTTTGGTGACAGCGGCGTCAAGCGGCTGCTGCTGAGGTTTGCACCCCTGGAAAAACTCTAGTTACAGCAGGCCCTGCTGGACCAACCACGGCTGCGGGTTGACCTTTGTGCCACCCGGCAGGCTCACCTCAAGGTGCACGTGGGGGCCGGTGCTGCGCCCCGTGTTGCCGACCAGGCCGATGACGTCCCCGGCCCCGACCCGTTGGCCGTCGGACACCAGCGACGACGACATGTGACCGTACGAAATGAGGGTGCCGTCATCAAGCATGAGATCAACGTAGATGCCACGACCGTTGGCCGAGTAGCCATTGGTGATGGTGCCTGAGCCGACGGCGTTCAGCGGGTGACCGATCGGGGCGGCAAAGTCCATCCCGCTGTGCATCTTTCCCCAGCGCATTCCGTATCCGGAGGTGATGGTGGCGCCGGCGATGGGCGCGGCATATCCAGCTGAGGTGGTGCTCGAAGATGAGTCGGCCGAGCGTGTTCCGTTCCGGGATGCGGACGTCTGTGCATCTTCGCGGCTTGGGGCCTTAGGCTCTTCGACCTCTACCGGGGTGACCGACTCGATCACCTCTACGCCCGTGCGCTCGGCAAGCTCGGCCACCTCGCTGAGTGCGTCAGCAGCCTGATCGGGAACGCTTGCAGCAGCGTCCGACGTCTCGGTGAGCGCGACGTTGAGGTTTTTGCTTAACGATGGCGCGACGTTTTTAGCAACGTGGGTGTCTAGGGCGCTGGAGGTGGTGCTGCTGAAATTGACCATGGACACGACCTGTGAGGTCAGTGGTGTGGTGCCGGCGGCCACCGAGTTGCTTCCGGCTAAACCGCCCGTGCCCACTAAGACTGTCGCTGCTATGGCCCCGGGAGCGACACGGAAGAGTAGCCTCTCACGAGCGATACGCTTGCGGTCGCGTCGGAACTGAGCGCGCGTGTGGAGGCTGGTTCCGGACGCTTTGTTGGGCAACGGACGCGCTAGAAGAGTCGCCGAGGAGAGCACGGTCTCATCTGTAGCGACGGGCTTCGGTGGCGGCGTCCAGCCCGGTTGGGCACGGTGGTCGGGTGAGTACAGGGACTGCGAGCGGTGACGCTCAAGCCGGTTTTGGCCATCGGCAGCGGGCACAGGGAACCTCGAATGTTGTCGGGTGCTGAAAACTTTCGCTTCGTCGCGGTTTTTCTCACGGCGCGTTCAAGATCCGAAGCGTTGGATATCGCGATGTTACCGCATCGTTACATTTCGTCCAATCTGTGCCGGAAGTCGGCTGTGCGCTAACCTGCCAGGCATGTCCTCCTCACCGTTGCGAGTGGTCGTGGCCAAGCCAGGTCTAGATGGTCATGACAGGGGGGCAAAGGTGGTCGCGAGGGCGCTGCGCGATGCGGGTGTCGAGGTGATCTACACCGGGCTGCACCAGACGCCCGAGCAGATCGTCGAAGCGGCCATTGCCGAGGACGCCGATGCGGTGGGGTTGTCGGTGCTCTCCGGGGCACACATGACGCTATTCGCAAAGGTCATTGATCTGCTCAAAGCCAAGGATGCTGCCGACATCGTTGTCTTCGGCGGGGGCATTATTCCGGAGGCCGACATACCCCTGCTGACGCAGATGGGTGTCGCAAAGGTCTTCACCCCCGGTGCTACGACCACCGACATCACCGCGTGGGTCCACAACGAACTCGCGCACACCTAAGGCTTCGCGCTGTGGCGCTGTGCTGAAAGCGACCTGCGCCGCACGGTCAAATCATGTTCCAACTTCAACGATCGGAAAATGACACGTGGATCTGTTCGAGTATCAAGCCCGGGATATGTTCGAGGCGCACGGAGTGCCCGTCCTGCCCGCAGAAGTGATCACGGATGCAGCGAGCGCCGCGGAGGTGGCGACGAGGGTCGGTGCCGACAGCGGTGGCGTAGTCGTCGTCAAAGCGCAGGTCAAGACCGGCGGGCGAGGCAAGGCCGGCGGCGTGAAGTTAGCGAAGACCAGCGCCGAGGCTGCCGAGGCCGCCGAGCAGATCCTGGGTATGGATATCAAGGGCCACACGGTTGGCACAGTCATGATCGCGGCCGGCGCCAAAATCGAGGAGGAGTACTACTTCTCCATTCTCCTTGACCGGTCGAACCGCACGCTCTTGGCGATGTGCAGTCGCGAGGGTGGCGTCGAGATCGAAACGTTGGCCGTAGAGCGCCCCGAGGCGTTGGCCCGCGTGGCTGTCGACCCGCTGGTCGGCATCGACGACTACGTCGCCGCGAAGATCGCCGGCGAGGCGGGCTTCGAAGGAGTCGACGCAGCCGCCATCGCCGATGTGCTCAAGAAACTCTGGGTGGTCTACCGCGAGGAAGACGCCACACTGGTCGAAGTGAACCCGCTGGTCAAGACCGAAGACGGCAAGATTATTGCCCTCGACGGCAAGGTGAGCCTGGACGAGAACGCGGACTTCCGCCACGAGGGCCATGCAGCGCTGGTGGATGAAGGTGCCAGCGACCCGCTAGAGGCCAAGGCGAAAGCTAAAGGGTTGAACTACGTGAAGCTCGACGGCAACGTCGGCATCATCGGCAACGGCGCGGGTCTCGTGATGTCGACCCTCGATGTGGTGGCCTACGCCGGTCAGGACTTGGCGGCAGGGGGCGAGCCCAAAGCCACCCCCGCGAACTTCCTCGACATCGGTGGCGGCGCGTCCGCGCAGGTCATGGCCGATGGCCTAGACGTCATCCTGGGCGATGAGCAGGTGAAGTCGGTGCTGGTGAACGTCTTCGGCGGCATCACATCGTGCGACGAGGTCGCTACCGGCATCGTGCAGGCTCTCGAATTGCTCGGCGACGCGGCCACCAAGCCGCTGGTGGTGCGCCTCGACGGCAACAACGTCGACGAAGGCCGCGCGATCTTGGCCCAAGCCAACAACCCGTTGGTGACCCTGGCCGACACCATGGACGGTGCCGCCCGCAAGGCCGCCGAACTCGCCGCCAACCACTCCAGCTGAGGACAAGGACACACGACATGGCGATTTTTCTCGACCACAATTCTAAGATCATCGTGCAGGGCATGACCGGCGGTGAGGGGCGCAAGCACACCCAACGCATGCTGACCTCAGGGGCAAGCGTCGTCGGCGGAGTCAACCCCAAGAAGGGGGGCCAAAGTGTCGACTTCGCCGATGGCGTCTCGGTGCCCGTCTATACCTCGGTGGCCGAGGCCATCGAGGCCACCGGTGCCAACGTGTCGGTTATCTTCGTGCCCGCCGCGTTCACCAAGGCGGCCGTCGTCGAAGCCGTCGATGCCGGCATACCCCTTGCTGTTGTCATCACCGAAGGCGTTCCCGTCAAGGACACCGCCGAGTTCTACAGTCACGCCTCGGCCTCAGGGGCCACCCGTCTGATCGGCCCCAACTGCCCCGGCTTGATTAGCCCCGGGCAGTCCAACGCCGGGATCATCCCGGCCGACATCACCACCTCCGGTCGTATCGGCTTGGTCTCCAAGTCCGGGACGTTGACTTACCAGATGATGTTCGAGTTGCGCGACATTGGCTTCACTACGTGCGTCGGGATCGGCGGCGACCCGGTCATCGGAACCACGCACATCGACTGTCTCAAGGCCTTCGAGGAAGACCCCGAGACCGAGGCCATCGTGATGATCGGCGAGATCGGCGGCGACGCGGAAGAGCGGGCCGCCGACTACATCAAGGACCACGTCACCAAGCCCGTCGTGGGCTACGTCGCCGGTTTCACTGCGCCGGAGGGCAAGACGATGGGCCACGCAGGTGCGATCGTCTCCGGCTCCTCGGGCACCGCAGAGGCCAAGAAGGAAGCGTTGGAAGCCGCCGGGGTCAAGGTCGGTAAGACGCCTTCGCAGGCTGCCGAGTTGATGCGAGAGCTCATCGCCAGTATGTAGCCGAAGAACTCGTGAGCGAGCACTGCAGCGCCACCGCTAGATCAGCGGTGGCGCTGCGGTGCGCCTACGCTATTTGTGGCGTAGCGCCAGCGACGATAGGGACGCTATGACTGTCCAAGACCGGCCCACCAAAGTCCCTCGCGGTGTTTCGTCGCCCACTAGCCGTGGTGCTGCGTGGTATTCGCCTGCTCGTCTCGGGGCATTAGGCAGTGCGATGGTCGCCGGGGGACTAGCCGCCCTCGTCGGCTGGCTGGTCATCGCCGTTCCCGTGCTGGTGGCCTGGTTTGCCGATCCCCTGTCGACGGTCTCTGCGGGCCAAGCGCTGGGGACAGCCGCAGGAGGGTGGGCGCTCGCTCACCGAGGCGTCATCGATGCCGCTGAGGTGTCGGTGCAAGTGACGCCGCTGCTACTCACGGCCCTGCCCATCCTGCTATGCAGGTATGCCGCCAGGCACGTCCTGACCGATGAGGCAGTCGTAACCCGGCCCGCCACGATCAAAAAGTTTCGTGCCGCGTGGCACGGCGTGCGCGGCAACGACCTCGCGGCCTTCGTGTTCGGCTACCTGGTGGTCGGGCTCGCGATCTGCCTCGGTTCGGAGCTAAGCGCCACTGGCGCACCGTTCGCCTTGGCCGCGCCTGGGCTGGTGCTGGTGCCGGCCGCAGGCATTGCGCTGGCGTTGATCCGCGAACACCGCCGCGAAGAGAACCCGACGATCGCGCGCGCGCTGCGGTGGCTGACGCTCCAAATACCCGTGTTGGCGCGCCGTGGCCTAGCCCCTGCGGGCGAAGCGTTGGCGGCTCTGGCCGTGGGCTCTTTGCTGATCGTGGTGGCGCTGATCACGATGCGGGTCGCCCGGATCGAGACGCTGTATGCAGCCCTGGACGCTGGGCCAGTGGGTGTCGCGGTGCTGACGCTGGGCCAACTTCTCATGCTGCCCAACCTGATGGTGTGGGCGTTGGGGTGGGCCAGTGGTGCCGGGATGACCTTGGGCACGGTTCACGTGGGCTGGGAACGGACGACGTCCGGAGACCTTCCGTTGATCCCTATTCTTGCGGCCCTGCCGGAGCCTGGCGCGATGCCAACGTGGGCATGGCTGGTCGTCATCTTTCCTGTCGGTGTCGGAGCGTGGTTGGGCTTGCGCAGTGCCCGTTCGGCCCCACGATTGGCCTCGTGGTGGACCAAGGCTCGGGTCGCCCTCTCTGCGTGTACGTGGGTGGGATTCGCGGTGCTGGTGTTGAGTTGGCTCGCCACCGGCAGCCTGACGCCGGGACGCTTGGGCACCATCGGCACGGACCCGCTGTTGGCTACGGGGGCCCTGATGGCACAACTACTGGGCGGGGCGATCGTCGTCGTCACCGCAATGCACGTGCTTCGCCGCCGCCTGTAGTCACGCTCGCCTGTAGTCTCGGGCGCATGGGCGTCGACGATCACACGTCACACAGTCTCGCGTGGGAGCACGCGGCAGCGGGCCTGGTCAGTGGACTGACCATCGGCATTCTCTCGGGGCGTACCTTCGTGTGTTGCAGTGCGACCTGTCGGGACGCACTCGGCACCGATCAATGACAGTGAGCCAGCAACGTGCCTGAGGGCAAGCGCGTCCCCGTGGTGGTGCTGGTCTCCGGCAGTGGCAGCATTTTGCAGTCGCTCATCGAGGCAGCCAGCGACCCCGAATACGGGCTGGAGATCGTCGGCGTGGGTGCCGATCGCGCCGGGATAGAAGGACTACGGCGTGCCGAGCGCGCGGGCATCGCGACGGTTGTCTGCCCGGTGAGGGACTACCCGACGCGCGAACAGTGGGACATCGCCCTCTCGGGGCACCTGAACGCGCTCCTGCCAAGTGCGCAAGACGCTCAGCCAGCCAAGCAGGCTCACCGCTGGGTGATCAGCGCGGGCTTTATGAAAGTCCTCGGCCCGTCAGTGCTCGAGGCCTTTACCGTGCTCAACACTCACCCGGCTTTGCTTCCGGCATTCCCGGGCGCGCACGCGGTGGCCGATGCGTTGGCCTACGGTGCGCGTGTCACCGGCACCACCGTGCACCTCGTTGATGCCGGGGTCGACACTGGCCCGATCGTCGCCCAGCGCGCGGTCCCGATCCGCGCCGACGACACCGAAGAGACGCTGCACGAGCGGATCAAAATCGTCGAGCGAGATCTGCTGATCCGGTCGGCCCATGACATCATCACCGGTGGTTTCACCCAGTCCAGTCGAAAGGTCACTCTCGCGTGAGCGCCGCCGTCCTACCCTCCCGTCCGATTCGCCGGGCCTTGATTTCGGTCTACGACAAAACCGGTCTCGAAGATCTCGCCAGCGCCCTGCACACCTGCGGGGTGTCGCTGGTGTCCACCGGGTCGACGGCGGCCCGGATCGCGGCGGCCGGAGTGCCGGTCACCACGGTCGAGGAGGTCACCGGGTTTGCCGAGTGCCTCGACGGTCGCGTCAAGACGTTGCACCCCAGCGTGCACGCGGGCCTGCTCGCCGACCGCACTAACCCGGCCCACGTCGAGTCCATTGACGCTCTGGGCATCGAGGCGTTCGACCTGCTGGTTGTCAACCTCTATCCCTTTGCGGACACCGTCGCCTCTGGAGCAGACCCGGCCAGTTGCATCGAGCAGATCGACATCGGCGGGCCGGCGATGGTCCGCTCGGCCGCCAAGAACCACCGCAGCGTGACGGTAGTCGTGGACCCTGGCGCCTACGCAGAGGTGGCCGAGGCCGCCGCGGGGTCGGGCTTCACCCTCGCTGCGCGGCAGCGGTTCGCGGCTCTGGCCTTTCGGCATACCGCGATGTATGACGCAGCCGTCGCCTCGTGGATGGCCACCCAGATTGAGCGCAGAGAAACAGCACTCCCGACATGGGTCAGCGCCAGTTGGGACCGCTCCGACGTGCTGCGCTACGGCGAGAACCCACACCAAGACGCTGCCGTGTACACCGCGAACCCCGGTGGTCCCTTCGGTGAAGGCAGGGGGGTGGCGGGTGCCGAGCAACTGCACGGCAAGGCCATGTCCTACAACAACTACGTCGACGCCGACGCCGCCCTGCGCGCTGCGTTCGACCACGGCGACCAGCCGTGCGTGGCCGTTATCAAGCATGCCAACCCCTGCGGAATTGCTGTGGGCGATGACGTTGCACAAGCCCATCAGCGGGCGCACGCCTGCGACCCCGTGTCGGCCTACGGCGGGGTGGTGGCAACGAACAAGACGGTCTCGGCGGCGATGGCCACGAGCTTGAGTGAGATTTTCACCGAAGTGATCGTGGCTCCCGACTTCGGCACAGAGGCGCTGGCCCTGCTGCAGTCGAAGAAGAATGTGCGGCTCCTGAAGGTGGCGGCCCCTACGGATGGCCCTGTGATGGAGGGCCGACTGATCTCAGGTGGATTGCTCATGCAGCGTCGCGACCAGATCGACGCTGAGCTTGCCGACGGTGGTGATAAAGCCAGCCGCTGGGCTCATGTCGCAGGCCCCGAAGCGGACCTGGCCACGCTAGCCGATTTGTCGTTTGCCTGGCGGGCCTGCCGCGCCGCGAAGTCCAACGCCATTCTGCTCGCCAACGATGGTGCAAGCGTCGGAATCGGTATGGGGCAAGTCAACCGGGTCGATAGCTGCCACCTCGCGGTGCGTCGCGCTGGCGATCGGGCGGCAGGCAGCGTGGCTTCCTCAGATGCCTTCTTCCCGTTCGCGGACGGACTGCAGGTGCTGCTAGACGCTGGCGTGCGTGCCGTCGTAGCCCCCGGTGGGTCGATCCGCGACGAAGAAGTCATCGCCGCGGCAGAAACTGCTGGCGTCAGCATGTACTTCACCGGCGCGCGCCACTTTGCCCATTAAGGCGATCGCGGCAGCGCGAGGCGTCGACGCCTTCGCAGTCGCGGTTGTCGTCGCCGTCATCAGCGGCGCGATGGTGGCGGTGCAGTCTCGGATCAACGGGGCCTTAGCCGAGTCGATCGGTCATTTTCCCGCAGCCGGAGTCAGCTTTGCCACCGGGTTGACGCTCTTGAGTACCTTGCTGGTGCTGCGTCCCTTTCGCCGTCACCTCGCGGCCGTGCCAGCAGCCATGAGAGCCCGACGGTTGCGGTGGTGGCAGGTGCTGGGGGGAGTGGGCGGCGGGCTCTTGGTCGCCACTCAGACGTATGCCGTGCCGCTGATCGGGGTCGCCGCGTTCTTGATCGCCGTCATCGGTGGGCAAGGCACGAGCGCCTTGCTGGTGGACCGAGCGGGCCTGGGACCGGCCTCCGCGATGCCGTTGTCTCGAATGAGAATCGTCGCGGCCATCGTGGCAGTGGGCGGCGTCGCGGTGGCGGCCTCCGCTGGCACCTCGGCCGCCGAGACCGCCGCAGGCGCGGGCACCGCCGCGTTGCCCCTCGTCCCCCTGATCTTGGCGTTTGCCGTGGGCCTCGGCGGCTCAGTGCAGTACGCCTTCAACGGTCACGTCACCACCGTGACCGGCGACCCGATGGCCACCGCGTGGATCAACTTCGGAGTCGGGACGGCCACCGTCGCGATCGTGGCAAGTGTCGTCGCGGTTGTGGTTTACGCCTCTGGATCGGTAGCAGTGTGGGGATCTGCGCCGAGCACCTGGGATGCGCCCTGGTGGATGTGGCTGGGAGGACCTTGTGGGGTGTTCTTCATTGCCGGCGCAGCGTGGGCAGTGCAACACACGGGAGTGTTGGTCTTTGGCCTGATCGCGGTCACAAGCCAGATCAGTGTGGGCGTGGGGCTCGACGTCGCCAACCCTGCGGCACCCACCGTCGTCAACGCGGCCTTCATGCTCGGGGTGGCGATGACCCTGTGCGGAGCGGTCCTGGCTGGTCTCGCCGCGCGTCGAACGCGCCGGCGCAGCCCCCTCGATGGCTAGAGTTCGGTCCATGACTGCGCGCACACTTGACGGCTTGGCCGTGCTGGCCGATATGAAGACCGAACTCGCCGCTCGGGTGGAGGCGTTGGCCCAGGCCGGTCACCGCCCCGGGTTGGGCACCATCCTGGTCGGCGAGGATCCGGGCAGCACCTGGTATGTGGGGGCCAAGCACCGCGATTGTGCCGAGATCGGTATCTCTTCGATCCGCCGCGAACTGCCGGCTACGGCCACCCAGAGCGAGGTGGAGGCGGTCATCGACGAGTTGAACGCCGACGACGACTGCACCGCCTTCTTGGTGCAGCAACCGACCGGCTTGGACGAGTTCGCGTTGTTGTCGCGGGTGGACCCGATCAAGGATGTCGACGGCTTGCACCCGATGAACCTGGGCTCGCTGGTGCTCGGCAAGGCTGCGCCGCTGCCGTGCACGCCGGTGGGTGTGGTCGAGTTGCTGCGTCGCCATGACGTGGCGATCGCCGGGGCCGAAGTGGTCGTCATTGGCCGCGGATTGACGGTCGGGCGCCCGCTCGGGCTGATCTTGACTCGTCGCAGCGAGAATGCCACCGTCACCCTGTGCCACACCGGCACTACCGACCTTGCGGCCCACGTGCGCCGCGCAGACATCGTGGTGGCGGCCGCCGGGGTGCCGGATCTCATCACCGCCGACATGATCAAGCCTGGGGCTGCAGTCATTGACGTGGGTGTGGCCCGTCGGGACGGCAAGATCGCTGGGGACATTGCCGCAGACGTCGCCGAGGTCGCTGGATGGCTCTCGCCGAACCCCGGCGGAGCCGGGCCGATGACCCGCGCCATGCTGCTGGCCAATGTGGTCCAGGCCGCGGAGCGAGCGGCGAACTAGGCGATGGTCGATGAACACCGGGGGTGGCGGATCATGCAGCCTCTTGGTGCCTGGTGGGTTTTGCCGCTGGGGCTGCTGGTCTCGATGGGGTTCTTGATCAGTGGTGGGCTGCGTAGCTTTGGCTACGCGATGGCCATCACGATCACGCTAGCTGCGCTGATCCGGCTTGTCACCCCTGCGGCACGAGCGGGCGGATTGATCGTCCGCTCGCGCCTATGGGATGTGCTGCTCATGGTGGCGCTCGCCGCAGCAACCGCGGTTCTGAGCGCAAACCTGGTGATTCGCTAGCTGATCAGGTGCGTCAGTTGATCAGGCCAGTTAGTTGATCAGGCCAGTTAGTTGATCAGGCCCAGGCCCTGCACCGCGTCGCGCTCTTCGGCTAGTTCGGCTACGGAGGCGTCGATGCGCTGACGCGAGAAATCGTTGATCGTTAGGTCGGGCACGATGCTCCACTCGCCGGCAGCAGTGGTGACGGGGAACGAGGACATCAAACCCTCTGGCACGTCATACGACCCGTCGGAGCAGACGACCATCGAGGTCCAGTCGTTCATCGTCGTGCTGCCGAGCCAGTCGCGGGTGTGGTCGATGGTGGCCGCAGCGGCCGATGCCGCAGAGGACGAGCCGCGGGCTTCGATGATGGCGGCGCCGCGCTTGGCGACGGTAGGGATGAAGGTGTCTTCCAGCCACGACTGGTCGTCAATGACGTCGGCAGCGTTGCGACCAGCCACATCGCAGTGGAACACGTCGGGGTACTGCGAAGCCGAGTGGTTGCCCCAGATGGTCATCTTCGTAATGTCGGTGACGGGGTTGCCGGTGCGGTGCGACAACTGAGCCAGCGCCCGGTTGTGATCCAAGCGGGTCAGCGCGCTGAAACGCTCCCGGGGAATGTCAGGAGCGTTGTTCATCGCGATCAGCGCATTGGTGTTGGCCGGGTTGCCGGTCACGGTGACGCGGATGTCGTCAGCGGCGTGGTCGTTCAGTGCCTTGCCCTGGCCGGTGAAGATCCCGCCGTTGGCTTCCAACAGGTCAGCTCGCTCCATGCCCTTGGCGCGGGGGCGAGCGCCCACCAGCAGGACAACGTTGACGCCCTCGAAGATTACGTTGGGGTCCGAGCCGATCTCGACGCCCGTGAGCAACGGGAACGCGCAGTCGTCCAACTCCATCACGACCCCTTCGAGGGTCTTGAGGGCATCGGGGATTTCGAGCAACCGGAGCTGCACGGGCGTATCCGCGCCAAGCATCTCTCCCGAGGCGATGCGGAAAAGCAAGTTGTAGCAAATTTGGCCGGCTGCGCCAGTGACAGCCACGGTGACGGGGGTGCGGTCCACGGTCTCGAATCCCAACTGAAGAGTGAGTATGCGGTCAGGTCAGAACGTTAGCAGCGTGCGCTCGCGATAGCCTGGCTCCAGTTACGACGCCGACCCGTTCCTACCCTCACCCCAGGAGTTCTGCGCCTGATGTCCACGATTACGTACACCGTCACCGATGAGGCCCCGATGTTGGCCACGCACTCACTCAAGCCAATCGTGGAGGCCTTCTGCGCCACCGCCGGGATTGACGTCGAGACGCGGGATATCTCTCTGGCTTCGCGGATCCTTGCTGCCTTTGCGGACGTCCTGCCTGCGGACCAGCAGGTGCCTGATGCGCTGGCCCAACTCGGCGAGCTCACCCACTCCGCTGAGGCCAACATCGTGAAGCTGCCCAACATCAGCGCCTCGTTGCCGCAGTTGAAGGCCGCTATAACGGAGCTGCAGGGCCACGGGTTCGCGGTGCCGGACTACCCGGATGCGCCTACCGATGAGGCTGGGCGCGACGCCCAAGCTCGCTACGACTCCGTCAAGGGCAGCGCCGTCAACCCCGTGCTGCGCCAGGGCAACTCTGACCGACGTGCTCCGGCATCGGTGAAGAACTTCGCGCGCGCGCACCCGCACTCGATGGGCACGTGGTCCCCGGATTCGGCGAGCAACGTGGCCACCATGAGCGCCGGTGACTTCCGGCACAGTGAGACGTCGGTGGTGATGGAGGGCGACGACACCCTGAGTATCGTCCACATCGGAACGGACGAGTCTGAGACGACTCTCAAAGACGGCATTTCGGTGTTGGACGGCGAGATCATTGACGCCACCGTCATGCGGGTCGAGGCGCTGCGCACGTTTCTGACCGAGCAGATCGCCCTGGCCGCCGAGCGTGACGTGTTGTTTTCGCTGCACCTCAAGGCCACGATGATGAAGGTCTCGGACCCCATCGTGTTCGGGCACGCCGTGCGAGCTTTCTTGCCGCGGGTCTTCGAGGAGTACGGCGAGCAGTTGGCTGCTGCGGGCTTAAGCCCGAACAACGGCTTGGGCTCGATTCTGAATGGGCTCGACGCGCTTGAAGGTGGCCTCGGCGATGACGTGCGGGCGGCCATCGATCAAGGTCTCAGCGACGGCCCGGCCCTGGCGATGGTCGACTCGGACAAGGCCATCACCAACTTGCACGTGCCCAGCGACGTCATCGTGGACGCCTCGATGCCTGCGATGATCCGCACGTCCGGGCAGGTGTGGGGCCCCGACGGCTCGCCCGCCGACACCCTCGCGGTCATCCCCGACAGCAGTTATGCCGGGGTCTACCAGGTCGTGTTGGACGACTGCCGGGCGCACGGGGCCTTCGATCCCACCACGATGGGCTCGGTGGCCAACGTCGGTCTGATGGCTCAGGCCGCCGAAGAGTACGGCAGCCACAACAAGACCTTTGAGGTCGAATCCGCTGGCGTCATCCGCGTCGTCAACGCCGCCGGGGACACTCTGCTCGAGCATGACGTGGAGGCGGGCGATATCTGGCGGGCCTGTCAGACGAAGGATGTGCCGGTGCGCGAATGGGTGTCGCTGGCGGTGGGCCGCGCGGAGGCCTCCGGTTCGCCGGCCATCTTCTGGCTGGACGAAGACCGGGCGCACGACGCCAACATCATCGCCAAAGTGACGGCATACCTCGCCGATCACGACACGGACGGTCTGGACATCACGATCATGACCCCCGTGGCGGCCACTCAGGTCAGCCTGGACCGCATCCGCGAGGGCAAAGACACCATCTCGGTGACCGGCAACGTGCTGCGTGACTACCTGACCGACCTGTTCCCGATCCTTGAATTGGGCGCGAGCGCCAAGATGCTCTCGGTGGTGCCGCTGATCAGCGGGGGCGGTTTGTTCGAGACCGGTGCCGGTGGCTCGGCCCCCAAGCACGTGCAGCAACTCCTGTCCGAGAACCATCTGCGGTGGGACAGCCTGGGCGAATTCCTGGCGCTCGCGGTCAGCCTGGAGCACCTCGCGCAACACACCGGCAACGACAGCGCCCAAGTCTTGGCCGAGGCGCTCGACAAAGCCACCGGGACGCTGCTGGACCAGGGGCGCTCCCCGAGTCGCAAGGTCGGCGAGATCGACAACCGGGGCAGTCATTTCTACCTAGCTTTGTATTGGGCCCAGGAGTTGGCGGCGCAAACCCAGGACTCTGAGTTGGCGAGCGCCTTCACAAGTATTGCCGAACGTTTGGCTGAGCACGAGGACCAGATCGTCGATGAATTGGCTAGTGCGCAAGGACAATCCGTGGATCTGGGTGGGTACTATTTGCCAGACCGAGAGGTGGCCACCGAGGTGATGCGTCCCAGCAAGACCTTCAACGCGATCGTCGCCGATCTACACGAGCCGACCCCGGTCTAAGCGACGCCCTAGGCGAGCGTCTAGGTGAAGGCGAGTAAGGTCACCGGCTGTGGCTGATGAACCCAGGACCGTTGGAGTCGTGCTGGTCGTGCCCGACCCCATCGGTTCGCAGGTCGCTGCGGTCCGCGCGGCCGTGGGCGATGAGTTGGGTGCAGCCATCCCCACGCACATCACGTTGCTACCGCCGACCATCATCGACGCGCGCCAGCACATGACGTTCGACGAGCATCTGCGCGGCGTCGCCCACACCAGGGGACCGGTGCTTATCGGCCTCGCGGGCTCCGATACGTTCCGCCCGGTTTCGGACGTGGTCTTTCTCGCGGTGGGTCGCGGCGCGCAGGACTGCGCTGACCTCAACGCACAGGTCTGTTCCGGGCCTGTGTCCACGCCATCGCCATTCGCCTTCCACCCGCACATCACGCTGGCGCACGATCTGAGCGAGCAGATCTTGGACCGCCTTGCCGCGACGTACCACGATGTCGACGAATCGTTCACGGTCGGCGAAATGTGCTTGTACGAGCTCACCCCCGACGCAGAGTGGAGGGTGGGCGAGCGCTATCCTTTTACCGGCTGAGCGAACGGGCTGAGATGGCCGCCCTGTAGTGCTCCACCAGTTGGCGAGTGAGCTCGGGCCACGAACGGGCTACGACCCGCTCCCGGCCCGCCTGACCCATCTGGCCCCGTAGCGCGGCGCCGGCAACGGGGTCGCTGCCGATGAGTTCGCAGGCGGCAGCGGCGAGGGCCCCCGGCACCTCGGGGTCGAAGAGAATGCCGGTGCGCCCCTGCTCGACGAGATCCAGTGGCCCGCCTCGGGCCGGAGCGATCACAGGCAGGCCGGAGGCTGCGGCCTCCTGCAGCGTTTGACCGAACGTCTCCCGGGTGCCGGTGTGCACGAAGGCGTCGCAGGCGGCATAACAACGGGCGAGGTCGATGCCTTCGCGCCGACCGAGAAAGTGCGCGGTGGGCAGCGCATCGGCGAGCATCTCTTCGCTCGGGCCTTCGCCGACCAAGACCAAGCGCACGCCGGGCATCGTGCCGAGCTCGATCAGGCGGTGCAGCTCCTTTTCGGGTGCCAACCGGCCGACATACCCCAGCAGGATCTCGCCATGAGGAGCCAGTCGGGCTCTCAACTCTTGCGTTTGCTCATCGCTGGCCCGGTCCGGATGAAACAGGTCAGAGTCCACGCCTCGTCCCCACAATGCGGTGCGCTCGATGCCGTGCTCCTGCAGGTCGCGAAGGGCAGAGGTCGAGGGGGCCAGCGTGATGTCGGCTTGAGCGTGGATGCGCCGAATCCACCGCCACGTCGCGCGAGCGGTGAGATTGCCTGCGGGGCCGCTGTGCTGGCGGATGTAACTCGGCATATCGGTCTGGTAGATCGCCACGCTGGGTAGGCCCAGAGCCCGCGCTGCGGTCAGGCCGCGCACCCCGAGAATGAACGGGGAGGACACGTGCACGACGTCGGGACCGAACCGGTGCAACACGGTTTCCAACTCGTATGAAGGCAAGCCGACTCGAAATTGGCGCACCGGCAGGCTGGTCACCGGGTGAATCGGAAAACCAGCGAAACGCTCTGGCGTCGCGGTCGCGCTCCACGGGCTGGTGCCGGGCGCGATCACGAGCGCTTCGTGCCCCGCCGCGCTCAGAGACTCCAGCACTTTGCAGACGCTGGTCGTGACCCCGTTCAAGGCGGGGAGGAACGACTCGGTGACGATGGCCACCCGCACCCGGTCTGAGGCCGCCTGCCGGGACGAACTTTGCGTGGAGAGCGGGTGCGCCAGCGCATCGCGGCGGCGCCGCTGCGCCATGGTGCCCTGCGTCTTAGACCCGGTGGTCACAATAGATCCTCGCGACCGCTGCGGGCGAGGGCGTCGACGATCGCTTTGACGTCCTGGGCTCGGTCTCGGGTCGTGACCAACACGGCGTCTTCGGTATCGATGACGACCGCATCGGGGAGGCCCAACACCACCACGGTGCGCCCACCGCGGGCGGCGACGATGCCCGTGCTGTCGAGCCCGAGCACCCTGTCCTCGGTGCCGAGCACACGCAGGCCAGGGTGGAGCGTCGACGGCGGCAGGTGGTCAGCCAGGGACGCGAAATCTCCGATGTCGTCCCACGCAAAACGCGCCGGCACCACCACGACGTCGCCAGCGGATGCGGCGGGCTCGGCGATGGCTCGATCAATGGAGCGCGCAGGCAGGCCCGGCCACACCTCTTCGATGGTGTCCGGTGCCTCCGCGATGGCGCGCAAACCGGCGGCCAACTCCGGCTCCCAGCGTTCGATCATCGACATCAGGACGCTGGCCCGAACCACGAACATGCCCGCATTCCACAGGTAGCCTGCCTCGATGTAGCCCTGGGCTACCTCCTTCGGCGGTTTCTCGACAAACGCAGGCACCCACCGCGCGCGGTGGTAGCGATCATCCCCGTTCTGGTATGCCGAACCAGGCTGAACGTAACCGAATCCGGTCGCGGGGTAGGTCGGTGTGATGCCGAGTGTGACGAGCACTCCCGTGCGGGCGGCAGCCACCGCTTCGGCCACGCACTGTTGGAACGCGCTTTGGTCTGCGATGACGTGGTCTGCCGCGAAGGACCCGATGATGGCCTCGGGCTGGCGTAACTCCAGCACTGCGGCAGCCAAGCCGATTGCGGGCAGTGAGTCCTTAGGTGACGGCTCCACGAGGAGGTTGTCGCTGCGCAGGGTCGGCAGGTTTGCCTTCACGGCCTCAGCGTGGCGCGCGCCCGTCACCACGACGAGCCGTTCGCCGCATAACGGAGCTAGTCGGGACACGGTGTCCTGCAGCAGAGAGGCACCACTGCCGGTGAGATCGTGCAGGAACTTGGGGGAGGACGTGCGGGACAACGGCCACAATCTGGTGCCGGAGCCCCCGGCCGGAATGACGGCATACAACCCCGGCAGGCCTATTGCCACCTCCAGATGCGCCACCGGCTCAGTGTAGATGGCACGTAGAGTCTTGGGCTGTGACCGTGACTGGGACTGTGTATGCGCGTCTTGCCAAGCCCGTGTTGTTTCGCCTCGACGCCGAGCGGGCCCACAACCTGACGTTGCGCGCCGCCACGGCCGCGGGGGAGCACGCGGTGGGACGGCGGGCAGTGCGGGCCGCAATGGCGGATGCGCCTTCGTCGGCCGGAGTGAACCTGCTGGGTTTGCGCTTCGAGAACCGTCTGGGGCTAGCCGCCGGGATGGACAAAAACGCTCGTGCGGTCCCTACCTGGTCGGCGTTGGGGTTCGGCCACGTCGAGGTGGGCACCGTCACGGCAATCGCCCAGGGCGGCAACCCGGCACCTCGGATGTTTCGGTTGCGTGACAGCGGATCCCTGATCAATCGGATGGGCTTCAACAACCACGGTGCGGACGCCCTCGCGACGAGGTTGCGAGCCCACCGCGCCGCCGGGCTAATCGACATACCGGTGGGGGTGTCCATCGGCAAGAGCAAGGTCACACCGGTGGACCGCGCCCCCGACGACTACCTGACCTCGCTGGCGGCGGTGCGCGACGTGGCGGACTACATCGCCATCAACGTCTCCAGCCCCAACACTCCTGGTCTGCGCTCATTGCAAGATGCTGAGCCGCTGCGTGAGTTGTTGTCGGCGGTGGTCGGCGCTGCCGACGCCACGCCGGTGCTCGTCAAGTTGGCGCCGGACCTCACCGAGTCGGCCATCGACGAAGCGCTGCAGGTCGCCACCGACGCCGGAATCTCCGGAATCATCGCGAGCAACACCACCTTGGGCCGCGATGGTCTCGACCCACGTGACCGCAAGCATGCCTCCGAGGCAGGTGGTCTCAGCGGTCGACCCCTGACCGTGCGCTCGCGAGACATGGTCGCCCGCATCTGCGCGGTCAGCGATTTTCCGGTGATCGGGGTTGGCGGGATCATGTCAGGCACCGACGCCCGGGCCATGCTCGATGCCGGGGCGTCGCTGGTGCAGGTTTACACCGGATTGGTCTACGGCGGACCGTCTCTGATTCACGACATTCGCCAGCTCTAGCGTCGATCTGAGGCGCGTCCCCCTTGTTGACCATGCATTCTGGGAATACCCTGAGCGAACCAACCAGGGAAGGCCCATGCCGTGGACGCCTCGATTCTTAGTATTTTGCCGCCGGTCCTCGCGATCGTGCTCGTCATAACGACTAAAAAGGTGCTGCCGAGCCTGAGCGCGGGGGTGCTCTCGGCCGCCTTCATCGTGGCCGACTTCAACCCCATCGAGACGGTGAAGTTGGTGTGGACTGCCTTCTCGGAAATTTTCTGGGGCGCAGAGGGGCTCAACACCACCTACGTCTACATCCTGATCTTCACCCTGACCCTGGGCATGATCACGGCTCTGATCTTGATGGCTGGCGGCAGCGCGGCCTTCTCTGACTGGGCCATGGAGCGGATCAAAACCCGTCGGGGTGCTCAAATGCTCGCTGCGGTGCTGGGCATCGTCATCTTCATCGATGACTACTTCAACGCCCTCGCCGTGGGCCAAGTGGCCAGGCCGGTGACCGATCGTCACCGCGTAGCGCGAGCCAAGTTGGCCTACCTGATCGACTCGACGTCGGCGCCGGTCGCCGTGCTTGCTCCCTTCTCGAGTTGGGGGGCCAGCATCATCGGCATCATGGCCCCGATCGTGGCGGCCTCAGCCCTCACGGTCAGCGAGGTTCAAGCCTTCCTGACGGCGGCCAGCATGAACTACTACGCCATCGCCGCCATCATCACGGTGTTCTTGGTGGTGGGTCTTCAGCTCGATATCGGCCCGATGCGAAAAGAGGAAATCCGCGCCGTTGCCGAGGGTAAGACCTTCGACGACTCCCTGACCATCCCCGGCGAGCTCGACGAAGACCTCCCGGTGCACTCGCCCGGTGCGATGCGTGCGTTAATCGTTCCCTTCGCGATGCTGGTCGTCGGCGTGCTGGGTGGCATCGCCTGGACCGGTTACACGAGCCCGGACGGTGGCAGCTGGGCACCGCTGGACATCATGGCTAATACCGACGTCACCGAGGCGTTGATCTATGGCGCCGTCCTCGGGTTCGCGGCTGCCCTGTACTACTACATGCGCTACACGCTCGAGAACCCTAAATTCGGGATACAGACGCTTGGTCGCGGGCTTGTCGAGGGCATCAAGTCGATGCTCCCGGCGGTCTACATTCTGCTGTTGGCCTGGATGCTGGGCTCGTTGATCGGGGCGTTGGGCACCGGCGACTACCTCGGCGGCCTTGTTACGGACGCCAACATGGAACCGCAGTGGCTGATCCCGGTGATGTTCATCATGGCCGGAGCGATGGCCTTCTCGACCGGCACCTCTTGGGGTTCATTCGGCATTTTGCTGCCGATCGCTGGCGACATCATGAACTCTATCAACGAGCCCGACTTGCTGCTTGCGGCCTTTGGTGCGGTGCTGGCTGGTGCGGTCTTCGGCGACCACTGCTCGCCCATCTCGGACACGACGATCCTGTCCTCGACGGGAGCGAGCTGCAACGTCATCACGCACGTCATCACCCAGTTGCCCTACGCGCTGGCGGGAGCCGCCGCCACCCTGCTGGGGTACGTCGTGCTGGCCCTGACGGGTAGCGGCGTGATCGGTCTGGTCGCGGTTGTGGTCACGCTGGTGGCGATGGCTCTGGTGGCCAAGATGATGATGGTCCGGGTCGAAGACACTGTCGAAGAACCGGCTAAGAGTGCCAGCAGTGCGGCTTAGGCCACTGCCTGTGACGTCCCCTTCCGCTGGCGGCCACTAACCTGACGCAATGAGCGATCTGCATACCGAATCAGGCCTCCCGCTGAAGCCCGTCTACGACGCGGACGACCTAGGCGGCTTCGACCCGGAGCAGGCCCTCGGCGAGCCCGGGGCTTACCCGTACACGCGCGGGGTCTATCCCTCGATGTACACCGGGCGACCGTGGACGATGCGCCAGTACGCTGGCTTCGGCACGGCGAAAGAGTCGAACGCTCGCTACCACGAGTTGGTGGCCAACGGCACGGGCGGGTTGTCAGTGGCCTTCGACCTACCGACCCAGATGGGCTACGACAGCGACCATCCGCTGGCCAGCGGCGAGGTCGGCAAGGTCGGGGTGGCGATCGACTCGGTCGAAGACATGCGGGTGCTGCTGCACGACCTGCCGCTGGACAAGGTCTCGACCTCGATGACCATCAACGCTCCGGCCTCGACGCTGTTGCTGATGTACGAATTGGCGGCCGAGCACGAGGGCATCGCCGCCGATCAATTGACCGGAACGATCCAAAACGACGTGCTCAAGGAGTACATCGCCCGCGGCACCTACATCTACCCGCCTCAAGAGTCGTTGCGCCTGATCAGCGACACCTTCTCGATGTGCGCGCAACGTATGCCGAAGTGGAACACCATTTCGATTTCGGGGTACCACATGGCTGAAGCCGGGGCCACGCCAGCGCAGGAAATTGCCTTCACCTTGGCTAACGCCAAAGAGTACGTGCGGACTGCGATGCGGGCCGGCCTCGCCGTCGACGACTTCGCCCCGCGCCTGTCGTTCTTCTTCGTCGCCCGCACCACGCTGTTAGAAGAGGTCGCCAAGTTCCGGGCGGCCCGGCGGATCTGGGCGCGCATCATGCGTGAAGAGTTCGGGGCCAAGAACCCGAAGTCGTTGATGTTGCGTTTCCACACCCAAACGGCGGGCGTGCAGCTCACCGCTCAGCAGCCCGAAGTCAATATGGTGCGGGTCGCGCTGCAGGGCCTAGGTGCCGTGCTCGGCGGCACGCAGTCGCTGCACACCAACTCCTTCGACGAAGCCATCGCCCTGCCGACCGCCAAAGCGGCGCGTTTAGCGCTGCGCACGCAGCAGGTGTTGGCCTACGAAACCGACATCACCAAGACGGTTGACCCCTTTGCCGGTTCCTACGTCATGGAGTCGATGACCGACGACCTCGAAGAGGCGATTGTCGAATTGATGCAGGCTGTCGAAGACCGCGGCGGTGCGGTGCGAGCCATCGAAGACGGATTCCAGAAGAGCGAAATCGAGCAGACGGCATACGAGAATGCGTTGTCTATCGACTCGGGGGAGCGAGTGGTGGTCGGGCTCAACAGGTTCGCGAGCGCCACCGAAGAGCCCTACGAGCCTTTGCGCGTCGACCCCACCATCGAGGTCGCCCAGTGTGCCCGGCTGGAAGAGTTGAGGAGCACCCGAAACGGCGCGGCCGTGCGCGATGCGTTGGACCAGATGCAGCTCGCGGCCCAAGGCACCGACAATATTTTGGTGCCCATGCGGGTTGCGCTGGCAGAGCGAGCGACCGGTGGCGAAGTGGCCGACGCGTTGCGCGAGGTCTGGGGTCAGTACGTGCCGCGCGAAACTCTCTAGCCGCCGCCAGGCGTGCAGGCGGGGCAGTAGCGGGAAGCGCTCTCTGTGCTCACGCTAAGATGCAATGACCTTCCCCCGACGTGAATTCGATGTGTCGAGCCTCTTGTGACTGCTGAATCTCCCTCTGCCCCGGCGTGTACTGACGACCTCGTCGCGCGCTCTGCTGCTGCCATCGATGACATGCGCGCGGCGCTGATCGCGTGGCGCCATGAGGTGCATCGCCACCCGGAGTTGTCCTGGCAGGAGCACCGCACGACGGCGCTCATTCTCAACACGTTGCACGACAAAGGCATGCGGATGACCCCACTTCCCGGCTCGGGGGTCATCGTCGACGTTGGTCCGGAACATCCCCTTCGCCGGATTGCCCTGCGCGCGGACCTCGACGCGCTGCCGGTCGATGAGGTCACGGGCTTAGATTTCGCTTCCCGCAACCCCGGGGTGACGCACGCCTGCGGCCACGACCTGCATACCGTTGCCGTCTTGGGGGCGGGGCTAGCGCTGGCGCAGATGCAGGACGAGTTGGAAGCTCGCGGCTTGGGGGTCCGGTTGCTCTTTCAGCCCGCAGAGGAGTCCATGCCCGGCGGTGCGCACGCGATGATCGACGCAGGTGCCATCGACGGGGTCGACTACCTGTATGCCGTGCACTGCGACCCCTCGCTGGACGTCGGTGAGGTCGGGCTCAAGTCGGGGCCGATCACCGCCGCATCTGACTCCATCAGAGTCACGTTGTCCGGACGGGGCGGCCACACCTCGCGACCCCACCTGACCTCTGACCTCACGTTTGCGCTCGGCAAGGTCATCACTGAGGTGCCGGCTATCCTGTCCCGCCGCCTCGACCCGCGCTCGGGAACCGCTTTGGTCTGGGGCGCTGTCCGAGCGGGTTCTGCCCCCAACGTCATCCCGGCCTTGGGGGAGTGCGTGGGCACGCTACGCATGCTCGACTCTGCGACGTGGGACAACACCTCGGGTCTGATCGAAGAGATCGTGCACGCAGTCGTGCGCCCTTATGGCGTTCACGCGGTCGTGCGTCACGTCAAAGGGGTGCCGCCGGTGGACAACGATGCGACCGCGGTCGAGGTGTTCGACGCGGCGGCCCGAGCGGTCATCGGTCCTTCGGCGTCGGTGCCGACGGCCCAATCTCTGGGTGGCGAGGATCTCGGCTGGTACTTGCTGCAGGTCCCCGGGGCCATGGCCCGACTCGGCACCCGCACGCCCGGAGGGCCAACGTACGAGTTACACCAGGGAGACCTTGTCGTCGACGACGAGGCAGTGGTGCATGCAGCCAAACTTCTGGCCGCCGTCGCCCTGAGTTAATGCGCATTGAGTTGGGGCTCACCGAGCTAGGGGTCCTCGCCCGGTTCGAGAGCAGGTCACCATTGCGTCACGTTTGCCTTCGTCGGCGCTCATCCTTGCCTTAAGCGCGCTCGACGGAGGTAGCATCGCGGCCATGGTGCGCTCGCTCGTGCGGCGCAACTAGCCACTGTTGCCCTCGTATCGAAGGAGAAACCTGTGCGTCAGGTCTTAAAGCTCGCGGCTGTCTCGGCTGCTGCCACCCTCGTGCTCGCCGCTTGCGGAGATGCCCCCGAAGAAGAAACGTCCGGCGGCAGTTCGCCTGACGAAGCCGGGGCATCGAGCGCTGCTCCCGCAGCTGGTTCCACTGACTTCAAGGCCTGCATGGTCTCTGACGCGGGCGGGTTCGACGACCAGTCGTTCAACCAGTCCGGCGCTGAGGGCATGGAGTCCGCAAAGTCCGAGTTGGGCATCGAGACCACGCTGGTCGAGTCGACCTCCGATGCCGACTACGCACCCAACGTCACCACATTGATCTCGCAGGGCTGCGACCTGACCATCGGCGTCGGTTTCCTCCTCGCAGAGGCGGTCGGGACCGCGGCAGGTGAAAATGCGGACGCAAACTTCGCGTTGATCGACGCAGGATTCGGTGCCCCGGGTGATCCGCCCCCCGAGAACGGCAAAGCAATCCTCTTCAATACCGCTGAGGCCAGTTTCCTCGCGGGCTATCTGGCCGCGGGTATGAGCGAAAGCGGAACCGTTGCCACGTTCGGCGGCATTCAGATCCCGTCGGTGGCCATCTTCATGGACGGGTACGCCGATGGCGTGGCCAAGTTCAACGAAGACAACGCGGATGCCGAGCCGGTCAAGGTCCTGGGTTGGGACAAGGACGGTCAGACGGGTTCGTTCTCTGGTGACTTCGACAACCAGGCGGCTGGTCAGACGCTGACCGACCAGTTCATCGCTCAGGGTGCCGACATCATCATGCCGGTGGCTGGCCCCGTGGGCTTGGGTGCCATCGCCGCAGCCGAGGGCACTGAAGGTACGAAGGTCATCTGGGTTGACTCCGACGGCTTCAACACCACCGAGGGCGGCGCGGTCATCCTCACGTCGGTGCTGAAGCAGATCGGCCCCGCCGTGGACGCCACCATCGCAGAAACCGTCAGTGACGGCTTCTCCAACGAGCCGTACGTTGGCACGCTGGAGAACGACGGTGTGGGCCTGGCCCCGTACCACGACTTCGAGGCCGATGTCCCGGCGGATTTGACGACCAAGATCGACGAATACAAGCAGCAGATCATTGACGGCACGTTGGCGATTGAGTCGCCCAACTCTCCGTGACCTGAACTGCGTGACATGACGCAGTGATAGATAGTGGCCCGGCCCCGAGGGTCGGGCCACTATCTCTGTAACGCCCGAGGAAGGCTGCTTGTGAAACTTGAACTGCGCGGGATCACCAAGCGATTTGGGTCGCTGGTGGCTAACGACTCCATCGACATCACCATTGAGCCCGGAGAGATCCACGCCCTGCTCGGCGAGAACGGCGCGGGCAAGAGCACCCTCATGAACGTGCTCTACGGCTTATACGAGCCCAACGAGGGGCAGATCCTGCTCGATGACGTGCCGGTGAGTTTCGATGGTCCCGGCGACGCCGTAACGGCAGGCATTGGGATGGTGCACCAACACTTCATGCTCATCCCCGTCTTCACGGTGGCTGAGTCGGTGGCGCTCGGTTTTGAGCCCACCAACGCAGCCGGAGTGCTGAATCTGGCGCAGGCGCGGGATCGGGTCAAAGAGATCAGTGAGCGATTCGGCTTCCACATCGATCCCGACGCGCTGATCGAGGATCTGCCGGTCGGAGTGCAACAACGCGTCGAGATCATCAAAGCGCTGTCGCGCGATGCGAAGGTGCTGATCCTCGACGAGCCGACGGCAGTGTTGACGCCTGGTGAGACGGACGAGCTTATTTCGATCATGGGGGAACTCAAGGCCGCAGGCACCTCCATCGTCTTCATTACCCACAAACTTCGCGAGGTCCGAGCTATTGCCGATCGGATCACCGTGATTCGGCGCGGAGCGGTCGTTGGACAGGCCGAACCAGACTCGACGGAGACTGAACTGGCGTCGCTGATGGTGGGGCGTGCGGTCACGTTGTCTATCGACAAGGGTGCAGCTGAGCCTGGGGAAGTGGCTTTGGCGCTGAAGAACGTCAGCGTGCTGAGCCCAACGGGGGTGCCGCTCATTGATCGCTTGAGCCTCGATGTGCGCCGCGGTGAGATCTTGTGTGTGGCGGGCGTCCAGGGAAATGGCCAAACGGAGCTGGCTGAAGCCATCGTCGGGCTGCAGGACATCGACGCGGGCAGCGTTACCCTCGACGGCCAGAATCTGGAGGCGCTAGGGGTGCGTCAACGACTTCGGGCTGGCATCGGCTTCGTTCCGGAGGACCGCTCCACGGACGGGGTTGTCGCAGAGTTTTCGATTATGGAGAACCTCATCTTGGACCTTTACAACACCGCGCCCTTCGCAAAGGGCGTCTCGATGAGTCCGGCGGCAGTGCAAGATAACGCGGACGTGCGCACAGAAGAATTCGACGTGCGCTACACCAGCACCAGCGACCCGATCTCGACGTTGTCGGGGGGCAACGCGCAGAAGGTGGTGTTGGCCCGAGAGTTGTCCCGACCGCTGAAGTTGCTGATTGCCTCGCAGCCCACTCGGGGTCTGGACGTGGGATCGATCGAGTTCGTGCACCAGCGGATCGTGCAAGAGCGAGACAAGGGAACGCCGGTGATGATCGTCTCCACGGAGCTGGACGAAGTCATTGCTTTGGCCGACCGGGTTGCGGTGATGTACCGGGGCAAGGTGGTGGGGGTCGTCGATGCGGCAGAGTCACCCGACGGAGTTAGCCGTGACGTGTTGGGACTGATGATGGCCGGAGTGCCGTTGGCTGAGGCGCGACGAAGTGCTGCAGAAGGCACCACGAAGAAGGAGGCGGGCGCATGAGCACACCATCCGAAAAGCGGCCACCCTCTGGCGGGACCGAGCTCGCGATGGAGCGGGACTACGGTGCCTTGCTCCGTGCGATGGCGACCGGCAACGCCATGATCTCGTTCTTTGCGATCTTCCTTTCGCTCATTATCGGCGGCGTCTTGATTGCCTTTGCCGACAACAACGTCCGGGCCTCGTCGAGCTACTTCTTTTCCCGACCCGGCGACATGCTGGGTGAGGGCTTTGAGGCTGTGCGCGCGGCATACAGTGCCCTGTTCCGGGGGGCGATCTTCGATTGGCAGCAAGAGTCCTTCGCTGCTCAGGTCAGGCCGCTTACGAACTCTATGGTCTTTGCGACCCCGCTGATCCTGGCTGGGTTGGGAATTGCGGTCGCTTTTAGAGCGGGTCTGTTCAACATCGGCGCCCAAGGTCAGATCATCATCGGCGCGATCTTCGCGTCCTACATCGGCTTCGCGTGGGACCTTCCGGTTGGCCTGCACCTGCTCCTGGCGATTCTCGGAGGAGCCATCGGCGGCGCGGTATGGGGCGCCATCCCTGGCGCGCTCAAGGCACGGTTCGGGGCGAACGAGGTCATCGTCACGATCATGTTGAACTACGTCGCGGTCTTCACGATCAGTTACACGCTGAAGCAACCGGTCTTCAACCCCGGTCGTTCCGGTCAGCGAAGCCCAGCCGTCGCTGAGAACGCGACCTACCCCTTGCTGATCCCCGATTGGTTGGTCCCCGACAACGCCTTCCGGCTGCACTGGGGCTTCATTGTGGCTTTGATTGCCACCGCCGTGGTCTGGTGGTTGTTGGAGCGCTCGACGATTGGCTTCGAACTGCGGGCCGCCGGTGCGAACCCCCACGCCGCGCGCACTGCGGGGATGTCGGTCGGCAAGATCACCGTGATCACGATGGTTATCGCTGGCGGGCTGGCAGGCCTGGCGGCCACCGCTCAAGTGCTCGGGACCGAGGGGTCCTTGACTGCCGGGGTGGCAGCAACGTACGGCTTCGATGCCATTACCGTGGCGCTTCTCGGGCGATCTAAGCCGGTCGGTACCTTGCTCGCTGGGTTGCTCTTCGGGGCACTGAAGTCGGGCGGCTTCTTGATGCAGGCCGAAACGCCGACCCCTATCGACATCATCGTGGTCGTCCAGTCCATCATCGTGCTACTGATCGCGGCACCCCCACTGATTAGAGCGATCTTCCGGCTTCCCGACCCCGACCGACGTCGTAAGAAAACCAGCACTCCCAAGCGAGCGGAGGTTGCGGCGTGAGCGTCGACACAGCGGGCCCGGTGCCACACACCACCGGGCAAGAAGAGACCGACGAGCAGATCCTCAAGCGGATCGGCTTCCGTGCTCCAATCATGTATGCCGTCGCGGCCCTGATCGCTGCGTTCTTCCTCTCGCGCACCGACGGCGGGACCGAAACCACGTTTCAGTTGAACTCGGGCTCGAGTTGGTTCGACATCCCCACGTTTGGCGTTCCTGCTTTTGCAGCCATTGCCGCGTTGTTGCTCTTCATGGCCGGTGCCGCAGTCTTTGCTTTCGTCGCTGCCCGCCGGCGCCGGATCGTCTCGGCCTGGCTCAACGTCGGCGTCGGACTCGCCTTTGTGCTCAGCTTTATGGTGTGGGTGGGAGCTGGTAAGGCTTCGGTCATTCCCATCACGTCGCTGCTGGCCGGGGCATTGGCGCTCTCGGTGCCGCTCATCTTTGGGGCCATGTCGGGGCTTGTCTGCGAACGCTCGGGAATCATCAACATTGCCATCGAAGGGCAGTTGCTCTTCGGGGCGTTCGCGGCGGCCGTGGTCGCCTCGCAGCTTGCGAGTGGATATGCCGGTCTGATCGCTGCACCCATCGCGGGCGCGTCCGTCGGGGCGTTGTTGGCGTGGTTCTCGGTGTCGTTCAGGGTCAACCAAATCATTGTCGGGGTGGTCCTCAACACGTTGATCATCGGGCTGACCGGATTTCTCTTTTCGACCGTGCTATCCGACGACAAGGCCACGTGGAATAGCCCCCCCAAGTTGCCCGAGATCGACATTCCTGTCTTGGGGCAGATTCCGGTGATCGGGCCGGTCCTGTTCCAGCAGACCATCCTGGTCTACCTCATGTATGTCCTGGTCATCGTGTTGCAGTTCATGCTGTTCCGTAGCCGTTGGGGTCTGCGGACGCGGGCCGTCGGAGAGCACCCGCGGGCGGCCGACACCGTCGGCATAAAGGTCAACGTGCGCCGAGTCTGGAACACCATCCTCGGTGGAGCCATCGCCGGACTCGGTGGTGCCTTCTTCACGATCGGCTCGGGCTTGGCCTTCGGCCGCGAGATGTCAGCAGGCCAGGGGTACATCGCTCTCGCTGCGATGATTCTCGGCAAGTGGAACCCCAAGTTGGCGGTGCTGGCGGCGTTGTTGTTCGGCTTCTCCAAGAACCTCGGCAACGTCATCTCGACCATCGGTAGTGGTGTGCCTTCGGAACTGCTGTTGATGCTGCCCTACCTGATCACGATCTTTGCCGTCGCCGGGCTGGTGGGTCGTGTGCGTCCCCCGGCCGCTGAGGGCACGCCATACACCAAGAGCTGAAGTGGAGAGGACTGAGCGATGACTAGCGAGTTCGACTGGGAGGCGCTGACGGCGCGGGCGGCCGAGGCGATGTCGCGGGCCTACGCGCCGTACTCGGGTTATCCGGTGGGCGCAGCCGGGATTGTTGACGACGGCCGGTTGGTGCACGGGGCGAACGTCGAGAACGCAAGCTACGGGCTGACCCTGTGCGCAGAGTGCTCGATGGTGTCCCAACTCATCGACACCGGCGGTGGAAAACTCACCGCAGTGGTCTGTGTCGACGGGGCTGGCGTCGTGATCATGCCGTGCGGCCGGTGCCGACAGCTGATTACTGAGCACGCCGGTACGGATTGCCTACTGATGACCCCGTGCGGGCCCCTAGCGATGGACGCGGTGTTGCCGCTAGCCTTCGGGCCGGGCGACCTGGCCCAAAGTTGAATCACGCTGCGCCAACCGCAAGGACATGTCCGTATGCCTGACACCACTGGTGTTTCTACGTCCGCGCCTGCCGACAGCCACGACATCATCCGTGTGCGGGGTGCCCGCGAAAACAACCTCACCGGTATCGATATCGACTTGCCGAAGCGCCGATTGACGGTGTTCACGGGCGTGTCCGGGTCGGGCAAGAGCTCGCTGGTCTTTGGCACGATCGCCACCGAGTCGCAGCGACTCATCAACGAGACGTACAGCGCGTTTCTGCAGGGCTTTATGGCCTCGCAAGCGCGACCCGAGGTTGACGTCTTAGAGGGCCTCACCACCGCGATTATCGTGGACCAGGCGCGGATGGGTGCCAATGTGCGATCAACTGTGGGCACGGCCACGGACACCGGGGCCATGCTGCGCATCCTGTTTAGCCGGCTCGGGAAGCCGTACCTCGGGTCGTCCAACGCGTTCTCCTTCAACGTTGCCTCGATCTCCGGCTCGGGCGCGGTGACGATGGAAAAGGGCGGCAAAACGGTCAAAGAACGGAAGAGCTTTAACGTCACCGGCGGCATGTGCGTGCGCTGCGAAGGACGCGGATCGGTGACCGACATCGACATCTCGGCCATCGTGGACGACAGCCTGGCCTTGACCGAAGGTGCGATCACGGTGCCGGGTTATAGCGCCGACGGTTGGTACGGCCGCATCTTCAGCGCGGTCGTGCCCGGTGATAAGCCGGTGTCGACGTTCACCGCCAAGGAGCGCGAAGAGTTTCTCTATGGCGAGCCGCGCAAGATCAAAGTTGAGGGCATCAACCTGACCTACGAAGGTTTGATCCCGCGGATTCAGAAGTCGATGCTGTCCAAGGATGTCGACTCGCTGCAGCCGCATGTCCGCGCATTTGTCGAAAGGGCCGTCACATTCACCGCGTGCCCAGACTGCGAGGGGACTCGCCTCAGCGAAGCGGCCCGGTCATCCAAGATTGGTGGCGTCAGCATTGCCGACGCCTGCGCGATGCAGATCAGTGACCTTGCGCAGTGGGTTGCCACTGTGAGCGACGAGTCGGTGGCCCCCCTACTGGACTCGCTGCGCGAAACCCTCGACTCGTTCACCGAAATCGGGCTCGGGTACCTGTCGTTGGACCGCGCCTCGGGCACCCTGTCGGGCGGTGAAGGGCAACGGGTCAAGATGATCCGGCATCTGGGGTCGGCCTTAACCGATGTGACCTACGTGTTCGACGAGCCGACGATCGGGTTGCACCCGCACGACATCACTCGGATGAACAATCTCCTTCTGCAGTTGCGCGACAAGGGCAACACGGTCCTGGTCGTGGAGCACAAACCCGAAGTCATCGCTATCGGCGACCACGTCGTCGACCTTGGGCCCGGGGCAGGCGTCCACGGCGGTCAGGTGGTCTACGAAGGGTCCGTTGCGGGTCTGTCGGCGAGCGACACGCTGACCGGAAAGCACCTGCACGACAAGGTCGCAGTCAAAACCTCCTTCCGCACTCAAACCGGCTCTCTTCAGGTGCGCGGCGCCGACAACCACAACCTGCAGGCAATCGATGTCGACATTCCGCTGGGGGTCTTGGTCGTGGTCACGGGTGTAGCCGGCTCGGGGAAAAGCACGCTGATCCACGGGTCCGTCTCGACCCAAGAGGGCGTCGTCGCGATTGACCAAGGCGCGATCAAAGGGTCGAGGCGAAGCAACCCCGCGACCTATTCGGGCTTGCTGGAGCCGATTCGTAAAGCCTTCGCCAAGGCCAACGGCGTGAAGCCAGCGCTGTTCAGCGCCAACTCGGCCGGGGCGTGCCCCACCTGCAACGGCGCGGGCGTGATCTATACGGACCTCGCGATGATGGCCGGCATCTCGAGCACGTGTGAAGACTGCGAAGGCAAACGTTTCGACGCCTCCGTGCTCGAATACCACCTCGCCGGCCGCGACATCAGCGAAGTATTGGCGATGTCGGTCACCGAGGCTGAGGCCTTCTTCGCCGAAGGGGATGCACGCACGCCAGCCTCACATAAGGTCTTGGTGCGCTTGGTGGATGTCGGGCTGGGCTACTTGCGCCTAGGCCAACCGTTGACCACGCTGTCTGGAGGGGAGCGTCAGCGCCTGAAACTCGCCACACGTTTGGGGGAGAAGGGCGGCATATACGTCCTTGACGAGCCGACCACCGGGTTGCACCTCGCCGACGTCGAGCAGATGCTCGGGCTCCTTGATCGCCTCGTAGAGTCGGGGAAATCGGTCATCGTGATCGAGCACCACCAGGCGGTGATGGCCCACGCCGACTGGATCATCGATCTCGGCCCTGGCGCGGGTCACGACGGTGGCAGGATCGTATTCGAAGGCACCCCCGCAGACCTCGTGGCCGACCGTTCGACGTTGACCGGGCAGCATTTAGCTGCCTATATAGCCAGCTAAATCACTGGGTCTGACGAACCCGACGGTGCGGGTCCAATCAGCAGGTCCCTCGGCATACCGTGCTCGATCAGGGCCCCCGCGTGCCCGGCCGACTCGGGCACGAACAGCACCGTGCCTGCGATGTTCTTGACCGAGTTGTGCAGCGACGCGCACGTGCTGGCGTCCAAGACGTGGCGGCCCCGGTCGGGAGTGAGGGTCTGGGCTTCGGCGCCGGGTACGGAACTTTTGGCGCTGACGCTGGAGGCATCAATCGGCGCGTGGTTCATCGCCTTGGCCAACTCGTCCATGATCGTGTGGTCCTCGGGGTCACCACGCTCGGGGATGCCGAAGGTGATGCCCTCGTCGCCGACCGCATAGGGCTGGACGGCTAGCGCGGCCTGGTGATCGCTGGTCATTGAGGTGTACGCAATGCCCTTGGAGCCGTCCGGCAACGTGACCTGCGCGGCCAGAGCCAGCATCTGCGGGGCCAGACCGACGGCCACGGTATGCGCGCAGGCCAGCGTAGCGGCGGCCTTCGGCGTGATGATGGCGGCGATCACACGGTCATCACGCAACACCACCAACGTCGGGGCCAAGATGCCTTCGGTGTCGGCGCGCTGCAGCGACTGCCGCTTGAATTCGTTGACGGGTGGCACGATGAGGGCCATAGCGGCGGCAAGCTTCACGCCCGTCACGATGCCACATCGACTCAGGAGGCCCCAGTTGAGTGAGAACTTTGACGCCGTTGACATCATCATGACCAAGCGCGACGGGCACGAGTTGGACAGTGCTCAGATCGCGTGGGTGATCGACGCCTACACCCGGGAGGTGGTAGCGGACGAGCAGATGGCCGCGCTCGCGATGGCGATCTTGCTCAACGGCATGGGTCGACGCGAAATCGCCGACTGGACGGCCGCGATGATCGCCTCGGGGGAGCGCCTGGATTTCTCAGGACTGTCACGACCCACTGCGGACAAGCACTCGACCGGTGGCGTGGGAGACAAGATTACGCTGCCACTGGCCCCCTTGGTCGCTGCCTGCGGGTTGGCTGTGCCGCAACTATCGGGACGCGGGCTCGGTCACACCGGTGGCACGCTCGACAAGTTGGAGGCCATTCCGGGGTGGCGCGCATCGTTGACCAACGCCGAGATGACGAAGCAACTCGAAGACGTAGGCGCCGTCATCTGCGCGGCCGGCTCGGGGCTGGCCCCGGCCGACAAGCGGTTGTATGCGCTGCGCGACGTGACGGGGACGGTCGAGGCGATCCCGCTGATCGCTTCGTCGATCATGTCGAAAAAGATCGCCGAAGGCACCGGCACATTGGTGCTGGACGTCAAGGTCGGCTCGGGAGCTTTCATGAAAGACCTCGCCTCGGCGCGCGAACTGGCCGACACCATGGTCGACCTGGGCACTAAGGCAGGCGTGCACACCGTCGCGTTGCTGACCGATATGGAGGTCCCGCTGGGGTTCACTGCGGGCAACGGCCTCGAGGTGGCTGAGAGTGTCGAGGTGCTGGCCGGTGGCGGTCCCGACGACGTGGTCGAGCTGACGGTGGCGCTGGCCCGCGAGATGTTGGCAGGGGCGGGCGATGAGTATGCCGACATTGACCCCGCGGAGGCGCTCGCCGATGGCCGGGCTATGGACGTATGGCGGTCGATGATCGCGGCTCAGGGCGGTGACCCGGACGCGCCGATGCCCGCCTCGAAGGAGACGCAGGAGCTCACGGCGGAGGCCGACGGGGTGCTGACCTCACTGGACGCGCTCGCTGTCGGGGTAGCTGCGTGGCGTCTAGGAGCGGGACGGGCGCGCAAGGAAGACGTCGTGCAGGCGGCCGCCGGAGTGACGATCCACGCTAAGCCCGGCGACACGGTGCGCAAAGGGCAGAAGGTGCTGACGCTGCATACGGATATGCCGGAGCGTTTTGACCGGGCGCGTCAAGCTCTTGACGGCGCGTGGACAATAGTCGATCCCGGGGGCGCAGCAGACTACGAACGCACGGTTATTTTGGATCGCATCGCCGGTAGATAGGACCCGCCAGGTCAGACGTCTACATGACCCTCGTGGTGACCGTCGTAGTGATCTGCACCGGGCTGATCGTTCCGCTTGTGCTCGACGGAATACCTCGAAGGAAAGTCCGACTCAAGACGTTCCGAATCCGAAACACCACACACACGCGTTGTCAGCGCTCGTCGCTGGGCGACTCTTGGACGTCGAGCCTTAGTAGGTGTCGCTGACTGGGTAGCGGGAGCCGCTGGGCTGATCGTCGTCCGGGCGAGACGGTTCGGGCACGACGAGCGTGCCAGTCTCTGCGCGCTCGGTGGCGCCGGCTAGGAGCGCTTGTGTGCTCGACGTCCCGAGGCGAGTGACGCCCTCGGCCACCATCGCGAGCGCGGCATCGATGTCCCGAACTCCGCCGGATGCTTTGACCTGGACAGCCTTGCCGCAGTGCTGGCGCATCAGCGCCACGTCGGCAATAGTCGCGCCGCCTCCGGCAAATCCGGTGCTGGTCTTCACGAAGTCTGCGCCGGCCGATTCGCTCGCCTGACAAGCCGTGACCTTCTGCGGTTCGTCCAGCAGCGTGGTCTCGAAGATGACCTTGACCAGCGCGCCAGCGTCGTGGCCGACCTGCACCACCGCCGCGATATCGGCCTCGACGTCGTCGCTCTGATCGCCGATGAGGCGTCCGATGTTGAGCACCATGTCCAGCTCGGTGGCGCCGTCGGCGAGCGCCTGGGTGGCTTCGGCCACTTTGGCGGCGGTGCTGGTCGTGCCGTGTGGGAAGCCGATGACGGTGCACACGCGGGTCGGCGAGCCCTCGACCTCGGCAATGGTCGCGGCGGCGAGCGCGACGTCACTAGGTCGCACACAGACGGACCAAATGCGTTGCGCGGCCAGCTCTTTGATGCTGGCTTCGACACTGGCTGGCGTTAATTCAGGCTTAAGTAGGGCATGGTCGATCAGGTCAGCGATGTCTTGAACGGACAGGGTCGTCCCGGCGTCAATGCGATGTGTCATAGGCCAAGCCTAGACTGCAGTGATGGCCGAAATTTTGCAGGCAATCCCCTTCCCGCTGCCCGGTGACAAGGCCATCCAAGAGCTCGTCGGTCGGATCAGCAGCGGGCACACCAACATTTCCATCGCACACAACACGGCCGAGGCGGGGTGGACCGAGCCGGGACAGGCACCCGAGTTCGATGAAGTGACGTACGTCATCGCCGGGTCGGTCGACATCGCCCACCAACACGGCTCGCTGACTGTCGAAGCAGGCCAGGCGGCGCTGTCCCGATCGGGCCAATGGGTGCGCTACGCCGCTGGCGACGACGGTGCCGAATACCTCGCAATTTGCATTCCCGCGTTCGACCTGGAGGCTTGTCACCGTGATGACTGACGATATACGGCCCCTGCCCAAAGTTCTCTTGCACGACCACCTCGACGGCGGGCTGCGACCGCAAACCATGCTTGACCTCGCCGCAGAGCAGGGGTATGCCGACCTGCCCGCCGACGACGCGCAAACACTGAGTCAGTGGTTCCAGGACAGCGCCAATTCCGGCTCGCTGGTCCGCTACTTGGAAACGTTCTCGCACACGGTGGCTCTCATGCAGACCGAGGCGGCTCTGCGCCGAGTGGCTCAGGAGTGCGTGCTCGACCTTGCTGACGACGGCGTGGTGTATGCCGAGATTCGGTATGGCCCTGAGCAACACCTGGCCGGTGGCCTCGACCTCGACGAGGTCGTCACTGCGGTCACCGACGGCCTGAACGCCGGTATGAAAGAGGCCGCGCAGCACGGGCACCCCATCGTCGCTCGATCACTGCTCGGGGCCATGCGCCACGCGGCTCGCTCGAGGGAGATCGCCGAGCTCACGGTGCGCCACCGCGACACTGGCGTCGCAGGCTTCGACATTGCCGGGGCCGAGGCAGGGTTTCCCCCTACCCGTCACCTCGACGCCTTCGAGTACCTCCGCCGGGAGAACGCGCACTTCACCATCCACGCAGGCGAGGCTTTTGGTTTGCCCAGCATCTGGGAAGCCATCCAGTATTGCGGCACCGAGCGCCTGGGCCACGGCGTTAGGATCGTCGATGACCTGACGTTGCGCGGCGCGGGCATGGCGGATGCGGCCGGAGGGGACGCCGACGCCAACTTCGCTCACTGGAGCAACGAGGACGTTGCGGCGGTCGAGCTCGGCCCGCTGGCGGCATACGTGCGTGATCGGCGTATCCCGCTGGAGATGTGCCCGAGCAGCAACCTGCAGACCGGAGCTGCGGGCAGCATTGCCGAGCACCCGATCACGTTGTTGGCGCGGTTGCGCTTCCGGATCACGGTCAACACCGACAACCGGCTGATGAGCGGCACCACGATGACCCGCGAGATGCAGTTGCTGGTCGACGAGGCAGGCTGGGAGATCAGCGACCTGCGGCGGGTCACCATCGACGCGATGAAGTCTGCCTTCCTGCCCTACGACCAGCGGCGCACGCTGATCGACAGCCTCATCCTGCCGGGGTATGCGGCGGCGCTGGGCTAGGGCGTTGCGGCTGGGGTAGTCGTCGAGAGCGGGTCCGGGCCGAGCACGTTGGCTCGGACTTGGTCGTAGCGACCAACGCGGAGAACGTCGCGGCGGCGACGCTCGGCGAGCACGGTAGCCATCACCGCCAGTTGCGGGGCACCCGCCGGCGGCGGAGGCGAAACGTGTTCAATGACGTTGCTGTAGAGCTGGCCGCTCATCGCCGCGAAACTAATGGGGGTCATCGTGGCCGAACGTGACAGCAGTTGACGCACTGCGACGGTCAGGGCATCGGGCAGCCCAGCCATGTCAGCGCCACGGGCCCAGTCCTCGAGCAAGGGGTCGGCCTGCGGCGCGGGAGCAAGTTTCAGTTTGATGCGGTCGCGGACGACGTAGGTGCCCGCGAGATAGTCGCCGAGACGCTTCCCCTTCGCGTTGGTGATCGATACCACTAGTGCGATCACACCGGCGCTGAGCCACACCTCGACGAAGGTCAGCAGTCCCCGGATGAACGCATGGCGGAAGCCGATCGGCCCGGCGTCGTCGCGGACGGTGCGCAGACCGAGCGCCATTTTGCCCACTGTGCGGCCGCGGAAAACCGTCTCGAGGGTCACGGGAACAGCCACCAGGGCACCGACGAGGGCGATGATGACCAGGGCCTGGAGCAGCGCAATGTCTCCCAGCAAGGCGCTGGAGCCGACGAGCCAGAACCCGGCGAAGAGCAAGGCCAGCGTGATAGCCAGGTCGATGATCGCGGAGCACATGCGCAGGCCGATGTTGGCGGCGGGCAGGTCTAACTCAACGGCCTCGGGGGTGACGAAGCCTTGGGTGTCCATGATCGCGGTGCTGGCCATGATGGGCGCAGTCTAGAGTGCTCGGGTGGACGTTGACGCGCTGATCGCCCGCCGCCAGGGGGCGTGGGCCCGGCTGGCCGCGCTGTCGAAGTCGCGCCGACTCACCGGTGCCCAGGTCGATGAACTCCTAGATGAGTACGGCCGGACTGCCACTGACCTCTCGGTCGTGCGCTCGACCGCCCCCGACCCGGCGTTGGTGAGCTATCTGTCGTTGCTGTTGACGCGTGCCCGGGTGCGATCCAGCAGCAGCCGAACGTTGGCGTGGTCCAACGTCGGGCGGTTCTTCGTCGAAGACTTCCCGGCGGCCCTGTATCGGCTGCGGTGGTGGTGGGGGATCACGGCTGTGGTCAACGTCGTGGTTGGCCTCGCACTGGGTGCGTGGCTGGTGCAGAACCCCGTGCTGGAGAACACATTGATCTCGACCGCTGAGATTCAGCAACTGGTCGATAGTGACTTCGAGAACTACTATTCGTCTGGCCCGGCGAGCAGTTTTGCGACCCAAGTGTGGATTAACAATGCGTGGGTCGCGGCGCAATGCATCGCCTTCGGGGTGCTGGGCTTGCCGGTCCTGTGGGTGCTGTGGCAGAACATCACCAGCATCGCGATGGTCGGCTCGTTGATGCACTCGCAAGGGCAAGGGGCGCTTTTTTGGGGCCTCATCACCCCGCACGGGCTGCTGGAGTTGACGGCCATCTTCGTTGCGGCCGGGGTGGGTTTGAAGTTGTGCTGGTCGTGGATCGACCCTGGGCCCAGGACTCGTTTGTCGTCGCTGGCCCAAGAGGGTCGCACCGCAGCCGGAGTCAGTTTGGGGTTGATTGTCGTCCTGCTGATCTCCGGGCTGATCGAGGCGTTCGTGACGCCGTCGCCGCTGCCTACCTGGGCGCGGGTCACCATCGGGGTGGTCGCGTTAGGTCTTTTCTTGGTCTACGTCTTCACCCTCGGACGCTGGGCCGTCCAGCGCGGTCGCACCGGGGACGTGGAGGATTCGATGCTGTCAGCCCAGGCCCCCACTGCCAACTGAGTTACAGCACCCGCACTTACAGCAGTCCGCGAGCCTTCAACGCGAGATAATGATCGGCCAGCACCACGGGCAAACGCTCCGGGTCGGTATCGAGCACCTGCACACCAAGGCGCTCCAGCGCCGCAGCCGTGCGACGGCGCAGTGATGACGTGCGCTCGGCCGCGGCGGCGCCATACACCGCCGACAGTGAGTCGAGGTCGTCGGCCATCTCCTGCAATGCCGGGTCAGCGACGGAGGCCAGCACGACCTGGTGGTATGCGGTCAGCGAGCCGATCACCGGCAGCAAGCCCTCCTCGAGGGCGGCGGGGTCGAGCGAGGTCAACAGCACGACTAGTGCTCGCCGACGGCTGGTGCCGTTGATGGCACCGGCAAGCATCGACCAGTCGGCCTCGACCAGCACTGGCTCGATGGGGGCCAACATGGTGACGATCGAGTTGAGCAGGACGGGGCTGGCGGGGTCTGGGCGCACCCGGCCACGGATCCTCCGGTCGCCGGCGATGAGATCGATGCGATCCCCTGCTCGGGAGGCCAGCGCAGCGAGCAGCAACGAGGCGTCCATCGCGGCATCCAACCGAGGCTCGTCGCCGACTCTCGCGGCGCTGGTGCGCGAGGTGTCGAGCACGATGATGACCCGCCGGTCACGCTCGGGCTGCCAGGTGCGCACGACCACGGACTGACGCCGGGCGGTGGCCCGCCAATCGATGCTGCGCACGTCGTCGCCATCGACGTAGTCGCGCAAGGAGTCGAATTCGGTGCCATGACCGCGGGTGCGCACGGCCGAGCGGCCATCGAGTTGGCGCAGGCGAGCGAGGCGGGAGGGGAGGTGTTTGCGGGACCGAAACGGCGGCAAGGCTCGCACCGCACCCGGAACGGGGCGCGAGCTTTGCCGTGCAGCCAAATACAGCGGCCCGTGGCTGCGAACCGTGACCTTGTCGGCGGGCCGATCGCCGCGTCGGGTCGGGAGCAGGGTCGTGACAAATCGGCGGCGCTCGCCGCTGGGAAGATCCAGGACGTGCTGGTTGCCGGTGGCACCGGCTGACGGGAACCAGGCGTCGCGTAGATGCCCTCGGACCCGTCGCCGGGTCGGGTTGGCGACGAGCAAAGAGGTGGTGGTGCTCTCGCCGAGGCGGACCGACATCGTGATCCGGCCTGTCGCCTGCGTTGCAGCGCTGGCCCCATCGGACTCGCGCTCGAAGGTGAGCGCCGTTGTGGACGGTGCGAGCGCAATGTCGATGGCGATGAGCACCACGACGAGCAGCACCCACAGCAGCACGGTCTGGGAGGTCGGCCAGATCGCAACGGGCACCATCCCGAGCGCCACCAGGATTGCAGCCGGCCAGCGGATCACCATCGCGGCAACCTACCGGGGGACCGGCACGGAGTTCAGGGCACTATCCAAGACCGAGCGCACGGAAACACCTTCGAGTTCGGCCTCCGCGCGCATCGACAGGCGGTGCGTCAGCGTCCCCGGCGCGAGGGCCTTGACATCGTCGGGGGTGACGAAGGAGCGTCCGTTGAGCCATGCCCACGCTCGCGAGGTTGCCATCAGCGCGGTCGCGCCTCGGGGACTGACCCCGAGCTGCAGAGACGGGGAGGAGCGGGTGGCGCGAGCAATGTCGACGATGTAGCCCATAACTGCCGGTGTGACCTCGACCTGGCGCACTGCTGCAGACCCGGCCTTTAAGTCGTTGGGTCCGGCGACCGCGCTGACTCCGGCACCGGCGAGGTCGCGGGGGTCGAAGCCTTTCGCGTGGCGGTTGAGCACTTCGATTTCGTCGGTCCGTGGCGGCACAGGCAGGACGACCTTGAGCAAGAACCGGTCGAGTTGGGCCTCGGGGAGTGGATACGTGCCCTCATACTCGACGGGGTTTTGGGTGGCTGCCACCAGGAAGGGGTCGGCCAGCAGCCGGGCTTTGCCGTCAACGGTGACCTGGCGTTCTTCCATCGCTTCGAGCAGCGCGGACTGTGTCTTGGGGGGCGTGCGGTTGATCTCGTCGGCCAGCAGCAAGTTGGTGAACACCGGGCCGGGGCGGAACTCGAAGTCGCTGGTCTTGGTGTCGTAGACCAGTGAACCGGTCACGTCTCCGGGCATCAGGTCGGGGGTGAACTGAACCCGCGACGTCTCAATGTTCAGGGATGCCGCCAAGGTGCGGACCATGAGGGTTTTGGCCACTCCCGGGACACCCTCGAGCAGGATATGGCCGCGGGCGAGCAGCGCCACGATGAGCCCGGTGACGGCGGCATCTTGACCGACGACGGCCTTGCCGACCTCGGCGCGTACGCGGTTGAGGGATTCGCGGGCAGCCTCGGGGTGGGTGTCGCTCTCGGATGTGCTCATGTGCTGGGGATCCCTTCTTCGAGCGAGCGCAGATCACGGGCGATCTGCACCAAGGTGTCGTCGTTGTCGACGCTGGTGTCGACCAAGAGTCGGTTGATCTCATCGGTATGCCGTCCGGTGGCCGCAGCGACCGCCGTCACCACCTGGTCGGGGGTGGTCCCTGCGGCCAAGCCCAGACGTGAGGCTAGCCGCCGGCGGGCGGCCAACTGCAATGACGCCAGTGCTCGCGGGCGATCTTTGGCCTCACGGTAGAGGCGACCCCGGCTGGCGGTGGTTTCGATGGCCCGGATGATCACCGGAAGCGGCTCGGTCGTGACCGGCCCCAGTCGTCGACCGCGCACCAAAGCCCACACTCCGAGCGCGACGAGGAGCAGCGCGATGGAGGGCGCCACGGGGGCCGGTAGCACGTCGAAGAGGCCGGTCGGGGGGAGGTCGCCGGCGTCTGCGACGCTCGGGATGACCCAGATCAGGCGGTCGGTGCTGCCCAGTAGTCGAAGCCCCGTGGCGGCGTTGGCTTCGTCGAGGATATTGGCGTTGGTCAGGGATGAGGCTATGCCGGCCAGGATCGTCGGTGCACTGCCACTCTGAATCGCGCCACTTTGATCTACGCCACTGCTGCCCAACTCAACGATGTAGCCGGAGCGCGCGCCGCCCGCGTTGAACCCGGGAGAGGGCGGAAGACATATAGAAGCGTCGTCGCGGTCGATGGTGTCGCCCACCTGCAGCAACGTGTCGCCGTCGGTCACCCGATCGCTCGGGTCCCACAGAGTGCTGTCGCACTCCGGCGACATAGCGGTCGGCGTGCTTAAGGAGTTGGCTTCGACGTCGATGCCAAAGACGTCCTGGAGGTTGTCGGCAGGCGACAGGATCACGACGGACTCGGCTGAGCGTGCGTAGCGAAGGAGGTCATCGCCGGATTCAGCCGAGAGGAAGTCGGTGGTGGAGACCATGACGGTCGCTCCCTCGGCGGACTCGTCGGGCAGGCTGCTGACGCCTCGCACCACCTCAACCTCGGTGCCCTGGTCGCCGAGCACTTGGGCGAGTGCCTGCATACCGTTGGGGCCTGGGTTGTCGGGGTCCAGAGGGGTGTCGCTGGACCCGGCGAGCCCGGCGAGGTAGGTGACGAGCACCATAAGGGCGAGCACGATTGAAATCCACAAGGCCCAGCGACGCACCGGGTGTGCAGAAGACTCGCTCGGGGTGGACGTGCTTTCGGCTGGCGTATTCCTAGTCGTCATCGCGGTACTCATGCGGCGCTCACACGGCGCTCCACGCGGCAGCCGGTTTGGCCTTCTCGACGGTGCGATCGAGGTCGCGGACGCGCTCGGCGTCACCACGGCTGCATGAAATCTCCCCGTAGCGGACACGGTCGAAGGCGTCGGCGGACCATCTCAGGTCGGCCGCGCTGTCGGCGAATGTCACTGCGAGCCGATCGGCGACCTCGTGGGCCGTCCGGGTGGGGGCATCATCGAGCAGGGTACGTTCGCCCGCAGATGCCGTGAGCGCCCGGAAGGAGTCGAGTAGACAGGTATCCCAGTCTGCTGAGGATGCGGCTTGACGGGCCCGGTCGCGATACTGCGCGGCCGTCAGATTCTTGTCATCGAGCACGGTCCCACCGGAGGTGCGGCTCAACGACTTGTCGCGGAGGCGGTGACGCACCGCAAAGACGATCGCGACCACGACGATGGCAACCACCAGAATGACGACCAACACGGACAGCCATCCGGAGCCGGGCACCACGTTGAGCAGGCTGCTCAAGCGGTCGTTCACCCAATCAATCAGGCGGGATAACCATCCTTGTGGCGAGTTGTACTCGGGCTTAGACAGTTCCCGTTGCAGCAAGTCTCGGGCCCCGTCGGCGTCGGGGTCATTGCGGTTTGAGGCATTGCGGTTTGAGGCATTGAGGTTGTGGACGTTGTGCTCGGGGACGTTGAGGGCGCGGATCAAGGTCGCGAGCGTTCTGCGGTGCGCTGAGTCGCCGCCTGCTGCATTGTGATGTCGAGGGCTTCGCGTCGGATCCGTTGGTCGAGATAGAGCAGCGCGGTGACCCCGGCGCTGAAGGGAGTGACGATCAGTCCGACGAGGAACTGCGACAGGTGTTGGGTGAACACGGCCACCAAGACCAGTTGCGCCTCACTTTGGACCACGATGGCGGCACCAAAGGCCACGAGAAGTTGAAGCGGCGTGGCCAACACGGTGCTGATGATGCCGACGAGAATGTTGGCCAGGATCGTGATCCCGAGCAATCTCCAGAACTGGCTGCCGGTGCTCAACGCCCACGAGCGACGTAGCGCTCGAAGGGGGCCTGCGCCCTCGAGGACGACTGGGGCTGAGGCGAGGATCAGCCGCACGCCGAGCCACACCGCCAGGATGAAAGAAGCCAGGAGGAGGCCGACACCAAGGACGATGAGGACTGTTTCTCCGGTCGCGATGCTCGCGACGAGGAGGCTTACCCCCACCACAACGACCGCGATGGTGATGAGGGTCGTCAAGAGGGTTACACCGATGAGCGGCCAGATGCGTCCTCGCACGGCGCGCCAGGTTTGGCCCAATCCAACTTTGTCGCCGAGGGCAGCCTCGCTGACGACATACAGGATCAGCCCGCTGAGCACCAGCGTCGGGAACAGTGAGAGCACCGATGGCACAACCGTCGCCAGCCCAAGTGAAATGTCCTCGTTCAGGCCCGGGATCCACGTCAAGCCGAAAGAAATCAGCAGGGACGGCACGAGGAATGCACCTAAGACGATGACAGCCATACCGATGGTGGCCTCGGGGTTGCGGCGGATGGTGTTGATCGCGCCACCGAAGATGTCACCGAGTTTGAGTGGGCGAAGCGGTATGACGCCGGGTTGGTACATCCGCGCAACATGCTCGGGTGCGATCTGTTGCCAGGACTGTTGGCCACTGTCGGTGTAGCTAGGGCCCCCCTGCCCAGGTGGGCCTTGGTATTGGGGGGTGCCACTTTGGCCAGGCGCGCTGTACTGGCCGTCGCCGTACTGCTGCTGTCCGTGGGACGGCTGTGAGTCTTGACCGTGGCCGTATCGACCCTGGCCGTACTGCTGTTGACCATACTGCTGTTGGCCATACCGTTCTTGTCCGTGCGGCGGCTGTCCGTCGGGCTGTTGTCCGTCCTGACCTGGGCCGTATGTCGGCTGTCCGCTGGGGTTCTGGCTCGGTTGCCAGTTCCCCTCTTGGCGCGAGCTGGATGGCCCCTGACCGTACGGCTCTTGGGATTGCTGAGCGTCGCTGTGGTCGGAGCCCCCTGGCGCTGACCCGGCGCCTGCGTCGTCACTCATCGGTGCTACCAGCTCCCACTGTGTCTCGGATCATGGTGTTGGCCTGATCGCCATGTCGCTGGCCACCCGGCGAGCAGTGCGGCTGCTCATGGCTGTGGTGCCCATCGATATCTGAGCGTTGACGATACCTGGCTCGGAACGGCGCAACTGGTGCCCTCGTCGCCATAGTGTCCCGATGGGCTTACGTCGCTGCTTGACGTCTCGGGCGAACCGCTTGCCGAAGGTCAACCACGGGTGGTCCCTAATGCACCATGCGTCGGCCAGCATGTGCCTCGAGCGTAGGGTCGCAATGAGGTGTGCAGCAAAGATGCCCTCGGCGACCACGATCGGCGCTCCGCGCCTATCGATGGTTTGAGAGCCGCACCTGGCCGAGGTAGAGATGTCGTAGCGGGGCACCGTCACGAGGCCGTTAGCGCAGAGTGTTCGCAGCGCTTCCATTGCCGCCTGTGCATCCCAGGATGCGGCGTCATCCCAATCGGGCAGCCCAAGCGGTGACATCGGCAAGTCGGGGTCGGTGCCCTCGTGGTAGAAGTCGTCCAACTCGACGATGGGCCACCCGTGCGCGGCCATCAGACGCCGGGCGAGGCGCGACTTACCCGATCCGCTGGGCACCAAAATGACGCGCGCGTGTCCCAGATCGGAGGTCGGCCCAGGCATGAAAAAGAAGTTTAGAGGACAACGCTTGAGACCCCTTGATCGCAGCGATCTAGACTCGCTGACTGTGAGCGACGCGAGTCAAGGGTCATCGAACGACAGCACCGTGGGCGACGGCGTAGAAGGCGGAACGCTGACTGCCGTCTACCGAACTTTGCCTGCCCGGATCATTGGCTGGGCGATGATCGTGGCTGTCGGTGCCGTGGGATACATCGTCATTAGAGGCGAGTTGGCGCTGGGTCGCGGCATCTTCTTTCCAGTGGCGTCCTTGTGCTTCGTCGTCGTGATTGCGTGGATCTTCTTGCTGCGTCCGAGTGTTGAACTGCGCTCAGAATCGGTCACCCAGCGAAACATCCTTCGTGACACCGTCGTGCCATTCTCTCGGCTCGAAGACGTTAGGTACGAGTGGGCGCTGGAGTTGATTGACACCGGTGGCCGCAAGCACAGTTCTTGGGCCATCCCCAAGCAGAGGGAGTTCTCGGCTCGCCGTAGTTTTGACAGCTTCGCGGAGACGACGGCGCGAAAGAAGGCAAAGCCGGGGCCGACCGCTCAAGCGGTGGCCGGAGATGTGCTCCGCGAGCACCAGCGGTGGCTCCTCAATGGGGGCAAGCTCGACGTGAGCACAGCCACGACTAGTAGTCCGGGCATGGACGCTGAGGCGCATGGGCATGTGGGGGAGCGGGCCCGTTGGGCTCTTTCGGCCGTCGCGCCCTTGGGGATATCGGTTGTGGTCCTCGCCATTGCGATAGCCACCGACGGCACCTAACTGCACGTTGCGGTCACGATGAGGTCCCACGAGTCTGGCCAGGAGGCGCGCGCGGTCGGCATGGTGGCAATGGTTGAACAGTGGTGATGGTTGAACAGTGGTGATGGCTGAATGGTGGTGATGGCTGAATGGTGGTGATGGAACGGTGGTGAGGGGAAACTGGGCTCGTCTAGAGCGCTGGGGAATTGGATGGAATGGGGTTATAGCAACTCGATGCAACCGGGGCTAGAACGGGGGTGGGGGCTCGGATGCCACCGGTGGTCCTTCCGCTGGCGGAGTCAGCAACGCTTGCGGCTTCACTTGCCCCACAGGGGCACCTCGCCGGCGTTGGTGCGGTGCCCGGTGGAAAACTGCAAGAGGCGGCCCATCAACATCGCCGTCGTAGTGGTTCTCGGAGTCATCGACCGCCTCTAGCCAGTTATCCCGACCGTTCCGATCGCAGAGCGCGGCATAAATCAAGCGATCTCGAAGATCCGTGTCCTCGATAGTGGATCCATTCGAGACATCCGACTTGGCCCCGCGGCTTTCCTGCGGACCGAGAGTTTTCGGTGCATTGTCGTACTGACGATAGTCGTGGGGTCGGGTGCGGTAGACCCTCCTGAAGAGCGTGGTCCAGGTGAGGTTCCGCGTCTCGTCCATCACGGTCGTCCAGAACTTTTCCGTCTTGAACTGGTGATGACGAGGATGTTTGAGGTTGAGGTTGGTTTCGCTCGTGACGCCGCCGGGGGTTCCGTATGGCGTCTCGTGGTCCACCTCGCATCGAGCTGCAGGGACGAGACAGCCTGGTGCCCTACAGAAGAGGTCGGCTGCTCGCACCTGATCGATCATGGTGCGATCTGGCCGGTATGCGGCGGTCGAGCGCTCAATGAGCCGCCCATCGGCCGGGTCCGTGAGGAGTCGGTGAATCAACGTCCCAGGTGCGGCAATCACCTCGGCTGCATACCCAGCGGCGAGAAAGCCGTAGCCCGGAATCTCTGCAACACCCGACGCACGAGCCGCAGCGCCACCGACGCCATGGGTGTCGTAAGGGCACAGCTGTCCGCTGCCCGCTATGACGCTCATGGGGACGATGACGTCGACCGAAGCTGTTGGTGCGCCAGTGATGATGCGTTGCACCTCGTCGGTAAAGGGGACAACCAAATCATCGGGTGGCACACCGTGATTGCCGTCGCTCCTGCCTCGTTTACCGCCACCTCCACCTTTGCCTTTACGGCCGCAATCATCGTCGGTGCTGTCGGTGCTGTCGGATTCTTCTCGGTCTGTTTGCACACCTTTTGCTCTTCCAGACAGCGGCAGAGTTCCGTGAACGAGTAAGGCCAACGCGGTATCGGACCGAATGTGGTCCAGAGGGCGCGGATCGCCTGCCTTGCGAGCACGTCGAGCGACGGTTTCTAAGCGGTCAAGGGCGGCGACCACGCTCGTAGCCGACCCAGTAATTGTGAAAGTGCTTGAGCCGTCGTCGCACATCTCGCCGCGAACCCCTCGCCGGTCTTGTGCGGCTCGGCGGCGCGCCCGCGCAGCCGCCTCATCGGCCCCTTCGACACGAGTCACTTCTAGGCACAATCTCCGGTGGAACGACGGCCACGACTCACGCGCCACGTCCATCCTGGGCGACAGACTCGCATCGCCATCGTCGCCGTAACCCTCGAGGTAGGGACCGAACGTTGATAGGTCCACCGAACCCGCATCCTCGACATCCATCGCCCGACACTTCTGCCAGAAGGCCGACACCGAACGCCAGTCCGTGGCCCCCTGAGCCAGAGCCGACCTCGCCGCCCCAACGCCGGCCTGGGGTGCGAGAGCCACGCCGACGCGCGTATGACACTCCTGCACGCCCCATCCCGTAAGCGTCGAGAGCTCAGCGGCCACGAGTGATTTGGTCTTCGCTCTCCATCGCGCACGCCCACTCGCCGTCAACTCGGCGGGATCGCTCACCCCTTTTCGGCCAAGGAGCTCAGCCCCGGCCCGCGCGGCCAGCGACCCGGCGGCCTCAACCACCACCGAATCCCCGAAGCCCGCCAGCACCCGCGCGCCTGCAACTGCGTCCAACAGTTGAGCGTTCGACAGACCGTTCTCGGTGACGACATCGGCCTCAGCGTGAGCAGCAGCGCAGGAGATCACCGACATCAAGGCATCCGTGACGCTCTTGGGTAGCGGCAAGGTTCCTAGCGAGTGATTGACGCGAGCCAATGCCGTAGGCACGGCCATCTCAGCGGCGAGATCTGCCCACTCGGCTTGGCTCAGGTCGTCAGCTTCACGCCACTCATCGGCATACGACCTAGATTCATGCCACTCTTCGACATCTCCATACCGGTCTTTGGCAGCTGCATCTCGAAGCCAGGTGGGCTCGACGGACTCATGGGCCCTCCTGGCCCTCTTGGGCATCGTCGGCGCTGTCATCTCACGCCCTCTCGTTGTCGAACGTACGTACTATATTAGTACATATATTCGAGACAACCAAGAGTAGACAGTGCGTAACACATAAAATATCCTCCGCCCGTAAGCTGGTTAGCCTGCGCCGGGAGACTGGTCTACGACGGCTTCGTGAGCTCGACCATCGTGGCCACCACGGCATCGAGCCTCGTGCGTGCCTCTGCGCGAGCCACCCGAAGCGTGGCGCGAGCATCGACGGGGACGATGGCCTCGACATACACCTTGAGCTTGGGCTCAGTGCCGCTAGGCCGCACGATCACGCGTGTCTCGTCGGCGAGGTAGAAGCGCACGCCGGGAGTGGGTGGGAGCCCGTCGGTCGGGTCGGCCAAGTCCTCGCGGGACCGCACCTGCACCCCACCGATGGACGCGATCTCATCAGCAAGCAGGGCAGCAACCATCGGGGTCACCAAGGCCACGTCATCGACCCGTACCGAGAAGGCCTCGGTCGCATGAACGCCGTGGGTCAGGGCAAGATCGTCCAGCACGTCGTCAAGCGAACGGTCCTTCGACCGCAGCGTCGCGATCATCTCGGCCATCAACAGGGCGGCGCTGATCCCGTCCTTGTCCGGAACCGTGGCGGGGTCACAGCAATAACCCAGCGCCTCCTCATATCCGTAGCGGAGTCCGGGCACGCGGCCAATCCACTTAAAGCCGGTCAACGTTTCCACGCCGGGCAAGCCGGCAGCGTGGGCCATCGCCCCCAGCATTCGCGACGAGACGATCGAGCGCGCCAGCACAGTGCGTTCACCATCGGGGTCGATGCCGCGCGAGATCAGATGGTGGCCGAGCAAAACGCCCACCTCGTCGCCGCGCAGCATCCGCCAACCGTCTCTGCCTGGCACCGCCACCGCGCACCGGTCAGCGTCAGGATCATTAGCAATCACCGCATCGGGGTGCACCGCGTGGGCCAGCATGAGCGCCGCGTCCATCGCCCCCGGCTCCTCGGGATTGGGGAAGGTCACCGTGGGGAAGGTCGGGTCAGGTAGCTCCTGCTCCTCAACCGGGGCGGGTGCCTCAAAGCCGACCTGAGTGAAGGCGCGACGAACCGTCTCCGAGCCCACTCCGTGCAGCGCCGTGTGCACCAGCGAGAGGGCTCGGCTGCTCTGCGGATCAACCACGGCAACCACCGAGTCGACGTATGCCGTCACCACGTCATCCCCGAGCCAGGTCCACTCGTCCTGGTTACGCGGCACCGTAGAGGTCGTGGTGACTGCGTCAATATGGGCCGCAATCTGGACGTCGGAGGGCGGCACAATTTGCGATCCGTCACCCAGATACACCTTGTACCCGTTGTCGATCGCGGGGTTGTGGCTCGCTGTGACCATGACGCCGGCGTCCGCGCCGAGGTGGCCAATCGCGAACGCCAACACAGGGGTCGGCAACGGATGGGGCAAGACCATAGCCCGGCCCCCAGCGGCAGTGACCACGGCTGCTGTGTCGGCGGCAAAGACGTCGGAATTGACCCGCGCGTCGAAGCCAATCACCACCAGCGGCGACTCAAGCGCACACTCCTGCTGCAGGTATGCCGTCAGGCCCGCAGCCGCGCGAATCACCACGCTGCGATTCATCCGGTTAGGACCGGCACCCAGCGGACCGCGAAGCCCCGCAGTGCCAAAGGTCAGCGTGCCGTCGAAGCGATCCGCCAGATCAGCCCACGCCTCGTCCCTCGACTCGGCACCGGATGTCTCATCGATACAACGGGCTATGAGGGCATCCAACTCCGCGCGAGTGGCCTCATCCGGATCGTCGTCGCGCCAACCGCGAGCGGCGTTGAGTAAGTCAGCTTGGTCTAACAGGTCAGTGGGGACCGTCACAGCCGAGACACTATCTTCGACAACAACTCGCTGCATCGCGAGGAGGCGGCCTGGCCAGCCTCGATGACCTCTGCGTGCGAGAGCGGTTGGTCGCTGATCCCGGCGGCTGCGTTGGTCACCAGCGAGATCGCCAAGACATTCATCTCGGCTTGGCGAGCAGCGATGGCTTCCAAGGTGGTCGACATACCCACCAGGTCTGCGCCCATTCGACGAGCCATCTCGACCTCAGCGGGGGTCTCGTAGTGCGGCCCCCGGAACTGCGCGTAGACCCCCTCGTCCAGCGAGGGGTCGACCTCGCGAGCCAGGTCTAGTAGCGACGGGGTGTACAGGTCGGTGAGGTCGACGAAGTTCGCGCCCTCAATGGGGGAGGCCGCCGTCAGGTTGAGGTGGTCTCGCACGAGCACCGGAGTGCCGGGGGCCCACTCGGGTCGAAGGCCCCCGCAGCCGTTGGTCAGCACCATCGTCGTGCAGCCGGCCGCCGCTGCGGTGCGCACGCCGTGCACCACCGAGCGAACGCCCTTGCCCTCATAAAAGTGAGTCCGGGTGCCAAAGATCAGGGCCCGTCGGTCGCTGCCCGCGATGGCGACCGACGTAATGGTGCCGTGATGGCCGGCCACTGCGGCGGCGTTGAAACCCGGGACGTTGGTGTTGTCGATCGTGGCGACGGTGTCTCCGATGAGGTTGGCCGTTGCGCCCCACCCACTGCCCAATACCAACGCGACGTCGTGGTGCTGCACTCCGGAGGCTTCGGCAATGGCTGCGGCCGCGCCGCGGGCGACGTCGAAGGGGTCCACGGAGGCGTCATTGAGGTCAAGGGCTGGGGGAGGAGTCACTGGAACAGGGTAGCGATGGTTGGATGGAACGGTGAGTACATCGCAGCCAAAGGCCATTGTCGTCGGGGGTGGACCAGGAGGCTACGAGGCAGCCTTGACCGCCGCGCACCTCGGGTGTCACGTGACGCTCATTGAGCGGGAAGGCATCGGCGGTGCTGCGGTCCTGACCGATTGCGTGCCCAGCAAGGCGCTGATCGCCACCGCCGACTTCATGGACCGCTTCAGCGCGGCCCGTCGGATGGGGGTGCAGTTTGACGGGGCTCCGGAAAATCAGGGGGTGACTGCTCACGTGGATGACATCAACAGCCGAGTGCTCGGCTTGGCCCAGGCCCAGAGCGACGACATCCGCGAGCGGCTCGAGGAGGCGGGCGTGGAGATCGTCAGCGGCACTGCGGTGGTCAAAGACCATCACCGCGTGGACGTGGGGGAGTCTCACTTCGACGCCGACGTCATTTTGTTGGCGACGGGTGCGCGTCCTCGCGTCATGGACAGCGCGATGCCCGATGGTGATCGCATCTTGACGTGGCAGCAGATCTATCAGCTCAAGGAACTCCCGGAGCATTTAATCGTGATCGGCTCCGGGGTGACCGGTGCTGAGTTGGCTCACGCCTATTTGGGCTTAGGCAGTCGCGTTACCTTGGTCTCTTCGCGGGACCGGGTGCTGCCTGGCCAAGACGAGGACGCGGCGTGCCTATTGGAAGAGGTTTTTAGAGGCCGGGGTATGTCGGTCATGAACCGATCGCGGGCCGCTTCCGTTGAGCGCACCGAGAGCGGGGTCAAGGTCACCCTTGAGGACGGTCGGGACGTCGAAGGGTCACACGCGCTGCTCGCAGTCGGGTCGCTGCCCAACACCGAAGACATCGGGCTTGCGCAGGTCGGCGTCGAGATGAGCCCATCGGGCCACATCGTGGTGGATCGGGTCTCGCGGACCAGCGTGCCGGGGATCTATGCCGCAGGGGACTGCACCGGAGTGCTGCCGTTGGCCTCGGTCGCGGCGATGCAGGGCCGGATCGCGATAGCCCACGCTCTCGGCGATGCCGTGGCTCCGTTGTCGCTGGGTCGGGTCAGCTCGAACATCTTCACCGATCCTGAGATCGCGACCGTCGGTGTCAGTCAAGAGGACATCGACGAGGGGCGCATCGACGCCCGTGCGGTGATGTTGCCGCTGACCAAGAACCCGCGAGCCAAAATGCAGAACCTCAAGGGCGGCTTCGTCAAAATCTTCGCCCGCAAGGGAGGAGACACCATCGTGGGCGGCGTCGTGGTGTCACCGCGCGCGAGCGAGTTGATCTTCCCGATCGCGCTCGCCGTGTCGTCTCAGTTAAGCGTGGACCAGTTTGCCTCGACCTTCACGGTGTACCCCTCGATGTCAGGCTCGATTGCCGAAGCTGCCCGGCAACTGCACTCCACGGCCGAATAGCGCCTAGCCCAATCGAGTTGATCAGGGCGGTTGGTTGCTGCGGTTAGGTCAGCTCGCAGATGACCGCACCGTTGGTGACGGTTTTACCGACTTCGGCAGCCATTCCGCTGACGGTGCCGGCCTTGTGAGCCTTAATCGGCTGCTCCATCTTCATGGCTTCGATCACGACGACCACATCGCCCTCAGCGATCTCGTCGCCGTCGGCCACGACGACCTTGACGACGGTGCCTTGCATCGGGGCAGTCACCGAGTCGCCAGAGGCTGCAGCCTTGCCAGAGCCGCGCTTGGTGCGTCGGGGTGCCTTCGAGCGACCGCCGGATGCACCACTAGTGCTTCCACCGCCGCCTAGGGTCATGCCGCCGGGCATCGACACGGACAGTCGCTTGCCGTCGACCTCGAGGACAAGTTCGGTGCGCTCGGCCAGCGCTTCATCGGCGTCAGCAGTAGGCCCGGAGTAGGCCTCGATGGTGTTGTCGAACTCGGTCTCGATCCACCGGGTATGCACCGAGAAGTCGACGCCGGGCTCGGGGGCAAAGGCGGGATCAGTGACCACGACGCGGTGGAAGGTGAGGGCGGTCGGCATACCCTCGATCACGAACTCGCCCAGTGCTCGGCGAGCACGAGCGAGCGCTTGCGGCCGGTCGGCGCCGGTGACGATCAACTTGGCCAGCATCGAGTCGAAGGCCCCCGAGATGACGTCGCCCTGCTCCACGCCGGAGTCCACACGCACGCCGGGACCGCTGGGCGTGCGGTAGGTCAGGACGGTGCCTGGGCCAGGCATGAAGTCGCGGCCAGGGTCTTCACCGTTGATGCGGAACTCGAAACTGTGCCCACGCGAGGGGGGCAAAGAACTGAAGGTCAACTCGTCACCGTTGGCAATGCGGATCTGCTCCAGCACCAGGTCCACACCGGTGATTTCTTCGGACACCGGGTGCTCGACCTGCAGGCGGGTGTTGACCTCAAGGAACGAGATCGTCCCGTCAGCTCCCACCAGGAATTCCACAGTCCCCGCACCTACGTAGTTTGCTTCGGTCAAGATGGCCTCGGACGACGACACCAACTCTGCGATCTGAGCCTTGCTGAGGAATGGTGCAGGTGCCTCCTCGACGAGTTTTTGGTGGCGACGCTGCAATGAGCAGTCGCGCGTTGAAACCACCGCCACGTTGCCGTGCGCGTCAGCCAAGCATTGCGTTTCCACGTGCCGCGGCTTGTCCAGATAGCGCTCCACGAAACATTCGCCACGACCAAACGCGCCTTCGGCCTCACGCACCGCCGCCTCGAACATATCGGGCACTTCTTCCATCGTGCGGGCCACCCGCATGCCGCGCCCGCCGCCGCCGAAAGCAGCCTTGATGGCCACCGGCAGACCGTGCTCCTTGGCGAAATCCAGCACCGCATCGGCGTCCGGCACCGGATCTTTGGTGCCCGGCACCAGGGGAGCGCCCGCTGCCATAGCGATGTGACGAGCCTTGACCTTGTCGCCGAGCGAGTCGATCGCCGCAGGTGGGGGACCGATCCAGGTCAGGCCCGCATCGATCACGGCCTGGGCGAACGTCGCGTTCTCGGACAGAAAGCCGTAGCCGGGGTGGATCGCATCAGCACCTGCTTTCTGGGCGATCTCGATGATCTTGTCCTGCACCAGGTAGGACTCGCCGGGAGTGTTGCCGCCCAGGGCGTAGGCCTCATCTGCGGTCTTGACGTGCAGAGCGTCCCGATCAGGGTCGGCATACACCGCTACAGACGTGAGCCCGGCGTCGGTGCAGGCACGGGCGATCCGGACAGCGATCTCGCCCCGGTTGGCAATGAGGACCTTGCTGATCGGCATGACCGTCACCTTAGTGTCCCTGCGCCTGCAGGTCACTGAGGCAGCGTTGTTCCAAAGCGGCCAGTTCCTCCAGGGAGGTGTCGATATCGGCCCGCCGACGTTGCAGGTCAGCCCGCCGATCACCGATCTGAGACAGCAAGTACCTCATCTGACCCGCCTCGCCGGGCTGGTCGTCATACATGTCGATGATCGTGCCGATCTCCTCCAGCGGGAAGCCAAGACGGCGTCCGCGCAGAATCAACGCCAACCGCGTGCGGTCGCGACGCTGGTAGTGCCGCGTGGTCCCCCCAGGCCCTACGCGCTGCGGAGAGAGCAACCCGAGTTGCTCGTAGTGGCGCAGGGCGCGGTGGGTGATCTCAAACTCGGTGGCGATCTGCGCGATGGTCCACGTGTCCTGGCTTGTCATGTACCCGATCGTGCTTTACCTTGACGTTAACGTCAAGTAGCGGTGGGTGACATCGCAGAGAGGTCGGCCAGCGATGTTCGAACTTAGTCAAGATCATGAGGACTTCCGTGCCCTCGTCCGTGACTTCGCAGCCCAAGAGATTGAGCCGCACGTCAGCCAATGGGACCAAGATTCGCACTTTCCTACCCAGGTCGTGCCCGCTATGGGGGAGTTGGGGCTTTTCGGTATCAATGCCCCGGAGGAATTCGGCGGTGCAGGGCTCGACAGCGGCGGATTCACCTATCTGTGCGTCGCTATCGAAGAACTCGGCAGGGTCGATCAATCCATCGGGATCACCCTGTCGGCCGGGGTTGGCCTGGGCATCAATCCGATCCTCACCTACGGCACAAGTGAGCAAAAGGAGCGGTGGCTTCCGGACCTCATTGCCGGGAAGGCGCTCGCTGGCTTCGGCCTGACCGAGCCGGAAGCGGGATCGGACGCCGGGGCCACAGCGACCCGGGCGGTGTTGTCCGACGGCTCGTGGACGATCAACGGCTCCAAGGCGTTCATTACCAATTCCGGCACCGACATCACCTCGTTGGTCACCGTCACCGCGAAGACCGGAACGACTGCGGATGGCAGACCGCAGATCAGCGCGATGATGGTGCCTTCAGGCACTCCCGGATTCATCGTTGAGCCCGCCTATCGCAAACTCGGATGGCATATCAGTGACACCCACGGGCTGACTTTCGACAACGCCCAGGTCCCTGAAGCCAATTTACTGGGCACCCAGGGGCATGGCTTCAAGCAATTCCTCAAGACGCTTGACGATGGTCGCATCGCCATCTCCGCGCTCGCCCTGGGCTGTGCTCAGCGAATGCTCGACGAGGCGACCGCGTATGCCGGCAGTCGCATTGCCTTCGGTCGCCCCATTGGGTCCAATCAAGGTGTGTCCTTTCAGATCGCCGACCTGGCGGTCAAGGTCGAAGCAGCCCGATTGCTGACGTACAAAGCGGCCTGGCTGAAGGATGAATGTGAAGCCGGTCGGCGCAGCGTGGGTGAGGTTAAACACGCTGCTGCGATCGCTAAGCTCTATTCGACTGAGGCAGCGATGGAGGCCACCCGGACAGCCACCCAAGTATTCGGCGGGAACGGGTTCATGGAGGAATACCCGGTGGCGCGGTTTTATCGCGACGCGAAGATCCTTGAAATAGGTGAGGGCACCTCGGAGATGCAACGCATGGTGATCGCCCGTGGACTAGGACTCCCAGCGTGAGTGCTGTGGCAGAGCTGCGGGCCCGGCTTGATGCGGCTTACGCGGCCTCGGCACAGCCCACCCAGAAGGGGCGCGCACGACTCGACGAGCAAGGAAAACTGGCGGTCCGCGAGCGCATTGCGCTGCTGATCGACGAAGGCACCTTCGTGGAGGACGGCAGGCTCGCCAACGCGACGGCCGACGATCTGCCCGCCGACGGGGTGGTGACCGGGCGAGGTGAGGTCGACGGGCGGCCCGCTATCGTGGTGGCCAACGATCCCACGGTCAAGGCCGGCTCGTGGGGGGCACGCACCGTCGAGAAGATGATCCGGGCCACCGAAAGCGCCCTACGAGAAGAGCTACCCATCTTCTGGTTCGTGGACTCGGCGGGCGCGCGGATCACCGACCAGGTGCAGCTTTTCCCCGGCCGGCGAGGGGCTGGCCGCATTTTCCACAACCAAGTCGCTTTGTCGGGCAAAGTTCCGCAGATCTGTTGCCTCTTCGGACCTTCGGCCGCAGGGGGTGCCTACATTCCCAGTTTTTGCGACGTCGTCGTCATGGTCGAAGGCAATGCGTCGATGTATCTGGGAAGTCCGCGGATGGCCGAGATGGTGATCGGCGAGCAGGTATCGCTGGACGACATGGGCGGGGCCCGAATGCACTGCACTGTCTCGGGGGTCGGCGACCTATTGGCCAGCGATGATGCCGAGGCTATCGATCTCGCCAAGGTGTATTTCTCTTACATGCCGCAGAACTGGGCCGGCGCCACGCCTCGATATGACGTCGAAGAGCCTCGTTCGCCCCTTCGCCAGGACACCATCCCTGAGTCAGAGTCGGTCCCCTTCGACGTCCATGAGGTTATCGACGGGCTCATCGACGAAGACAGTTTCTTCGAGCTCAAAGAACTCTTCGCTCCGGAGTTAGTCATCGGCCTGGGGCGATTGGGTGGGGAAAGCGTGGGGGTGGTCGCCAACAATTCGAGCTTCAAAGGTGGTGTCCTCTTCAGCGACTCAGCTGACAAGGCAGCCCGCTTCATCTGGATGTGCGATGCCTACGGCATACCGCTGATCTATTTGGCTGACGTGCCTGGATTCATGATTGGGTCGGAGGTCGAGCGGGGCGGCATCATCAGGCACGGAGCCAAGATGGTCAGCGCGGTGGCGGATGCAACGGTGCCGCAGTTCTGCGTCGTGCTCCGCAAGGCCTATGGTGCGGGGCTCTACGCCATGGGCGGCCCCGGCTTCGGACCCGACGTCACGCTCGCCCTGCCGACGGCACGGATCGCAGTCATGGGGCCCGAGGCGGCGATCAACGCGGTGTATGCCGGCAAACTGGCCGCGATCAATGACCCGATCGAGCGGCAGGAGTTCGTGGAGGCCAAGAAAGCCGAGTACCTGCGCGACGTCGACCTAGAGCGACTGGCTGCCGATCTCGTGATCGACGCGGTCATCGAAGCCGACGTTCTGCGCGACGAACTCCTCTTCCGGGCGCGATATGCGTCGGGGCGTGAGCGGGGAGTCTCGAGCAGGCGGCGAGGAATTCCCCCCGTCTGACGGAGAAAGAAGACATATTTTGATGGTCAAATTACCCCCGGTGTTGCGCCTCTTCGTAAGGGCCATAGTCTGGAATCTTCATCCATGAGCGAAGGAGAGCACATGAGCATCAACGACGACTCAGCACTTCCGTCAGAGGGTAAGAAAGATGTCAGCTGGACGGACCTGGGGCAGGACCTCTGGGCCTACCTGACTGGTCGCGGTGCAGCGATCAACTACAGCTTCGTTGACATGGCCGTCGAGGTGCCTCGCGACACCGGTCCCGATGCTCCCCGTGCGACCTGGAAGGTCAACGGCACCCTTCGGATCACCACGAGCGACGACGAGTCTGCAGGCTCCGACGACCTGCGAGGCTGATCCACCATGCTTGAGCGCTTCAACATCGAGGCCGACATCGCCTTTTCTATGGAGCGGGGTGGCTCGGATGACCAGCAGCCGCAAACCGTGTCTGGGACGGTGACCGGATCAGGGCATCACATCGAGGTGCGTTGTGACGATGTAGGAGCGCTATCTTCTGGGTCCTCCGTCCGCGACGCGCGACAGATTGCTGCCGCGCTCGCGGGCGAGGGGCTCAGCGTCACGCTGGTGGGCAAGGACGGGCCTAGCGTGACCATCGGCGACGTCAAGGCCGGGCTTCTGGCTCGCACCGCGACCCGTTCGCCGCATATTCGGATCGACAGCCTCAAGGCTGCAATAAACCTGGCAAGGTCTCGGGGCAAGGGTGGAGGCAGCCTTTTGCCGCCGCCCACTCTATGGCCCATCGCACCGACCTTCCGGTGGTCACGTCGACGCCCGACGACCACGCACGACCCGGCAGGCGGTGGACGACCACGGTTAGTCTTCTCGATGGGTGCAGCCGCGACATCCGGCGGGCAGCGCCGGGTCTTTGACCTGTCGAAGACTGGGACCCTGATCGGCAGCGACGAAACCGCAGACCTGTGCTTGAGCGGCGTCGACCCCGAGCAAGCGAGAGTGCGTCGGGACTCGGGCACCGACGAGTACATTCTGGTCGCGATCGGCTCAGAAACCCCGACCAAAGTCAACGGCGTGAAGGTGACGACCGAGCAGGTGCTCCGCACCGGATCACGCATCGAGATCGGTTCTTGGACGATGATCTACTCTCGTGAAGAGTTTGCTGATCACGGCCGTCCGTACGGCGGCCGCGCGGGCGGAGAGTTCAGTCGTCAGCGCGAACAGCCGCGGCCCACCTACGAAAAATAGTCCGGCTAAGGCAAAAGGTCGTGCCACTGAAGGTCGAGTTGGTGGAGCAGGTTGCGTAGAAGGGGGAGGCTGACTCCGACGACTGCGTGGTAGTCGCCTTCGATGCCGGTGATGTAGGGGCCACCCAAGCCGTCAACCGTGAAGCCTCCCGCGACGTGTAGTGGCTCGCCCGTTGCCACGTACGAGTCGATCTCGGCGTTGCTGAGATCGGCAAAGTGCACGGTCGTTGAAGCCACACCGCTTGAGTCACGAAGGCCGTGCGCGGTCCGTCGGACGAGGTAGTGACCGCTGTGCAAGACGCCGCTGGAACCTCTTATGGCCCGCCAGCGCGCACGTGCGATCTCGGGTGTATGCGGCTTGCCGTGCACCTCGCCATCGAATTCCAAGACTGAGTCGCAACCGAGCACCACATCGGCTGGGTCGCTGCGCGGCAGAGAGTCGGCAACCGCTAAGCACTTCGCTCGCGCGAGAACCTGTGCAACCTCGGTTGCCGAAAGTGGGCCACGCTCGCGCTCTAAATCGGCGATCACAGCGTCCTCGTCGACGTCAGAAACCATCACTCGCGGGGTCACCCCCGCTCGCGTAAGCGTGCCGAACCGGCCGGTGGAAGCCGACGCCAAGACAAAATTCACCATACGGACCAGGCTAAGGGGGGCGGACTGCGCTGCCCGCTAGAGACGGCGGCAACCTTATCCGCGCTGGAGCCGAAAAACCCTAACTCTCATCCCGTCTGGCCGTCGACATAGCACCAACGCCACCCCTCGCCCACCTCAAAACTCTGCATCACGGGGTGTCCCGTGGAGCGGTAATGTTTCGTGGAGTGTTGGCCCACTGATGAGTCGCAACACCCGACATACCCACACGCCAAGCACAACCGAAGGTGGACGGCGTTGACGCCTTCCTCTTGGCAAGCCTCACAGTCTTGGGACAGTGCGTCGATCTGGTCAGGGGCCTGTGAAAGGTGTGTGCACTCGCCCTCCAAAGCCACAGGAGGGCGCAGTGCAGTGCCACGTTCCTCGTCCCGGCGGTCATTGTGAGCCAACTCCAGCACTGACTCCTCGACGTCGAGTTGCTCCAACAGCTCAGCCAGCAGGTCATGTTCGGCGACTCCTTGATCGCGAAGGCGCACGAGCTCTGCCCGTTCGGCGGCCATCATCGCCATCCTGACCCGACGGTAGGCGTCGCCCGGGGTCTCGTTGAAGTCCGCGCCGCGCGGCCCGACCTGCTCCCACATCCGGTTGGTTCGACGAGCAGCGTCGCCGCGCAACTGCTCGCGTAGCTCCTCAGGTTCATCGCCGTGATCGTCGAGCACGGCAAGCCCCGCCGACACCGAGTGCTCGGTCAGCACGGCTTGCTGTAAGGCGTCTTCGCGCCCATCTGGCCCGGTCACCTTCAGGCGTCGAGCGAGCAACGGCAACGTCAACCCCTGGATCACCAGGGTCCCAATGGCAACCACGAGGGCGATAAAGATCAGGGTCTGCCGGTCGTCGGCCCCGGTAGGGATCAAGAAGGCGGCCGCCAGGGTAACGACTCCGCGCATCCCGGCCCACGACACGAGAACTGCCTCAGCTGCAGGGAGCGCCCGAGCAGAGGGACGCAGTAGCCACCGACTGGGGATGACCCATATTGGCCGCAGCAGTATCACGACGACCAGAATCACCACCGAGGTGAGCATGACCCGTCCAAGCGACAAGGAGCCTTTGTTGGTCTCGGTGATGATCTCCTGCATCTGCAACCCGATCATCAAGAAGACGGCGCTCTCGAGAATGAACTGCACGCTGGCCCAGTTGATGCGCTCCGAGAGCCGCGAGCGAGCGTTCTGCAACGTCAGTGCGCGGTGGCCCAAGATGAGGCCGGCGGTCACCACGGCAAGCACCCCTGATGAGCCCAGCGCCTCGGCGGGTAGGAACGCGACGAACGGGATCGTGAACGACATTGCGGTGTCCAGCTCGGGGCCTAGCGTCTGTTTACGCAGGAAGGACGCCACCAAAGCAACCAGGGTGCCGATTCCGACCCCGCCGACGACAGCCCAGCCAAAGTTCAAAGCCACCGTCCACGCGCTGACCTCGTCGGTGGCCGCGGCAACAATCCCGTGACCGCTGCCCAACCCGGCGATCGCCAGCCCAGTCCTCAAGGCGACCAAGGCGGTGGCGTCATTGAGCAACGATTCGCCCTCAAGGATCGTCACGACGCGTCGGGGCAGGCCGATCTTTCGGGCCACGGCCGTGGCCGCGACGGCGTCCGGCGGGGCCACGATCGCTCCCAAGGCGAAGGCCAAGCCAAACGGGATGGGCAACATTGCGTAGGCCACCACCGCGACGCCCAGGGCAGTGAACAGGATCAGGCCCACCGACAGCGACAGGATTGCCACTCTGTGCCGCGTGAAGTCGACCAGGGAGGTGCGGATCGCTGCGGCATACAACAAAGGGGGGAGCAGCCCGAACAGCACCATGTCTGCGGTCAGCCGGACTTCGGGAATGAACGGGAGGTACGAGCCGATCACCCCCACGACGATCAAGACGATGGGCGCGCTCCATCCGCGCTTCTCCGCCAGACCCGCCACTAGCACCGCGACTCCCGCCACGAGCACCAGCGTGACGGCGACGCTCATGAAGCGCTGAGCACGGCCGACCGCAATACGTCCAGGCCCACACCGCCGATGTCTAGGGCGCGACGGTGGAAGGCCGCCAGATCGAAGGCATCGCCGTCCCGGCGCTTAGCTTCGTCACGCAACTCGATCCACAGGCGCTCGCCGATCTTGTATGACGGTGCCTGGCCCGGGAAGCCCAGGTAGCGATCGAGCTCGAACCGGAGAAACCCCTCGCTCATATTCACGTGAGCATTCAGGAACTGCCATGCCTTGTCGTAGGTCCACTTCCCGCCGCCCACTTCTGCAGGCGCGTCGAATCCGCAGTGCACCCCGATGTCGAGGACCACCCGCGCGGCCCGCATCGATTGGGCATCCAGCAGGCCCATCCGCATCCCTACGTCGTCCAGGTAGCCAAGGTCGGCCATCAGCCATTCGGCATACAACGCCCAGCCCTCTCCGTGGCCGGAGATCCAGGATGCGAGACGCCGCCACCGGTTGAGCGTGTCTTTGCGCAGGCTGGTCTGCCCGATTTGCAGGTGATGGCCCGGCACACCCTCGTGGTACACGGTCGTGAGCTCGCGCCACGTGCTGAACGTCGTCACGCCCGCAGGCACCGACCACCACATCCGACCTGGGCGTGAGAAGTCCTCGCTGGGGCCGGTGTAGTAAATAATGCCGGTGCTGCTGGGCGCGATCATGCATTCGATCCGGCGGATGGGCTCGGGTATGTCGAAGTGTGAGTCGGCCAGGGCCACGATCGCCTCGTCGGCCATCGTTTGCATCCACGACTTCAGCTCGGCGGTGCCGTCGAGTTGATACTGCTCGTCGGCGTCTAGCAGCTCGATGGCTTCGTTCACCGTGGAACCGGGTCGGATCGCTTCCGCGGTCTCCGCCATCATTGAGGTAATGCGGGCGAGTTCTTCTTGGCCCCACGCGTAGGTCTCGGATAGGTCGATGCTTGTCCCCAAAAAGGAGCGGGACAGCAGCCGGTAGCGCTCGGCACCGACAGCGTCCGCCTCGGGCGAGTGTGGGAGCAGCTCGTCGGTCAACATGGCTGCCAGAGCACCATAGGCGGCGTTGGCCGAGGTCGCCGCCGCCTGCAGGTCGTCGCGGAGGCGATCAGGGATCGTGGTTGCCGACGCAAGCAGCATCGAGTAGGTGCTGGTTGCGGCAGTCGCCTGGGCCGCGCACTGGGCGGCGCAACTCCTGACTTGGCGCACGGGGGCCACCGCCCCGTGGCCAGCGCTGAAACGCAACGCGTCGGCATACTGCTCCAACGCGGTGGGCACCGCTCGCAGACGATCCACAATCCGCTGCCAGTGCTGTGGAGTCTCGGTGGCCATCAGGTCGAAGGTGTCGCGCACGGACTGCACCGGACAGTCCAAAACGTTGAGGGCCGGCGGGTCGACGCCGTCGACAACGCGCTGGAGGAGCTCGGCACTGTTACTTATCTCGTCGCGAAACGCCGCGATCGTGACTTCGTCGACGCTATCGCCGACGAACCCGTGCTCGGCGGCGTCGAGCTCGGACAGCCCACGCCGCATGAGTTCGAGGCTCGCGCGTGTCCCCGTGATGCTCAAGTCGTCGAGGCGACCTTCGCTGCCGCCGACACCGAGCTGGGTCGCGAGCAAGGGGCTTTGCGACAACTTCGCATCGAGGTAGGCATCGACGATGCGATCGATCTGGCTTGGCTGGCGCGCGGACGAATGGTCTGGGGTGTCCTGGGTCACCGATGTACGGTACTACCTTGGTGCCATGGCAGCCTCGTAGACCGCGATCGTGACCTCAGTCAACGTTGGGCAGGCGCCGCGTTGGGCACGTACTGCGCCGTCAGGTCGCCCGGCACCATTCGGGGGGATCAGATCGCGGTGACGGATGTCCCCGAGCACGGGGTCAGCATCATGGCAGTCTTTGTGGCCGTGTCCGGTGCGCGCGGTACGTGCTTAGCGAGGTAGAACGGAGCCCATCCACGACCCCGGGCCTGGCGATAAGCGGGGTCGAGCGTTTCGTCCTCCAGAGGCCCACAGCGACCGCTGACGAGCCGGCGGCGAGGCTGAACCTTCGGCGCGGATGGCCCCCAAGACGGCGACGACGGCAGCCGCCTCTTGCGAGGTGGGCGACCCACTGATCCTGATGCTCGGCTGATCTGCGGCGCTCATAGTGGGATGTTCCCGTGCTTCTTGGGCGCTCGGTTGGCGCGCTTGGTGGCCAGCGTCCGCAATGCCTTCACGATCTGTACCCGGGTCTGGGCGGGAGCGATCACCGCGTCGATATAGCCGCGCTCGGCCGCGGTGTACGGGTTGGCCAGCGTGTCTTCATACTCCCGAATGTGTTTGGCTCGGGCGGCGTCGACATCGCCGCCTGCCGCGGCCACCTCGGCCAATTGCTTGCGATACAAGATATTGGCGGCGCCCTGGGCACCCATCACTGCGATTTGTGCCGTCGGCCAGGCGAAGTTCACGTCGGCACCCAGGTGCTTGGAGCCCATGACGTCGTAGGCACCGCCGTAGGCCTTGCGGGTGATGACGGTGACGAGGGGGACCGTCGCCTCGGCATACGCGTAGAGCAGTTTGGCTCCGCGGCGGATGATGCCACCCCACTCCTGGTCCGTTCCGGGAAGGAAGCCGGGCACGTCCACGAACGTCAGGATAGGTATGTTGAACGCGTCACAGGTGCGGACGAATCGCGCGGCCTTCTCGGAGGCATCGATGTCGAGGGTCCCGGCGAACTGCATGGGCTGGTTGGCCACGATGCCGACGGAGCGGCCTTCGACTCGACCGAAACCGACCATGATGTTGGGCGCAAATAGTTCCTGAACTTGGAGAAATTCGCCGTCGTCCAGCACGTGCTCGAGCACCGTGGCCATGTCGTAGGGCATGTTGGGCGAATCGGGTATGAGCGTGTCCAACTCCTCATCGAGGTCGTTGACATCCATGTCCACCTCGACGGCGAAGGAGGGCGCATCTTCCAGGTTGTTCTGTGGCAGATAGGCCAGCAAATCCTGCACGTAGGAGATGGCATCGGACTCGTCGCTGGCCGCGTAGTGGGCGACCCCCGAGCGGGAGTTGTGGGTATGTGCCCCGCCTAGTTCTTCGAAGCTGACGTCTTCGCCGGTGACGGTCTTGATGACGTCCGGGCCGGTGATGAACATGTGCGACGTCTTCTCCACCATGACGATGAAGTCGGTAATCGCCGGTGAATAGACCGCGCCGCCAGCGCACGGTCCGAGCACCAACGAAATCTGCGGGATAACCCCGGAAGCGTGGACGTTGCGGCGGAAGATCTCGGCATACATCCCGAGCGCTGCCACGCCCTCCTGGATGCGTGCACCGCCGGAGTCGTTGATGCCGATGACTGGGCAACCGACCTTCATTGCCAAGTCCATGACCTTAACGATCTTCTCGCCGAAGACCTCGCCCAGCGACCCGCCGAACACCGTGAAATCTTGAGAGAACACCGCCACCGGACGGCCGTCGACCGTGCCGTAGCCGGTGACGACGCCGTCGCCGTACGGGCGGTTCGATTCCTGCCCGAAACTGGTCGAACGGTGGCGAGCGAACTCGTCCAACTCGGTGAAGGAACCTTCATCGAGCAACGCATTGATGCGCTCGCGCGCCGTCTGCTTGCCGCGTGCGTGCTGCTTCTCCACAGCGCGCGCAGACCCGGCATGGACCGCTTCGTCGATCCGACGGTGGTAGTCCTCGAGTCGCCCGGCGGTGGTGCGCATGTCGGTATTGACCTCGAGGGTGGAGTCATCCATCCCGATAACTTAGCCTTGCGAGGGTGGTCAGGCAGCAATGGGCGCGCCCGGAGTGGCACGCCACCATCGATTCCACCAACCTTGCCGTGATGAGCGATCCGCAGCCGGGGCGGGTCGTGGTCGCCGAGCACCAAAGTGCCGGTTTGGGCCGGCGGGGGCGCACCTGGACAGCGCCTCCGGGGCGCAGCCTGGCGGTCAGCGTTGCCGTGACGACTCCAGCGCCGGACCTTCTGGGTTGGGTGCCGCTGCTTGCCGGGGTTGCGGTGCAGCGGGCGTTGGCGATGAGTGAGCCTGCGCTGACTGCCGAGCTGAAGTGGCCCAACGACGTGCTGATTCCTCCCGGCCCAGGCATGCGCCCAGGCAAGGTGTGCGGTGTGCTGGCGGCGGCGACGCCGGAATCAGTCGTTATCGGTGTCGGCCTCAACATCGACCAAACTGCAGACGAGTTGCCGGTGCCGACTGCGACCTCCTGGGCCCTGGCGGGCGGCCAGCCGCGCCTGCCCGACGGCCTGCGCGCGGCGTGGCTGACCTCATACCTGGAGCAACTGTCGGTGCTGCTCCATGATCTCGGCCAGGACCCAGAGAAGTCACGCTCGACATACCTGAGGGTCTGCTCGACGATCGGGCGGAACGTGTCGATTGAGTTACCCGGTGGTGCGGTGGAGCACGGCATGGCCACCGACGTCGATGCTCGCGGCGCTCTGGTGCTGACCAACGACGGGCACTGGAGCGTGCACCATGCTGGAGACGTGGTTCATCTGCGAGGAACCGGCGCGTACGGGCACACTAGGCAGCATGGCTGACGACTCAGCGCTTCTCCACGTCACCCGACACGGGGCGGGACGGCACGTCGCTCTCGTGGTTTTGGACCGTCCCTCATCACTGAATGCAATCTCGACGGAATTCTCTGCGCAGATCGCCAGCGCCATGCACACACTGGCTGCGGATTCGCGGGTGCGAGCGGTGGTGTTGGCGAGTTCCTCAGTGCGGGCGTTCTGCGTGGGTGCCGATCTCAAAGAGCGGCAAACCATGGATGAGGACCAGTTGATGGCGCATCGCGACGTCAGCGTCGAGGCGTACCGCAGCGTGTTGTCGCTCCCGATGCCAGCCATCGCAGCCGTAGAGGGCCACGCCCTGGGTGGGGGATTGGAGTTAGCGCTCGCTTGTGACCTGATAGTCGCTGGAGCACAAGCGATCTTAGCGTTGCCTGAGGTGTCTGTGGGTCTGATCCCAGGCGGAGGCGGCACACAACTCCTTGTTAGGAAGGTGGGGTGGTCGCGGGCTGCGTATATGGTTTTGACTGCTGCCAAAGTCGAAGCCTCACAGGCGCACTCGTGGGGTTTGGTCACGGACGTAGTGAGTGCGGGACTAGCGCGCGAACGGGCCCTCGAGATGGCTCTGCGGATCAGTGACAACTCGCCCAACGCGGTGCGACATGCCAAGGCCGCGATGCGCGAAGGAGCAGACACCGACCTAGCAGACGCTCTTGCTTGCGAGGATGCTCACTGGCGCGTGGTCGCACAAAGCAAGGACCGGCGAGAAGGCATATTGGCCTTCAATGAAAAAAGGCGACCGATCTGGCATACGTAGTGCAAAGAATGCCGAGACCTGGAATGTACTGTGCAAAGACAAGGGACTAGAGTAAAAAGATGATGCGCGTACTGCTGGCCGAAGACGATGCAACGATTTCCGATCCGTTATCCAGGGCTCTCCGGCGGGAAGGCTATTCCGTCGACGTAGCCGAAGACGGAAGAGCCGCGCTCACATTGGCCGAAGGTGAGGCCCCAGACCTCGTCATTCTGGATATTGGTTTGCCATATCTGGATGGACTCGAAGTATGTCGGCGGATGCGCCAAGAGGGTCTGACAAGTCCTGTTCTGATTCTCACTGCGCGTGGAGACGAGGTTGACACGGTCGTTGGCCTCGACGCGGGGGCCGACGACTACGTCACCAAGCCATTCCGCTTGGCCGAGTTGCTCGCTCGCGTGCGGGCGCTGCTGCGTCGCGGCAACGATAACCAGGACATGGGGGACCGTCCCATCACCGTTGACACCAAAGCGCGCCGAGCCTTCTTCCGGGGCCAAGAGGTGTCGCTCACGGCCAAGGAGTTCGACCTTCTGCGCGTGCTGACTCGCGAAGAGGGACGCGTCGTGCCACGAGAAACGTTGATGCTGGAGGTCTGGGACAGTTGGTTCGGGTCAACCAAGACCCTCGATATGCATATCTCTGTCCTACGTCGCAAGCTGAGCGACGACGCCACCAGCCCACGTTATATAGTCACCGTTCGCGGGGTTGGCTTCCGCTTCCAGAACGAACCGGAACGCTGATCTGGGGCACCATTGCGCAAAGAACTCCGCCGCATTGCGGTGACGATTGGGCTCACTGGGGCCGGTCTTGGGATAGGCCTGACTCTGTTGTCTGCAGCCCTACTTCTGGGGCCGGATGACCAACGCGCCAGCCTCGGCCCGTCGTGGCTAGCCGTTCTTGCTGTCCTTGTCTCCACAATCGTCGCTGTTGGTGTGACTATTTGTCTCGCGTTGTGGCTCATTGGCCGCGCCGTAAATACCCTCACGCTCGCCCTGAACGATCTTGCGCAGCGCGCTGACGACTTTGGTGCGGGCCTGGTGACGGCCGACCGCGACGGGGGCGGGGCAGCGACCTTCGCAGAAGTAGCCAGGGGCAAGACCGGGGTGCCCGAGATCGACACGGTGCGGGTCATCATGGACCGAAGTCAAAGCACGCTGGCGCGGGCCCTGTCGTCCGAGCGATCCTTCGCCGCCGACGCCTCCCACCAGTTGCGCACGCCACTGGCCGCATTGGTGTTGCGCTTGGATGAGGTGGTGCACACCGACGACCTTGCGGTGGCCAAGCACGAAGCCGAGATTGCGATCGGTCAAACTGAGCGTCTCGCTTCGGTGGTCGATGACCTGCTTCACCGGACCCGCGCCGGGCACGCCGATGGTGGACGGTCGGTGTCCCTGGACACCGTGCTGTCGGGGCTAGAACAAGAATGGACCCTGGCCTTCCAGGCGCGTGGGCGGCAGATTGTCGTCCGCGCAGAGCGGGCCATGATCGTGCGATCCAGCGCCTCGTCGATCTCGCAGATCCTGAACACTCTGGTGGAAAACTCTCTGCAGCACGGCGATGGGCTCGTCCAAATCTCGGCTGTGCGTAGTGGGCCGTCGGCTTTGCTGGAGGTCAGAGACGAAGGAAAAGGGATGGATCTAGCCTTGGCTCGACGCATCTTCGACAGGGCCGTGACCAGCGGCCCGGGAACGGGGCTGGGCCTGTCGGTAGCCCGAGAAACGGCAGAGTCCTTCGGTGGTCGCTTGGAGTTGGCGCAAGCTCGGCCCGCCGTATTTGCGCTCTACGTCTCGATGTCTTCCGCCAACTAAATTCACTTTCGCGCAGTGTCTGCCGTAAAGACGTAGGTTCGATACGCCCAGAAGCGGAACAGGGTGCCTAGCACCAGTCCCACCCCGTTAGCGCTGAGGTTGTCCGCTAGTTGGCTGTCGAGGCCCAAGGCGTATCTCGAGAATCCCAAACAGAACACAGCAATCCCGAGCCCGATGATGTTGAACAACACAAAGAGAAGAAACTCGTGAGTGCGACCAGGGCGGCGACGATGTCTAAAGGTCCAATATCGATTCCCCAGGTAGGCAAAAATCGTCGAGAACGCCGTGGCGGCGATTTTGGCGCGCAAGGGGATGTCGTGCATCGGACCCACCCCGCCTGACCCTGGGACGCCAAAGACAAAGAAGTTATAGAGCGTGGTGTCTAAGCAGAATGCGAGCAGCCCGACGATTCCGAATTTAGCCACCTCACGGGCGAAAACGTGGTACCAGCCTCGGATGCGCTCCCTAAGGCGCGATAAGGCTGCGGTCACCGGCGCAGCATACGTGGGCTGCCCGTAGGCTGTGCGCCGTGGATGACATGCCCGACCAAACAGCCAAACTGCGTACCTCTGAGGGCGGGTTCCCCGTGGTGGGAATCATCGGCGGCGGACAACTCGCCCGGATGTGCCAACCGCCCGCGGTGGCCCTCAACGTGACGCTGTCCGTGCTGTCCGAATCGGACACCGCCTCGGCGGCGCTGGTCGTGCCGCATAGCCCCGTGGGCGCGTGCACAGACCTTGACGCGGTCCTGGACTTCGCCCGATCCTGCGATGTCGTCACGTTCGATCACGAGCAGGTCCCGCAGTCGGTGTTGCGCGCGCTCCAGGCCGCCGGGGTGGTCGTGCGCCCCGACCCGGCCGCGCTGATCTTCGCGCAGGACAAGATCGCGATGCGCCAGAGATTAGGCGACCTGGGCGTGCCGTGCCCACGGTGGGCGGTGGCCCGGCAGCGCAGCGATATCGAGGACTTCGCAGCGCAGGTCGGTTGGCCGATCGTGGCCAAAACCCCTCGAGGAGGGTATGACGGCAAGGGCGTGCGGGTCATCGAATCGCCCGACGGGGTCGACGACTGGCTCGAACACGTCGGCACCAGTGAGACCTCACCCGTGGCCGATGGAGTCTTGCTTGAGGAAGCAGTCCAGTTCACCCGGGAGATCGCGATCATGGTCGCCCGGAGCCCGAGCGGGCAGGCCGCGACGTGGCCGGTCGTCGAAACCGTTCAGGAAAACAGCATCTGTACCGAGGTATTGGCCCCCGCCCCGGAGCTAGATGACGCAGTCGCGAGCGCCGCAACCGAAGTCGCTCTACAGATCGCCGGTGAGCTGGGCGTCACCGGTGTGATGGCCGTGGAGATGTTCCAACTCAGCGACGGCGCGGACGGGCCTGGATTCGTGGTCAACGAGCTCGCGATGCGTCCGCACAACAGTGGGCATTGGAGCATTGACGGGGCGGTGACCAGCCAGTTCGAGCAGCACCTGCGGGCCGTGCTCGATCTGCCGTTGGGCCAGACGCATTCACGAGCGCCCTGGACGGTGATGTCCAATGTGCTAGGTGGCGACAAGCCCGAGCTGTATTCGACCTACAAGCACCTGATGGCCCGCGATCCCGGCCTACGCATCCACCTCTACGGCAAGGGCGTGCGCCCCGGACGCAAGATAGGGCACGTCACCACTTACGGGGATGACCTCGAGCAATTGCGCGAGCGCAGCCGGCACGCCGCCGACTTCCTACAAGGAGTGATCGACGAATGAGCGAAGCAGTCACCGCGACTGTCGCTCTGGTCATGGGTAGCGACAGCGACTGGCCCGTGATGGAAGCGGCTGCGAAAGTGCTGGCCGAGTTGGGGATTGCAGTCGAGCCTGATGTGATCTCGGCTCACCGGATGCCCACCGAAATGATCGACTTCGGCACCACAGCCGCGCACCGGGGGATTCGCGTGATCATCGCCGGGGCCGGGGGCGCGGCTCACCTTCCCGGGATGCTGGCCAGCGTCACCACCTTGCCGGTCATCGGGGTGCCCGTGCCGTTGCAGTACCTCGACGGCATGGACTCGTTGCTGTCCATCGTGCAGATGCCAGCCGGTATACCCGTGGCGACCGTGTCGATCGGCGGCGCGCGAAACGCCGGGCTATTGGCGGCCCGCATCCTCGCTAGCGCCCCTGATGCTCAGGGTGCGGAGATCAGCGCACGACTGGCCGCCTTTGCCGACGACCTGCGGGCCCAGGCTCACGCCAAGGGCGAGCGAGTGCGCGGTCGTACAGTGGGTGAATGAGCGACTTCGACCTTTTCGCACTGTCTGAGGACCATCTAGCGCTGGCCGAGGCGGTGCGCGACGTTGCCCGAGACAAGATCGCCCCGTATGCCGCAGCGGTCGACGATGAGTCACGCTTTCCTACCGAGGCGTATGAGGCGTTGCGAGCGACCGACTTCCACGCGCCGCACATCGGGGAAAAGTACGACGGCGTCGGAGCCGATGCGCTCGCGACCTGCATCGTCATCGAAGAGGTAGCCCGGGTGTGTGCGAGCTCGTCGCTGATCCCGGCGGTCAACAAACTCGGGACGATGCCGTTGATCTTGGCGGCCAGCGATGAGGTGCTGAATCGATACCTCCCGGAGGTCGCTAGCGGCGAAGCGATGTTCTCCTACGGACTCTCCGAAGCGGGGGCCGGTAGCGACACCAGCGCCATGCGGTGCGCAGCGATCGAACAAAGCGATGGTTCGTACTTGCTCAATGGCCAGAAGTCGTGGATCACCAATGCTGGGGTCTCGAAGTACTACACGGTGATGGCCGTCAGCGACCCAGACGGTGGTCGTGGCCGCAACATCAGTGCCTTCGTGGTGCACGCTGACGATGACGGCTTCGACCTTGGCGCGCCCGAGAAGAAGTTGGGCATCAAAGGCTCGCCCACTCGAGAGTTGCTCTTCACCAACTGCCGCATCCCTGGTGACCGGCTCGTCGGGGTGCGGGGTGAAGGTCTCAAGATCGCGCTCAAGACCCTGGACCACACGCGAGTAACGATCGGTGCTCAGGCCGTGGGCATTGCGGCTGGAGCATTGGAGCACGCTGTGGCCTACGTGAAGGAGCGCCAGCAGTTCGGGAAAGCAGTAGCCGAATTCCAGGGCGTGCAGTTCATGCTCGCCGATATGGGGATGAAGCTGGAGGCGGCGCGGCAGATGGTCTACGTCGCGGCAGCCAAGTCCGAGCGCGACGATGCAGATCTGTCGTTCTTCGGGGCCGCTGCTAAGTGCTACGCATCAGACGTGGCCATGGACATCACCACCGACGCGGTGCAACTACTGGGAGGCGCGGGATACACCAAGGACTTCCCGGTCGAGCGAATGATGCGCGACGCCAAGATCACCCAGATCTACGAAGGCACTAACCAAATTCAGCGTATCGTCATGGCCCGCCAGATGCTGAAGTAGCGGCTGAGCCCTTGGGTCTCTAAGGCTCGATCGTGAGGGGAGCGTCGGTGCGCAAAGCCTCGAACAACTCGCCAGCCTCGGCTTCGTTCCACAGTACGGAACTGCCTGCGGGCGTCGAGAAGTTGGGGTCCGCGATCGGCACCGTGATCGACTGCCCCGAGCCGCCGGAGATCGAGCGCATAGCGAGGCCGATATCCATCATTTCGCCCATCGAGGTGTCGTTTCCTCGGCGCAGCGAAGACCCGGTGGCCGTTCCCGCGTCGTGCAACTCCAACGGGTTGAGCAGCGTCGCAGGGCTCGTCATCTTAGAGACCAGGGCACTGAGGAAGTCGCGCTGCCGCTCGACGCGACCCAGGTCGCCGCGAGGATCGGCATACCTCATGCGGACGTAATTCAGCGCGTCCTTGCCTTCCAACTCCTGGCATCCGGCCGGTAGGTCAAGATCACTGCGCTCCTCGAAGACTGCATCGGGCAAGCACATCTCGACCCCTCCCACCGCAGCAACGACATCGACGAATCCGTCGAAGCCGACCTCGAGGTAGCTATCGATGCGCAGCCCGGTGGCCTGCTCCACGGTGTCCACCATCAACGGCGGCCCACCGATGGCGTACGACGCGTTGATCTTATTCATGCCATTCCCAGGAATGTCGACGTAGGAGTCGCGCGGAAGCGAGACCAGCGTCGGGTCTCCCGAGCCCGGCAGGTGCAGCAGCATGATCGTGTCGGCCCGAGCGCCTGCGGTACTGCCTGTCTTCAGCTCGTTGCGTTGCTCTTTGCTGAGGTTCTCCCGGCTGTCGGTGCCGACGAGCAGGACGTTACTGCCGGACCCCTGGCCGGGTCGGTTGCCGGAGGTGGGCGCCGCGTCGACCTCGTCGATGGCGTTCCAACTCGCCCCTAGGGCCCAGACCATCGCCGCGACGTACGCCAGGACTATGACCAGCAGAAAGACAAAGACGCGGCGTATCCCGTAGCGCGGGTGACGTCGTCGCCCGCGTCCACCCGGACCTGGGCCGCCGGGCCCGCCTGGGCCCTGCGGTGGGCCATACCCCCGCGAAGGTTGTTGGTCATCCCACTGCTGCTGCCCCTGGTCGACATACGCTCGTTCGACCGGCTGTTGGCGTGGAATCTGTTGCGTCCGATCCTGGTCCCACCCCGCCTCGTCCCACTCGTCGCCGCCTGATCCCGGGGCACCGGAGTCGCGTGACGTGCGCGGCATCGGGCGGGTCCAGTCATCCTCAGGTGGTCGGGGCACGGAGCCCAGGGTAGGGGAGAAGACTGATCGTGGGCGTTAACCTCCCCTGTATGTCCCTCGCGCCACCGCCGATCGTGCCTCTGCCGCAATGGCCGCAAGTTTCCGTGGTGATGCCCGTGCGCAACGAAGCTAAACACCTCGCGGAGTCGCTCGGATCCGTGCTCGAACAGGACTACCCCGGCGCAATCCAGGTCGTGATCGCGGTCGGGCCCAGCACTGACGACACTGCATCGGTCGCTGGGACTTTGGCCTCGGCAGACCCCCGCGTGTCGCTCGTCACCAATCCCACCGGCACCACCCCGGACGGCCTCAACGCCGCCATCGCCGCCAGTGATGGCCCCATCGTGGCCAGGGTGGACGCACACGGGGCGCTGCCGGTGGACTATCTGCGGGTCGCGGTGACGATCCTGCACGAGAGCAAAGCAGCCAACGTCGGAGGTCGGGCCATTCCTGAGGGCACCGACGCCACCCAGAAAGCGATCGCGCTCGCGATGGGTTCGCCGTTGGGCATGGGCGCGGCTCGCTTCCGGATCGGCGGCGCGGCTGGCCCGGCTGACACCGTCTTCCCTGGAGTGTTCCGACGCGAATGGATCGAGCACGTCGGCGGCTTCAACCCCGCCTACGGGCGCGCTCAAGACTGGGAGATGAATCTACGGATCAGGCAAGCCGGGGGCATCGTGTGGTTCAGTCCGCTGGTGTGCGTCACCTACCGCCCTCGCAGCTCGCTGCGCGCGTTGGCCGGGCAGTTCTACTCCACCGGGCAGTGGCGCCGGCGGCTGTCACAAGAGCACTCAGGCGCCCTCAACCTTCGCTACCTCGCACCCCCGGCGGTGACAGCTCTGGTGGCGGTGGGCGCGGCCGGAGCGGCAATCTGGCTCCCGTTGGGGCTCATCCCACTAGGGTATGCCGCTGCCGTGACCCTTGGCGGCTTGGTGATCTCCCGTGGCCAGGCACGGCAGGTGCGGGTCAAGATGCCCATGGTGCTGGCGACCATGCATTTGAGTTGGGGCGCCGGGTTCATCGTCGGCCGCCGGGATCGGGCGCGGCAAGCGGTCAATCGAGGCGAATGATGAGAGGCGGCTCGGTAGCCGCCACCACCTCCGCCGCACTGACCCCAGGGGCAATCTCGCGAAGCACCAGACCCTCGTCCGTCACGTCGATCACGGCCAGGTCGGTGATAATGCGTTGCACACACGCCAGCCCGGTGATCGGCAACGAGCATGTGTCGACAATCTTGTAGGAGTTGTCGCGTGCGGTGTGCTCCATCAACACGATGACCTTCTTGGCACCGTGCACCAAGTCCATCGCCCCACCCATTCCTTTGACCATCTTGCCGGGAATCATCCAGTTGGCGATGTCACCAGCGGCCGAGACCTGCATGGCCCCCAAGATCGCCGCGTCCACCTTGCCGCCACGGATCATCCCGAAACTCATCGCCGAGTCGAAGAACGATGCACCGCTACGGACCGTTACGGTTTCTTTGCCCGCGTTGATGAGATCGGGATGCTCGGTGCCCTCAATGGGGTAAGCACCGACGCCGAGGATACCGTTCTCACTTTGCAGGACCAGTTCTATGTCATCGGCGACGTAGTTCGGCACCAACGTTGGCAGGCCTATGCCGAGGTTGACGTAGTCGCCGTCGGCCAGTTCCTGAGCGGCCCGAGCTGCCATCTCCTCACGGTTAAGAGTCATGTCAATTCCCTGTCTGCGCGGGGCGGGTCGTGAGCTTCTCGATTCGTTTGGTGCTCGCTTGCTCCGGGGTCAGCGGCAGCACGCGCTGCACGAAAATTCCGGGCAGGTGAATCTCGTCCGGGTGCAGGTCGCCGGGCTCCACCAATTCCTCCACCTCGGCCACGCTGATCCTCCCGCTCATGGCGCATAGCGGGTTGAAGTTGCGCGCGCTGGCCCGAAACACCAGGTTGCCGTGGCGATCACCTTTCCAGGCCCGGACCAGGCCGAAGTCGGCGGCGATGGACGTCTCCAACACGTACTCCTGAGCCCGTCCGCCAGTGAGATGGTCGAAGCTTGTCGTCGTTTTGGGCGGCGAGGACACGGTGACGTTGCCGTCGCTGTCGTAGCGCAGAGGCATACCGCCGTCGGAGACCTGGGTGCCCACGCCGGTCGAGGTGTAGAAGGCCGCGATCCCCGAGCCGCCCGCGCGCAGCTTTTCGGCCAACGTACCCTGCGGGGTGAGCTCGACCTCCAACTCTCCACCGAGGTATTGCCGCGCGAACTCCTTGTTTTCCCCGACGTAGGAGGCGATGATCCGCCGCATCCGCCCGGCCCGCAGAAGCAGACCTAAACCCCAGTCGTCAACGCCGGCGTTGTTCGAGACGATCTCGAGGTCGGTGCTGCCCCGCCGCACCACCTCATCAATGAGCACTGATGGCACCCCGCAGAGCCCGAAACCCCCCACCGCCAGGGTCATCCCGTCGGCGAGTCCGTCCAAAGCCGAGGCAACATCGTTGGCAACTTTGTCCATGCTTGCCGACTCTAGTGCGATTGGTCGCTCAGGTGAGCGCGGTCACGCCTTCGCTGCGCATCCGCGCGTCGCTGAACGAGGGTTGTGACCCGCGAACGAGCACAACCGAGCCGAGCGAGGCCCAGCACTGCAACATCTGGTGCAAACACGTAGCGGGGTCTGTGGTCGTGATGGCGACGCGGGGCCTGCGCCCGGCCTTCGATCGGGTTGCGCCGGAGGGGACCACGTCGCGGTATGCCGTTCGCTGCCCGTCCGTGACCAGCGCGGTCTCGTCGGGCTCGGCTTCGTCCCAGGCGGCGAAACTGTCGCCGAATGACGCGATCTCGCGGGCTTCGTCCATCACACCGGTGCGCAGCCCGGAGCCGAAGGTGCGGGAGAGCGCAGGAAGCGACACGGCAATGACTTCGTCGGCGTCCTGGGCGGGCCCGGCGTCGGGGGAGGTAGTGATCATCACGTCCGCGCCTTCGGATGCGTCGAGTGTCAATGTGGCACCGACCGACCAGATCGCGAGCGACCAGTAGGCCAACCGCCAATGGGGAGCGGGAACATCGAGGAGCACCACGGTCCCCGGCTCGGCATCCAGACCCTCTTGTAGCGCGTTGGCGGCCTTGGCCACCCAGGTGCCCAAGACCTTGCGGGAGAGCTCGATCCGCTCGCCGAACGAGTCCCCGGGCGTGTCCTCGTAGAAGGTTAAAGCGGGCTGGGTCGGATCATCAGCGATGAGAGCGGCCAACACATCGGCTGGGGTAGACACGAGTACAACGTAGTGGACGCGCGGGCGCTGACCGTGATCCGAGCGTGGCAGGCTGAGGAGTATGCCGCCTCGCCACGCTGTGCTCAGGCGCACGCGGGTATGGAGACCGGGTCGCAGCGTCGACATCGCTGCCACGTGGGGGCCATTGCGCCGTGGCGCGGGTGATCCGACGTGGCGTCGCACAGGAGCATGGCTCTTCCGCGGGATGACCACTCCCGCCGGTGCGGTCACGCTCGGGGTAACCACCTGCGCCGCCGACGCCGAGGTCCTCGCTCACGCGTGGGGCGAGGCGGAAGCTGTGGACTGGGTCTTGGACGAGGTGCCCGTCATGTTGGGCCGCGACGACAGCCTCGATGGGTTCGAGGTGCACCACCGGCTCCTCGATCGCACGTGGCGCTCCCGATCGGGCTGGCGCGTGCCCAACACCGGCCTGGTGCTGGAATCGCTGATCCCAGCGATCATCGAGCAGAAAGTCACCGGCCAAGAGGCCTTCTCTGGCCAGCGACGCCTCGTGCGCCAGTGGGGGACACCGGCACCCGGTCCGGGAGCGGAGATGGATTTGTGGGTTCCGCCGACACCGCAAGTGGTCACTACGATCCCGTCCTGGCAGTGGCTGCAGATGGGGATCAGCCCGCAACGCAGCGACACCGTGATCCGGGTGGCGCGGATGGCGGGCAGGCTCGAAGAACTGGCCCGCAGCGATCCTGAGGCGGCGAGTAGGCGCATGATGGCCGTGCCCGGGGTTGGCCTGTGGACCGTCGCCGAGACGGCGCACAGGGCGCTAGGTAACGCGGATGCGGTGAGCTTCGGTGACTGCCACGTCGCGAAAAACATCGGTTGGGCCCTCACCGGTCAACAGGTCGACGACTCCGGCTTGGCGGATCTCCTGTCGCCCTACCGGCCGCACCGGTATCGGGTGCAGCGCCTCGTCGAACTGGCGGGCCTTAGTCGGCCACGGCATGGCCCTCGGATGGCACCGAGACGGCATCTTCCGGGTCGCTGAGCACCGCAATCTCGCACCCGGCCAGGCCCTCACTGTGCAGGGCCGTCTCCAGACGAGCCACGGCATACCCGCGCTGGTATGCGTTGCGCACGCTAACGCTAAGACCGGATTCCGTGACCTCGACGCCCTCAGGAGCGATGAGTGCCGGCACCCGGAGCAACGCCAGATCGACAACCCGTTGCAGCCGGGCCTGGCGGGGCTCGGGGAGAGCGAAGGCGATTCCGACCTGTTCAGCCGCCATGCTGCCGGGAGGGGCGCCGAGGCTGGCGCGGACCGACTCCACCGATCCCAGGGCGAACCAATCGCCGGCACCGGTGCGTACTAGCGACGCAGCGCCCTGCTCGCCGGGGTGGCCGACCATGGTGGTGGGCAGTCCGCGCACTAACGCCGCGGGCACCCCAAAGGTTTTGCCCTTGACCAGGTCAGCCGCTGCTGCGATCTCGTCGGCGATGGCCCGAGCGGTAACGCGAAGTTCTCGCCCGTCGGCGTCGAGCGCGCGGCTGGCACCCAAGTCCTCGAGCACGGCGAGGCCGCAGGTGCCCAAGGCAAAGTCGACCTGACCGTGTCGCCACGGGCGGCCGGCGGTGTCGCTGATCACGACGCCAATACGCGGCAACGGGCTGGGCGCGTGGGTCACCAGGAGGGCGGCATAAACGCTGCGTGCGGCGAGGTCAGGATCAGCGGGCAGCACCAACGATCCTCCTGCTGGCCCGACGTTGGAGTCGTCCACTCCGGCCGCCGCGAGCACGGGCCCCGACGTCGAGGCGACGATCCGAGTGACGCCGGTGGGGGTGCTGCGCTCGGCGACGATTGCGCGGGCGTTCGCACGCACGAGGGCGTCGCGTTGCGCCGGATCGGCGCTGTCGGGGAACTCGCGCAGGCCGTTGGCTTTAGACACGATCTTGCTCGAGATGACCAACACGTCGCCGTCTTGCAAACTCAGCCCAGCATCGTTCAACGCAGTGTGCAGGAGCCTGGCCAGATCGTGGCGCGGCTCGACTTCAGGTATGCCGTGCAGCGGCACAATCCGGATTTCGTCCACTAGCTGTCCTTCAGGGAAGCCGCAAGGTCGAGCGATGCCTCCGCGATGGCGGCTGCGCTCGGAACGTCCCGCATCCGTAGGTCGAGGGCGCGCACGACTAAAGGGCTCCCAGAGGCGCCCCGGCCGTAGGAGGGCCCTGCCGTGGTTGCGCCCCCCGAGACCGGAGCGTCCTGGGTATCCACCAACCACCCGTTGAGAAAATCTCGATAGAGCCCCGCCACTGCGGCTGCCGTGACCGGCACACCGAGTGGGGCCAGGCAGGCATCAGCGTGGCCGCGCACCGGCGCGCCGTCGATGATCGGTGAGACGCCCACCACCGGGGCGCGTGTCCCACGCAGGGCGTCACGCACTCCGGGGACACCGGTGATGATGCCGATGGACACGACAGGGTTGCTTGGGGGCAGCAGCAGCACATCGGCCTCACGGATGGCAGCAAGCACCCCAGGCGCCGCAGTGGCCTGGGACAGACCGGCGACCACAAACCGCTTGGCCGGGACGGCGGCGCGCATCTGCACCCACCACTGTTGAAAGTGGACGGCCCGCTCGGCGTCGGGGTCGGCGCCATCAGCGATCACCACGTGCGTCTCGATGGGCACATCCGTAGCAGGCAGGAGCGTGATGCCGTTGGCAGGCAATCCCCAGCGCCGCGCCAATCGAGCCGTCACCTCACTCAAGGTCACCCCTTGGGCCAACCACTGGCTGCGGGCAAGGTGGGTGCCCATGTCGTGATCCCCGAGTCCGAACCACTGAGGCTCGACTCCGAGGGCTCGCAGCTCGCTCTGCGCCCGGAACGACTCATCGTCGCGGCCCCACCCTTGTTCCTCGTGCACACTGCCGCCCAAGGTGTACAGCAGCGTGTCGAGGTCCGGGCAGACCCGCAGCCCAAAGAGAGTGATGTCGTCCCCGGTGTTTCCGATGATCGTGATGTGGGTGCCCGCGCCGGTGTCGGGGTCCCACCCTTGTCCGTGGTGATCGAGATAGTGGCGGAGCCCGCGAATGAACCGAGCGCCACCAACGCCTCCGGCCAGCACTGTGATCTGCATGTTCCTATTGTGGTGGCCATGGTCAGGGCAACGCGAAGTAGGGCCGCAACGGCCTGCCTGAGCGGCTTGTAGCAGACGTGGGGTTGACGCGGGGGGATGACACGCGTGTAATTTAGTCTCACCGCACGGTCTTCCAGCATGGAAGTGTGTGGAAACTAGTGCTGGCGAGGGTCGAGGAGGAGCCGTGCACGATATGGATGTGTTGTCGCTGTTGAGCGTGAGCGAAGGATCAGAAGAGGCGTCGTGGCAGGAGCGGGCTTTATGCGCCCAAACTGATCCCGAGGCGTTCTTCCCCGAGAAGGGCGGATCCACGCGAGAAGCCAAGAAGGTATGTGTGGGCTGCGAGGTCACCGCTGAGTGCTTGGAGTATGCGCTCGCACACGATGAGCGGTTTGGGATCTGGGGCGGTCTGTCGGAGCGCGAACGGCGCAAACTCAAAAAGAGAGCCGTCTGAGCGCCCAGTCTGACCCGTTGCTCGTGAGTTCTCCATCGCTACCTTCAGGGGGAGCGGTCACGGCAGTCTTCTTCACCGACCCCGGCGAAGGCGGAGCCCAGCGTGCGTTGGACGGATTGATCCCGCTGCGCGGCGAGTTGTCGCGCGTGGTGGTGCGCGTCGCCGAGAAGGACACCAGTGGGGCCAAGCCACCGTCGGCATACGCAGACCATCCCCTTCACGCTCTGCACGGAATCGACATCGTGGAGGTAAGGGGCGACTTAGCAAACTCTCTCGGGCAGGCGCAAGCGTTGGCCGCCGGAGACGAAGGGTGGCTGTGGCTCCTCGAAGCAGACAGCGTCCCCGGCGTTGACACGCTCGGGCAGATGCTGGCTGTGGCGCGACGCTCGAGCCGGGTGGGGATCGTCGGGCCGAAGGTGGTCAGCGACGAGGACCCCCGGGTGCTGATGGGAGTTGGTCAGGGCGTGAGCCTACGAGGGCGAGCGCTCGATGACCTCAACCGCCTCGGGTGGGACCAGGGGCAGTACGACGACCGATCCGATGTCGTCGGGGTGCCCTTGGTGGGGATGTTGATACGCGCCGACGTGCTGGCCGATGTGGGCGGAATCGAATCGTCGTTCGACGAGGCTGTTGCGGGACTTGATCTGTCGTGGCGTGCCCACCTGATGGGACATCGGGTACTTGTCGCGCCCAAAGCGGTAATCCGGCGTGGCATGCACACGGACGGCAGCGCCGGCCATGCTCACCTGGGTGCCACTCCCGTGCGTGTGGCTCGACAACGTGCGTGGGTTGCCTTGGCTCGGGGAGCCTTCACCAGAGTGTCCGGTCGAGCCGTGGCCATGCTGATGACGTCCCTGGTCGCCATGGTGGTGATGGGGGTGACGCGCAGGCCCCGGGCTTTCGCGCTGGCGTGGGCCGAAGCGAGTGCCGTCCTCTTTCCCTGGCCGTCGCTGGGCGCCCGATGGCGGTTTCGGGGGAAGGCGACGGTCGACGAGCGCGACCTCGCTGAGTTGTTCCTGCCTCGTAGCGCGACTCGCGTAGGGCTTCGCTGGGCGCCCGCAGTCGCAGACCCACTGGCCCCAGATCCTCACCGTGGCGCGGGCCCACGCGACCCCCGCAGCTTCGAGGCAATAGAGACCGGCCCGGTCTCGGACGATGCCTTGTCAATGGATTCCGGCGAGCCCGGCAGGCACCGGGTCTGGAGTTGGCCGTTGGCCGTCGCCGTGGCGCTGTCGGTGCTCGCCGCGAGTCTGCGGTGGCGTGATCTGAGCTTGGGGTTGGCGTTGTCGGGCTGGGGCGTGACCTCTCCCGATCTTCTGCCGGTCGGGACCGACACGGCGGGTGTCTTTGCCGCCTGGTGGCAAGGGTGGACGGGGGAGGGCCTGGGACAAGCCGGTCAAGGCCCCTTATGGTTATTGCCGTTCAGCGGATTCGCTGCGGCCTTTGAGCACCTGCTAGGTGGGCCCGACGGTGCTCACGTAGCTGGGGTCACCACGGCATGGATGCTGTTTCTTGCTATGCCGGCCAGTGTGCTGACGGCCTATAGGGCGGCCCGCTCGCTCGTGGCCTCCCGCCCGGTGCGTGCGATTCTGGCCCTGGCGTGGGCCGGTGCTGCACCTGTGGCGGTCGCAGTGGACGGTGGTCGACTCGGCCCCGTGGTCGTGCACGTAATGGCCCCTCTCCTGGTGGCGGGTGTGGTCGCCAGCGTGCGCCGAGGGCGACGGGGGACATCGGCGGCCTTCGGCGTGGCCGTGCTCTGTGGTTTCGCCATCTGGTGGGTGCCGCTAGTGGGGGCCTTTGCGGTGGTGGCCGGGATCGTTGTGACGGTCGCGGCTCGGGGATGGGCGCGTCTGCGGGGGTTGGTCATCGCCGGGCTACCCGTGGCTCTGATGGGTCCAGCAGCGGTGACCTTGGTGGCCGAGCCGGTGCGTCTGCTCGGTGGGGCGGGGGCAACGGCGGCGGGCGCGACGCCGCTGGTGGGGTGGCAGGCCCTCTTGTTGCACCCCGGAGGTCCTGCGTCGCTGTCGATGTGGTGGATTGCGCCGGCCTGGATTCTGGCCTTGGCGGGGGTGCTGGGCTTACGCGGCGGACGGTCCACCACACGTGCGCTGTGGTTGTCGGTCGCCGGGCTCGTCGGTGTCGGAGCGGCGGTAGCGCTGTCGCGGGTCACGGTGGGATACCTGCCGCCGGGGTATGTCGACGCAGGGGTGGCGATCAGCATCTGGCCGGGGACGGTCTTGAGCCTTGCCGGTGCGTGTGTATTGCTTGCGGCGGGGATCGGCGCAACCGACCTTCTGCCGCGACCGGGTGCCGGGCGCGGCCAAGCCTCTCGTGCGTGGGGCAACGCGATCGGTGTGACGATGCTCGCTGTGGCGGCGGCTGGGGTGGTGGGCACCCTGGCCGTGAGCGCTGCCGCCGGCGTCGGCTCGCAGGTCGCGGTGGCACGGGGACCCCTTCCCGCAGTGGTTGCCGAACAGGGCGCGGGGCCTGACCGGGTGCGGATCATCACGTTGGTTCCAGATGTCGCCGAGCCCGATGAGACCGACGTCTTCGGCGTGGAGTACGACCTGAGCGGCACTTCACCGCCCCCTTGGTTGCGCGATCGCACTCGCGACCTCAAGGGCAACAATGTAGGCGGGGCAGAAGTGGAAGAAGCCGTCACGGCCTTGCTGGACACCTCGGACGCCGCAGTCCTAGACCCGGTGCCTCTTGAGCGTGCGCTGGCTGACCTGGCGGTCGCATACATCGCGGTCGAGGCCGCGCAGGGCCACCCGTTGGTGGCACAACTCGACCAATCGCCGAACCTCACGCGAGTGAGCTCTGCGCGCGATACCGCGCTATGGCGTGTCGATGGCCAAACCACGGCGTCGCGGGTGTGGACGCAGGGCCCGCAGGGCCAACGTCAAGGGGTCGACGTCAGCGGATCCGGTGCAGGCACCCGTGGGATGGTGCCTGCGGAAGCCGCCGCTGTGGCCGTGTCGCAGTCGCAGGAGTGGGCCGAGCATGCGACGGTGCGGCTCAACGGCGACGAACTGAGCGCCGAGCCCGGCTTCCCCCTCCGCTATGCCGTGCCGCCAGGGGGTGGGGAGTTGATCATCGAGGTGCCGCCGCCCTCGCCTTGGTGGTGGTGGGCCACCGCCGCCCTGCTTGCGGTAGCGCTTCTCCTTGCGATTCCTTTCGTGGGCTCCCGCCCCCGGAGAATGACCTAATGGTCAACCCCGGAGTGCGCGCCGCCCTAAGGGTGTCAGGAGTCCTGGGGATCGCCGCAGCGATCGTCGTCGGTGCGGAGTATGTACCGCAGGAAGTGGAACTCCAAGGTCCCTCTCCGCGCAGTGCCGGTGGCCACGACGCTCGCAACGCCCCGGTCGACCGCGTCGCGATGGTGTGCCCGGGTCCTGAGCAGCAAGGCCTGGCGGATGCGGCCGTTGCTGAGGTCGACCAGAGGGTCGAGGTGGAAGCCATGGGGGCTCCCAGCGACGTGGTCGAGGCCGCCCTCGCCGCAGCGGAATACCGCGGCGTGCCGCCCGATCTGAGCCAGGGAAGCATCGCCGTCAGCCCTCTGGGTTCCCGGCAAGGAGCTATTGAGGCCGCAGCAAGCGTGAACGAAAGGGGGGTCGCCGCCCGAACGTCCTTCGCTGGCGCGCAGGGCGGTGCCGCGCTTGCGCTCGGCGGACTCGCGCCCGGGACGAGCGCCACCCAACTCTTCCTCGGAGAAGATGACGAGTCTCTGGGTCTGGCGGTAACCCCCTGCGTCCAAGCCGCCGAAGAGGCGTGGCTGATCGCCGGGGGAGGTGCTAGCGGCCGTTCCGAGCGACTGGTCTTGCTGAACCCCGGGCAGAGCCCCATCGCCGTCTCGGCGCAGGTCTGGGGCTCTGCGCAGGATCCTGTCGGGGAGGTCGGAGACACCGGCATCGCGCTAGAACCCGGAGAGCGACAGGTGCTGTTGGTCGACGCTCTTGCGCCATCCGGAACCGCTCCCGTCGTGCACGTCGTCGCCACTGGAGGGCCCGTGTCGGCATACCTGGGTGATCGCGAACTCGAGGGCACCACCGAGGTCGGTATGGAGCTAACGGGCCCGGTCGCTGCACCGGGCACCAGTCACGTCATCCCATCGGTGGACCTTCCTGCGGGCCAAAAGCGCTCCGCGAGTGTCCGCGTGGCGGTTGCAGGGGCGGACTCGGCGGTGGTGGAGATCACGGCTTGGGGCGAGGAGGGTGCCGTCCCGTTGACCCAAGACGTCACGCTAGTTCCTGGTCAACGCAGCGCAGATATCGCCATCACTGACCTACCGCCGGGCACCTACGCGCTCCAGATCAGTAGCGACGAGGAGATCGTGGCGAGTGCAGTGGTCAGCACCGAGGCGAATGCTGAGGGTCAACGGGATCTTTCGTGGGCTGCCAGCGTGCCGGCCGTTACGACCCTTGCGGGAGCGCCGCTGCCGCAGCCTGGGCAAGGTAGGCCGGTGGAATATGCGATCACGATGGTGGCTCCGCAGGGCGGCGACGCCACAGTCTTCACCATCACCGAGGACGGTGACCTCACCAGCATCGATGTCGACGTCGATGCTGGTGAGGTGAGCAGGAGCGACCTCGGCAATGCCGCCGGAGTGTGGGTGGTACCAGGCGAGGGCGAGGTCTTTGCGTCGGTGCAAGGCCACGCCGAGGTCACCCCCAGCACCGCCGACCCTGACAATGCCGCTACGACTGCCCGACCCGCACCCGGTGATGAGCGCGCGGTTGCTCTGACGTCCGTCCTCGCGCTGACCAACCTGCACCTGATCCGTTCGGTGGCTGCGCTGCGCCCCACGTTGCCCTAGGCGAAGTCCTCCGGGTCGACGCCGAGCATGGTGGACAGTTGCTCCACCACCACCTCATGGACGATCCCTGCGACCTCGGCAGGCGAGGACCCACGCGCCTCGACCGGGCGGCGGTAGAGCACCATACGAGCTCGTTGCGGGCCATCGGCGGGAAAGAGCCGCCCTAGCACGACGGTGCGCTCCCAAGGATCGGGGTCGCTCGGCGGCACATCCTCGACCGCCACTTCCAGGTCGGGCAGCGTAGATCCGAGCCGCCGCTCGAAGGCGCTCACCGCGTCGAGCACCGCCTCGTCGAAGCGCTGACGACGGGGCATCATGACGGGCACTCGCGGCCACGCCAACGGCCCGCGGAGCCCACGGTCCCGACGATCTCTTGCCTGCCCTTGACTCACGTCCATCAGCCTATGCCCGGCGTGGTGGGCCAGTCGCGGCACAGCCGACACCTACAGTGGTGTGTCGTGACCATCTCCCGCCAGTGCTCCCGGACCGCCTGCGGGCTCGGTGCGGTGGCAACCCTGACCTACGTGTATGCCGAGCAGACCGCCGTGTTGGGGCCATTGGCAACGTACGCCGAGCCGCACTCGTACGACTTGTGCGCCCGGCACGCCACCGGGCTGACCACACCTCGAGGGTGGGACATCGTGCGCCTTGATCCACCCGAGGGGTCGCCGCCACCGGCTGACGACCTCGTGGCGCTGGCCGAAGCGGTGCGCGAGCGTCGTGGGTCCAGTGCCCCCACTCCACCGCAGCCCCGGACAGCGCAGGCGCCCGTGAACGGTCCGGGTCGCCGTGGTTATCTGCGCGTTTTGCGGGACAGTTAGTCGCGTCCCTTGCCGTCGATCGACCTCACTACCTTCATCAAGGCATACGACGTCCGAGGGCTCGTGGCAACCCAACTCACGGACGAGGTATGCCGTGCCCTGGGTGCCGCTTTCGCGCAGGTTGTCGTGGTTCCAGACGGGCAGCGCACGATGGTGATCGGCCACGACATGCGCGACTCGTCGCCCGGTTTGGCTACCGCTTTCGCGGCGGGTGTCCGCGCGGCGGGTGTGGACGTGACGCACATCGGAGTGTGCGCCACCGATCAGTTGTACTTCGCCTCCGGCACCTTTGCCTGCCCGGGAGCCATGATCACCGCCAGTCACAACCCGGCGGCATACAACGGGATCAAGATGTGCCGTGCCCGTGCCGTTCCGCTGGGCACTGACACCGGCCTGACCCTCGTGCGAGATATGGCTCAGTGGATGCTCGATCGTGGCAACCTTCACCCGCAGACGGCTTCGCCCGCGGGCACGGCTACCGGAACGCTGGTGGAGCAAAACGTTCTGGCCGACTACGCGGCATACCTGCATTCACTGGTGGATCTGAGCACCATCCGCCCGTTGCGAGTGGTGGTCGATGCCGGCAACGGCATGGGGGGCCTGACCGCCCCGGCCGTGCTCTCGCCACTGGCAGCGATCGACATGATCGGGCTCTATCTGGAGCTCGACGGCACCTTTCCCCATCACGAAGCGAACCCGTTGGAGCCCGCCAACATCGTGGACTTGCAGCATGCGGTGCGTGAGTACAAGGCCGATCTGGGTCTGGCCTTCGACGGTGACGCCGACCGGTGTTTCGTCGTCGATGAGCGCGGCGAGCCGGTCACCGCGAGTGCCATTACGGCACTGGTTGCGGCCCGTGAGATCGCCAAAGAGATTTGCGGCGGAGCGCCCCCCAAGGACATCACCGTGGTGCACAACACCATTTCCTCGCGCGCGGTCGGTGAGACCGTTGTCGCGCTCGGAGCCCGAGCAGTGGTGGCCAAGGTCGGTCACTCCTACGTCAAAGCGGAAATGGCCGCCCACGACGCGGTCTTCGGTGGGGAGCACTCCGGCCATTACTACTTCCGTGATTTTTGGCGCGCTGACACCGGGATGCTGGCGGCATTGCACGTGCTGGCCGCCCTGGGCAGCGCCGACGACGGCACGACGATGTCCACGCTCGCCGCGCCGTTCGACCCGTACCTGCACTCCGGGGAGATCAACTCCACTGCACCGGACACCGCTGCTGCTGCCGAGGCGGTGCGGGCGTGGGGCGCTGCAGATCCCGGTGTGCTCGTGAGCGAGTTCGATGGCCTGTCGCTGGTAAAAGACGGCGAAGACGGGTGCTTTTGGACGGTGTCGGTCCGGGCCAGCAACACCGAGCCGCTGCTGAGGTTGAACGTCGAATCGGACGAGGAGTCCACCATGGTGCGCGTGCGCGACGAGGTCCTCGCCGTGATCTTGAGTACCGTGTCGCCATGACCGCGTCGATCGAGCCTTGGGTCCGAGACATCCTGCGCTGCCCAGTAGGGGTCCATCCGCTCGTGGACGGTGTCGACGATGCCGGTCAGCCGGTCCTGACCTGTGACCGCGATTGCGGGCGAGCCGGGCAACGGAGGCAGTACCGCTTCGAAGGAGGCATCCCGGTGCTCTTGGCCGACGAGGCCATCCTGATCTCGGGGGAGTAGGACGACGATGGCTCCACACATTGACGACGCGCTCCTTGATGACACCGACGAGATGTTGCGCAAAGACAGCCGCGGCACGCTGCGAGCTCTGGCCACGGCGGGTGCGCAAACGCGTGAAGCGCTGACCCTGAGCCACGAAGCGGGCATCGACCGGCTGACCTCCAGTGACCGGCCGCGATCAGTGCTCGTTGCTGCCCTCGGCGGCTCTGCCGTCGTAGCCGATGTCCTCGAACTTCTCGCCGAGCCCGGGTCGCCCGTGCCGGTGCAGGCTCGCCGTAATCTTCCGCTGCCGGGGTGGGTCGGCCCGCTCGACGTTGTGGTCGCGGTCTCGTTGTCCGGCCGGGCACCCGGGCCGCTGGCCGTGGCTGCGGAGGCCGCTCGCCGGGGTGCCAGCCTGATCACCGTGGGGGCCCACGATTCACCGCTGGCTCAGGTCTGTGCCCAGGCGCGCGGCGTGCACGTGGGTGTGGGCCGCGACCGTATCAACAGCCGCACCTCGCTGTGGTCGCTGCTGACGCCGGTGCTCTTGGCCTTCGACACCGACCACCTGGGCTTGATCAACTCCTCGGAAGCCATGCTGGAGCGTGTGGCGCAACGGCTCGACGAACAGGCCGAGACCTTCCGGCCGTCCTCGGAGAGTTTCGTGAACCCCGCCAAACTCTTGGCCGTCCAGCTGGCCGAGACGGTGCCGATGGTGCTCGGTGAGGGGCCGCTCGGCGGGGTCGCCGCGGCACGCGCCAGCTCGATGCTGGCTCGCACCGCCCGCATACCTGCGGCCTTTGGTGAGTTGCCCGATGCCGCAAGCCAGATCGTCGCGTGTCTCGATGGGCCCTACACCACTAGTTCGCTAGGAGGTGGCGGCGGCCCTCGACCGGGCACCTACGACCGAGGCCGTATCCGCCTCGGCGATGTCGACACCAGCTCTTGGGAGCCGCATCACTTCGCCGAGCCTGAAGGCGAGCTCATGGAGCGCCGGAGCAATCCCGATCCGCAGCCGTCGGGCATTTTCGCCGATCCCTACATGGATGCCGCGGACTTCCCGCCGTTGGGTTTGTGGCTGCTCTCGGGGGCCGAGCGCGAAAGCGTCACCGAGGCTGTCATCGCCACCGCGCAGGCTGCGGGAGTGCGCGTGATGGAGTCGCAGGCCGGAGCCGGCGAGCCGATGGTGCAGCTGGCCGACCACATTGCGACCGTGGATTTCGCAGCGACCTACTTGGCGCTCGGTCTGGGCTTGGACCCTTCGATTTCTCCGCACGTTGCCGACCTGAGGGATCGAACGCGCTGACCCCTGGCACCTGTTGTCGGGTTGTCGGTGGGTCTGGCTATGGTGCGCGGGTGGCTTCTAAGACTTTTGACCTGATCATCATCGGCAGTGGTTCGGGGAATTCGCTCATCGGACCGGAGTATGACGACGCGCGAGTCGCGATCATCGAGTCCGGCACCTTCGGCGGCACGTGCCTCAACGTGGGGTGCATTCCCACCAAAATGTACGTCTATGCCGCCGAAGTGGCCGGCACGATCCGATCTGCGAGCAGGTACGGTGTCGATGTTCACATCGACGGCGTGCGGTGGCCGGACATTCGAGACCGCATCTTTGACCGGATCGACCCCATCTCGGATGGCGGCCGCAACTACCGCGCCGAAGCCGGCAACGTCACGCTTTTTGCTGGGCGGGCGTCCTTTACTGGGCCCAAAACGTTGGAGGTGACGAGCGCCGACGGCACCCAGCACGTCATTACCGGTGAGCGGATCGTCATTGCCACCGGCGCGCGACCGATGATCCCGCCGGTCATCGCGGACTCAGGTGTGGCCGTCTACACCTCCGACACGGTGATGAGGATGGAGCACCTCCCGGCGACGATGATCATCGTCGGCGGGGGTTACATCGCCTCAGAGTTCGCCCACATCTTTTCGGCCCTTGGGGTGGCCGTCACGCTCGTCATTCGCAGCAACGGGTTGCTGCGTCACCTCGACGACGACATCAGCGACGCCTTCACGGCCGCCGCGAAGCAGCAGTGGGATGTACGCCTGGGGCATACGATCAGCGGCATGTCCAACCTCAGCGAAGGGGGCGTGCGTGTGGAGCTCTTTGACGGCGACGGCCATGTCGATGTGGTTAAGGCCGAGGTCGTGCTCGTCGCCACCGGACGCCTGCCCAACTCCCGCGATATGGGCTTGGACCTCGCGGGCGTGGCCGTCGAGGACGACAACCGGATCCGCGTGGACGCCTTCGGCCGCACCACCGCGCCCGACGTCTGGTCCTTGGGCGACGTCAGCTCGGCGCATCAGCTCAAGCACGTGGCCAACCACGAGGCCCGGGTCGTGGCGCACAACCTTGCGCACGGCGACGATCTGCAGCCCTTCCGCCACACGTACGTGCCCGCCGCAGTGTTCACCCACCCCCAAATTGCCACGGTGGGGTTGACCGAGAAGCAGGCCCGAGAGGCCGGTCACGACGTAGCCGTCAAGGTGCAAAAGTACGGCGACACGGCATACGGCTGGGCGATGGAAGACACCGATAGTTTCGTCAAACTCGTCGCCGATCGGGCCACCGGGTTGCTGGTGGGGGCGCACTTCTTGGGGCCACAGTCTTCGTCGCTGATTCAACCGCTGATCCAGGCCATGACGTTCGGCCTCGGAGTCCACACCATGGCGCGAGATCAGTACTGGATTCACCCGGCGCTGGCCGAAGTGATCGAGAATGCGTTGCTCGGCTTGGACATGGGCCCGGCTCCCAGCAGCCACTGATGATCGGCCCGTACGATATCGATCAGCCGCAGCCACAACACCATGAAGGGCATTGACGCATGACATTTGATTTTAAGGTCGCCGACCTCAGCCTCGCCGAGTCCGGACGCCACCAAATCCGTCTCGCGGAGCACGAGATGCCGGGACTGATGGCCATCCGTGAACGTTATGCCAGTGATCGGCCCCTCGCCGGAGCGCGCGTCGCCGGATCGCTGCACATGACCGTGCAAACTGCCGTGCTGATCGAAACGCTGGTGAGTTTGGGCGCGGAGGTGCGCTGGGCTTCGTGCAACATCTTCTCCACTCAGGATGAAGCTGCTGCGGCCGTAGTCCTCGGCCCCAAGGGCACCGAGCAGGACCCGCAGGGTGTCCCGGTGTTCGCCTGGAAGGGTGAATCTCTGGAGGAGTACTGGTGGTGCACCACGCAGATCTTGGATTGGCCGTCCGGGAAAAGCCCCAACATGATCTTGGACGACGGTGGCGACGCCACTCTGCTGGTGCACAAGGGCAAGGAGTGGGAAGCCGCCGGTGTCGTGCCGTCGGTTGACGAGGACGATCCGGACGAGTGGAAAGTCATCTTGTCGACGGTGCGCGAGACGCTGACGCAGCGGCCCACGATGTGGACCGAGATTGCCGAAGGAATCCTGGGGGTGACCGAAGAGACCACGACCGGCGTCCACCGGCTCTACCAACTGCACGAGGCCGGCGAGCTGCTTTTTCCCGCCATCAACGTCAACGACGCCGTGACAAAGTCGAAGTTCGACAACAAGTACGGGTGCCGACACAGCCTCATTGACGGACTCAATCGCGCGACGGACACGCTCATCGGCGGCAAGACCATCGTGGTGTGCGGCTTCGGTGACGTCGGCAAGGGCTGCGCCGACGCCTTGGCCGGTCAAGGGGGGCGAGTCATCGTGACCGAAGTCGACCCCATCTGTGCCCTGCAGGCAGCCATGGAGGGATATCAGGTGGCGACGCTGGAGAGCGTGCTCGACCGCGCCGACTTCTTCGTCACCACCACCGGGTGCCGTGATGTCATCACTGCTGCAGACATGCGCGCGATGAAAGACAAGGCGATTGTGGCCAACATCGGTCACTTCGACAACGAGATCGACATGGCCGGGCTATCCCGCATACCTGGGGTCAAGCGCATCGAAATCAAGGGCCAAGTGCACGAATGGGTGCTTCCGGCCGAGACCGTGACCGATCTGGAGACCGGTGCCGAGACGGACCGCGCGGAGCGTTCCATCATCGTGCTCTCCGAGGGCCGATTGATGAACTTGGGCAACGCCACCGGGCACCCCAGTTTCGTGATGTCGAACTCCTTCGCTAACCAAACGTTGGCGCAAATGGAATTGTTTACCAAGCCCGATGAGTACCCGTTGGGCGTCCACGTCTTGCCCAAGCACCTGGATGAAGAGGTTGCGCGTCTGCACTTAGAAGCATTGGGTGCCGAGTTGACGGAACTCACGAAGGAACAAGCCGAGTATCTTGGGGTCGACGTGGCTGGCCCGTATAAGGCCGATCATTACCGATACTGATCGCCTTGGAAGTTTCAGAACCCTCGGGTAGAGAAGGCAAGTGAAGTGAATCCACGCATACTTGTGGTCGATGACGACCAGGCGCTCGCGGAGATGCTGGGCATCGTGCTGCGCAAGGAAGATCTCGACGTAGCGCATTGCGCCGATGGCGGCCGGGCATTAGCGATGTTTCGGGACTACCGGCCCGACCTAGTGCTGCTCGACGTTATGTTGCCCACGATTAACGGCGTCGACGTATGCCGTCAGTTGCGTGCTGAGTCCGGGGTGCCGATTGTGATGCTGACGGCACGCACCGACTCCCAGGACGTCGTGGCGGGTCTAGAGGCCGGGGCCGACGATTACATCGTCAAGCCCTTCAAGCCCCAGGAGTTGCTGGCCAGGGTGCGCGCTCGGCTGCGTCGGGTCGACCGCTATCGAGAAGAAGAGTTGCGGATCGGCGACGTGGTGATCGATGTATCCGGTCACTCGGTCACCCGCGGCGGTGAAGTGGTCCCGTTGACGCCGCTGGAATTCGACCTTTTGGTAGCCCTTGCGGGACGCCCCCACCAAGCTTTCGATCGTGAATCGCTGCTCGAACAGGTCTGGGGGTATCGCCACGCCGGGGACACTCGCCTCGTGAATGTCCACGTGCAGCGATTGCGCTCGAAGATCGAGCGGGACCCCGAGAATCCCCAAATCGTCTTGACGGTGCGAGGCGTTGGCTACAAGGCAGGATCTGGCTGAGTCGCGGCGCCGGCAACTATTCCGTCTACTTGCTCGCGCCGCCCGATTCACTCGCGTACGCCTCCTGAGGTGGTGGCGTTCTTCGTTGCGAGTAAGGGTCACTGTGGCCACCTTGGTCTCGGGCACGATCCTCGCCGGGCTCCTCGGGACGATTCTCTATCAACAGATCGCCGAAGGTTTGGTGGCCCAAGCCGTAGCTCGGGCCCAGACCGACGCGGCTCAGCAAGTGCAACAGGCTCAGGAACTCCTCGACGCAACCGATCGGCGTGACGACTTCGGCTTGTCGCAGGCAGCCGGCGACACCATGAACCAAGTGGTCAGTGGAGGAAACGGCGACGATCGCCGCGCGGTGCTGGTGCAATCGTTGGACAGCGACCGGGACAGTCTGATCTCCCCGGTGGCGGTGGGCGGGATGGGCGTCTCGGACGTGCCGCCGCAACTGCGCGAGGCGCTCCAACTCACGCCCGGGCTCCAGCAGGTCGTGGTGACCAACGCCCCAATCATGGACCCGGACCAGCCTGAGGTCGCCGTGTCGGTAGCTTCGCGAGTCCAGATACCCCGAGCCGGGCCCTACGACCTCGTGTTGATCTACCCCATGAATCGGGAGCAGGAAATTCTCGATCTGGTGCGCGAGTGGTTCTTGATCGGCGGACTGGGGATGACCCTCGTCATGGGCGGCTTGGCCTGGATGGCCGCTCGGTTAGTGACCGGACCCGTCGGGCAGGCTGCGACGGTTAGTCAAGGGCTGGCTTACGGCCAACTCGACGAGCGGATGGACGTTCACGGCACCGACGAGCTTGCGCGTTTGGCGACCTCCTTCAACACCATGGCCGACAGTTTGCAGAGCCAGATTCAGCAGTTGGAGCAACTGTCGCTCGTCCAGCAACGCTTCGTTTCCGACGTCTCGCACGAGTTGCGTACGCCGTTGACCACGATTCGGATGGCCGGCGAGGTGCTGCACGCCTCAAGAGATGACTTCGTGACGCCGGTAGCGCGATCAGCGGAGTTGCTCTATAGCGAGCTCGACCGCTTCGAGGAGCTCTTGGAAGAGCTCCTCGAGATCAGCAAGTACGACTCCGGCACGATGGTGATGGAGCCGCAGCCGGTGGACATCGTGGCTCTGACGCATCAAGTAGTGGCTTCGGTCGAGCCGCTCGCGGCTCGCGAGGGCAGCAGCGTCACGGTCCCTGGCAGCCAGCCGATCGTTGCCGAGATGGACCCGCGACGGGTGACCCGGGTGCTGCGCAATCTGCTGATGAATGCCGTTGAGCACGGGGAATCGCGACCCATCGAGGTCGGCTTCGCCTTCGACGATCACGTGGTTGCCGTCTGGGTCCGTGACCACGGGATCGGCCTAGAGCCGGGCCAGAGTGAACAAGTTTTTGAGCGTTTCTGGCGTGCGGACGCCGCCCGCACGCGAACGACCGGGGGAACAGGTCTTGGTTTGGCCATCGCCCGCGAGGACGCTCGCTTGCATGGGGGCCGACTCGAGGCCGCAGGCACTCCAGGCCAGGGTGCGTGCTTCCGGCTGACGTTGCCCCGGCATTCCGGCCACGTTCTGGCACCGGTCGCTATCGAGGACCCAGCCACCCGCGACCTGCAACGCGGGCCGCTAGCGGAATTAACCGATCAGGAGGTGCCGCGATGACCTTTCGTGACCGGGGCCGCACGACCGGCCCCAAGACCGCTGTTCCACGCAGACACTGGTGGGTGGCGCTCCTGGGCGTCCTGGTGTTGGTGCTGTCCGCGTGCGGTGGCCTGCCCACCGACGCTACCCCTCGAGCGGGCGAGCCCGTGCTCGGCCAACCGCGCCAAGTCATCGAAGTGTTCCCCGAAGGACCCGGTTTGGGGGCGGGGCCCGAGCAAATCGTGAGTGGATTTCTGCTCGCCAACGTGAGTTTTAACGACAGTCACGAAGTGGCGCGGGCGTATTTGACGGACGCCCTGGCGACTGAATGGGTGCCCACCAGCAACGTCTTGATCTATACCGGTGACTACGCTTTGAACAGCCCGAGCGACGGCACGGTGGACGCGAGAGTGAACGTGCAGGGTGCCCTGGACGGCGAAGGCCGATTGACGCAGGCAGCCGCCGGGAGCAGCCGCGACGAGGAGTTCGGGTTGACCCAGATCGATGGTAGGTGGCGTATCGATTCCTTCCCGGAGGACTTCGGGCTGTGGCTGTCGGCGACGGCGTTCCGAGCGCAGTACCGCACAGCGGCGATCAACTATCTGACCTCGGGGGGAGACGCTTTCGTGCCGGAGACGCGGTGGTTCTCGCAGGACGACGGCCTCCCCACGGCATTGGCGCGCGCGCTGCTCGCACCCGTTCCCCCTTACCTCAAGGGCGCGGTGGCTACCGGCGCTGCCGAAGGCACCAACTTGGTCGCAGGCGCTGTGCCGGTCGACCCAGCAACGGGCACGGCCACCGTCAACCTTCAGGGAGCGGGCGTCACCGACGACCCTGCGCAGGTCCGGGCGCTCTACGCACAATTCTTCGAAACGTTGACCCAGGCTGCGGGAGTGCGGGACGTCCAGTTGCAGATCAACGGCCAGCCGCTTCCGGCGCCCGGGGTGAGCGGGCCGGTGACCTCTTTGGACCAAGTGGGCATGGTTGCCCCCGCCGAGCCGCTCGGGTATGCCGTCTTGCGGGTCGGCGAGGCTCTGACCCCCGTCGACCCGGTCAACTACGCACTGCGCGATCTCGACTCGGTGCAAGCGCTGGCGCTGGACTTGCCAACCGTCCCGCGAAAATGGGTTGACCTGGCTATGAAACCCGAGGCCGGTCAGTTTGCTGGGGTGGATGAGGCCCGTGGAACCCTGTGGCGTCGCATCGGCTCCGAAGAGGTGGAGCGTACGGACATCGGCACTCAACTGAGCGCGCCCTCCTTTGACGGTCTCGGGTCGCTGTGGGTGGCCGGTCGCTCGGCTATCGGTCCACAGATCTGGGCCATCGACACTGGTGAAGGGGTCGGGGCCCTTGCCGCGCCCGTCGAGGCGGACTGGCTGGAACGCGGCTCCACAGTCGAGGCGATCGTGGTCGCCCCGGACGGCCAGCGCGCGGCGTTGATCGTCGGCGACGGGGGGACCACGCGCTTGGCCCTCACGGGGATTGTCCGCGATGAGCAGGGACGCCCGACCGGCCTGACCTCACCGCAAGCAATCGCACCAACGCTGGAGTCGGTGGCGGGGGTGTCGTGGGGCTCGCCTGAGGTGCTGGCGGTGCTTGGGCGTCAGGTCGCAGACATCGAAGACCGGCCCCACTTGGTCGAGATTGGCGGATGGCTCGAACCTCTGCGCGTCGAAGCAGGCGCGCAAAAATTCGTGGCGATGCCTACTGGGGCTAGTTACGAAGTGGCCATCGTGACCGCAGAGGGGCGGGTCTACACCCGGGAGGGGTCAGGGTGGTTCCCGTACCGCAACGGCGACGATGTGATCGTGCCCACCGGCTGAACTGCGCCATCCACAGGCGGTCATGCCACAGGGTCAGCGCGTGTCAGGCTCGACGTGTGCTGCGTGACGTCGTCGAGTTGGTGCTGCCGAGCACGTGTGCCGGGTGCGGTGCCTACGGTGAGCAGTGCTGCCGGACCTGCCTGACCGCGCTCGGGGCGCTGCGTCCCAGGCCAGCGTCTCCATCGCCGGTTCCCGAGAGTATGCCGTTGACCTGGGCTGCGGCGGCATACGAAGGAATCGTTCGGCGGGTCATCGTTGCCTTCAAAGATCACGATCGCCCTGACCTGGGTTGGATCCTCGGGCCGCTGGTGGCCGGGGCGCTACGCGAGGCTATCGACGCCTCGCCGCAGTGGTGCGCTGCCGCCGAAGAGTGGGGACGGGTAGCGGTCATAGCCGTTCCGTCGCGGGCTAAAGGGACGCGGCTGCGGGGTCGATTCCCGGTGGGTGAGCTGGTGGACCACGTGGTCGATGCGCAACGCGGGCCGCAACCGCTTTCGTGGCGGGTCGACGCTTTGAGTTTCGGCCGTGCGGTGCGCGATCAGGCAGGGTTGGACCAGCGTCAGCGTGGGGAGAATATCTGCGGCGCGATGCGGCTGAGCGGCCAGGCAGAAAGCGGCCTGCGGGACGTGCCCATCGTCCTCGTCGACGACATCACCACCACGGGCAGCACCTTGGCCGAGGCGGCGCGAACGGTGCAGGGGGTGGCCGGTGGCCCGATGCTTGCCATCACCGTCGCGGCCACGGCGCGGCATGGGACAGCCCTGGTCAGATTGTGACGATTTCACAGTTCCCCAGACACTACCTCCCGACTAGGGTGAGGTCATGAGGGCGCAGCGAGGCGACACCGGTCGGGTGGGCCCGTCCAGCGCGCAGTTGGGGGGTGGGCGACACACATCTCCGGGCAGGTGACTGCCCACTGACCCAGTACCTTCTCCATAAGGAGCTTTCATGGACATCACTGTGACCGGTCGCAAGAAGTCAGTCTCGGACCGCTTCCGACGACACCTCGACGAAAAACTCGAGAAGATCCCCCACGTTGCCCCGCGCGTCGCGCGCATCGACGTCGTCTTGACCAGTGAGGCCAACCCGCGGCTCGCCAAAGAGAGCGAACGCGTTGAGATCACCTGCTACGTCAGTCGGTCGGTCGTGCGTGCTGAGGCCGCCGCCGACGACGAGTACGCAGCCCTTGACCTGGCCATGACCAAACTCTTGGAACGACTGCGACGAACCAACGACAAACGGCGCATCAGCCACACCGGCAAGCACCGACTTCCGTCCGTGTCCGAGGCGACGTTCGGACTGCCGACTGAGCCGCTGGTCGCCCCGGTGCCCGAAGCCGTTGAGCAAGACCCGGCCGAGGCCATCGATGACGCACTGGGCACCCAGGGGAACAGCCCCATCGAGTTGCGTCAGAAGGTCCACGCATCCACCCCGATGAGTGTCGGGGAAGCCCTCAACGAGATGGAGCTTGTCGGCCACGACTTCTTCCTCTTTCACGATGCGGCGTCCGGCTTACCGTCCGTGGTCTATCGCCGACGTGGCTGGTCCTACGGGGTCCTGCATCTGAGCGAAGACGGATCGGTCGCAGAGCAGGAGCCGGCTGCAGCAGCTGGCTGAAGGACATCGAAGGCGGAGCACCATCGTTCGGGTGGGACTGGAGCAGGCGAAGAGCCCGTCTTAGTTCCACCCGAAGCGCTGCCCAGCCTGAACAGTCGCAAAGGATCTGGTGCACTCGTCCGATTTCGGCTTCTGCCCTGTTTATGCTCCGCGGAAGAGGAGGAATAGCGGCACCATAAGCAAGCGAGCCCAAGAAGTGAGGCAGGTATGAGCAGGGTCCGGTCCATGAGCCGATCGCAGGCTCGGCGTATCGCCCTCGCCGCCCAAGGTTTCCACGATCCCCCCGCGGTCAACGTCACGCCGCGGCACGTGAAACGCGTCATGGATCGCGTCCAGATCGTGCAGATCGACAGCGTCAACGTCGTCTCGCGGAGTCACTATCTGCCCTTCTATTCACGGTTGGGCTTCTACGACCGAATCCTGGTGGACGGTTTGCGTGACCGCCAGCCTGCTCGTCTCGGCTCCACATCCTTGGTGGAGTACTGGGCCCACGAGGCCAGTCTGATTCCGGTCACCTCGTGGCCATACCTGAGTTTCAGGATGCGATCCCCGCGCTGGCTCCAGGAGGGTGAGGCACTCGCGGTCCAACACCCAGGGCTTCTGGAGGCGGTGCGCGAGGTGATCGACGCCCACGGGGGTATGACGTCCCGCCAGGTCGAAGTGGCCTTGCCCTCGGCGGGTGCCAAACGCACGGGGCACTGGGGGTGGAACTGGTCGGCGGTCAAGCAGTGTCTCGAGCACCTCTTTGCTGTGGGCTCTATAACCAGCAGTGGCCGGACATCGCAGTTCGAGCGGCTGTATGCCCCGCTGGGGTCGGTGCTGCCAGCAGACGTCATCGCTCGTGGCCCGGGCTCGGGATCGGCATACACCGAGCAGGACTGCGCTGAGCACCTGGTGCTGCTTTCGGCGAAGGCCCACGGGGTGGGAACCGAGGCGTGCCTTCGCGACTACTTCAGGTTGCGTCCCGGGGTGGCCCGCGCAGCCTTGGCGTCGTTAGTGGACTCGGGTGCCTTGGAGCCGGTGACTATTTCCGGGTGGGATCGTCCGGCCTTCTTGCATCCGTCGGCCCGAGTGCCGCGCATGAGTCGCGGGACGGCGTTGCTGAGCCCATTCGATTCGCTCATTTGGCAGCGTGAGCGAACCGAGCAGCTCTTTGGTTTTCGATATCGGCTCGAAATCTATACACCGAAGCACAAACGTATCTACGGCTACTACGTTTTGCCCTTCCTGCTTGACGGCGAGTTGGTGGCGAGAGTGGACGTGAAAGCAGATCGCGCGACCGGCACATTGATGGTGCACGCCATTGCTTACGAGCCTGCAGCGCCTCGCGGTGCCGATCAGTTCCTTGTACGCTGCCTAGAGGACGTGGCGTGCTGGCTGGGGCTCGAAGGCCTTTCTCTGCCATAGGTCGTTTCTTTGCAATCTCGATGACATGTTGTGTTAGCAGAAATGCGAGGCGTCAATGCCTCGATATATGCCGAAGATGATGACTACAACCCTGGGGCCATAGCAATAGGATCTACCGGGATTGTGGCAACGCTTCCAACTCGTGCCGCCGAAGTTGCTACGGATCTCATCATCAGCGAGTACGTCGAAGGGTCTTCCTCCACAAGGCCATCGAGTCCTTCAACGGCACTGATCGCCCTATCGATCTGAGCAGTTGCACCCTTGAGGTGTACTTCAACGGCACCTCGAGCGCGGACACCAAAGTCACGCTTACCGGATCGTTGGCTCCAGGCGAGACCGGCGATCTTACGTATGCCGACACGGTGCTGGCGGCGGGCTTCGACGGCAACGACTTCACCCCCGGTGGTGCCTCGCGCATTCCGGACGGCGCGGACACCGACACTCCTACGGACTGGCTTCGCAACGACTTCGATCTCGCCGGAATCGAGGGTGTCAGCGGCACCCCGGTCCTCGGCGAAGCCCTGAACACCCCTGGCACGACTAATAGCGCTGTCGGGCCCATCGACCAGCGAGGTGTGTGTGGTGATCCGGTCACCGCTATCGGTGCCGTGCAAGGCGCTGGTGCGATGACTCCGCTGGCTGACGAAGCGGTGAGCGTCGAAGGCGCTGTCGTGGGCGACTTCTTGATCCGCGGCTTCGACGGCTATTACGTCCAAGACGAGGGTGATGGCGACTGGGCCACCTCAGATGGCATCTTCATTTATGCCCTCGGAGCCCAGGGTGGTGTACGTGGCCAGCGGTGAGGACGCCCCCGTGGTGTTAACCAGGGCCAGGGCGTTACCGCCAAAGACGGTCCAGGCGCTCACAGAGCCGACGTGAGGAAGGTCGTCATGGTCGGCGGCAAGCGAACAATTCCTGACTCCGTGTTGACCGCCATCGGCGAAGCCAGCGGTGCCCCGGTGACCCACGTCGCGGGAGCCAACCGATACGACCTCGCAGCGAAAATTTCCGATGGGTGGACAGCTGGCGAGGTCGACACGGTGTACCTCGCATCCGGCACAACGTTCGCGGACGCGCTCGCCGTCGGTCACTTAGCGGGTATTGAAAACAGCCCTGTGCTGCTCACTGCCGAGGGGTCGCTCTCGTCGGAGACGGCGGCCGCCCTCGATCGATTGGACCCAGCACGGATCGTTATTCTCGGAGGTCCCGACCGGATCAGCGACACTGTGTTTGCGCAGGCATCCGCGTATGCCGACACCAGCCGACTCTTCGGCGTGGACCGGTACGACACGGCGGCGAAGATTGTCTTGCAGATCCCTGGCAGCGACGAGGTCCTCTTGGCCTCTGGTCAAGTCTTTCCCGATGCGCTCGCCGGTGGGGTGTACGCCGGAGTGAATGCACCACTGCTGTTGACAAAGGCCGACTCCCTGAATGACTTTGCTGCGTCTGCTCTGCAGGGCCGCGAGCCGTCGGTGGTCACTCTGATCGGTGGCGAGATGATGTTGTTCGATCAGGTCCGACTCGATGTCATCGCCTTGTTCGACAACTGATGCAGGGTCTGTGCAGTAAATGGGATTAGCCTAGGGCCCGTGCCAAAACTGTTTGAGAAGATGCTGCGCGCCGGTGAAGGCCGCACCCTGCGACGACTTGAATCGATCGCCAAGCAAGTCAGTGCCCTGGAGGCTGACTTCACGGGCTTGACCGATGAGGAACTGCGCGAGGAGACGACGAAGTTCCGCGAGCGCTTGGCCGCGGGGGAGAGCGTCGACGCATTGTTGCCCGAGGCGTTCGCTGCGGTGCGAGAGGCCGCGAGTCGCACGATCAATAAGCGTCACTTCGATGTGCAAGTCATGGGCGGCGCAGCCCTGCACCAGGGCAATGTGGCCGAGATGCGCACCGGTGAGGGCAAAACGTTGGTCGCGACGATGCCTGCATACCTCAACGCCTTGAGCGGCAAGGGCGTGCACGTGGTCACGGTCAACGACTACTTGGCCGAGTACCAGTCCGAAATGATGGGCCGAGTGCACCGCGCACTCGGTCTGGAGACGGGCTGCATCCTGAGTTCGATGACGCCGGAGCAGCGCCGCGCGGAATACGCCAAAGACATCACCTACGGCACGAACAACGAGTTCGGCTTCGACTATCTGCGCGACAATATGGGCGGCACCGTCGAGGACATGGTCCAGCGCGGCCACCACTTCGCGGTCGTCGACGAGGTCGACTCGATCTTGATCGATGAGGCCCGCACCCCGCTGATCATTAGTGGCCCCGCTGACAAACCCACCAAGTGGTACACGGAGTTCGCTACAATGGTGAAGCGCCTAGAGCGCCTAGAGCGCGGAGAAGACGGCGAAGGGGATTATGAGGTCGACGAGAAGAAGCGCACCGTGGGGGTGCTGGAGTCGGGCATCGACAAGGTCGAGGACTGGCTGGGGATCGACAACCTCTACGAAAGCGCCAACACTCCGCTGATCGGCTACTTGAACAATGCCATCAAGGCTAAAGAGTTGTATGAGTCCGACAAGGACTACGTGAACGTGGACGGTCAGATCATGATCGTCGATGAGCACACCGGCCGTATGTTGGCAGGTCGGCGATACAACGAGGGCATGCACCAGGCAATCGAGGCCAAAGAGGGCGTCGAGATTAAGAACGAAAACCAGACGCTGGCTACCGTCACGCTTCAGAACTACTTCCGGATGTACGACCGGCTATCGGGTATGACGGGCACGGCGCAGACCGAAGCGGCCGAGTTGCACCAGATCTACAAGGTGGGCGTCATCAGCATCCCCACCAACCGCGACATGATCCGTGCGGATCAGGCCGACTTGATCTATCGCACCGAAGAGGCGAAGTTCACTGCAGTGGTGAGCGACATCGCCGAGCGCCATAAGCGGGGGCAGCCGATCCTGGTCGGCACCACGAGCGTGGCTAAGTCGGAGCATCTGTCGGAGCAGTTGCGCCGCCAGGGCATCGCACACGAAGTCCTGAACGCCAAACACCACGCCCGCGAAGCCACCATCGTCGCCGAAGCCGGGCGACGCGGCTCGGTCACGGTCGCCACCAACATGGCCGGGCGTGGGACCGACATCATGCTCGGCGGCAACCCGGAATTCATGGCGGTCGCATACTTGAAGGCCAAGGGGCTCGATCCACAGGAGACCCCAGAGGATTACGAGGAAGCCTGGGATATGGCGTTGAGCCAAGCCGAAGAGGCCGTGTCGCAGCACCATACAGAAGTCACCGAGCTTGGCGGCTTGTACGTGTTGGGCACCGAGCGCCACGAGTCGCGTCGCATCGATAATCAGCTGCGTGGGCGCGCGGGGCGTCAGGGAGACCCGGGGGAGTCGCGTTTCTACCTCTCGCTGCAGGATCAGCTGATGCGCTTGTTCAACGCCGGGATGGTTGACCGCGTGATGACCACCGCCAAGCTTGACGATGAAGTGCCGATCGAGTCCAAGATGGTCAGTCGATCGATCGCCGGGGCCCAAAGCCAAGTCGAGGCCCAGCACTTCGAGACCCGCAAAAACGTCCTGAAGTACGACGACGTCCTCAACCGCCAACGCGAAGTGATCTACGAAGAACGCCGCCAGGTCGTCGAGGGTGCCGATGTGCACGAGCAGATTCGCATGTTCATCAACGACGTGGTCGGCGACTACGTCAAGACCGGCACGTCGTCTGGGTTTGCCGACGACATGGATCTGGACGCGCTCTGGGCTGAGTTGGGCACGGTGTACCCCGTCGGCATCACGCCGGCGGAAATCGCGGCCCAGGTAGGCGGCGAATCGGCGATCACGCCAGCGGTGCTGCTAGAGCAGTTGACCTCCGATGCCCAGCATGCGTACGACGCTCGTGAGGAGCAGGTCGGCGCGGATGTGCTGCGGGAGGTCGAGCGCAAGGTCGTGCTGCAGGTTTTGGATCGCAAGTGGCGCGAGCACCTCTACGAAATGGACTACCTCAAAGAAGGAATCGGGTTGCGAGCCATGGCTCAGCGCGAGCCGCTCGTGGAGTATCAGCGCGAGGGATTCCAACTCTTCACCGCGATGATGGAGTCGATCAAAGAGGAATCGGTTCGACTTGCGTTCAACGCCGAGATTGCGCCCCGAGCGGCCAGCGATCAAACCGACGCCGACGGCATGCCGCTGCTCAGCGTCGCAGGTGCCGCCGCTACGGCCGCTGCGGGCGGGAACCTGCGATCACGTCAGCCGAAACTGCAGTATTCGGCACCCAGCGAAGACGGCTCGGTGGTCAGGCGCGAGGTGGCGGCCGATGGATCAATGGTCAATGAGCAGGGGGAGGGCCTCGAGAGCGGCGACGGTAATCGTGCGCAGCTTCGTCGCAAAGCGGGTCGCCATAAGCGCGCATAGCGCTTAGCCCATCTCCAAGACGGTGACCATCCAACGGCCATCGATACCGTTCAGCCGCAACGCCACCGCCCGATGACGCCCGTTATGCACCACCAGGGCAGCCACTTCGGCCACCCCATCAACGGGGGCGCAGACGTGCACGGACAACACCACGTTGGGCTTGCGCGCCCGGCCACCGCGACGCCGGGCGACGATGCCCTGGCGGGCGGCACGATCATGGATGGGATGGGTGACCCAGCGGTTGAGTTGGCGGGCCGGTCGCGAGCCGTCCATCACCTCCAACATGACGCGCAAGACCTGCCGTGACCACTGGGCGGCATCGGGCAGATTGCGGCTCGGTGTCGGCTGGGGCGCGAAATGGGGGTCCCCCTCGTGGCGCGCGAAGTCGACGGGCAGCGTGGACTGCGTGTATGTCGTGCCGCCCCCATGACCAGACTGCAAGAGCTCGGCGAACTGGCTGGCGGTCAGTGGCTCGGGTTCCACCGTCGGGATAGGCAGCACTCGCAGGCGAGCTGAGCGCTTGGGGGTACGGGTGGCGACTGGGTCGGCATACATCGGCTGTGCGCTCACGGTTGCACTCCTGGGGGAGGGGGTGGCTGGAGGATTTGACCGGGTAGTAGAAAGTCGGGGTTGGAGCCGATGACCTGGCGGTTTGCCTCGTACCATTGCGGCCAGTGAGCGGCGATCTCAGCGTTCGTGGCCCCAGGCTCAAGGGCGCTGGCTGCGATGTCCCATAACGTGTCGCCGCGTGTGACGACCACTCCGCTAGTGGGCTCGGACCGGACGAATGCCGTCGAAGGGTGGGCCTGTGGGCTCGGAATAACGCCCGGCAGGGTCCGAGTCGTCGGCGACCAGTCGGGCAGGCTGCGCGACGGTTGGCTTGAGGTGTCGTTGTCACCGGACAGCGACGAGTCGGCGGTCACGGTGACTGCAGAAGAGGACGCGACGGTGGGAGAGGCCGAGAGTGAGGCTGCGTGCGCGGCCGGGGTGCTCAAACTCAAGGCAAGCAGCGCAGCGGCGGCGCGGGGGCCCCATCGGGGTGCAAATCCGATCCCTGGGAGGTGGCGTCCACCCGCACCGAATGAGGTCAGGGCGAGGGCGAGGACACCGAGGGCAGCAAGCCACGACACCGCCGCGCTGGTGAGGCCGGCACCTGCCCCGATCAGCAACACCAAACCTTGCTCAACTGCGATCGTGTCAGCGGCCTTAGTCGCGGCCAATCCCGTCCAGCTCCAGTGCAACAGGAGCCCGGACACACCGGCTGCGGCCACAGTCACGATCACACCCAGCGTCATGGCCGGACGGAGGCTCTCTCCCGAGTGGTTGGTGTTCCGGTTCATCCTCGTCCCTCTCTGCTCAGTGCTATCGGCTAAGCGTTCATTCACGTTCATTTGCGTTCATCTGGATCTATTAGAGGGCAGTGACGCGCAGAAGGCAAACTGTGTTTGCATAGGGCATGCGATGGACGCGCCTGTTTGACGACCTAGAAGCACAGTTGATTCGCCTTGAGCAGGCAGAGCTCGCCGCAGACATCTCTGACCGGGTTCGCTACGAACGCGGTCAGGTGAGCTTGCTGGAAACGTTGTCGGCCGACTGCGGCCGCACCATCGCCATCGAGGCACAAGAGATCGGCTCACTTACGGGCGTGTTGCGCGAAGTGGGTCAGGACTGGTGCATTCTCGAGAGCACCACGGCTGGTTCGGTGCGGCAAAGGGCAGTCTTGTTGCCGGCCGCCGCAATCCAATCCCTGACCGGGCTGAGCGGGTTCGCCGATCAGCGCGAGAGTGCGTCCCGACGCAGATTCGGCATTCGATCGGCGCTTCGAGCCTTGGGTCGGGACCGCGCGATGGTTCGCGTCTACCTCACCGGGGGCGGGACCGTGCAAGGCACCATCGACCGCATCGGTGAAGACCACATCGACGTAGCGGACCACCCAGACGATGCGCCGCGTCGGGCGGCCGAGGTCCGAGCCGTGCACACCGTGCCCTTATGGGCGATCTGCGCACTCCGTCAAGTGTGATTCGTGCCAAGTGTGATTCGCGTCAGGTGTGATTCGCGTCAGGTGTGAGCCTCGGCGCTGCTGTGCTCGCGAGCGATGAATTGCTTCGTTTCGTCATACATCCTGGCGATGTAGTCCTCCAGCGCGCTCCGCTCGACGCGCCAGGCCCCCCGGCCACCAATTTTGATCGCAGCGAGATCGCCGGTGCGGACCAGGATCTTGGTTTGCGCCAGCGTCACATTGAGCGTCTCCGCGACGTCCGTCAATGTCAGAAATCGAGATTCCACGCTGCCCTCTATCGATAGGTGCCGCACCGACTGTCACAGTCAGTTGTGTCTGGCGAGCCCGGCGGTTGTATGTTGACCCAGATTTTACGTCTCTTCGGTGCCTCCGTGACGGCCCTGTGGATAACGTCGATGTGCTCGGTCGACCTCTTACATACTGACAGCCTCAGCGATGCGCTGCGTGAGTGCAGTCACGGAGTCACCGTCAGTCCACATCGTGAAAGGTCAGTATCCATGTCGCAGCCGCCGACGTCGCAAGCCAGGCGTCTGAAACGACCCTCTTGGCGGGACGCCCGACTCTTGATCGGCATCTTCCTCGTGCTGGTGTCGGTCTTGGCCGGGTCCTGGCTACTGGCTCGGGCGGATGACACCAGTCCCGTCTACGCAGCGAACCGGGCCCTCTTACCGGGTGAAGAAGTGACTGCAGCGGATCTATCGACGACGTCTGTGCAGCTCAGCGACGCAGCGGGTGCCTACATTGACGCGAGCCAAGCCATTGGTCCTGGCACCTATGTCGTCCGCGCCGTTGACGCGGGTGAGCTCGTGCCCGTTTTGGCCTTGGGCTCTGCGCGACAGGCGAAAGACAAGACGGTTTCCGTGCCCGTCGACCCGGCCGCATCGTCAGCGTTGACCGTGGGCACCGTGGTCGATGTGTGGGTTAGTAGGCGCGATCCGGAGCCAGCAGGGGTGCAATATATGGACCCCGAGTTGCTGCTCGAGCACCCCATCGTGGCGTCCATTCCCGCGAGCGGAGGCGGTTTGGGGGTAGGCGTGGGACGGACGGCTGTGGCCCTCATCGTGCCCGCCGATCAAGTAGCTCCCGTGATTTCCAGCGTGGACCAAGAGGCCCGCATCACGCTGGTGCCAGCACCGGGGCAGACGGGCTCCGGGACAAACTCGTGAGTATGCCGGCACTCACCGCGATCACCCACCGCTGGGAAGGCGCGGTCGCAGGCCACCTTGGAAGTAGTGAGCATCTCCACGTTGCGCGCCGATGTGCAGATCTGGGCGAATTGTTGGGCTGCGCGGGTGCGGGCGTGGGGAAGGTGGCCACGATCTCGGTGGATCTGCGTGGGGTCGATCGATCAACTGTTGCCACCCTGACCGACCAAGGCGTCCGGGTGCTGGGGGTGTATCCACCCGGTGACGAGGCAGGGGAGCGGACGTTGCGCCGTTGGGGCCTGACGGCCATCGTCAGTGCAGACGCCCCTGAGCTAGAAGTCCACGAGGTGATCGCGAGTTTGGTCGGCGAAACGGCGACTGCAGGAGTCAGCCTCGCGGACTCTCTGGTCGAGACTGATGACGTCGTCGCCCCAGACTTGGACGCGGAGTTCGCGGCGTACCTGGACGGTTCGGATGGCGCGTCAACGCCCCCCTCCCCGGTGGACCTGCCGGGCGATGATGTGCCCGTCCAAGAGGGTCAACTGATTGCGGTGTGGGGCCCTACCGGCTCCCCGGGCCGTAGCACCATTGCGGTCAACCTCGCCGCAGAGTTGGCACGCACGGACGAGACACTGATTATCGATGCCGACACCTACGGTGCGTCGGTTGCGCAGATGCTGGCCGTGCTGGACGAAGCGCCGGGCCTGGCTGCTGCCGCTCGGGCCGCCGACAGCGGCATGCTGGACGTCAACGCACTGGCCCGGTTGTCGCCACACGTTCATCCCCAGTTGCGGGTGCTCACCGGTCTGCCTCGCCCCGACCGATGGCCGGAGTTGCGCGAGCACGCTGTCGCAGATGTGCTGACCCAGGCCGCCGCATTGGCCCGCTGGACGGTAGTAGACGTGGCGTTCTGTCTGGAGCAAGACGAGGAGATCAGTTTTGACACCCTCGCTCCGCGGCGCAACGGCGTGACGCTACGGGTCCTAGAGGCAGCGGACCAGGTGATCCTGGTGGGCACCGCCGACCCGATCGGGTTGCAACGGTTGGTCCGCGCGGTCAACGATCTGCGTGAACTGACGTCAGCGCCGTGCACCATCGTGGTTACCCGTGTGCGGGCGAGCGCAGTCGGGCGAGATCCGAAGGCCCAAATCGGCGACGTCATGGCGCGATTCGCCGGGGTGCACGGTCTGCATTTCGTTCCTGAAGATCGAGATGCCATCGATGCCGCCCTTTTGGCGGGCGAGACGTTGAGTGAGACCCGCCCGTCCAGCCCGGCCCGGTCGGCCATCGTGACTCTCGCCGAGTCGGTGACGGGCAAGCGAGCGGATCGACAACGAGTTAAGGGTCGGCCTCGATGGGGCAAGAACTGACGTGATCTGCAAGGATGGCGGTCATATGCCGGGCGGGAGTGCCGTCTGGTCGCTATCCGCAGGCGCGTTGAAGCGCCCGAAGGAGCGCTAGGATGTCGCCGGAAATCCGGATGTACTTCCCGTTGACGCCTGCCCAGGTTGTTCGACTGCATACCGAGAAGTGCCTCGACGCAGGCTTGGTCGGCTTCGCGGTTGACGACTCGATCCGCAACGACGACCCCGATGGCGACGCGGAGCTCTGGGAGTTCCACGCTCTGCAGCGTGCCGCAGCACATGCTGGCAACGCCGCCGGCCCTATCGTCATTGCGGCTGTCGACGTCGACTCCTCGAGTGGGGGCCCGACCGCAGGGCAAGAGTTCAGCGCCACCCTGAATCATCCGTTGGCCATCGCAGATGTGGCCTGTCTTCACCTGGGCGACGATGCCGTCGGTGTCGATGCCGTCGGTGTCGATGCCCCCCGCCAAAACCCCGTGTCAATTCCGGGCGAGCACATTGATCTTTCATGGTTCGACATTTCCGAGATGGCGCAGGTCGTGCGTCTTCTTTCACCACCTCAGTAGTTTGGAGATCACCACATATGGACGCAGTGACGCTGGTTCCTCAGCCCGTCAACGAAGACGTGCTGCAGTACGCCCCCGGTAGCGACGAGCGGGCCGCCCTTGAACGGGCGCTCATCGAACTCGCCGCTCACCCGGTTGACCTTCCCCACGTGATCAACGGGGTATCGGTCACCGGCGAGGGCGACGCAATCGACGTCGTGCAGCCGCACGCGCACGCCAAGGTTCTTGGCACCCTGCGCAACGCGACCAGCGCCGACACCACAGCGGCCATCGACGCTGCGATGGCCGCTGCGCCCGCGTGGCGCGAGCTCAGCTTTGACGATCGGGCAGCGGTCTTCCTCAAAGCAGCAGAGCTGATTTCTGGCCCGTGGCGAGCACGTATCAACGCCGCCACCATGCTCGGCCAGTCGAAGACCGCCATCCAGGCCGAGATCGACTCCGCCTGTGAACTCATCGACTTCTGGCGATTCAACGTCCACTTCGCCCGCGAGATTCTCTCGGAGCAGCCCCCGGCCAACTCGCCTGGCGTGTGGAACCGCATGGAGCACCGCCCGCTGGAGGGCTTCGTCTACGCGATCACCCCCTTCAACTTCTCCGCGATTGCTGGAAACCTACCGACAGCTCCAGCCTTGATGGGCAACACGGTCCTGTGGAAGCCGGCCGTCAGCCAGCAGCGCGCGGCCTCGATGATCATGGAGATCCTGATCGAGGCTGGCCTGCCCGCAGGTGTCATCAACATGGTCACCGGTCACGGGGCGGACATCAGCGATGTGGCGTTGGCTCACCGCGACCTTGCGGGGGTGCACTTCACCGGGTCGACCCGCGTGTTCCAGATGATCTGGAAGGCCGTCGGCGAGAACGTGGCGACATACAAGTCCTACCCGCGCGTGGTCGGTGAGACCGGTGGCAAAGACTTCATCATGGCTCACCCCAGCGCTGACCCGGCGATCTTGACCACCGCCTTGGTGCGTGGTTCTTTCGAATACCAGGGCCAGAAGTGTTCAGCAGCCTCCCGAGCCTACGTGCCCGAGTCGGTGTGGGCCCTGATCAAGGACGACCTCGTGGCCACGACCGACGGCATAGCTTGCGGCGACGTCACCGACATGGACAACTTCATGGGGGCCGTCATCGATGAGCGTGCTTTCGCCCGTCACAAGGCGGCCATCGACATGGCCCACGCCGACCCGTCGGTCGACGTGGTGGCCGGTGGCACCTACGACGACAGCGTCGGATACTTCGTGCGTCCGACCGTCGCGGTGGTCAGCGACCCCGAGCACGAGATGCTCAGGGACGAGTACTTCGGTCCGATCCTGGCCATCCACGTGTATGCCGACGAGGACTACGACGCGGTCCTCGACCAGATGGAGTCGGTCGCCAACTACGCGTTGACGGGCGCCATCATCGCTCGCGACCGCGCGGTCATCGCCGACGCCACCCACCGGTTGCGGTTTGCGGCCGGGAACTTCTATATCAACGACAAGTGCACTGGTGCCGTCGTGGGCCAACAGCCGTTCGGTGGAGCGCGCGCCTCGGGCACCAACGACAAGGCCGGCTCGCCGGTGAACTTGATACGCTGGATCAGCCCCCGTGCGATCAAGGAGACCTTTGACGCACCGACGGACTACCGCTACCCGCATATGGGCTGAGTGCTCAACGCGACGTAGCCGAGGCTGAGACGTAAGTGGTTGGGGTGTTTAGCGCCCCAACCACTCACGGCCCAATTGGGCTTCTAGTTCGATTGCTTTGGTGACGAAGGGGCCGACCGCCCGCTCGATCTTGGCCCCGATGAACGGCATATGAGCGTTCAACTCGCCATCGACAGTGTGTGTCGTGACCGGCCCCCCTCCGCCTCCCGCAAACACCTCAGAGCTCGGCCGGAGGTGGACGCCGCCGACCACATTGACCGGCGTGCCCTCCACGCTCAACGTGTATGCCGCTTCGCGAGTCCCGTCACTCGCCGCGACACCCCATCGGGTGGTCTCGATGATGTCGACGGTGTGGCCGATGAGCTTCTTCGCGAAATCTGGGAACTCATCAGTAGCCATCCGGCGCCGAGTGACGACCGTCGGGCCGCTTGCGTCGGCATACTCTTGCCCGTCCCCGTATTCCCTGTCCTCGTGACCCACGGCCTCTTCGACCGTGACTTCGTGCTCCACGCTGCCGCTGCGCTCACACCGTAATTCTTGGAAAGCCGGGTCACTTAGCATCGCGAAGACCGCTTCGACTGCCGCCTCGTGGTGCAACTTCTCGGTAATTCTCATCGGGAGTCCTCGTTTGGTGTGGGGCCAGGGGACTGGCCGTCGGGTTGCAGCAGGCGGTGGGCCGCTCGGATGGAACGATGGGCTTGCGCGCGCACCGCTTGGTGACGGTCTGCGCCAGGCTCGCATGCGACATCCTGCAGCGCCGTTGCGAGCATGTCCAGAGCATGCCCGACGTCGTCGGCGATGGTGGTCGCAGCGCTGTTGGTGCGAGCGGATAGCGCCGAGCGCATTGTGACGTGGGCGCGTCGCAGTTGGGTCGCCGCCGCAGCGCATGAGGCCCGATCCGCGAGGGAGTCGCGGTCGTGACTGGGCGGCACCGTCTGGACCGGGGTGGAGATGGTCACCGTGGCAGCGTCGTCGGCGACGTCCACAAGAGCGTGGGCGAGAGCGTCAATGGCAGCCACCAGCCACGCGTCGGCGTGAGCGGAACCGAGATCCGCGTCGATGACGGCGACCTCGTCAGCAAGGAACAACAGGCGATGCCGCACGCTCGCCGTGCGCCCCCTCGTCGTCTCTGCCTGCGCCATGGCATTAACCCTAGGGGGGCGCGCTGACAATTCTTCGCCCACGGAGCCCTCCATGGGTCTAGTCTCGGGTGTGGTTTCACAAAGGTGTGCTGCCAGGCGGGGCTGTGCCTCGTACTCAACATGATGACGAATAGGATGTGTCGAGCAGAATGTCGAGCGACGAAACCTTGATGAGTCGGTTCTACGCGCACGTGGCAAGCGATGATGTCGAAGCTCGAGACCAGAGCACGTTGGAGGCGATGAGCAGCTCCGTGCGAGATCTTGCCGCCACCAGAGATGGTGCGCGCCCCGCAGTCCGGGTGTTCAACCCGATGCGCGACGCGGATGGGTGGACCTCGCGGCATACCGTCGTCCAAGCCTGCTGCGACGATATGCCGTTCCTGGTGGATTCGGTGCTAGGTGAGCTGCGGCAACAGGACCTCGGCGTGCACCTTCTCATTCACCCGCAGATGGTGGTTGATCGCAGCGGCGGCGCGCTCATTCTGAGCGACCGGGAAGTCCCGGATGCAGATGCGGGCACCGTCGAATCGTGGATGTACGTGGAGATTGACCGCGTCCCCGACGATACGGGCCGAGCTGAATTGCAAGAACGTCTGTTGATTGTCCTCGATGATGTGCGCAAGGCATGCGAGGACTGGCGGGCCATGCGCAAACAATGCCTGAACATCGTTGATGAGTTGAAGGCCGGCGCTCCCAGCACGGTCGACCCCGACACGGTCGAGCCAACCATCGAGTTCTTGACGTGGCTAGAAGCGAATCACTTCACCTTCTTGGGGTATCGCGAGTACGAGCTGGTCGATGAAGGCGGCGAGCGCATGCTTCGCTCCATCCCGAGCAGTGGGCTGGGGATCTTGCGCTCCGACGACGACAGTCCGTCGCTGACTAAGTTGCAGCCTCGCGCGCAACGCACCGCTGGTCAGGCGCGATTGTTGAGCATCACGAAGGCGAATAGCCGCTCGACCGTGCACCGTCCGGTCTACCTCGATTACGTCGGAGTGCGCGGTTTCGACGATGCGGGCGAGGTCGTTTCAGAACGTCGTTTCTTGGGTTTGTTCACCGCGAGCGCCTATGCCGAATCGGTCCACCGCCTGCCGATTATCGGTGGAAAGGTCGAGCAGGTCATCGCGGATTCGGGTTTTGCGCCCGACTCCCACTCCGGCAAGGACTTGCTGGGGGTGCTGGAGACCTATCCCCGCGATGAGTTGTTCCAATCCAGCGTCGAGCACCTCAGCCGCACGGCCGACGAAGTGCTGCACCTGCAGGAGCGTCGGCGCTCGAAATTGTTTGTCCGATCGGACGAGTTCGGACGCTTCGTGTCGGCCCTGTTCTACATCCCCAAGGACCGCTACAACACCGCGGTGCGGATGCGGATGCAGGAGTTGCTCAAAGAGGCCTACTCCGGCGAGGCAGTCGACTACTCCACGAAGGTGGGCGAGTCGAACCTTGCCCAACTGCACTTCGCGATCCGTATGCCGCGTGGCACCGACATCCCGACGGTGGATGTGGATGCCCTCCAGCAGCGGCTGATCGAGGCAACCCGCACCTGGGGCGAGAATCTCAGTGAGGTCGTCGAGGAACACTACGACGATGACGCACTGGCCGGCGACGTACTCGCGCGCTACGCCGCATCCTTCCCCGAGTCTTACAAGGAGGACTTCGGCGCGGTCGACGCCTTCGGTGACCTCGGGCGACTCGCCGAGTTGGACTCCGATAAGGAGCTAATGGAGCTCCGCCCCCACCTGTATGCCGAGTCGGGGGCCGACTCGCGCGAGCGCCGGTTGAAGTTGTATCGACGGGACGCGCTGTCGCTGACCGATGTCCTGCCGGTCTGTGCGGATATGGGTGTGGAGGTCACCGACGAGCGGCCTTACCAGCTCAGCGGGACGGCCGGGACGGCCTGGATCTACGACTTCGGCCTGCGAGCAGACACCGGCGAGGTCTGGGTGGAGCCGGGGTCCGAGGCCGAGGTGGCCGCACTGTTCGAAGAGGCGTTCGCCGCAGTATGGACGCGGGCCGCCGAGAGCGACACCCTCAATTCGCTCGTCCTCACGGCGGGGCTGACCTGGCGCGAAGTGGTCATCATCCGCACCTTCGTGCGTTACCTGCGCCAGGTCACCTCCTCCAGCCTGGACTACCTCGAAGAGGCGTTCGCTGCCAATCCCGGCATCAGCTCGATGATCGTCGAGTTGTTCGCTGCGCGCTTCGATCCCGATGCGCAAGGGGACCGAGACGCCTCCGCCGAGGCCGTCATCGAGCGCATAGAGGCCGCCCTCGATGACGTGTCCAGCCTGGACCAAGACCGCATCATTCGGTTCGTGCTTCGGGTGCTCGACGCCACCGTGCGGACCAACTTCTTCCAGCGCGACGATGAAGGCAACCCGCGCTCGCGGGTCAGCCTGAAATTGCTCCCGCGTCAGATCGAGGGACTTCCCGAGCCGCGGCCGGCCTTCGAAATCTGGGTCTACGCGCCGAACGTCGAAGGAGTCCACCTGCGCTTTGGGTCCGTGGCACGAGGCGGCCTGCGGTGGAGCGACCGACGCGAGGACTTCCGCACCGAGATCCTCGGCTTGGTTAAGGCCCAGATGGTCAAGAACGCCGTCATCGTGCCGACCGGATCCAAAGGTGGATTCGTGGCCAAACATTTGCCCGACCCGGCCGAGGGTCGCGAGGCGTGGCAGGCCGAGGGCATCTCGGCATACAAGAGCTTTATCTCCGGTCTGCTCGATATCACCGACAACATGGACGGCACCGACGTAGTGCCGCCGCCGCGGGTTGTGCGCCGAGATGGCGACGACCCCTACCTCGTGGTGGCAGCCGACAAGGGCACCGCAACGTTCTCCGACACCGCCAACGGGGTCTCCCGCGACTACGGCTTCTGGCTCGACGACGCCTTCGCCTCGGGTGGATCCGTCGGTTACGACCACAAGGCCATGGGCATCACCGCGCGTGGGGCGTGGGAGTCGGTCAAGCGACACTTCCGCGAGCTCGGCCTGGACACCCAGAGCGAGGACTTCACGGTCGTCGGTGTCGGTGACATGAGCGGCGACGTGTTCGGCAACGGCATGTTGCTGTCCGAGCACATCAAACTCCTGGCGGCCTTTGACCACCGGCACGTGTTTTTGGACCCGGCACCGGACCCTGCGGCGTCGTTTGTCGAACGCAAGCGGCTCTTCGAGCTACCCCGTTCCAGTTGGGCCGACTACAGCGAGTCGCTCATCAGCGAAGGCGGCGGCATCTACCCGCGCACGGCGAAGTCGGTGCCGATCAGTGCCCAGGTGCGTGACGTGTTGGGCATCAACGACGGGGTCGCGAAAATGACCCCGGCCGAATTGCTCAAGGCGATCGTCAGCGCGCCGGTGGACCTGTTCTGGAACGGCGGGATCGGGACCTACGTGAAGGCTTCGACCGAGTCACACACCGAAATTGGTGATCGTGCCAACGACACGATCCGCGTCGACGGACGCGACCTGCGGGTGCGCGTGGTCGGCGAGGGCGGAAACCTCGGGATGAGCCAACGGGGCAGGATCGAGGCGGCGTGGAGCGGCGTGCACGTCAACACCGATGCCGTAGACAACTCCGCTGGCGTCGACACCTCCGACCACGAGGTCAACATCAAGATCGCGTTGACGCCGTTGGTCAAGAGCGGCGAGATGACGATGGATCAGCGCGATGAACTGCTGGCGTCGATGACGGACGAGGTCGCGCACAAGGTGCTGCGGCACAACTACGACCAGAACGTGTTGATCGGTAACGCCCGCGACCAGGGCGGGAAGATGTTGGTCGTGCACGAGCGGTTGATCCGCCACTTGGTCGAGCACGTCGGGCTGAACCCCGAACTGGAATTTTTGCCGGATCGCGCCGAGCTCAACCGGCGCGCCGAAGCGGGCGAAGGTCTGACGTCCCCGGAGTTCTCGGTGATCATGGCCTACGCCAAAATCGGGCTCAAAGAGGAGTTGCTCGCCTCGAACCTGCCTGATGAGCCGGCCGTGATGTCGTCGCTGTTGACGTACTTCCCGGTGCCGCTGCGAGAGCGGATCAGCGAAGGCTTGTCCGAGCACCCGCTGCGCCGGCAGATCATCATCAACCAGTTGGCCAACGACATCGTCAACCGCGGTGGGGTGACGTTCGTCTTCCGCGCCATCGAAGAGACCGGCGCGACCGCGATCCAGATCGCCCGTGCCTTTGTCGTCTGCCGTGAGGTCTTCGACATGGCTGGGTACGTGGCCGAGATCGAGGCTCTCGACAACGTGGTCGGCACCGACATCCAGACCGAGCTCTACCTGGAGTTCCGCCGGTTGTTGGATCGCGCTGCCCGCTGGTTCCTGAACAACCGATCGCTATCGGCCGATATGGCCGAAGAGATCGAGCGCTTCGGTGGCCCGGTGCAATCGTTGGTCCCCAGCATGTCGGAATTGCTCCAAGGTGAGGAGCGCGCCCGTCACTACGCCTACATCGAGGACCTCACCGGCAAGGGCGTGCCGGAAGCGTTGGCCATCAAGTGCGCGGGCTTGCTCGATGTCTTCTCGTTGCTCGACGTCATCGAAGTTGCTGACGGGGCAGACCGGGAGTATCGGGAGTCGGCCGAGATCTACTTCGCATTGTCGGAGTCGTTCGGCATCGACGCGTTGCTTACTCAGGTGTCTCACTTGCCCCGCGGGGACCGCTGGTCTTCGCTGGCGCGTGGTGCGGTGCGCGACGATATGTATGGCGTGATGCGCACCCTGACGCGCGCGGTCATGCTGGCGACCACATCAGGCGACGACCCGATGGAGCGCGTGACGGCGTGGACGACCCAGCAGTCCGAAGCAATGGAGCGGGTGTCCCAGGTGATGAACCGCGTCAGCGAAATGGACGACCCAGGTTTGGCACCGCTGTCGGTGGCGCTGCGGACGCTGCGTGGTCTCGGACGACAAGGCACGGCTGAATAGGCCAACGGCCCGCTGGGGCTAGTCTCGCCGGTGTGCCGACACTGCGAGACGCCCTAGCGGGCGATGTCCCGATCCCACCGGACGAAGCCGAATGGCTACGCAGGTTAGTGGGTGACTGGCAGATGGTCGCCGATCTGTCATTTGCTGACCTCAGCCTGTGGGTGCGTCGCCACGACGAATCCAGTTGGGTGCTGGCCTCCCATGCGCGTCCCAGCACCGGGCCCAACTTCTACCCGGACGACGTCGTCGGGCAGCGGTCGACAGCCCATCGGACGGCGATCCTGTCCAACGTTGCGGCCGTAGGTCGACCCGAGACGCATCAAGATTCTGAGTTCGTCCGAGAGCAGTACGTGCCGGTAGTTCGCCGCGGAGCGGTGCTGGGAGTCTTGGTGCGGCATAGCGATTTGCACCACATGCGCCAACAGGGCGGGCTGGAGGTCGCCTACGTGCACATGGCCCAGGCGATCTTGATGATGATCTCGCAGGGGACATTTCCGGCCGAGCAGTCGCACACCGGCATCGGACGGGGGACGCCGCGGGTAGGCGATGGCGTGGTGCGACTCAGCGCAGAGGGGCTGATCGAGTACGCCAGCCCGAATGCCGTATCGGCGTTGCGCCGGCTGGGGCACACCGAAAGTGTCTTGGCGGCGGACCTGTCGCAGATCGTGACCTCGCGGTTGCCGCTGGGCACCACGCTTGACGAGACCATCCCACTGGTCTTGACCGGTCGCGCCCCCTGGGGCACAGAGATCGAGACTCGCGGCACGCACCTCACCATGCGTGCGGTGCCGTTACTTGCGGGGGGCCGGCGCACCGGGGCGTTGCTGCTGATGCGGGACGTGAGTGAACTGCGCCGCCAAGAGCGCGAACTGATCACCAAAGACGCCACGATTCGCGAGGTGCACCACCGGGTCAAAAATAACCTGCAAACCGTGTCGGCGCTGTTGCGGTTGCAGTCACGGCGGATGGAGGACCCGGCGGCAAAGGCTGCTCTGCGCGAAGCCGGGCGACGTCTCAGCACCGTGGCGATGGTGCACGACACGTTGAGCCACCGCTTCGACGAAACGGCCGACTTCGATCAGGTGGCGACGCGCATTCTGCGGGCCACGGCAGAGGTGGCCGCTCGGGATGTCCAGGTGGAGTGCGCCTTGGAGGGGTCGTTCGGTCGTCTCAGGGCCGAGGACGCGACACCGTTGGCGATGGTGCTGGCCGAGTTGGTCCACAACGCCGTCGAGCACGGATTCACGGGACCCCAGGCACCGGGTGCTGCCAGCCCCTGGGTGCGGGTGCACGCCGAACGCGCGGCCGACGCCGAGGGAGACATCCTCACGGTGTGGGTCCGCGATAACGGCTCGGGATTGCCGGAGGGCCAAGAGCAGCCGCCAAACTCAGGCCTGGGTATGCAGATCGTCGAGGCTCTGCTTAGGGACGTGCACGGGACGATGTCGTGGGAAAAGACGAAGCCGCGCGGAACCTCAGCAAGGTTCGTCGCGCGGCTTCGGCGGGTGAGTGAGCCGCTGGCTTAGCCAGCCCGGCGTGCTCGTGCTTTGCGGCGCTTCAACGCGCGGCGTTCGTCCTCGGAGAGCCCGCCCCATACGCCAGCGTCTTGGCCGGTCTCCAAGGCCCACTTCAAGCAGGTATCGAGCACCGGGCACGTGCGACACACGGCCTTGGCCTCCTCGATCTGCTGCAGGGCCGGGCCGGTGTTGCCGATCGGGAAGAAGAGCTCGGGGTCCTCTTCCAAACATGCAGCGCGACTGCGCCAATCCATCTAAGTGCTCCTTGTTGCTTCGTCGGTCCGTATCGCTGCCGGGAAAGACCCCTGACAGCGCGGGTGAAATCGATAGGGAGAAGATGCGCAAGCACTTCCCGCCCTCGTGTAACGTTGCGCCGGTCGTAGATGTTTCGATGGTGAGAGGTTGCGACTCACATCGAGCTACGTTCAGGCGTGATTAACCACCGCGTTGTGGCGTAAAATCGTGACGGCCGGAGGGGGCCATGGTCAGTCGCGGGGTGGTCATGCACTGCCCCTGCACCTAACCCCCCTACTTTGGCAGGACTGCAAGCGTTTTATCAAGGGTTTTCGCAGGTGAACTTCATTTTTTGCATGAGTGATGCCTCACATTTGCACTTATGGTGAGAGCCATGACCTTCGCAATCACCAATGCCACTGTCGTGCCCGTCGTCGGGGAGCCGTTCACCGGCACCGTGCTCGTCGAGAGTTCGGCCATCGTCGAACTCGGTGTAGCCGTCGAAATTCCGGTCGATGCCGACGTCGTTGATGCCGGCGGTGCGTGGCTGCTGCCGGGCCTGATCGACGCCCATGTGCACCTGGGAGTCTCCGAAGAGGGCGAGGGCTGGGCGGGCGAGGACACCAACGAGATGACCAACCCGGTGATGGCCGCGGCTCGAGCCATCGATGCCATCAACCCGCGCGAGCAGGGTTTCGCGGACGCACTCGCCGGTGGCGTGACCTCGGTCAACGTCAACCCCGGCTCGGGCAACCCCATCGGCGGGCTGACCGTGGCGATGAAGACCCACGGCACGTATGTTGACGAGATGGTGTTGCGCTCGCCCTCGGGTTTGAAGTCTGCGCTGGGGGAGAACCCGAAGCGCATCTACGGCGAAAAGGGCAAAACACCCTCGACCCGGCTCGGGGTGGCGTTGACGCTGCGCGAGGCGTTCACGGCCGCTCGGGCCCATCAGGTCGCACTGGGCAAGGCTGCGGCTGACCCTGACACCACGCCAGTCGCGGGCAATCTGGTGCATGAGGCGCTGGTCATGGTGCTGGAGCGGCAGATCCCGTGGCGTCAGCACTGCCACCGTGCTGATGACATTGCGACTGCCCTGCGCATCGCCGAGGAGTTCGGGTACGAGTTGGTGCTCGACCACGGCACCGAGGGGTATCTGCTGGCCGACCTGTTGGCGCAGCGCGGGGTTCCGGTGCTCTACGGCCCGATGATTGTGTCGCGCTCGAAGGTCGAAGTCCGCCACCGCAGCCCCAAGGGGCCGGGCATCTTGGACCGCGCGGGTGTCGCGGTCTCCATCATCACCGACCACCCCGTGGTGCCGATCGAGTTCTTGATCACTCAGGCCGCTTTAGCAGTCAAAGAAGGCATGGACCGCTCGGCGGCCTTGCGGGCGGTCACGATCAACCCCGCGACCGTGATGGGCGTCGCCGATCGGGTCGGCTCTTTGGAGGTCGGTAAGGACGCAGACCTCGTGCTGTGGAGCGGCGACCCGCTGGACTTCGCCTCGCGCCCGTTGCGCGTATGGGTCGACGGCATGGAGGTATACACCTACGACGAGGCGGCCACCTAGGTCGGTGGCCGCCCTCGATGAAACTGGCTAGTCCTGCGCGTCGAGCACCGCACGGGCCGCAGCAAACCGTGCAATGGGCACTCGGTAGGGCGAGCAGGACACGTAGTCCAATCCCAGACCCTCGAAGATGGCGATGGAGGCGGGGTCGCCGCCGTGCTCACCGCACACGCCAAGTTTGAGGTCGGGCGTGGTCGCCCGTCCCCCTGCGGCTCCGATTCGCACCAGCTCGGCCACGCCGTCGGCATCGATCGTCGCGAACGGGTTGCTCGGGACCACGTCCTGGTCTTGGTATGCCGCCAAGAAGCTGCCCTCAGCATCGTCGCGCGAGATGCCGATCCCGGTTTGGGTCAGGTCATTGGTGCCAAACGAGAAGAAGTCGGCGTGCTCGGCGATCTGTGCAGCGACCACGGCGGCGCGGGGGATCTCGATCATCGTGCCGATCGTGTAATCGAAGCGTTGCCCAGACGACGCGAACTCTTCCTCCAACGTGTGCTCGATCGTCGCGCGCATCCGGCGCAACTCCTCGGCGAAGGCCACTAGCGGCACCATGATCTCAACCTTGGGCTCGCCACCAGCAGCGGAGACCGCGAAGGCCGCACGCGCGATCGCGCGCACCTGCATCACCGGGATCTCCGGGTACAGCAGCGCCAAACGCACGCCACGGGTGCCGAGCATCGGGTTCATCTCGGTGAGCTTCTTGACCTGATCGAGCAGCCGGCGCTCGCGGGCCACCTCATCTGGGTCGCCGTGCTGCAACTCGAGTCGCTGCACGAGCAAGGACTGCTCCACTAGGTCGGGCAAGAACTCGTGCAGCGGCGGGTCCAGCAACCGGATCGTCACCGGCAACCCTGACATCGCGGTGAAGATTGCCTCGAAGTCTTCTTGCTGCATCGGCAAGATCGACTCCAGAGCCGCCGCTCGGGCCTGCTCGTCGGCGGCCAAAATCATCGAACGCATCGCGGGCAACCGGTCGGGCGACATGAACATGTGCTCGGTGCGGCATAGGCCGATGCCCTCGGCGCCAAACTCTCGTGCCTTCGCGGCGTCCGCGCCGGTGTCGGCGTTAGCCCGCACTCCGAGCCGTCGGGTGTCGTCGGCCCACGAGACGATCGCGGAGAAGTCTTCGTTGAGCTGCGGGGGGACGAGATCGAGCGCCCCGGCATACACCTCGCCGGTGGACCCGTCCAAGGTGATGGTCTCGCCCTCTTTCAGGACGTGCTCACCGACGGTCAAGGTCGCGGCGTCGAGGTCGATGCTGATGGCCGAGGCCCCGGCGACACAGGGGGTGCCCATGCCGCGCGCGACGACGGCGGCGTGCGAGGTCATACCGCCGTGCGCGGTCAGGACGCCCTGTGCCTGGATGACGCCCGCGATGTCGTCCGGTGAGGTCTCCCAACTGACGAACACGACGGCCTCGCCGGCTTTGCCGCGGGCTTCGGCGACGTCGGAATCGAAGACGATGGCACCAACGGCGGCGCCAGGGGAGGCGTTCAGGCCCTTGGTGATGGGTTTCTGACCGTGGTCAGGAGCGATCGCAGGGTGTAGTAACTGGTCGAGTTGGGCCGCATCGACTCGGCGCAGGGCTTGCTCCTTGTCGATGGTGCCTTCGTCAACCATGTCGCGCACGATCTTGAACGCTGCGGCGGCGGTGCGCTTCCCAGAGCGGGTTTGGAGGAGGTAGAGCGTGCCCTCCTCGACGGTGAACTCGATGTCCTGCATGTCGCCGTAGTGCTCTTCGAGACGGCGCATCGTGTCGACGAGTTGCTGGAAAGCCTCTGGAAGCACCTCCTGCATCTCGGCCAGCGGGCGGGGGGTTCGGATGCCCGCGACGACGTCCTCGCCCTGGGCGTCGAGCAAGAACTCGCCGTAAAGCTCTTTGGCGCCGTTAGAGGGGTTGCGGGTGAAGCACACTCCGGTGGCCGAGGTCTGGCCTCGGTTGCCGAAAACCATCTGCATCACGTTGACCGCAGTGCCCAACGAGTCGGGGATGCCGTGAGCTCGGCGATAGACCCCGGCGCGCTTGGTCTGCCAAGAGCGGAAGACCGCGTCGATAGCTCGGCGCAGTTGATCGAGGGGATCGGCCGGGAACTCCGCGTCCATGTGTTCGCGAGAGACCGCCAAGAACTTTTCGACCAACTCGGTCAGGTCGTCGGTGGTCAGGTCGGTGTCGTGCTCGACACCACGGTCGCGCTTCATCGCCTCCAAGACATCCCCGTAGGCGTAGGCCGGAACGTCCTCGACGACTTCGCCATACATCTGGATGAAGCGGCGGTAGGAGTCCCAGGCGAACCGGGGATTGTCGGACTCGCGACCGAGCGCATCGACGGTTTCTGCGCTGATGCCGAGGTTGAGGATGGTGTCCATCATTCCCGGCATCGAGACCACGGCCCCGGATCGCACCGAGACCAGCAATGGGTTGGTGGCTGAGCCGAGGGTCTTGCCGGTGCGTTCCTGCATACGCGTCAAGGCGGCCACCGTCTGGTCCCAGAGCCCGTCGGGCCACTGCCCCCCAGCATCCATCGCGGCAACGCTGGCTCCGGTGCTGACGGTGAAACCGTCGGGCACGGGCACCCCGAGACGCATCATTTCGGAGACGTTGGCCCCCTTGCCGCCCAACACGGAGCGCATCGATGCGTCCCCATCGGCGAGGTCGTAAAGATAGGTGTCAGTCATCGTCACTCCTTTGTGATCGAGGATATGGTGAGGTTATCGCTCAGCAGTGACAGCGGCCAATGGCCGGGTCGTTAGGGGCCGTAGGCGGGGGCGCGCTTTTCGAGCACTTCGATGACCCGCCCTGCCGCCTCTTCCAACGCAAGTTCGGTGGTGTCGATGATCGGACAACCAAATTTGCGTTGCAGCGCCGAGATCTCGTCGATCTCGTCAAAGATCCGGCCCAAGTCGGCATACCCCGAGCGGTCGATGGTGGAGCCCATTGCAGTGACGCGACGACTGCGGATCGCGTGCAAGCGCTCAGGGTCGATGGTGAGGCCGACGATCTTGTGGCGTTGCACGGTCCAGAGCTCCTCGGGGGTGGCGATGCCGGGAACCAGCGGGATGTTCGCGGTGCGATAGCCGAGGTAACCCAGGTACATCGCGAGCGGCGTCTTGCCCGAGCGGGAGACCCCGATCAGCACGATGTCAGCGTCGCGCAGGGGGTTGTGCAGTTTGCCGTCGTCGTTGGCGATCGAGAACTCCATGGCTTGGATGCGCGCGAAATAGTCCTCGCCGACTCCGACCGGGCGGCTCTTCTGGTCCGGCGCAGCGCCTGTGACCTCCTGCAGCAACGCCACGGCAGAGTCCAGGAGTTCGGTATGCCGAATGCCGCGGCTCTCACACTCGGCGGCAAGAAACTCTCGGAGCGCCGTGTGGGTGACGGTCGAGAAGACGACCGCGGGGGCGTCTTGGGTGTCGATCTGGTCCAACACTGCGGTCATGCTGGCTTCGGTATTCATCCGAGCGTGCCGGACGATCCGCATCCGATGCTTCGGGAACTGCGCGGCGGTGGCGCGGGCCACGCGGGCGGCGGTGTCGCCGGTGGCATCGGCCATGACGTGGAGCTGGATGACCTGCTGGGGACTCTCGGTGTCGGCCATGGGGTCAGTATGTCGGGTGCTCGCCGGTGGCGCGCTTCAGCCGTGCCAGACTCTGGGCGTGCCCACTTCCCAGCGCTCGCAGCGGCCGATCGTGGCGGTGATTGGGCCTACTGCGAGTGGCAAGAGCGAGTTGGGCTTGGGGCTGGCTGAGGCGTTGGGCGGGGAGATCATCAACGCGGATGCGTCCCAGTTGTATCGGGGGATGGATATCGGCACCGCCAAACTCGGGGTCGATAGGCGGCGGGGGATCGCCCACCACCAGATCGACGTACTGGACGTGGCCGACGAGGCGCGCGTTGCGGCATACCAGAGCAGTGCCCGTGCGGATCTTGCGGCGATCCTGGGGCGGGGGAACCTGCCGGTGGTGGTCGGCGGGTCGGGGTTATATGTGCGGGCTCTGTTGGATCAGTTGAACATCCCGCCGACGGATCCGCAGGTGCGCGGGCGGTTTGAAGCCGAGCTCGCTGAGTCTGGGGCACCGGCGCTGCACGCCCGGTTGGCCTTGCTGGACCCGGCGGCTGCTGAGGCGATTAATACGGGCAACGAACGCCGCCTGGTGCGCGCGCTGGAGGTCATCGAGCTGACCGGGCGGCCGTTCCGCGCGTCCATGCCGCAACGGGTGTGCGCCGAGCCCACCGTCATGCTGGGCCTGCTCGCTGATCGTCAGGTGCTCAACGACCGGATCGAAGCTCGGGTGCAGACCATGTGGGCTGATGGGCTCATCGAGGAGGTTCGCGCCCTCGAAGGGGTGGGGCTTCGGGAGAGCCCCACCGCCCGCAAAGCGTTGGGCTACTCCCAGACGCTGGCCTATCTCGACGGCGACCTGAGCCTGGCTCAAGCCCAAGAGGACACCTTCATCGCCACCCGCAAATACGCGCGCCGTCAGATGGCCTGGTTCCGGCCCGACCCACGAGTCGTCTGGCTGGAACATGACGCGCCCAACCTCCTAGGTCGGGCGCTCGCGGTTATCGCCGATTGGGCTGGCTGAGGCGTTAATCTTCTGCATGGCCTCGACCTCGCCGGCCTTTGCCTCCTCGCTTCCGGCCATCGGAGCATCGCTGCCCCGATTAAATGCCCCTTGCCACTCGCAGGTCGCCGGTAACCTCACTCCGCGTTCAGCGACTCGATGTCTCGTCGGATCTCCTCGATCTCCGCTAGGTCAACTGGATCGTCCTTGATGACGCGCGCTTCTTGGGTGGCAATGCTGCGTCTCTTGTCGCGCCGTAATGCTCTGAGGGCGGCCAAAACGACTTGGTCGGTGGTTTGACCTCCGGATGCGGCGACTCCTTGGGCAGATCCCGGGTGCTGGTCTGTACCTTGACTCTCGCGGCGTTGAACATGATTAACAGTCTCCTCCGCGGGGACCAACGTGTGAGCGAACTACCCGTGTGGGCGCTCGTTGAACTGCAACTGGTGGCCATCAGGCGCTGCCACTGTCGCGTACGAACCCCAAGGGGCGGTGACCGGATCGGACACGACAGCGCCTCGTCCGCGCAGTTGGTTGACCGTGGCCTGGATGTCGTCCGCGGCAAACGTCAGGAAAGCCCCATCGCCTGGGGTCTTATCAAAGGCTGCGGCTGCCGACAAGACTATCGATGTCTGCGCGCCAGGCGGCTTGACTTCGATCCAGCGTGAGCCTGGGCCCATTTCCGCGTCCTTGACCACATCGAAGCCGAGTACGTCTCGATAGAAGGCCAGGGCATCGTCCTGGTTGCCCACATACAGAACAGCGGAGGCCACGTTCGTAATCATCGTTCCACGGTAGCTCGGGGTGCGTTAGGGGCCAGGACTGACTTAGGTCTTCGCTCTTCAGGCTTGGTGCGCGCGTGGCGCGAATCGTCCCCGCGCGTACATCAGCACGATGACTTGCATGCTCACGCCCGCGGCCACCGCTGCCGCTTCGGCTGCATTGGAGACACCCATGAAGCCAGCTGCCAGGCCAATCGCGCCAAGGGTGGCGACCGACCCGCCGAGCCAATAGAACATCCGCTCACTGAAGGCCCAAGCGAACGGGATGAAGTGCAAACCGACGACGGTGGCTACAAGCGCTGGGCGCAGATCAACGAGGTCAGCTGCGGCCAGTGCTCGCGACCCGATATTGATCAAGGCGAGCTCCGCAACGACGCAGGCACCATATATGGCGAGCGCGGCTGGTCGAGGTGGCGAGAATGACCCCAGTGAGACGGGCCGGACGTAGTGGGCGGACAGGGCTGCGGCGAACAGGGCCAGGCCGATTAGCCAGGCGGCGGTGGACGCGACCGGGCCCAGCGCCGGGGAGTAACTCGCGATGAAGACCATGGAGCCGACTAAGCCGATGACGCTGCCCCAGCGCCGTGGGTCCACCGCCACGGGTGGTTCACCAACGCCGCGCCCGTGGCCGGGTGTTGTGGTGGAAGAGTCGGGCTCGGTCGCTGTGGCAGATGGCGTCATAGTTGCAGACTACACATATTGGCTATAGTTTACTATAGTCAATTAAGGAGAAGAACAGATGACCGACGCAGAGCCGACTGAACCGCATACGAAGCGCTCATATAGATCTGCGGTGCGCGACGAGCGCGCGGAGCAGACCCGTCGTCGGATCTCGGCTGCTGCCCAGGAGCTCTTTGTGGACCACGGTTTCGCCGGTACAACGGTCGCCGACATTGCCGAGCGCGCGGGTGTCGCGGCGCCCACGGTGTACGCCACGTTCGGTTCAAAAGGCGCGATCATCAAGGCGCTACTAACGCAGATGGAAGGCAATGCGGATAGCGCCGGGTGGATGCAGCGCATCAAGGAAGGGCCGACGCCGCGGGCGAAACTGGCCGCGTTCGCCGAGTGGACGACCGTCCTGCTGTCCTCCAGTAAGGTCATGATCAAGGCGGCCAGTGGGGCCGCCACCGAGCCAACCATTGTGGAACTGCGGGCCGAAGGAGATCGTCGCCGCCGGGAAGGGCTTCGAGGGCTCATCACCTCGCTCGCCCGGGAGAATGCGCTGCCTGACGAACTCCCCGAGGGCTGCGCGCTTGACCGGGCATGGATGCTCACCGGAGTCGACCTCTACCTGTCCGCGACCGATGGCTGCGGCTGGACCGACGATGAATATCAGCAGTGGCTCACGGCCTTACTCCACGAGCAGTTGCTCGGTATGTCGAGCTGAAGCCCACTGGCTCGCGTCCGAGGGTGGAGGAGTAGATGCGTGATCATGGGGTGATGACTGCTTCGGCGCTCGATACTCGGTCGCACGGCTGGCCGGTTCTCGGATCGTTTGGTCCCGGTCTGCACTTTCTGCCCGAGGACCGACCGGTTCAGATGGCAGGCGCGCTGGTCGATTGGCTTAGTGGCCTGCCTGCCGGGAGGTGAGAGTGGCGCCGGCTTTCGTGGATCGCTTCCTGGACGCGATCAGACCCATCGCCAAAGCCGCTCCCCATCCGACGAGAACGATGGCCCCGGCCCAACACGCAGACCTGGTCAGCCTCCGCAGCGGCCAGCCTGTCCGGGCAAGCATGAGGGGTGCCAGGGCAGCAGCCAGTTTGATCGTGCCAATGGGGGCGAGCAGCCACCCGCGTCCACGAAAGCGCCCGAGGAGGTCCGTGCCGAGTGACCAAGCCAACACCTCGCCACCGGCGGCCCAGTAGAGGCTGAATGCGGCGTGGATCCCGCCGAACACGCTCGCAGCGATCAAGGCGCGGTGGGTCCTCGGATCAATCGCAGGCGTTCGGGCGATGGGCATGGCTTCATGATCTGTGGCTTCGCACATGAATGGCTATCAGGGAGTCCCCTGACTGGCCCCGGAGTTTCGGGGCGACAAGTGACCTTGACACGTCTCGTAGACGACAAGTACCTTTGACAGGTCAAGCGTGCTTGTCACAATGCAACCAGGTTGGTCGCGGATCAGGAGAGTTGGATGCGAAACGACGTACGCGAACTGAGGTTGGCTGCTGGCTTTTCGCAACGCGAACTCGGCGAGACCCTTTCGGTTTCTCGCCAGACGGTCAACTCCATCGAGACCGGCCGCTATGACCCATCATTGCCGTTGGCCATCGCCATCGCGCGGCATTTCCGTGTCACCGTAGAGGAGATTTTTCATGTGGACCCGTGATCTGAGCACCACCCACAAGGCCGCCGCTTTGGTGTCGTTCTTGTTCGTCCTTGCGGCACTTATCGGTGTCGGTCTACTGCTGCAAGAGCACGGACCGGGAAACATGGGCAATGGCCTCCTGTCCGGAGCCGGGGCGGGCCTCGTGGCCTGCGCGGTGGTGGGGTGGCGAATCACCCGCCATCCCGAGAGTGCCACCGCGTTCGAGCGTGCCTTCACTCAGGTTGGTGATGAGCGCGACGATGCGCTGCTGACGCACGCCCTCGCGGTTCTGGGCGTAGTCGCAGTTCCGCTCACCGGGATCGCCGCGATTGCGATCGGCTTCGGTGCCGACGTGGCCATGATCATGTTCTTCTTGCTGATGTCGCAGGTCGCGGTGGGGACCATTGCCTTTGCCGTGATCGCCCGTCGCACCTGAGTCGAGGACGAGAGACCTTCGCCCGCCGACGGCAATGGGAGGTCAGCGGGTATGCCTCGTCATCCGACTTCGATGCACTCGATATCGGGAAGGTCGCCGAAGCGGGCACTGCGATCCCCGGTGAGAATGATGCGGCCCGTTGTCAGGGCGGTCGCCGCAATGATCAAGTCGTGCGCCCCCCGCTTGGCTCCTTGCCGGTGCACATGGGCGAGCAGCCTTCCGTGGGCCTGCGCAGTCTTTTCGTCATAGGTCTCCACTGGCAGGGCACGTAGAACCTGAGCGAGAAACAAGGTGCGCGCCTCTCGACGGGGCTCCGTCGCAAGTTCGACGCCGGTGCGAAGTTCGGCCACCGTAACGGCAGCGATGGCCACGTCGTCATCATCCTCGATTGCATCCGCGAAGGTGGAGTGTCCTCGCTCGGAACTCACCAGAACGCCGGTATCGACAATTAGTCTGCGAGCCACGCCGGTTCCTGTGAGATAGCTGCTTCGCGGGCAGCGGCAATGTCTTTAGCGAAATCTTCGTCAACGGTGGCTGAGTCAAGCAATTCAGCCACCAGGGCCCCATTGCTCATAGAGGCTGGGCCGATCGTTGCTATCCGGCGGCCTCCGCGGGTGACCACGACTGTTTCACCCCGCTCGGCCTCGTCTAGCAGGGCCGCGAAGGAACGGCTTGCTTCGGTGGCCGTCACGGTCCTCATCCGATCAGATTATCTGATTCGTGGTTTTCAGGCAATCAGAGGTTCACGTGGGGACATGCGACCTAAGGTGCGCTGATCTCGGGACGCAGATCGGTGGTGTCGCCTGGAGTGCTGAGGGTTAGCACGGCACGCTCATGCGAGGGTGAGCTGTTAGATCACGCTCGACCTCGTCCATCAACACGGCGACGTCGCTCTCGATAGCATTCCCGTGCAGGTCGACGGCCGCGATCAGCAGGACGCGGTCAGGATCCACGTACTCCAGGAAGACGAAGGTCACCCGATCAATCTCGGGCCGCTCCAGCAGCACGCCCAGCGCTTGGTCCCGCAACTCGGGGGCCACAGCCTGGCCGATCAGGAAGGCTCGGTTGCGAGATATCAGGAACAGTGCCACGACACCGAGCCAGACGCCGACCAGGATCGACCCGATCGCGTCCCAGATCGCATTGCCGGTGAGCTGGTGAGCCACAATCCCGCCGAAGGCAATGAGCAAGCCGATGAGGGCCGCGGCGTCCTCCGCGAAAACCCCGCGCAGAGTCGGGCTAGACGTTTGATCGATGTAACGCAGCGGATGCAGCCCACGCTCGGCGGCCTCCCGACGAGTTTGGCGCAAGGCTTGCAAGAACGAGATCCCTTCAAGCACGAAGGCAATGGCCAGGAAGACGTTGGCCTCACGTCCGTACCCGAAGGGATGCAGTTCATCGCGGGGGCGCTTGCTAAGGCGCTCGGCCACCGCAATCAGCAGGTTCGCCGCCATCGCCACCAATACGGCGAGCACGCTCTCGCTGTCGTCATCACGCTCGTCGGTGCCTGAAGCGGCGCTGGTTATCGCTGGACCCGCAGGATGCGGAAGCCTTTGTCGGTGGCGATCCGGTCGACGCTCCAGCTGGGTTCTTGATGACTCAGCCAACTCTGCAGCGAGTCGGCTCCGAGGTTTTTACTGACCACGAAGTATGCCGACCCACCGGGCGCCAGGCGCGGCAACCACAGCATGAGCATGCCGTGCAGAGCGTCCTTGCCGATGCGGATAGCTGGGTTGGACCAAATCAGGTCGAAGGTCACGTCAGCAGGGACATCCCCAGGCTCAGCCGCAGTGACGCGCCCGCACTTAAAAGTGTCAGCGTTGCGCTGCATCAGGTCGAGCGCTCGCTGGTTGACGTCAACGGCATAAACATCGGCTTTGGGGGACTTCATGGCCAGCGTCAATGCGAGTGGTCCCCAGCCGCAGCCTAGATCTAAGAAGGTGCCGGCGGGCGGCGGTTCAGGTAGGTGCTTGAGCAACACGGCCGTGCCGCGATCAATGTGCTCGGGGGAGAAGATCCCCCCGGCCGTCCAGACCGTCACTTCGCAACCGGCCAACGTCACGTCGCGCCGCCGGAGCACCGACTGCGAGGCCGGCTCGGCGGTGAAGTAGTGGTCGCTGGGCGGCGGCTCGCTCTGTTCAGATGACATCACTCGCGATCCTATGACGCGGGCAGACTCGGGTGCGTTCGATAGTGGGGGAGGAAATCGGTGGCTTCGCGCGTTGAGGAATGAGACGCTGAGGTTGAACCCAAGGAGACCATGACCGCACACACTGATCCGACTCGCGCAGCATCGACGCTCGAGGATCGACACGATTCCTACGACGGAGAACAACTCGACCGCGAAGACCGTGCGGCGCTCAAGCGGGTCGCGGGCCTCTCCACAGAACTGCAAGACGTTACCGAGGTTGAATACCGCCAACTTCGGTTGGAGCGTGTCGTGCTCGCCGGGGTCTGGACCGAAGGCACCGTCGAAGAGGCCGAAACCTCCATGCGCGAACTGTCGGCGCTCGCCGAGACCGCTGGATCCACCATCGCCGATGCGGTGATGCAGCGGCGTCAAAAGCCCGACCCGGCGACATACCTCGGGTCTGGCAAAGCACGCGAACTGCACGACATCGTCGAAGCCGAAGGTGCTGACACGGTCATCTGCAACGACGAGTTGGCTCCTTCTCAGCGTCGTGCGCTGGAGGACGTTGTGGGGGTCAAGGTCATTGACCGCACCGCGCTGATCCTCGACATTTTTGCCCAGCACGCCAAGTCGCGTGAGGGCCGGGCCCAGGTCGAGTTGGCTCAGTTGCAGTATTTGCTGCCGAGGCTTCGCGGCTGGGGTGAGTCGATGTCTCGTCAGGCTGGTGGTCGGGTCGCTGGTGGTGAGGGTATTGGCTCGCGAGGACCGGGTGAGACCAAGATCGAGCTCGACCGGCGACGCATCAACACACGCATTTCGAAGTTGCGCCGCGACATCGCCCAGATGAAGGTCACCCGAGAAACCAAGCGGTCGTCGCGCAAGGCCCACCACATCTCGAGCGTGGCCATCGTCGGCTACACCAACGCGGGCAAGTCGTCGCTCCTCAACCGGATGACTGGTGCTGGAGTGCTGGTCCAAGACCAACTTTTTGCCACGTTGGACCCGACGGTTCGCCGCACGCAGGCCGAAGACGGACGGCCTTACACCTTGGTTGACACGGTGGGTTTCGTGCGCGCACTGCCGCACCAACTGGTCGAGGCCTTCCGGTCAACTTTGGAAGAGGCCGCCGACGCCGATGTGCTGCTGCACGTCGTTGACGGCGCGCACGAAGACCCCGACGGGCAGATCCGGGCGGTGCATGAGGTGCTGGCCGATGTGGGTGCCAGCGACATCGCCGAGCTGATCGTCTTTAACAAGTCGGACGCTGCCGACCCCGAGGTCATGGCGCGCTTGTTGCGGACCTACGAGGGCTCCATCGCGGTGTCCGCGCGCAGCGGTGAGGGTATGGCGGCCGTGATCGCGGCCGTTGAGACCGCGCTGCCACACCCGGAGATTTTGGTCGAGGTGCTCGTTCCCTACGACCGCGGCGACCTGGTCAGTCGGGTACACGCCGAGGGCGAGGTCCTGAGTGAAGAGCACACCGGCGAAGGCACCCGCATGGAAGCCAAGGTGCTGCCGGACCTGCACGGAGCGTTGGTCGACTTCGCTTCCTGAGGACGCGTTCGGGTGGCTGTGTCACAGTGATCTGCGTGAATCCTGAGCGCGATCGACTGGCCGAATCCGATGACCCAAAAGCCGCCTGGCGACACTGGGGGCCGTACGTCTCGGCACGTCAGTGGGGCACCGTGCGGGAGGACTACTCCGCCGATGGCGACGCGTGGACTCACTTTCCGTTCGATCAGGCGCACCGCCGGGCCTACCGCTGGGGTGAGGACGGCCTCGCGGGTCTGTGCGACATTGACGGCTTCCTTAACATCGGGGTGGCGGTCTGGAACGGGCGGGACGACCGCATCAAGGAACGTCTCTTTGGCCTGACCAACCCGCAAGGCAACCACGGCGAGGACGTCAAAGAGTATTGGTGGGCCATAGACGGGACGCCCACTCACAGTTACGCCCACTGGCTCTATCGATACCCGCAGGCTGCGTTCCCGTATGCCGACCTGCTGGCCGTCAACGCCGCGCGTAGTCCGATGGAACCGGAGTACGAGCTCAGTCACACCGGAGTGTTGAAAGGCAACGCGTTCTTCGACATCGAGGTCGTGCACGCCAAGGCATCACCGAGCGACATCTGCATCGAGATCACCGCCACCAATCAGGGATCGGTCGCTGCGCCATTGCATCTGATCCCGCAGATCTGGTTCCGCAACACGTGGTCGTGGGGGCTCGATGATCGTCGACCTCGCCTGTGGGCTGACGGCGAGCGTGGGGGCGAGTCCGGCGGTGAGTATGCCGATGTACTGGCGCAGCATCACGAACTCGGCCACATGAGACTGCGCGCTGACCGGCACCCCACCGCGGGATTGCCGCAACTCGTGTTCTGCGACAACGAGTCCAACCTGATCGACATCTACGGCGACGACGCGGCGGCTGGGCAGGAGACGGCATACCCGAAAGACGTGATCAACGCAGCCGTGTTGAGCGGAGATGCAGGTCTGGGCAACCCTGAGGGTGCGGGGACCAAGGCCGGCCTGTGGTGGGCCTTCGACCAGGTCGCGCCGGGAGAGAGCGTGACCGCGCGGCTGCGTCTGAGCGCCGCCCACCCCGCGCCTGGGCAAGATTATGCCGCCGAATCGGGGGAAATCGCAGGCCACAGTGACGCGCAGCCTTGCCCAGGCGGTACGGAATCGTTTGACCAGGTGCTCAAGGCAAGGCGCGAAGAGGCGGACACGTTCTTCGCCTCCGTGATTCCCGAGGGGACCAGCGATGAAGACGTACACATTGCGCGCCGAGCCTTCGCCGGGCTGCAGTGGGGCAAGCAGCTCTATCTGTATGACGTGCCGCGCTGGCTGGCCGGTGACCCTGGGCAGCCACCTCCTCCGCCGGAGCGCGCGATCAAACACCAGGGCCGCAACACCGATTGGCAGCACGTCAACCTCTCCGAGGTCATCTCGATGCCGGACGAGTGGGAGTACCCGTGGTTTGCCACCTGGGATCTGGCGTTCCACTGTGTGGCGATCGCGCACGTCGATGCTGCGTTCGCCAAAGAGCAGTTGCTGCTGATGTGTCGCGAGTGGTCGATGCACCCCAACGGCCAGCTGCCGGCATACGAGTGGAACTTTTCCGACGTGAACCCGCCGGTGCACCCGTGGGCAGCCTGGCAAGTCTTCTCCATTGACGGCTGCCGGGACCGTGACTTCTTGCAGCGGCTGGTGCTCAAGATGATGTTGAACTTCCCCTGGTGGGTCAACCGTAAGGACGCCGACGGATCGCACGTCTTCGAGGGCGGCTTCCTGGGGATGGACAACGTCGGGCTCTTTGATCGCTCTGAGCCGCTGCCTGATGGGCAACGCTTGGAGCAGGCCGATGCGACCGCGTGGATGGGCATGTTCTGCCTGAAGATGCTGCGGATGAGTGCGGAGTTAGCTCGTGAAGACCCGGCCTGGGACGAGGTCGCCACCAAATTCCTGGTGCATTTCCTGTCGATTTCCGAGGCCATGGAGGACTTCGGGTCGCAACACTCAGCGTTGTGGAGCAGCGACGACGAGTTCTTCCACGACGTTGTTGTCGATGCCGCCGGCAATGCGCACCGTATGCCGGTCCGTTCGATGGTCGGTTTGCTGCCGCTGACTGCGGTGTCGTTGGTGCCCAACTGGGTGGCTACCGAGCTACCTGACCTGACCGACTTCTTCCAAGGGTGGACTCAACGTCGGCCCGAGCTGGCCGACTCCTTGCTGCACACCAACCACAACGGCCAGGCGCTACGGACTCTGTCGATGGTGTCCAAAGATCAGTGGAGTGCGTTGCTGCGGCCGTTGCTCGACGAAGCCGAGTTCTTGGCGCCGCACGGCATTCGCTCCCTGTCGGCAATGCACCGCGACGGCGTGGCCGCAAAGGTCGACGGCATGGACTTGCGCCTGTCTTACGTGCCCGGTGAGTCTCAGACTGGGATGTTTGGCGGCAACTCCAACTGGCGTGGTCCGATCTGGCTGCCCGTTAACGCCTTGCTCACCGACGCGCTGCGGGTGTACGGACGAGGTGCCGGTGCCAGCCAGCTGGTCGAGTTCCCGACGGGTTCGGGTGTGAGGTTGTCGCTGGCCGACGTGGCCCGAGCGGTTGAGGACCGGTTGGTCTCGATGTTCCGACCGGGCCCCGACGGTCGCGCGCCCAGTGTGCCGGTGCATCACCCCAGTGGGCCTTTGTGGGACGTGCACCCGACGTTCAGTGAGTACTTCAACGGCGACAATGGCGAAGGTTTGGGCGCTTCTCACCAGACGGGCTGGACCGCCCTGGTGGCCCACTTCATCTGTGCGCCCGAGGGCATCGCCAACCGCTAGTCGAGCCCTGCAGCGGTCGCGTTCACGGGACCGGTAGGTAAGGGGCGGGGCACACAGAGACGCGTGGGCAGCCAGCTAAGGCTGTCCGGGACAGCACAGTCACCGTTCGTCGCATCCGAGTATCTAAGCCCATCGAGGCACGTGGCGGTGCTTGTTATCCACAGGTGCCTCGACGGTGAGGCGAGCGGGCGAAACGTCTGGGGACGAGCGACCAGCGAGCCTGCGAAACGGCATACCCTGGTGAGCATGCCTGCAGACCTTGATGTCCTCCTCGAGGCAGCCGTCGCCTCAGTCGGCGGCGCGACCAGACCGGGGCAAGTGCAGATGGCCAAAGCCGTGCGGGACGCCGTCGAAGACGAGACGCATCTGCTGGTCCAGGCGGGGACCGGCACCGGGAAGTCCCTGGCCTACCTTGTTCCCGCGATCGCCCACGCGATGGCCACCGGCAAGCCCGTCGTCGTCGCCACCGCCACCTTGGCTCTACAGGCCCAGATCATCGACCGCGACCTGCCACGCATATCGGCAGCGCTACGCCCGCTGGTGGGTCGTGAACCGACGTTTGCGCTGGTCAAAGGCCGATCCAACTATCTGTGCAAGCACAAGTTGGTCGGTGGTTTTCCCGACGAGGATGCCGACTCCCTGATGTCCGTCGGTGCGGTCGACGAGCAGCGGTCCAAAATGGGCGCCGAGATCACCAGGCTGCGCGACTGGTCGGAGGTCACCGAATCCGGCGACCGCGACGAACTCATCCCCGGCGTCAGTAACCGGGCTTGGCGGCAAGTCTCGGTCAGTGCCAAAGAGTGCTTGGGGTCCAAGTGCCCGTTGGCCACAGAGTGTTACGTCGAGGTCACGCGAGCTGCCGCTCACGACGTGGACGTCATCGTCACCAACCACGCGTTCATGGCCATCGACGCCTTCGAGGGTCGGCGCATGCTGCCTGAGCACGACCTGCTCATCATTGATGAAGGTCACGAGCTCACCGACCGCGTTACCTCGACGATCACCGATGAGATGACCGCAGGCACTGTCGGGTCGTCGGCTCGCCGGGCGTCGAAGTACGGGTCAGTTGATTCGCTGACTGACGCGGCTGAGGACTTCCAAGTCGTGATGGACACCCTGCCTGAAGGGCGCCTCGCGGCAGGTATGCCGGAGGCCATGACCCGCGCACTGGCTGCGGTCCGGGACGCCTCGCGCGGGTTGCAGTCCGAGTTGAAGGGCGACTCATCGACCGCCGGTGACGGTGCCCGTCAGGTTGCCCGCTCTGGCATCGACGAAGTCTTTGATGCTGCGGAGCGACTGCTCGAAGAGCGCGAGCTCGACGTGGCGTGGATCGCCAAGGACCAGCGCGGCAACACCACGCTGAAGGTTGCCCCCATGAGCGTCGCCATGATGATCCGCGACAAGGTCTTCGGCGACCGCACCGTCGTGATGACCTCAGCAACCCTCGAACTCGGCGGCTCATTCGACGCCGTCGCCGGGACTCTGGGTTTGCGTGGCGCTGGAGCCCCGGCATACACCGGGCTTGATGTGGGCAGTCCGTTTGACTACCCCCAACAGGCCATCGCGTATGTCGCATCGCACCTTCCGCCGCTTGGCCGGGAGGGGGCCGGGCCCAAGGTATTCGACGAGATCGAAGGCCTGGTGCGGGCTGCCGGAGGGCGGACGCTGGGCTTGTTCAGTTCGAGGCGCGCCGCTGAGGCTGCCACCGAGGAGATGCGCAAGCGACTCAAAAGCACGGACATCGAGGTGCTCTGTCAGGGCGATGACCAAACTCCCACGCTGGTGCGACAGTTCGCCTCCAAGGCGTCGACCTGTCTGTTCGGCACGATGTCGCTGTGGCAGGGCGTGGACGTGCCGGGCTCGGCGTGCCAACTGGTCATCATCGACCGCATCCCGTTTCCGCGTCCCGACGACCCCTTGTCGGCAGCACGCACCGAAGCGATCTCACGGATGGGCGGCAACGGCTTCATGGCCGTTTCCGGCACCCACGCCGCGTTGCGCCTAGCCCAAGGCTCAGGTCGATTGATCCGGCGCGGCACCGACCGGGGAGTCGTGGCTCTGCTGGATTCTCGGATGATGACCAAGAGTTACGCCGGGTTCTTGCAAAGGTCGCTGCCGCCGTTCTGGCCGACGACGGACACCAAGCTGGTTTTGGGCGCGCTGGCACGACTGGACGCTGAGGCTCCGGCCATTGAGCCGGTGCAGGCACGTCCTGAGCCCTTACAGGCAAAGTCAAAACCGGTCGCCGTCGACCCGCCCGTCGTTCGATCGCCGCGCACTGCGGTCACAGGCGGGCACGCGTGGACCGAAGAGCAAGACGAAGAACTCCGTGAAGGTATCGAGGCCGACGTGCCGATCGAGGACCTCGCCGAGCACCTCGAGTTGGCGCCCGACCTGATCACTTCGAGGATGAATCAGCTCGGCTTGGTCGTGGCGGCCACATGAGCGGGCAGGTATGAGCCCGACCGGCCCCCCGGCGTACGCCCTGGTCAGTGGCCCGGAGGAGATTCTCGCCGAGCGGGCCACCAACAGTGTGATCGCGCTTGCCCGTGAAGATGACCCTGACGTCGAGGTTATCGCGCTACGCGCCGAGACGTACGTGGCCGGTGATCTGCCGATGCACGCCAGCCCGTCGCTGTTTGGCGGGCGCAGGGTACTGGTCGTCAACGACCTGGACGAAGCCGACGACACGCTGATCGAGGATGTTGTCAATCTGTTGGGTGCTCCGAGCGATGACGTCACGTTGGTGGTGTGTCATAAGACCGGTAACCGCGGGAAGCGGGCGCTCGATGCGCTGAAGAAGAGCGGCGCACGGCTCTTTGAAGCCAAGGCGTTGAAGTCCGAGGGGGATAAGCACGCGTTTGTGATGGGGGAGTTCCAAGACAACCACCGGCGAATCGACAAGCAGGCGGCGACGTCGCTGGTTAACGCCGTGGGCAAGGATGTCCGCGAGTTGGCCGGGGCCTGTGCTCAGTTGATGCGGGATCGCACCGGCCTGATCGGGGTCGAAGAAGTCGAGACGTACTACGGTGAGAAGGTCGAAACCACCGGGTTCAAGGTTGCGGCCGCTGCTTTGGCCGGCGATGAGGGCGAAGCGCTGCGGTTGCTGCGGCACGTGATGACCGGCGGGCTGGACCCGGTGCCGATCATTGCGGTGTTGGCAATGCAGTTACGCCAAGTCGGGCGAGTCGGTGCCGCAGGTCGGGCGAGCGCGGCCTCGGTGGCCAAAGATCTCGGCATGGCGCCGTGGCAGGTTGACCAGGCACGTCGCGTGGCCCAGGGCTGGGATGGACCGCGGTTGGGTCGGGCAATCGAAGCGGTGGCTACCGCCGATGTCGAGGTCAAAGGTGGCTTGCGGACGGGTAACACCGTGTCACGAGCACCGGAGTATGCGGTCGAGAAAGCAGTCCGCACCATCTGCGCCGAACGCGGTGACAGATAGCAGCGGCCAGGTGCATACTGACGATCTAGCGGCAATGGTGTCGCCCGGGAGAGGCAGTCATGGCGAAGATGTATGACTCAGGACAAGAAGAAACGTCCCACCGTGAAAACGCTCACCCGGGGCTGCAAAAGTCGTATCACATGAACCTCGCCGATCAGATGGACGCTCAGGCCAATGGCTTTCCTTGGCCTTCGTTCATGAGCACGGCCAGGGGCGCGCTGATCACGCTGACTGTCTTACTCCTCGGGGTGGCAGCGTTTTACTGGTGGCTCGGGTAGGCAGCTGCCTACCCCCTACCTTGGCAGGACGTAGAAGTAGATCATCAGATAGTGCAGGGCCGCCGCGACGAGCACTAAGAAGTGCCACAGTTCGTGAAAGCCAAAGATGCCTGGTCGAAGGTTGGGCCGCTCGATCACGAAGATGACGAAGCCGGCGCTATATACGAGGCCGCCGGCCGCCATCAGGGCCAATGCGCCAACCGGGAGTGAAATGCCCGCGCCGATCAACGCAACCGCGATCCAACCCAGCGTGATGTAGAGCGTGTTCGTTATGTATTTCGGGACCTTGCGCCATACCGAACGAAGCACGATGCCCACGATCGCGATAACCCACACCGCGCCGAGGACAGTCCACCCGAAGGTGTTGCGCACCAGCACGAGCGTCAACGGGGTGACGGTGCCGGCGATCAACAAGAAGACAGATACATAGTCGAGAGTGCGGAGTGCTTCGTTGACCCTCGGCGTGCTGTCGAGCCCGTGATGTAGCGAACTGGTCGTGAAGAGCATGACCAGCGACGCACCGTAGACGCTCATCCCGACGATCTTCCACGGATCACCCTGCACTGCGGCTTGGGAGATCAGCAGGCCCGCACCGAGCAGCGCAAAGCATGCGCCAAAGAGGTGCGAGATCGTGTTGAACCGCTCGTTCGTGACGTGAACGCTGCCATCCTTGCTGAGCTGAATGGCACGTGGGGCGCTGAGGTCCGGTGCGATGTCAGGTCCTAATCAGTCAGGAAGGAATGGGGTAGTCGAACTATCGAAGCCTACCGACGGTGACCGACTGAAACCTGAGTGGCTTCAAGGGGCTAGTGGTATGTCTCCAAAATAGTTAGGCAGTTCTGGTAGACTGGAGTATGTCGAAAGCTGCTGAGGCCTTGCCCCTGACTGAGCCGCAGCGTGAGGTTCTC
>JAABUN010000189.1_pt1 | contig 159410 bp, 174 predicted proteins | sample 5559311 | NCBI WGS metagenome assembly JAABUN01 (sample SAMN10711877, study PRJNA513370) | rock metagenome | isolation source: Antarctica rocks | place: Antarctica: Victoria Land, Siegfried Peak sud
GACCGGTCTCGAGCACCATCTGCACGGCTTCCGCCTTGAACTGCGGACTAAACTTCCGACGCTTCTCGGACATGAGCGGATCCTCTCAGGTGCCCACCACCTGTCCAAGAACCTTGGTACACCCCACATTCTCATCAAGCGTTCGATGTCCCCGGCTGGCTCGACGTTGGACGGCGGCGGGGTTTGGGGACGTCGAAGCCGAGGGTTGCGTAGGCGGGGAGGCGCTTGTGGTGCATGCGGTCCAGGACGGGGATGCGGGTGTCGACGTAGTCGTGGAGCACGACGTGGTGCTTGCCGTCGTGGGTGCGCAGCAGCCGGCCGACGTATTGCACGACGCGGCCCTTGAATGCGAGGGGGAATGCGAGGAAGAGCGTGTCGAGCTCGGGCCAGTCGAACCCTTCGCCGAGGTAGGAGCCGGTGGCGACAAGCACGATCCCGTGGTCGGGGTCGCGGGCGGTGATCGCGTCGGTGACGGCTTGGCGGGCGCGCGTGCCCAGTCCGCCCCGCAGTACGAGCGCGTCGTCGCCGAGGTCTGCGAGGCCGGCGACGATGGCGTCGATGTGGTCGGTGCGTTGGGTGAGCACGAGGCAGGTCCGCCCCGAGGAGCAGGCATCGTGGACGTCGCCGCAGATCTGGGCGGTGCGCGCCTCGTCCTTGCTGATGACCCGGAACACGTCCTGGATGCGCGCGGCCTCGCCCTCGGCGATCTCGGTGCCGGTTTGGTGCACCACTAGCTCGCGTCGCATGAGCTCGGTCCCTTCCACTGCCGCGGGCTTGATCTCGTGGCGGGTCGGGCCGCACTGAAACGCGATGAGCGCTTCGAGCTTGTCTCGCCGGTAGGGGGTGGCGGTGAGCCCGAGCCACCGCCGGGTCCGTGCCGCTCGCATGCAGGTCGTGAACGACACCGCGGGAAGGTGATGGCACTCGTCGACCACGACCAGCCCGTAGCGGTCGAACAGGGACGGGTCGTCGCGTCGAGTGAGGCTCTGGATCATCGCGACGTCGACGAGGCCGGTTGGCGTGTTGCGGCCCCCTCCGATCTGGCCCACGTCGGAGGGCTCGAGGCCGAGGTGGTCGTGCAGGCGTGACCGCCACTGGTCGAGCAACTCGTTACGGTCCACGATGACGAGCGTGGGGGTGCGCCGCTCGGCGATGACGGCGCAGGCCATGACGGTCTTGCCCGCCCCCGGCGGTGCGACGAGCACCCCGAGCTCGTGATCGACGAGGTCCGCGACCGCGGCTGCCTGCTGGGGTCGCAGTGCTCCCCGAAAATGAAAGTCTACGGTGGGCGGGTGCGGGCGGTCGTCGATGACCGCGAGGCTGCTGCCGAGGGTCTGGAGCAGGGCGTGGACCTTGTCGGTGAGCCCCCGGGGCAGGTGGAGCCATTCGAGGTCCTCGCGGTAGGCGCTGATGAACCGTGGGGTGTCCCAGTTGGAGAACCGCATCCGCTGCTTCTCGTAGAACTCCGGGTTGGCGATCGACCCGAGGTGCTTCACACCTGCGACCACCGCTGGGGGAAGGCCCGCCCGTTCAATCGACAGTTCGGCGCCGAGCCGGGCCCGGACCACCGGCGGCGGAGCTGGCCCCTCTGCCTTGGCCAGGTCTGCCAGTGACAGCGTGGGGCCGGTGTCGACGGGTCGCAGCGTCTGGGCGAGTGAGTCCACGGCGTCCGGGCTCATCCGGGCGAGGCAGGACAGGAACGCCCACTGGTCGGGCCACGGCTGCATGGTGGTGGGGTCGAGGAACAGCGTCGTGCCGTTGCGGGCGCAGCGGCCGTGGAGCGGGAGAGCGATCAGGTTCCCGAACCCGGCCTTGGGCATGAAGTCCTGGGACGGGAAGAACCGGTCGTAGCTTGACATGCCCAGCTCGGCGCGCGCCGCCATGGCCTGGCGCAGTAGCGCGGCACCCATCGCCCGGGCCGACGACGCCGGCACCGGCCGCTCGAAGAACACCCACACGTGCGCCCCGTCACCGGAGCGGGATCGCTCGAGCGCGGCGGGCACCGCGTTGCGGTGGCAGGCTTCCAGATACGCCAGCGCGTCCAGCGCCCACGTTCCCTTGTCGAAGTCGCAGACCAGCAGCGCGCAGGTGTCGTCACGCAACAGCGGATAGATCCCGATCGTTTCGGTTCCGCGCAGGTGTGACACGAACACCTCGTCGGTCAACGGAAGGAAGCTCCTCGGCGGGCGCCCTTTTGCCCATCGGTCCTTCGTCGCCGGCGACCACCCGCTCTTGCCGCTGGACGCGCTCTGCCACTGCGTGGCGTACACGTCGGAGCGAGCACCGAACAAGGACCACCACACTGCGAGCTTATTCGCCGGTGTCGAAGACGCGTCCACGGTGACCTGCACGGCCGTCACAGTGAGCATTCCCGGTGCCGGTGCCGGTGCCGGTGCCGGTGCCGGTGCCGGTTCCTGGGCGTGGCCGTCTCCGGCACGGTTGTCCAGCCCGAGCAGGCAACGTAGTCGACCGTTCTCGGCCCGCAACGCCTCCACCTCGGCAAGGAGGTCCTCCTTGCTGGGCCCGGCTCTATCGGCGCCGGAGCTCATCGGCGGCGTCTGGTCACAACCGGTCCGACCAGCTGGACCAGTACGTCCCAGGGGCTTCGTCAGGGATGACCACCCCGAGCGTCGCCGAAAGGTCCAGGACACTTACCGCCAGCTCAGGAGCAGCATCGTCACTGGCGTAGGCCATCACCGTCCCCATCTCCGGTTCACGCACCCGGTGAAGCCCGACGACGATCCCGACCGCCTCGCTCGTTGCAGCTTTGTCAACGCCGGGCGCGGCCCGTCGCTCACAATCCGATCGGAACGGCCCGACTGCCTCCTCGAGGAGCTCCCACGCCGCTTCCGATTCGTGGACGTAGCCACGGCCCCGCACTCGACCGGCGCGGGCGGCGAGCGAATCCACGGGGATCCCGACTAACGCGGACTCCACCTCGGACGCGATCTGCTGAACCGACACCGACAGCAGCATGGCGCTCGCCATCCGCTCGACCTCGCCCTGCAACTCGGGGTGAGCGCTCAGCAGCACCCCCAGCACCTCACTGCGCTCGCCCGGAGGCAACGACCCGACCACCGGCGAGGCCTGTTCTCTGCGCTTCGGTACCGATCGCCGCTCCATCGGTGCGATCGTACGGCGCAGCCAGTAGGACACCAGCGCAGCCTGGGATCCTGACCTTGAACCGGGCATCCGCCAGGTGTCTCGTGTCCGGGGTCTCGTACTTGTGACTGATGCCTTGACGTGGACCGGGGAGTGTCCAGCCGGCGATCGTGGGGTCCCGGATTCAGGCCAGCGCGGAGGAGACCGCCAGTCAGGCGGGTCTCGAGGGGTACTTCTAGGAGTGGGCGGTCAACATCCGGAAGTTCGTCGTCAGGGCGGACCGCCTCGCCGACCTGGTCGGGCTCGGCACGCTGGGCGAGCACGCCGCTCAGTTCCTGGACGCCGCGGTGGCGGCAGGGCTGAACATCCTCGTCTCCGGCGGCACGCAGGCGGGTAGTGAAAAGCTACGCAGGCGGGACCCGAGTCAGGTAGAGGCCGCCTTGCCTATGTGACAGGTGAGTGTGGAAGCGAGGACACGTAGAGCGGTTTCACTGATAGGCCGCGCCTCCCGGTGCTGCCGCAGGTACCCAACTAGTCTTCGGACACTCGACTCGAAGGGGGATCACGATGCCCACGTACCCGTATATATCAGGGCAAACTGGCCTGATACAGGCCTTTGCCCAGCTCCGCAAGCAGGTCCCGACGAAGGTGGACGCGGGATGGTTGCAGCGGTTCAGCATCGCCCCTGCCAACGAGTCGTACGTAATCTCCATCTTGCGCCACCTCGGTCTCATCGACGACGAGGGGAACACAGTGGCTGACACGACAGCGTTCTTCTTCGGAAGTGACGAGCAATTCAAGGCCGGGCTGGAGAACGCGTTACGTCAGTCCTATGGCAAGCTCTTCGATGAGATGGCAGACGGCGCGTTCGATACGGAGCGGGAGGCCTTGACACCCTGGTTCCGGCAGGTCGATAAGACCTCGGATCTGGTCGGGCGACGGCAAGCGTCGACATTTCTCACGCTTGCTGCGCTCGCTGGCCACGGCGAGGTGCCAACGGTGCGGAACGGCACAGCCACGAAGTCAAGTAGCAGCGCCCCCAAGAAGGCGGCCGTCAAGAAGGCCGCATCAGTGAAGGGTGCTCCGGCGGCCACGGGCACCTCCGAAGGGGTGGATGACACGCGCGGCAAGGCGGCTGACGAACCCGCGAGGCGGGACGTGGGGCTGTCGGTGCGGATCGAGGTCAATTTGCCGGCGGGTGGTGACGCCCAAACGTATGACGCCATCTTCGCGAGCATCCGGAAGCATCTGATGCTGTGAACGAGTCGCTCGCTCTCTTCGAGCGTCTGGCTCGCTCGGTCGCCGAGAGTCAGCGGGTCGAGGGTTGGTCCGCGCCCCAGTCCGATGAACCGGCGGACGTTCACCCCTTCGAGTCGCGCAACATTCACCCCGAACTCCCGCCGAAGGTCAGGTCCCTGTTTGACGACGGGCACCCGGCGCAGGCTGTGTTCGAGGCTATGAAGTTCGTCGAGCACGAGGTGAAGCGAATCAGTCGCATTCGGGGAAAAGCCAACTTTGCCACAATGATGGCTGCCTTCAACGAGTCGAATCCGAAGATTCGGTTGAACGACCTGCAGACGGACTCTCAGATCGACGAGCAGAGAGGCTACATGCACATCTTTGCTGGAACGTCCGCGGGGATCAGGAACCCTCGGGGCCACGAGGTCGACGTCCTCGATTCACCCGACGAAGCCCTCGACTATCTGGCTCTCGCGTCGCTGCTCTTGCGCCGCCTGGATGCGGCGGGAGTGCGTTAGCCGTCCGCGCGTGCGGGCCGCTCTTGGCCGGGCACGGCAAGATGTTCCGCGGGCGGAGGCTTCTACAGGCCGCGCGCGGCGCGCCTGGCGCGCACCTTCTGCAGCTCGTCCCCCGCTGTGGGGGGACTGCCCATCGCGTCGGCCAGCGCGGCCATGTGCTCCTGGGCGGCGGCAACCAACTCGTCGTTGGACAGCTCGTCGGAGCTGTCCATCACGGCGGCAGCGGCCAGGGCTGCCCGCCCCGCTGGAGTGTGAAGTCGTCCCGCGGCCAGCAGCTCGCGCCGCGTGGCCTCCTCGACTGTCCCGTCGTCACCCGGCGGCGGCACGGCACTTCGCCTCCCGGATGCGATGGAGCTCGTCCAGCGGGTCGGCGCCGGCGTGTACGTCGGCCAGTGCGGCTTCGCGGGTGGACTGCAGCTGCTTGACCATGGACGCGAGCGCGCTGCCGGTGTCGGTGGCGTTGGCGTCGATGCGGGCAGCCAGCCGCAGCAGGGCGCTGCCCAGGAGGGTGTCGAGCCGGTCGGCGGCAGCGAGCTCGGCGTGGGCCTGGTCGTAGGTGCTGGTGTCCCGCGTCGGCGCGGGGAGTGTCTGGCCGGGGGTGTGCAGGAGGACCACATTCCCGCCGGGGCCCGGGCCGAGCGCTCGGCAGGCTGAGCCGCAGTACCGGGAGGTCGACCGCATGAACGTGTAGGTCCTGCCGCACCGGTCGCAGCTGCGCTGCCGTTGGCCCATCGGTCCCACCTCCCTTAGCGCTAAGCGTTTTGTCGCGAACGTGCATTACTACCGGCAGCAGTAGGAAGGGCCAACTTCTCAGTGATGCCAACGCCCTTACCCCCGAGTCGGGGAACCTGGTGACCCGCCGGGCCGGGGAGCTCGTGACTCCCCAACCCGGCGGGCGTAGTGCGCCGCCAGACGCTGGCCGGATCATTGGTGAGGGAACCTCCCCGACCATGCTTCCCGAGTGCGGCCCGCGTGAACATCTGCGAGCGCAAAGAACGGACCGCGGGTGAGTTTGACGTCGGCGGCTGGCTTGGTCAGGCGGTCAGGTTGACCACGGCGACGGCCTGCGGGCGCAGCGGTTTGAAGCCGTACCGACCCTCGGCGCGGACCTTGACTCGGTTGGTCTCGAACAGGTCGCCGGACTGGGTCGCGGCCAGCGTGTTCTCGACCTCACGCACACCAATGCGGAGCTGCCTCCAGTCGGCCAGGAACGCCTTGCCCTCGGGCACGGCGGACGAAACGATCGCGGTCCCGACGCCACCGAACACCGCGGCCTCGGCGTAGTCGGACCCGAACAGGAAGGCACCGGTGGCGCCCCCCTCCCGGGTGAGGCTGATCGCCTCGGCATCGTTGGGGTTGAACACCCAGGCGGTGGGGGTCTCGTTCTTGCCCTGCAGCACCGTCACCGCGCGCCGAATCGTGGTCAGGACGTCGCCGGTGAAGGCGACGTTGGTCACGCCGGTGAGGGTGAGCAGCCCGGTGAAGTTCTCGCCGGTGCCGTCGCCGGCCACCACCTGGTTCTCCAGCGCCGACAGCACGCCGTTACGCAGCTGCGAGTCGAGGATGCCGACCATCGTCTCGTGGTCGGTGAGGAACCTCAGAGGGAACGGCTCGGTCAGGTGGGCGACCACGCGGGCGCGGTCCTCGACCTCTTCGAACGTGAAGATCGACGTCGGCTTGAGGGCCCCGTCCGCGACCACAGCGGCGTTGTTGGTCGCCACGGTCTGCCGCAGGAAGCTGAAGTTGTTGCTCTCCAGCACCTCCCGGGGGATCAGGTCCAGCAGCCGGGTCGGACGGGCGGGCAGCGCGGCTACCTCGACAGCAGGCGGGGTCGCGATCTGACCGGACAGGAGGTTCTTCATGCCGAAGGCACCCGCGGTGGCGTGCACCTTGGCCGCGACGCCCTTGGCCCAGGTGCTCCCGACGCCGGAGTCGTTGTGCCCACGGGCGCCGAAGGAACCCGAGCCCGGGTCGGCCGGGCCGTCCGGGCAGTCGGGCGCAGCGGCCAGGCGCTTGACGAGCGCGCTGGACTGGTCCGCCTTGTCCGCCTTCTGTTCGAGCGCCTTCCACTCCTCGTAGATCACGTCGGCGCGGATCGCCTCGCGGTCGGTCAGGTCGCGGTTTGCGGCCTTAGACCCGTCGATGATGCCGGCCAGCTCGGCCTTGAGGTCCGCCATCTGCTTGCGGTACGTGCTCATGATTGGTCCTATTCCGCGCCGTAGGGCGCACACGTGAAGTGGGTGAGGAGTCGACGTGGCGCCACGGGCCGGGGACCGGACTTGCCCTTGCGGGTCCTCGTCCGGGCGGATGGCAGCGCTGCTTCGTCGTTACTCGGTGAGCGGGCGGACCGTCGCGACCGGTGAGTCCGACTTGCCCTTGCGGGTCCTCGTCGGCCGGCGGCTCGTTCCACACGCTCAAGATCATTCTAGGGGATCACCCCCGATTTGCGGCGCTCCTCGCGACCGCAATGACGTATTCCAGTGACGGCGGTACGTCGGAGCGGTCAACCTCGGCCCGGTCGACGAGCTCCTTGCGGGCCATCTGCACGGCCAGGAACAGCGCGGCGTCCGCGACCCGCTTGGCGTCGGCGGGGTCACTCAGCAGGCTTTCCTTGGCCGCGTCGCCGCCGGCCTTGTCCTCGCTGACGTAGGCGACCACGATCGCTGCTGCGTCGGCCAGGGTCTGAAAGTAGGTGTCGTTGCTCATGGTCGGTTCTCCTTGTTGGTTGGGGTGGTGTCGGGGGTCGCTCTGCGGGCTCTGGAGGCCGCAGGGGTAGTTGGGGCCGGGCCTACCCGTCTACGGGCGGGAGACGGGCGGGGAGGGGCGGTTCCGTGCGCGAGCGGTCGACGCCGCCCCACACACCTGCCGTGGCGGTCCTGCCCGCGGCGAGGCACGGGTCGGCCAGCGGGCACCCGCCGCACGTCGTGGCAGCCGCGGTGCGGTCGGCTACGTCGTCGGAGGTGAAGCGGGCGTCCCCGGCGCACGGGGTGCGGGCACCGCGGGCCAGCGCAGCCATCAGCGGTACCACCCCTGGACGTAGCGGCCGGTGCCGCGGCGGTACGAGCTCGCCGTCGCGGCGGTGCTGGCGCTCAGGCATCAGCGGTCACCGCCCAGTCCGGGTAGCAGCCCTGTGCAGCTCGGCAGCCCGGTTACCACCCCCGGCAGGCGACGCAGGCGACGTTCGCGGACCATCTACTCCCGTGTGTTGCTCCGGGTTCCCGCTCCACCTCCGCTCCCTCTTCATTGCACAGCAACAGATGGGATGGTGCGTCAACGTCGCCTGCCTCGCCTGCCTCACCCCCGCTTTCAGGGGTTCCGGCTGGTCAGAGCGTGCTCCGACGGCAGGCGACGGCCGGAACCTGTCGCCTGCCTGACCGGCCTGTCGCCTGCCGTCGCCTGCCTGTCGCCTGCCTCCGCGGCGCTCACTCGTTCACCTCCGGCTCCGGGGGCACCAAGCTGAATACGACTGACTGGGCCTTCCCGGCGCGGCCTTCGTCCTCCACGGTCCACCCGACCTGCCGCAGGGACGGGGCCCGCCGGCGCAGCACCTCGGTGAGCGCCCGGGGGCTGGTGGGCCACCCCCGCGGGGGTGGCCCGTCTGGCCAGGCGAGCTGGGCCAGCAGGTCTGCTGAGGTGCCCCGGAACGGCTCGGTGATGCGCTCGGTGATCCGTGCGAGTACCGGGTCCGAGGTGACCGCGTCGGCGGCCAGCTCGCCCGCCCGGTTGCGATACGTGTCTAGCCCCGCGGTGCCCAGCACCTGGTCCACGGCTGCCAGGACGTAGGCGAAGTCCGCCATGCGCGGGGCCTCGGCCAGATGGACCTGGGGCAGCACGGCCAGCACCTTGCACGCGAGGTCCAGCAGCGCACCCAGCGCTCGGGGGTGCGCTGCTTCCCACGCTGCTGTCAGGTCGGCTTCGCGCGCTCGCCGGTTCTCAGGGATGCGCTTGAGGTTGACCGTCACCAGCCGCTCGGCCAGGTCGTCGCGGAGCGCGCCCAGGTCGATGCCGTTGAGGATCACGACGCGGCGGTAAGCCACCACGTGAAGGTCGCCGTCGGTGTACAGGCGGCGGCGCACGTCCCCTTCGCCGGTAACGGCGCGGCACAGCGAGTCGCTGAGCCAGTCCTTGAGTCCGCTGAGGTTGTCCAGCGCCACCACCCACGACCCAGCGGCAGCGGTCACCCAGGCCTCAGCGTCCCGCGGCGCCTTCCGCAGCTGGACCGGCGACGGGTCCACCAGACCCGCCACCGCACGCGTAGCGGTGGACTTGCCGGTGCCTTGCTCCCCGAGCAGGGCGAGGATCGGGTGAGGGATATCGGGGAGCAGCGCCGACACCAGGACGGCCAGGAGGAGCGGGCGGTCGGCGTCGCGGACGTTCAAGACCTGCCACAGGTCGTCCAGCCCGCCACCCCCGACCGGGTCCGGCAGTGCCCCACATAGCGCGGTGCGCCGGAACAGGACCGGGACCTCGTCGGTTACGAGCCACCCGTCAAGGCGCAGCCGGACGGCGCGGCCCGTGTCGTCCCCGAGGTCGAGCCACAGGTCCGACCCGTGCTTGGCGATCCGCAGGTGCAGCTCTTCGACCCGGCCAGCGTTGATCGCCTGACCCTCGATGGTGACAAGCGCATCGGCCAGCGCCGCGGAGGACGCGCCCTTGCCCGTGTTGGCGTAGTACGCAGCAGCCAGCTCGGCGCGCAGCGAGCCGGTACCACCGCGGAGCGCCCGCACCAGCCGCGGCCCCGACTTCGGCACCGCGTACGGCTCACCGGATGGCGTCCGACCGAGGTTGTACCGGCCCAGGGCGAGGCCGATGAGCTCGGTTGCTACCGAGGTGCGCCCACCGCCATCTCCGCCAGCGAAGTCGTCGTCCGCGCTGCTGCCCTTCAGCTCCAGGCCTGCGCCCGCGACCGTCGTCACGGCGTCGGACCACTTGTGTTGGGGGCTGTAGCGGTCGACCGCCGGGGGCGCGTGCTTCATGAAGTCGGCCTCAGCGTCGTCCAGGGTGTAATCCGTGCCGGAGTTGGCCGCGCGTACCAGCTGGCACGCGCACCGGAACACGCCGTCGTCCCAGCCGTCGCCACGTTCGTCCCTGGCCTTCTCGGGAAGGCCTGCCATCACGTCGAGCGCCTTCAGCACCCCCTTCACCGCGGCGCGCACGTACGCCGTCGACACCGGGCGAGCGGGCCCGTCGTGCGAGCGCACCGTGCCGTCCTGTTGAGCGGGGGGCTCGTCGTCGCTCAGGTAGTCATCGGGGTCCAGCGGCTCCCCCTCGATCACCCGGTAGGCGTAGTGCGACTGGTCCGGCGACGCCGGCCAGTACATGCAGCGTTCGGGCTGTTCGCAGGTGATGTCGAACTGGTCCCTGCCGAGGAGCCTTACGAGCGCGCGCACGATGCGTCCGTACTCGTCCGGCGTGACCGGTCGACTGAGCGCGATGATGATTCGGTAGCGCGGGGCGCCGGGCGTGGACTGCCACGTCGTGTGCACCAGTGCTCGGCACCCCAGCATCACCTCGACCATGTCTGGCAGCGTCGGCTCCGCAGAGTCGGCGTCGAGCGTGATTGCCGACCGGGACTCGACGTGGCCCTTCTTGCGCTCTGTGCCGCGCAGCCGACCGAGGAAGTAGCCGCCGCAGTCCTTGCGGTCGGCAGGGGTCTTCACCTTGGTCACCAGCTCGTCCCAGGTGACGGTCGAGCGCTTCCAGAACGGGCTCTTGCTCACCTGCGGCGCGGTTGCGATGTCGAGGTTCATGACGTCACCGCCAGCAGCATCGTCAGCCCGCTTGGCTCGAACCGGGCCAGGTGCCGCCCTGACGAGACGCGCGTCACCGTCACCTTCGGGTCGGGGTTGGGGTGGCCCATCATTGCGAGCTCGCTGCGCTCGGCGGGCGTCGTAGGGCGAGACCGGCTCGCCCCGATGGGGAGCCAGCTCAACTGCAGCTCGTCGTCGACGAACGCGGTCACCAGCCCCGTCCACAGCGGGCAGGTGTCGTGGTGCTTGATGTGTCGGCCGGGGTTGACCTTCTCGGCGCAGTCGGGGCAAGCGCGTACGCTTGCGGTGACTGCCTGGTCCGCGGTCTTGGGAGCCGCCTCGGTCTTGCCGGGGCGGCTTCTCCTTGGGCTCATCGGACACCGCCCGTGAGCAGCGAGGCGAGTCGCGAGCGCTGATCGTTGCTCAGCGGCGGAGCGGCAGCGAGCGCCCGCTGAATGGCGCGCTCGACGTGAGAGGCGTTCAGCTCGCGCTTGGCCTCGGCGATCAGGTCGGGGTCACAGTCACCCCGGCGGTGAAGGTTCGCAACGCGGCTGCGAGCAGATAGGACTGGGTCGGTGGAAGGCATGGGTGCACTCCTCAAGAAGAAGGAAGTGCACACCCGGGCCTCATGCGGCTCACAGCAGACGGCGTGCTATTTGGTTGTTGCTCCTACCATGCCCTACAAAGTGACGGTGAGGTGCACTTGAGGCCCTGGAAGGCGCCAACTCTTTCTCACGGGTACGTGTGCTGGCCCTCGACCGGGCCGAGGTCCTCGGGCACCTTCCAGTCGAACGTCAGCCGGGCGAGCACCTGCGCGGCGGTGCGTCGGCCTGTGCCGCCGCGCCGGACCCAGATGCGCCCCATGGCGTCGTCTAGCACCGCCCGCTGCTGCTCGACGTCCTCCCCGGCGCCGGCCCAGGCGTCCCCGAACCACCCGGCGTCGTCGTACCGGAGCGACACGTTCGGGGCTTCATCGCGCTTGGCGTCCCGCAGGTCCAGCAAGTTGCTCTGCTGCTCCTGCAACTCGCGCCGCAGCTCGCGGTCGGTGGCCTGACGAATGAGTTGGTCGAGCTCGTCCAGCCGTTGTTCAATCTCGGGCAGCAAGGCCGCGCCGCCTTCCTGCACCTCCTCGACGCGCGTCCACCGAACCCGCTCGCCCTTCTGCCGTAGGAACTCCGCGACCACGAGGGGCTCGAAGTTCGAGATCGACTGTGAGCACCCGGGGCAGGTGTAGCCGGGGCGTCCGCTCACCGTGCACCGGTGCATACGCAGTCCGTCGGCCCCATGCTCGCCGCACCACAGCAGACCCGACAGCAGGGCGGAGGTCTTGGACCGCAGAGCGCGCGGCTTGGACTGCGCGCTGTCGTTGTCGTCCAGCTTCGTCACCAGGGCGCGCCACTCCGCCACCGACAGGATCGCCACGGACTCGTCCACCACGGGCAGGCCGTCGCTGTCGCGCAGGACGTCGGTGCCTCTCTCCTTGGTCGTGTTGCCGGGGTTGAAGGTGGTCATCCCAGCGAGGATCGGGTGCCGCAGGATGCGCTTTACGGTGGTGTAGGTCCAGCCGCCGCGGCCCGCCGGGGTCGGTGTGCCAACCTCGTCCAGCCACTGGACCACGCTGTAGATCGAGTTGCCGCGCGCCACCCGCTCGACCATGCCACGCACGTAGTCGATGCGGTCCGGGTCCTGAGCGAGCACCAGCCCCGGGCCGTCGGGGTTGCGGACGCTCCGCAAGCCGTAGGGGACCGTGCCGCCGACCACACGCCCCGCCTTCAGTAGGTGGGTCCGGGCAGCGGCGACGCGAGCGCGGATGGTCGCGGCTTCGAGCTCGCCGAACACCGCCAGCACTTGGGCGAACGCTCGGCCCTGCGCCGTCGTCATGTCCACCGGGTCCTCGACCGCAACGATGCCGGCCTTGCGCGCTTGCAGGGCCTCGTCCGCGTGCAGGAAGTCCAGCACCCGCCGGGCGAGCCGGTCGACCTTCCAGATGATGACGGCGTCGCACTTCTGCGGTGACGCGAGGAGCGCACGCCACCCGGCGCGGTCCTCCGGCTTGTTGTGCGTGGCGGAGACGCCGTCGTCCCTGAAGGTGCCGACCACCTGCCAGCCCCGGGCAGCGGCGTACTGCTGCGCCGCCTCCAGCTGGCGGTCGATGCTGACCGAGGCCTCCTGGGCGACGGAGATGCGGGCGTAGATCACTGCACGGCGGGTGGGCATGGACCTAACGTACCTTTCCCCTAGCGGTCTGTACCCAGTCCGGCAAGACGACCATGCTCAACTGCCTCGCCGCAGCCATCCCCGCCCGCGAGCGGGTCATCACCTGCGAGGAGGTCTTCGAGCTGAAGGTGCCCGGTCGTGACGTGGTGGGCCTGCAGTGTCGTCAACCGAGCCTCGAGGGCACGGGCGAGGTGCCGCTGCGGCGGCTGGTGAAGGAGGCGCTGCGCATGCGACCCAGCCGCCTCATCGTCGGCGAGGTCCGCCAGGAGGAGAGCCTGGACCTGCTCATCGCGCTCAACAGCGGCCTGCCCGGAATGTGCACCCTGCACGCCAACAGCGCCCGCGAGGCGGTCACCAAGCTGTGCACCCTCCCGCTGCTGGCCGGGGAGAACGTCAGTGCGGGTTTCGTCGTGCCCACCGTCGCCAGCTCGATAGACCTGGTCGTGCACGTGGAGCTGGCCGTGGACGGCAGGCGCCGGGTCCGAGAGGTGCTGGCGGTCCCCGGCCGCGTCGAGGACGGGGTCGTGGAGACGGCGACGGTCTTCGGCACGGACGTCGGCGAGAACCTGGTCGCCGCGGGTGGTTTCCCGCCCCACGAGGAGCGGTTCCGACGGGCGGGCGTCGACGTCGCCGATCTCCTCAACCGACCGTGACCACGGGAGAGGGGCTGGCCCTCGGGCTGGTCGCGGGGCTCGGCGCGTTCTGCGTCTGGTGGTCCTGCTGGGTCCCCGACGGGGCGCCGCGACCGGCCGCGCGACGGTGGAGCACGGGCCTGCAGGACGCCCTGGTGCAGGCCGGTGTGCGCTCGGTCAGCGTGCCGTCGCTGCTGGTCCTCTGCGTCGGTGCCGGGGTGGGTGTGTTCGTGGTCGCATGGGTCGTCAGCTCGGCCCCCTGGATCGCCCTCTGCTTCGGGCTCATGGCGGCATGGGCCCCCATCGCACTGGTCCGGCACCGAGCGACCCGTCGGCGTGCCGACCTGCGGGAGGTGTGGCCCGAGGTGGTGGACAACCTGGCCTCCGGGGTCCGGGCCGGCCTGTCGCTGCCCGAGGCGCTCGCCCAGCTGTCGGAGCGGGGGCCGGAGCAGCTGCGAGGGGCGTTTCGGGAGTTCGCAGAGGACTACCGGGCCAGCGGGCACTTCACCGACTCCCTGTCACGGCTCAAGGACCGCCTCGCGGACCCGGTCGCCGACCGGCTCGTCGAGGCGTTGCGCATCACACGCGAGGTGGGCGGCTCGGACCTCGGCCGGCTCCTGCGGACCCTGTCGACGTTCCTGCGCGAGGACGCCCGGACCCGGGGTGAGCTCGAGGCCAGGCAGTCCTGGACGGTGAGCGCGGCGCGCCTCGCCGTGGCGGCGCCGTGGGCCGTGCTCGCCCTGCTCGCCACCCGGCAGGGCGCCGTCGAGCCCTACAACCAGCCCGATGGCGTCCTGGTGCTGGGGTTCGGGGCGGCAGCGTCGCTGGTGGCCTACCGGGTGATGCTGCGCATCGGTCGGCTGCCGGAGGAGGAGCGGGTGCTGCGGTGAACACCGTCCTGCTCGGCGCGCTCCTGGGCGCACTCGCCGGCACCGGCCTGCTGCTGGTGGTCGTCTCGGTGCCCTGGTGGCGGCAGGTCGACCTCGTCGACCGGCTGGAGCCGTACCTGCGTGACACCAGGCCGTCCCGGCTGCTGCAGGAGCAGCCCGGGCGTCGTGCACGCTTCGGGACGATCGAGCGTCTGCTGGCGCCTGTCATGAGCGACCTCGTGCGTTGGGTCGAGCGGATCTCCGGCGGCCCGGGGACCGTACGTCGTCGGCTGGAGCAGTCCGGTTCGGGGACCAGCCTCGAGCAGTTCCGGGCCGAGCAGGTGGTCTGGGGCGTCCTGGGCCTGGCCGCCGGGGGTGTCGCGGCCGGTCTGATCGGGTTGAGCCGTGGTCCGGCAGTGCTGCCCATGGTCGCCGTGGTCGTGGTCGGCGGCCTGGTGGGCGTGCTCGGCCGCGACCAGTACCTGACCCATCAGGTCACCTCCCGCGAGGAGCGGATGATGCAGGAGTTCCCGACGGTGGCCGAGCTGCTCGCCCTCAGCGTCGGGGCGGGCGAGGGGGCGGTGGGTGCCCTGGAACGCGTCGCGCGCACCTGCCGCGGCGAGCTGTCGGTGGAGCTGCGTCGCATGCTCGCCACGGCCCGGGCCGGAGCGAGCCTCGTGCAGGCGCTGGAGGGCCTCGCGGCCCGGACCAGCCTGCCTCCGCTGGCACGGTTCGTCGACGGCGTGGCCGTGGCCGTGGAGCGGGGGACCCCGCTCGCGGAGGTGCTCCGCTCGCAGGCCCAGGACGTCCGCGAGCTGGGCAGGCGGCGGCTCATGGAGAGCGGAGGACGCAAGGAGATCGCGATGATGGTCCCAGTTGTCAACCCCTATCATTCCTCCTATGGCGACTACACGAGGTGACATCCGAGTTGAGACGTTCGTGGAGGATGACTCGACGCACTTCACCGACGACGACACGCGACCCATCCTGACCTGGCACGAGAACTACACAGAGGACCCCGTGATACTGGCGCGGCGGGCCAAGCGCGGCGGGCAGTGGGGAACCTGGATCCTCACGTACCTGGACCCGAACGACCCCGAGGGGGAGGCCGACACCTACGAGTGCTCCGCTTGTCGCCTGGAGGACGTTGACGCCGCCATGGAGGAGTCGCGCCGTCACCTCAAACTGATCGCCGACCAGTGAGGGCCGCGCTGTACCTGCGGATGTCGCTGGACCGGACCGGGGAGGGCGCCGGGGTCGAGCGGCAGGAAGCCGCGTGCCGATCGCTCGCTGACGCGCGCGGCTGGGACGTGCTGCCGGGGTGTGTGTACGTCGACAACTCCGTCAGTGCATGCAAAGGCATCCGGCCGCAGTGGGAGGCGCTGCTGGAGGGTGCCCGCGCTGGCAAGTTCGACATCGTCGTGTCGTGGGCGCTCGACCGGCTCGTGCGCCGATCCTCCGACCTCGAGCGACTGGTCGAGACGGGCGTCCGCGCGGCCACTGTGCAGGGCGACCTCGACCTGACGACGGTGCAGGGCGAGCTGATCGGCGGCATCCTCGCCAATGTCGCCCGGGCCGAGGTCCGACAGAAGGGCGAGCGCCAGCGGGCCGCGAACCTCCAGCGGGCCGAGGGCGGGCAGATGTCGTGGACTCGCCGGCCGTTTGGATACGACCGCGACAACGACGGGAAGGTGATCGCGGTGCCCGCTGAGATGCGCGCCCTGCGGTTCGCGGCCGACCGGGTGCTCGAGGGTGACACCGTGGCGAGCGTGGCACGGATGCTGGACGAGCGGGGCCTGACCACGACGGCAGGCAAGCGATGGAACGTGACCACCTTGCGTCGCGCCCTGCTGAACCCTCGCTACGCCGGGACGGTGTCGTACAACGGGGCAGTCATGGGCACCGGACGCTGGCCCGTAATCCTCGACGCCGACTCGCAATCGCGGTTGGCCGACGTCCTGCGGGACCCCGCGCGCCGGGTGCAGCAGGGGACGACGATCAGGTGGCTGCTGAGCGGTATCGCGTTATGCGGCAGGTGCGGTGAGCCCACGTTCGCGAGCCCGATGGGACCGAGGGGCGGGCGATGGATGGTCTACCGCTGCCGCACCGGACACCTGGCCCGCCGCCTCGACCTGGTCGACGAGGTCGTGGAGGGCGTCATGGTCGCCAGGTTGCAGCGCCCGGACGCCCTGCAGTTGCTCGGTGAGCCGGAGGACCTGTCCCGACTGAGAGCGCTGTGCGCTGATCTACGGGAGCGGCGGGACGCGGTGGGGGAGTTGGTGGCCGGTGGCCTGCTGAGCCCGTCAGCGGCCCGCACGCAGGCGGAGAAGCTGGCCGGTCAGATCCGTGACGCCGAGGCACGCATCGGGGGCGTCGAGCAGGCGTCACCCGCGGCTGCCGTGGCTGCCTCCGGCGATCCGCAGGGCACGTGGAACGCACTCCCGATCCGCAACCGGCGCGGCATCATCGAGACGTTGGCGACGGTGACGCTCCTGCCAGCTGGCAAGGGCGTTCGGTTCGACCCCCGTCACGTCAAGATCGAGTGGAGGTAATGCCGTGACCGAACGCATCTTTATTTATTGCGACGACGAGGCGCAGCATCCGGGACGCCGCGCCGCCATCACCAACTTCCTACACACTCGTGGCGGGGAGTGGATGGAGAAGCCAGCAACGCGCGCCAAGGTGGAAGGGGCCAGTGTTGGCCATCATCTGATCGGTGATGAGCTGGGTCGTCCTGGATGGGCCTTGGCCCCCGGGGTGAGCATTGGCAAGGTTCGTACGCACTTCGAGCTGGTCTGTAGGAGGTGCCGCCCTCCGCGACCGTTGCGCGTCACTCCCGGCACGCTGTACCCGGTGCTTACGAAGTGGCAGGCGGCCGGTGAGTTCGAGATCCCGCTAGCCGCCCTTGCTGCTAGTGTTGCTAGGTCAGGTAAAGCCACAGGTCTGACGAACCCCGAGCCGGAACAGGGCTAATTCCGGCCAGCACAGTGCCTCAGTGGGCAGGAGATTTCTCCTTGCCCTGGAGGCCTGGATGTCCTGGCAGCACGAACGAGCACGGATCGCGTCGCTCACACGCTCACGCGCCGACGATGACCCGGAATTGGTTGCAGCTCGTCGCAACCTGAAGGTCGAACGCCTTGCTGAGCACATCGCTCGCACTGTCGAAGCCGCTCCGCCGCTCACTGACGAGCAGCGCGACCGTCTCGCAGCCCTCCTGTGTCCTCACGAGCGGGTGGTGGCGTGAATGTCGAACGCCGCCCTCACGGCGGCGAGGACGGCGATCAAAGCGGCTGGGCGGCCGATTCCCACGATACCCCCGAACGCCTCGGTCCCGTCGTAGACACTCGAACGGGCCTCGTCATGACGCCGCACGACTGTGAGGACCGCGTTTGGCGGGCCAACCTGGCCGGATATGCCGAGGGCCTGCGCGTCGGTGAGTGGGACGGGTACTCACGAGGCTGGCAGGAGGGTAAGGCTGCCGCCGAAGCGGCGGAAGAAGCCGAGTGGGCCGCGTGCAGGGAGAAGGTCCGCGGCCTGGCGTCCGACCTCAACGTCCGGCAGCGGCGCGGTGGCGACCCGCACGCCGTCGTGACAGAGAGGGCGCGGCGGGGGTGGACGCCGTGACCGACCCCTACTTCGACATCCCACATACCGCGGACCTGGCGACAGACGACCGGTTCGAGGACCGCTGGACGCACGAGCGGGCCGTGACCGAGGAGGTGGGCAGGCTCCGGGTGCGTCGAGACGCCACCCGGGCGCTGCGGGCCGAGGAGAGCGCCCAAGAGGTTGTCGAACCGTTCGACGCCGGCACCCTGGCTGAGATTCTGGCGCGGCCCGCTGAGCCAGCCATGAGGGTCGCAGGGCTGGTCCCGTCGTCAGCGAGCATGTTGCTAGTGGCCCAGCGCAAGTGCGGCAAGACGACCATGCTGCTCAACTACGCCCGCGCCCTGCTCACGGGGGAACCGTTCCTCGGTCACTTCGACGTCATCCCGACCGCGGGCAACGTCGCGGTGCTCAACTTCGAGGTGTCCGCCGCCCAGCTCGCCCGGTGGGCGCACGACATCGGCGTCCCTGCCGAGCGACTGCTGCTGGTCAACCTGCGCGGCCGGCGCAATCCCCTGACCCACCCTGACGACCGTACAGCGCTCGCTGAGCGGTTGCGGGAACACCAGACCGAGGTAGTCATCGTCGACCCGTTCGGACGCGCCTACGGGGGCACGTCGCAGAACGACGCCGGGGAGGTCGGTTCGTGGCTGGTCGACCTCGACCGGTTCGCACGGGGTGACGTCGGCGCGAGCGACCTCGTGCTGACCGCTCACGCCGGGTGGAACGGAGACCGCACCCGCGGCTCGTCCGCGCTCGAGGACTGGGCCGACGTCATCGTGACCCTGACCCGAGACACGGAGGACGAAGAGTCCCCCACGTACATGCGGGCCATCGGCCGGGACGTCGACCTCGACGAGGACGCGCTGACGTTCGACCCCGACACCCGGACGCTGAGCATGGCCGGCACCGGGTCACGACGACAGTCGAGGCAGGCCCGCAAGCTCGACTCGATCATGGGCCAGGTCGTCGAGGTCGTCACCGCCAACCCGGGGGCGAACGTGGCTGCGATCCGGGAAGGGCTGACCGCGACCGGGGAGAACGCCAGACGTTCAGACGTTAGCGCCGCCGCCGCCGAGCTCGTCCGTCGAGGCGTTTTGCACACTGCCCTGGGACCTCGGAACAGCACCCTCCACCGGCTGACTAACGACCCGTTCCCAGTCGTTCCCACCCGTACCGGGAACGGCTCACGACCCGTTCCCACTCGTCCTATGAGTGGGAACGGGTCGGGTGGCCCCGGGACCGCCTTGCGTACGGGAACGGGTGAGACCACATGAGCAAGCCACCGACGAACCACGGGCTGCCCGAGGACGCTCAGCGCCTGCACCTTGAGCTGACAGCAGCAGCCGAGCAGCAGCGATCTCCCTGCCGTGGCCGTGACGAGTGGACCTCGGAAGACGCCGCCGACCGGGCCGCCGCGCTTGAGGCATGCAGTCACTGCCCGCTCCAGGCCCCGTGCGCCGCGTACGCCCGTGCCGCCGACGAGCGCCACGGGGTCTGGGCGGGGCTCGACCGAAGCGACCCGAACGCGCGTCGTCGGCAGAAGCGGGGTGTCGCATGAACCGGACCCCTGCACCACCTCCCGGTGTTCCTGCCGATGCGCTGCCGGAGCACCAGACGAACCGTGGCGTGCAGACCATGACCAGGGGTCGGGGCGTCACAGTCACCGATGCGTGTGCCCACCAACGCAAGAGGCGCGCCGAGGAGCCAAGGCCGGGGAGGCGGGGACCTTCTTGTTCCGCCGATGAGCCGGCCTGCGCCCCGACCCTTCCACCACTCACGCCGTCCGGACGGTCCGGGTGAGCGCCCCCCGATACCGACCGCCCGAGCAATACGTTCACGGCGGCGGGGAGGTCGTCATCGTGCCCGCCCGGGTCGCGGCCTGGCTGTCTCGGCACGCCTCCCTGGACCGCATCCGAACCGAGGTGCGGGGGGCCGATACCGAGGTGGACGCGGTCCTCGTGGCCCTGCGGGTGTCGGCCCTCTACTGGCTCACTTCCGCGACCGGAAGCGACGTTGTCCCGGAGCCGGAAGTAGCTGCACCGTCAAGACGGATGAGCACCACGCAGGCAGCCGGACGAATCGGCATCACCGACAGGGCAGTGCGACTCGCGATAGCTGAGAAGCGACTGCCCGCCGAGCAGGTCGCCGGGCGCTGGCAGATCACCCGATCAGACGTCGAGCAATACCGCGCAGCCCGCGCGGCCTGACCACAAGGAGAACCCGTGACCCTCACCGCGCCCGACCGCTACCCCAGCGCCCCGACCGAGAACGCCCGCCGCGCGTCCGAGGCCCTGACCCGCTATAAGCAGCAGGTCGAGGTGATCCGGCAGGACGGCCGACTCCGCGAGCAGGTCAAGCGCCAGGACATCGCCGCGGCCTACCGGGCAGTCCAGGAGCAGGTCGAGGCCTTGCGGGAGTCCGACCGCGAGGACTTCGCCGCCCGCACGGTCGAGCTGGAGCGTCGCGCGTTCGGGCTCGGCAGCGGCCTCGGCCGAGGCATCGACGCGATCTCTGCTCGTGATGCCGGCGACCGGGCCGCCCAGATCCGTTGGGACGTCCCGGACGAGGCCGAGGACATGCTCGAGCGCGCCCGCCTGAACGGCGACACGATCCTGGAGAAGGCCATCGCCGCTGAGGCAAACCGTCGTGGTCGTGCCGATCTGCTCGAGATCTACGGCGCCACCCATCCCGAGTTCGCACCCCAGCTCGCTGAGCTGGAGACGATCCGCAGGCTGCCCACCGACCTCGGGTACGTTTCATGGTTTTACCTGGTAGCCCCGCCCGAGAACCAACCGCGGTTCGGCGGCGGGGCGGTGGCCGTGCCCGGTGTCGGCCGTCCTCGGAACCGTTGAGCGCGACGGCTGTCTGAGCGTGACGTGGCGGGCATGCCTTGTGGTCGTGACGAATGGACGTCCCGCCAGTTCGTCGCCCGGCTCCGCTGGCCCGCATCGCAGCGGCCCACTGACCACCCCATCACGCTCGCCCGCGTCGATCCGGGGGCCCGCCGGTCCGTTCATGGTTCACGACCTCGAGGAGAGACCAGTGACCTGGCGAGCCTGCCTGACCTGCGGAGAACCGTCCCCCAGCCCCCGTTGCCCCGACTGCACCACCACGCAGCAAAAGGCCACGGACCGCCACCGAGGAGGCGCACACGCCCGTGGCTACACCCGCGCCTGGGAGCAGATCGCGGCCAAGGTCAAGAAGGAGCAGCCCTACTGTGCCGCCTGCGGCAGCACGACCGATCTCACCGTCGACCACGTCCTGCCCAAGGCCAAGGGCGGCACCGACGACCGGCACAACCTCGTGACCATGTGCCGCACGCACAACTCGTCCAAGGGATCACGATGACGCGCCGCCGAGTACCTGGGGCCAAGCCCCTCCCCCTGGTAGGGCTGCGGACCCTTAGGCATAGCCAAGTGCCAGTTACTCTCCGGCGCTCGTATCCACCGTGCCTGGCGTGAAGGCGGGCCCGAAGGCAGCCGTTACTGCAGGTCCGCTGGATCTGTCAGGCCTGCCGCCGCGTGGCTGGAGGCGGGTGGACGCGTTCGCCCGTGAGTTCCTGAAGGTCCCGAAGGGGACTGGGGCAGGCAAGCCGTTCCGGCTCCGTCCCTGGCAGCTCGACATCGTCAAGTGGGTGTATCCGCAGCGTGGTGCCCGTCCTCGGCAGGCGCTGGTGTCCATGCCCCGTGGCAACGGCAAGACGGGGCTGGCGGCAGTCCTGGCGCTGTACGGCTTGTTCGCGGACGAGCAGGAGGGTGCCCAGGTTTTGACGGTGGCCTCCGACGAGCGGCAGGCGCGGCACATCTTCAACGCCTGCCGTCGGATGATCGAGCTAAACGACCGGCTGGCCGAGCGCGTGCAGGTGTTCCAGGACCGCATCTACGTGCCGCACACGGACTCGACCTTGGCCCCCCTGCCGGCTGAGCCTGCGGCGCTTCAGGGTTGGGACCCGACGCTCGTCGTGGTTGACGAGCTCCACGTCGTCACCGAGGCGGTCTGGGAGTCCATGGCTCTGGCGGCAGGCAAGAGGGAGACGTCCCTGACTCTGGCGATCTCGACACCGGCCGCTGACGTCGAGTGCGTGATGTGGAAGCTGGTCCAGTACGGCCGGCAGCACCCCGAGGATGCGTCGTTCGTCCTGGTGGAGCACGCAGCCCCGGACGGCTGCGACATGGCCGACGAGGCGTCATGGAAGATCGGGAACCCCGCCCTGGGTGACTTCCTGCACATCGACGCACTCCGGGCGACGCTGAAGACGACGCGTGAACCGTCCTTCCGCCGCTTCCGGCTGGGGCAGTGGGTCGGTCAGGTGGACAGGTGGCTGCCTTGGGGTGCCTGGGAGGACGTGAAGGACGACGACCGGGACGTCCGGCCGGGTGAGCGGATCGTCATGGCGTTCGACGGCAGCGCGTCCGGTGACTCGACGGCACTGGTCGGCTGCACGATGGACGGCCACGTGTTCGTCATTGGACTATGGGAGCACCCTCCGGACGACCCTCGCTGGCGCGTGCCCCGCGAAGCCGTCGCCCAGGCCGTGGCCGACGCGTTCGAGCGGTACGACGTGGCCGAGCTGGCCTGCGACCCTTGGGGCTGGAGATCCGAGATCGAGTCGTGGTCGAAGCGCCACGGGCAGCGCCGCGTGATCGAGTGGAACACCGGTGCCGCGCAGCGCATGGCCCCCGCGACCGACCGCCTGTTCCAGGCCGTGGCAGTCCGCGCACTCACGCACGACGGCGACCCCCGGTTGGCGGCGCATATCGGCAACTGCGTGGTGAAGGCGACACCGATGGGCGACCTGGTGAGCAAGGACAAGAAGGGCTCGCCGCGCAAGATCGACGCCGCCGTGGCCGCGATCGTTGCTTACGACCGCGCCGCCTGGCACACGCAACGCAAGCGATCAGGAGTGCCACGGGTGGTGGTCCTGTCGTGAGAGACGCCTGCTGGGAATGCGCCCCCACGCCGCGCGAGCAGTGGCACGAGGACGAGCCCGACTGGTGCCCCCGTTGTGGCTTTTTCTTCGACCTGTACGGCATGCGCATCAAGGAACCGTGGGGCACGTGCGATCTGCACTCGCCCGTGATCGCGAGCTGCCCGCACGAACGCTTCTACACGGACCTGAACTGGTGGTCGGAATGGTCCGACGACTCGTAAAACGCGGAGCTGCCACTCGTCGACCTTCATGGACGCGCAGAAGAGCCCCCCCGCCCGATAGGCGGAGGGGCTCTGGAGGTCTGATCAGCTCAGACGACGGCGCATGAGGAGCAGGCCAGCTCCAGCCATCACGCCCACGCCACCGGCTGCGATCAACCCGGCGTCGTTGCCGACCGCGGCCTCACCGGTCTCCACGCCACCCACGGGCATGGAGCCACCGCCCTGCATCGTGTCCTCATCGTCAGAGACGTCGTCGGAGTTGTCGTCGTCGCTAAAGCCCGCGTCGTTCCCATCCGTGCCAGCGGGCGGGTCGCCAGGCACGTCCTCCTCGGGAGCGTCGTCGCCACCGGGCAGCGACTCACAGGCGATGCCGTCGCCGTCGCGGTCCAGGTCGTTGGGGTCGGACCGGTCGGCGTCGTAGACCGCCTGAGCCTCTCCCTGAGTGGCGAAGTCGGAACAGTTAAACTGGTCGGTGCCGCCGGCGTGGGCCGGGGCTGCTCCGCCGGTCACGATGAGGGCGGCGGCTGCCAGGGCGAGGGCGGGTCGGGTGATCGTCATGTGGGCCTCCAGGCCTAGTAGATGCGCGACGAACCTATCCGAACAAGCCGCTCGTTCGACGCTAATCGGGCAAACCGACAGGATCTCGCTACGCCCAGGCCGTGGCCCCATAAAGCAAGTCGCCCGCGCGCCGACCCCGAAACCCCCGGGTCGGACGGCCAGCCGCAGGAGCTGGCACCTGATGATGGACAACTAGGAGCAGTGCGGGCATGGGCCTACAGAATGCGGCATCCGCGTCGCAGATACGTCAGTCCGGCTGCAACTCCAGCCACCGCTCCAGCAACCCTGTCATCACGCCCACGCCACACGATCAGCAGCCGCGTCGCCGGCGCCTACTGGGAGGCGCGCCTCGACGAGGACGGCCCGCCACCGCCCGTGGTCCGCTGAGGCTGAGCACACCACTTAACGGCCAAACTTTCCAGTCGTGCGTTTCGACTCCCACCGGTCAAGCTCATGAAGGGAACCGCGGTCGTACCCGATGGACTCCATCGCCTGCTTGACCCGGGAGAGCGAGACACCCTCGTCCGCAAATTCGGCGAGGAGGTTTGGCATCAGCTCCTCGGTCTGACTGTTCCGCGCCCAACCGTTGTTCCCGATGTGGTCCAGGAAGTCGAGCATCTTGGCCTGCTCCGGAGTGAAGCCGATCCATCTCACGTTCTCGGGTTTGCGGACCATGCAAGGCAGGCTATCGGCCGCTACCGGACTGTTGACCGACCCCCTGGGTTACGAGTCGTGGACTCTACTGCTCCGGTGAGTTCACTGAGGCGCGCATGCCCAGCTCTGTATGCGCTTGACTCGCTTCGTCAGCTCCTCGATCTGCTCGTGCAGTCCTCGATCGCCTCCAGCACTGCCATGGATGCCTCCGCGCCGGCCAGCGCCCCATCCGACTCGCGCTGGGCCCCGAGACCCTAGGGTTCGGTCCAGAGAACTAAGGGGGGCGTGGCGCATGAGTGAGAACACAGCCAATCGAAGCGGCGGCGGCAAGGTAGCGCGGTTCCTGTTGTGGATGGCGGCAGCCATCGCGGCCGGCTTTGTCGGGCTCGTCATCCTGGGCCTGATCGTCGGGGGAGATGACACCGACAGTCCGCAGGCGGCAGAGCCACCAGTCGTGGAATCACAGTCACCGGTCGCGATATCGGCCGCCCCTGTCGAGTCGACGCCAGAGGCCAGCGCAAGCCCAGAACCGGCACCAGAGCCGAGCGCGCCAGCGGCCAGCTCGCAGGAGGCTACCGAGGACTACGCCGCGACCGTCGAGGCCACCGTGCTCGAGCTGCGCGGGCTCGAGTCCTGGGGGGAGCCCGACGCCGCCACGTACGGGCAGTCCGACGCTTGGCCCGATTACGTGAACCGCGTCGAGACGATCCGACCAGGCCAGGTAGAAGTGTTCCTTGACATCAACAGCAACAGCCCCGACTTCGACGCTCAGGAGATGGGGGACTTCACGGCCAACTCGTTCTTCGCCATCGCTGGCCCCGAACACCCCGACCTCGAGACCGTGCGGGTCACGACCACCGACGGCCTGTACGTGGCATGGCAGGACCGCGACGAGCACCCCCTGCTCGATTGACCCTGATCACCCTGCCCCGGGTCTAGTCATACGCATCAAACGCAGAGCCCCCCGGACCGCCACTGTCCGCTGGATCGGGGTGCTCCGTTTGTGTGCCCGGCCAGAGGGGGTCACACCCACCGGCTCCCGCACGGCCTCTCACCGTCCACGACGGGTGCTCGCTAGCGCCACTGATTGGCTATGCCAAGCGCCGTGACGACCAGCGATAGGGCCGCGATGACAACGCCGAGCGCCGCCAGCCTGGTGTCGACAGATGCCCACGACGGCGGGACGACAGCCTTGCCGGAGGATGGCTGCCGTTCTGGCACGGGCCGGCGTTGCAGGTCCTCGCGCGGCCAGATGAGCCACGGCCGCTGGCCGTTCTGCTGCGAGGGCATGATCTGTGGCAGGCCTCGCTTGTAGTCCCGGTGCCAGTCGCACGTGCCCACAAGGCCGCGGACGAGCCACTTGCAGGGGGTGTGCGCGTTGGTCTCGACGCGGCAGCGAGTTACCCGGAAGGCGAGAGCGTAGGCCGCCAGGAAGGTGGCGACGAGGACCGCCGCAGCCCACTGCCCTGCGTAGAGGTTGACACTGAGGAGAATTAGGCCCAGCCAGCCCCAGTTGGCCTGGCGGGGCTGCGCAGGCCGTCTGTACCTAGACCTGGTCGCCATCGTCCCCCCGCGCAAGAGGAGTGAATGCTAGGCGTGACGACGTGCACTGACTAGGGCATGGCCCGATGTTCCCCGCACCAAGACAGTCTTGTCCGGCGACGTCGTGCACACACCGGCGTCACGTCGACCGGCGTGGCGTCGCGGATCGTGCACACCTACGACGACGGGCTCGAGGAGACCGCCCGCATGTACGCGGGCACCCTGCACCCGGCCGCCCAGGCGGCCCCGTGTGACTGCGGCAGCGGCGAGCGGTACGTCGACTGCTGCCTGTCCGAGATCGCCGCCCAGGCGTGCCCGTGCGGGAGCGGGTCGACGTTTGTGGGCTGCTGCTCTCTGCACGCCCTCGAACGCGGGTCTGTCGGAACGCCCAGCACACACCTGGCGACTACGGCAGCCTGTAGGGCATGACGAGAGCCGTGGCACTGCTGGCCGCTGGGCTGCTGCTGGTCGGGTGCGGGTCCCCTGGTGGGCTCAGTGAGGACGAGGCCTACAGCATCGCCCTCAACCTCGAGCCCGGACTGACGCGCGGAGAGTTCCGAGACCTTGCTGACGGCTTGTGTGACGGGCTCGATACTCAGACCGCCACCTACATGCTGGCCCTGGCGATGGACGACGGCAAACCGCTGGCAGAGCAGGTGGCGCTCAACCGGGCCATGACTGAGTACGCCTGTCCTGGCAAGACGAAGCACTTCGACGCGGCCTTCGTCGAGGTGTCGAAGCTCTAGCCCGCCCGGGTCCGAAGCATCCGCTGGTCGGGTAACCCCCGTTCGGGGGTCCCCCCCCCGACCGATCAGCAAGATCGTATAGACCTACAGGCTGTAGGGGCGTACCGTCCATAGCAGCAGCAGCAGCAGCAGCAGATAGGTCGGGCAGAGCGAGCCGACCGCGACCCCAGGGACGACCAAGCCCCCGGGTGCAGACGAGGGAGAGGGAGCGAGAAGTGGCGTACGCAACTGAAATTGCGAGTCGGCTAAAGCACCCGTTCCTGGCCCGGCGACGCGGCGACGACGGACTCACAGACAGCGAGCGGGCGATGTTCGCTGCTCGCTTCGCCGACCGGCCTTCGCAGCGACGGGGCTTGGAGCACCGTCAGGCGCGGGTCGAGCATCTGCTTGACCAGCAGCGGGTGGCGCAAGCCTCCTCGACCGGCTGAGTGGTCAAGCAGCACGCGCTCTCGCTGGACTGGAACTTCGTCACACGGCAGGACCGCAGCGATTTGCAACACTTCGTCTGCACTAGGCCTGACCACAGGCCGCCATACCGTCATGGTCATGGCCGAGGTGTTCATCCATTCGAGTGGGAGTACGAGGTTCAGTGCGGCCTCAGAGACCCCAAACAGTTCAAGTTGCCCCATGACCGCTTGCTGATCGGTCGCGACAGCGAGGGCATCGCGGCGGCCTGCGCTTGGCAGGTCTCGGTAGAAGTTGGCGCATCGGGCCCCTACCTTGACGTGTTCGTGCGGGCGGTGGCGGTCGAGGTGCGGCACAGAGGGCTGGGCGGCGCTTGTGCCCGTGCAGCCCTCCTGGAGATGCACAGTCTCCTCGAACGGGACGCTCGAGCTTCGGGACTAGGTCTGATCCTGGTGACAGCGCATGTGCACATCCAGAACGGTCCGAGTCAGCGTCTACTGGCTTCCCATGGCTTTGAGCGGGGAGGCCCGTTACCTGCGTCCCGACTGGATCCCGAGTCGGTACTCGAGGACTGGGAGCGGCTTGTCGTTCTTCCCCCGATCCCGGCAACGTAGGACCGCCCCGCTCGCCATGTCCGGCGAACGGGGCGGTCTGTCGCGTCAGGAGGCGTTGCGACGCGCCCACTCCTCGTCAGAGCGACCCATGAGCGGGTCACCGGCCGCAGTCGCCTCGGCGAGCAGTCGGGCCGCGTCCAGGATCACCGACGCGACCTCACGCGCCTGCAAGGAGGTGAGGGACGGGGTCCCCCCGCCGTCTCCAGCGACATCGACGAGGACGCGGCTGGCCGTGGACACCTGCTCCGTCGTCGTGTCGAGCAGGAGTTCGTCGATGCGCTGCAGGGACACCTGGGCGCAGCCGTCCTCGCCCTCGGGCGACAGGTCCCGCTCGTGCCAGCGGATGAGCCTGCCGTCCTCGTAGTTGTCCCAGCCGTGGCCCGGGTCCAGCGCACACCAGGTCGGGCACGCCATTGTCGGCGCGGGGGCCAGGCGCAGGATGACCGCGGTGTCGAGGTCCCGCTGCTTCCACCAGGTCAGCTCGGCGTCGACCCGGTCGAGCATCGCCCGTCTGGCCGGGTCCGTCGTCACCGACCGCTCGGTGGTGATCTGCTGCAGGAGGTTGCCGCTGCCGGGGGTGGTGGTGCTGGTGGTCTGGTTCGTGGTCATGATTGCTCTCCTCTGAGCGCTACTGACTAGGACAGGGAGAGCCTGGCGTTTGCGGTCCCGGTCGTCTTCCTGGTCCTGCCGGTCACGGTGCTCTTCGCGGTGTACCCCGGTCTGGTGTCGCTGGACCTGCAACTGTGACGCCCTCCCTCCGGCCCGCGCGAGGTCCCGCTCACCGTCCGTACGAGGTGCGTCGGCGCTGCGTGGGGACGCTGCGCCGACAGGGCTGTGGTTGTGGACAACGCCCTCCGGCGCGCTCCTGAGGGGGTGATGATGACGGCGACCACGGACGGGTCGTCGCACGGACGCGACGGTCGGAGCAGGGGGATTGCAGATGAACTCGACACCGGTGCGCTGGGTCGCGGCCAGGATGACGACAATCAGGGGCGATCGCGGCGACGTGCCCGGCTGGGTGCTGGTGACGCTCATGACAGCGGGGCTCGTCATCGCGCTGTGGGCGGTGGCCGGGGACCGGTTGACGGAGATCTTCACGACCTCGATGGACTCCGTCGTCGACGGACCGTGACCCGGGGGTCGGCCGCGGTCGACTTCGTGCTGGTCTCGGGGCTGCTGACGCTGATGTTTGTCGGGGTCCTGCAGCTGACCCTCGCGCTGCACGTGCGCAACACCCTCGTGGACGCGGCGGGCGAAGGTGCCCGTCATGGCGCGCTCGTCGGCAGGGACCAGGGCGACGCGGTCGATCGGACCCGTGAGCTGATCGCCTCCAGCCTGTCGGACCGGCTGGCGCAGGACGTGACGGCCAGAACCGCCACCATCGACGGGGTGCAGACGGTCGTGGTCACCGTGCGTGCGCCCTTGCCGGTGATGGGCCTGGTCGGACCGCGGACGCTGGAGCTGGACGGGCACGCCGTGGACGAGAAGGCGTTGCCGTGACACCGGTGGGCCCGACGGCACGGACCCTGGTGCCGAGGTGCCTCGCGGAGACGTCTCGGCGGTGGCGGCGGATGCCGCACCCGGGCGGGGACCGCGGCAGCGCGGTCGTGGAGTTCATCACCGTCGGGGTGCTCATGCTGGTGCCCGTCGTCTACCTCGTCGTCGCGGTGGCAGCCGTGCAGGCCGCGGCCTTCGCCACGGAGAGCGCGGCACGCGAGGCCGCCCGCATCGTCGTGACCGCCGACGACGAGGAGCAGGCCGGGGAACGTGTGGTCTCGGCGGTCGGCTGGGCCCTGCGGGACCAGGGCGTCGACGCCGACCCGGGCGAGGCCGTGAGCATCGCCTGCGCCGCAGCGCCATGCCTGACACCTGGCGCCGACGTCACCGTGACGGTTGCGGTCGAGGTACCCCTGCCGGGTCTGCCGCTCGGGCTCTCCGACGCCGTCCCCCTGACGGTGCCGGTGCGAGCGAGCCACACCCAGGTCGTCGACGAGTTCGGGACGACGCCGTGAGCTCCGGGACGACGCCATGAACAGGGTGCGGCGTGTGCTGCAGGGCCCGGGCCCGGGCCCGGGCCCGGCCGGTCCAGGGCCTGCTGCTCAGGGGGTGGCAGGAAGGGCTCACGGCGCCGCGGGTGCAGCCGCAGGCGGCCGGGACTGCGGACAGGTGCTGCTGCTGGCCCTCGTCTACGGGCTGATCGCGGTTCTGCTGGTGCTGGTGGTGGTCGCCGCCTCGGCCGTCCACCTGGACCGCAAGCGGTTGCTGGCGCTCGCCGACGCAGCGGCCCTGGACGCCACGGACGCCCTCGACGAGCCCGCCTACTTCGAGGCCACGGAGCAGCCCGGCGGCATCGACGCTGTCCCCGTGACCGACGACTCCGTCCGCGACGCGGCGACCGCCTACCTGCAGCGCCAGGACGCCCCTTCCCGGTTCACCGACCTGGCCCTGGACACCGCCGCGACCGGCACCCCCGACGGCGCCACGGCCGTGGTCGTGCTCACCGCCCGCTCGCTCCCGCTGCTGCCGGAGGCGGTCGCCGGCCGCTACGGCGCAGGCGTCCCGCTGCGGGTGGCCGCCAGCGCCATCAGCGCGACAAGCCCCTGACCGGGCGCACCCAGGCGCCGGGCCGAGAGCCACCCGACCCAAGTCACAAACATGTTACGACAGCTTCAGACGCGTGTCCTGACTGGACCGCGGGCAGTGCTCAAGGCGCGCTCCGGCTCCGCCGATGCAGTCCTCGTCGGTAGGGGAAGAGAGGGGGCACGACGAGATGGACCGGATCGTGGACGTGCTCAGCCCGCTGCGGGTGCGCCACTACCGCACGCTGTGGATCGCCCAGGTCCTCAGCGAGCTCGGTGACTGGGCCGCCCGCCTCGCCCTCGCCGTCCTGGTGCTCGAGCGCACGGGTTCTGCCACCCTCACCGGTCTGGCCGTCGGGGTCTCGCTGGTCGCCTGGCTCGGTCCCGGGCAGCTCGTCGCCGGCTGGGTCGACCGTTTCGACCGCCGCAGCGTCATGGTGGGCGCCGACGTGGTCCGCGGTGCCGCGTTCCTTCTCATGCTCGCCCCGGTCCCCGTCTGGCTGCTCCTGCTGCTGGCCACCGCGGCCGGCCTGGCCACACCCGCGTTCCAGGGCGCCCGCTCGGCGATGCAGGTCGAGGTCGTGCCGCAGGACAGCTACGGCCCGGCCCTCGCGCTGGGCAGCATCACCCAGGACCTGGGCGTCCTGGGTGGCTACCTGCTCGGCGGTCTCGCCCTCACGGTGGCCGACCCCGCCACCGCGCTCGGCGTCAACGCCCTCACGTTCCTGCTCTCCGCCGTCGTGCTCTCGCGGCTGCCCCGCCTGGACCACCGCAGCGACGCCCCCGACGGCTCCCGGCGCAGCGGCGTCGGCGCCTCCGTCGCGTTCCTGCTCGGTGACGCCCCGGTCCGCAGGGCGGCGGTGCTGACCATCGCCTCGACGTTCTCCGCGACCGCAGCGGAGACCCTTCTCATCGTGTTCACCACCCGTGACCTGCCCGGACCGGGCTGGCTCCCCGCGGCGCTGCTGTCGGCGACCGTCGTGGTCACGCTGGTCGCGACGGCCTGGGTGCCGTTCCGGGGGAACGCCCGGCACCTGCTCGCCGTGGCCGCCTGGCTGAGCCTGGTCCCCGCCGTCGCCGTTGTCGTCCTCGCGCTGAGCGGCACCCTGACCCTGCTGCTCGCGTTCCTCGTCGCGGCCCTGCTGTTCGTGGTCAACACCCCGACCAACGTCGTCGCAGGCCCGCGGCTGCCGCGGCACCTGCGGTCGGTGGCGATCAGCGTCGTCGTGGGCGCCACCGTCGCCGCCCAGGCCCTGGCTGCCGCGGTCGCCGGGCTGCTCGCCGACCTGACGGGCACCCCGGTCGCCGTCGCCCTCGTGATGGTCCCGTCGCTGCTCGTCGGTGCCTGGGCGCTGCTGCGGCCCGTCGCGGCGGACGACGACGACGCGACCGCTCCGGTGGCGCCGGAGACCGTGCAGCCCCCCGTCGAGCCGCCGGTCACCGTCGAGACGTCTGTCGTGACCCAGGGCGTCTGACCGCGGACCTGTCAGGGCCGGCGCATCAGCTCGCCGACCGGCACCTCGGCCTCGACCGTGTTGCCGGCCGGGGCCAACGGGCACGACCACGCCGAGTCATAGGCGCAGGACGGGTTGTAGGCGAAGTTCAGGTCGACGACCAGACGCGAACCGCCGCCGGCCGCGCCCAGGTCCGCCCCCTTGACGGAGTCCAGCACGTACCGACCGCCGCCGAACGTGCCGCCGTCCGTGCCCGCGAGGCCGTCGCGCAGCGGCAGGAACACCCCGCCGCCGTAGGAGGCCAGCCACCACACGTCCAGCCGCCCCACCCCGGGCAGGTCGACCGTCCCCGCACGCTCGAACGGGACCACGCCGTCGGAGCCGGTCGGGACCTCCAGCCGCTCGGCCTCGGCGGGCTCGACCTCGACCTCGAACCGGAACGCCTGGTCGTAGGGGGCGACCGGCAGGCCGCGGAAGTCTCGCTTGGCCTCTGCGCTGAGCGGGGACGCCGGGTGGGTGGCGAACAGCTCGTCGCGACGACGGCTCCAGATGGCGTGGGCGATGGTCACCTGCGACTCCGCCCGCGCAGCCTCGTAGGCGTCACGCACCCGGCGTCGCCAGTCCAGGACCTCCATCACCGTCATGACCCCACTCTCCCAGGCCGCGCCGGGGCACGCAGGTGCCCGCACCCCGGTTTCGGGTGCGCCGGTCCCGGGTGCGCCGCTGCCCCGCGCGTGTGAACGTGAACCGTGGCCACCGACGAGACCCTGCCCCTGACCGGACGATCCATCCTCGTCACCGGAGCCTCGGGCGGGCTCGGCCGCCACATCAGCGGGCTGCTCGCCGACGCCGGCGCGTCGCTCACCCTCCTCGGGCGCGACACCGAGCGGCTGCGCGCCCTCGGCATCGACGGCGCCGCCACCGCCGCGGTCGACCTGACCGCCCCCGACGGTCCCGGGCGAGGCGTGCAGGCCGCCCTGGACGCCCACGGCTCGCTGGCCGGGGTCGTCCACGCGGCCGGGGTCGTCGCGTTCGGGCCGGTCACGGAGGTGGACGACGACACCGTCGACGAGCTGTTCCTCATCAACGCCCTCGCCCCGCTGCGCCTGCTGCGCGCCGCAGCCGGACCGCTCCGCGAGGCCGCCGCCGAGCGCGGCGACGCGTTCCTGGTCACGATCTCGGGCGTGGTCGCCGAGAAGCCCACCGCCCACATGGCCGCCTACTCCGCCAGCAAGGCCGCGTCCTGGGCGCTGGCGGCGGCCGCGTCCGGCGAGCTGCGGCGGGCCAAGGTCCGCGTCCTCGACGCGCGCCCGCCCCACACCGAGACCGGCCTGGCCACGAGCCCGGTCGCCGGTCAGGCGCCGCGGCTGCCGCAGGGCCTGGACCCCGCCGACGTCGCCGCCCGGATCGTCCGCGCCATCATCGACGGCGAGCGGGACCTCCCCACCAGCGCCTTCTGAACCCGGCTACCTGAACCCGGCTACGCCGGCTGCGGCGGTCACCGCCGCCGACGCAGGGCGGGCCCGGGGGCCGAGGCGCGTACCCTGCACCGACGTGGCTGCAACGGACTTCCCCGCCGAGATCGCCGACCTGCGCAACACCCTGGAGGGTGTGCTGGCGGTCGTCGACATGCCGGCGCTGCGCTCGCGGATCGAGGAGCTCAGCGCACAGGCGTCCGCCCCCGGTCTGTGGGACGACCCCGAGGCCGCCGCCCAGGTCACCTCGCAGCTGTCGGCCTCCCAGGCCGAGCTGGACCGGATGGACAAGATGGGCGCCCGGATCGACGACCTCGAGGTGCTCGTCGAGCTCGCCGGCGGCGAGGACGACGCCGACAGCTGGGCCGAGGCCGAGAAGGACCTGACCGTCCTGCGCGCGCAGCTCGGCCAGCTCGAGACCCGCACCATGCTGACCGGGGAGTACGACCCCCGCGACGCCGTGGTCACCATCCGCGCCGGGGCCGGCGGTATCGACGCCGCCGACTTCGCGCAGATGCTGATGCGGATGTACCTGCGCTGGGCGGAGCGGCTCGGCTACCCCACCGACGTCTACGACACCTCCTACGCGGAGGAGTCCGGGATCAAGTCCGCCACGTTCAAGGTCACCGCGCCGTACGGTTACGGCACCCTGTCGATCGAGCAGGGCACCCACCGCCTGGTCCGGATCAGCCCGTTCGACAACCAGGGCCGCCGCCAGACGTCCTTCGCCGAGGTCGAGGTGCTGCCCGTGGTGGCCGAGACCGACCACATCGAGATACCCGAGAAGGACCTGCGCGTCGACGTCTACCGCTCCTCCGGCCCCGGTGGGCAGAGCGTCAACACCACCGACTCCGCGGTCCGGCTCACCCACATCCCCTCCGGCACGGTGGTCACCTGCCAGAACGAGAAGTCGCAGCTGCAGAACAAGGAGGCCGCGATGCGCGTCCTGCAGGCCAAGCTGCTGGAGCTCGAGCGGCGCCGCCGCCAGGCGGAGCTCGACTCCCTCAAGTCCGACAGCGGGTCCAGCTGGGGCAACCAGATGCGCTCCTACGTCCTTCACCCCTACCAGATGGTCAAGGACCTGCGGACCGACCACGAGGTCAACAACCCCGACGCGGTCTTCGACGGCGACATCGACGCGTTCCTGGACGCCGGCATCCGCTGGCGCCGCCAGCAGGACACGCCGGTCGGCTGAGTGCCGCGGGCCCCCCGGGCTCGCGTCGGCGGGGGGTGCGGGGCTGACCGCCCCGAGGCACGACGTGGTCCTCCGCTGTGGTGTGCGGGCCTACCATCGACCGTTGGTCCAGGCCCCGCCTGAGGCCACCTGTCCTGTCCCCGACCGTTGGGTGTGCCGTGATCCGGTTCGACAACGTCACCAAGGTCTACAAGGCCAAGCAGCGCGCCGCCCTCGACGACGTGTCGGTCAACATCGACCGCGGCGAGTTCGTCTTCCTCGTCGGCGCCTCGGGCTCGGGCAAGTCCAGCTTCCTGCGGCTGTGCCTGAAGGAGGAGCGTGCGAACTCCGGCACGGTCCACGTCGCCGGCCGCGACCTCGCCAAGCTCGCCTCGTGGAAGGTCCCGCGCTTCCGCCGCCAGATGGGCGTCGTGTTCCAGGACTTCCGGCTGCTGCCGAACAAGACCGCGGGGGAGAACATCGCGTTCGCCCTTCAGGTCATCGGCAAGCCGAAGCACGTCATCGACCGCACGGTGCCGGAGGTGCTGCAGCTGGTCGGCCTGGACGGCAAGGCCGACCGCCGCCCCGACGAGCTGTCCGGCGGTGAGCAGCAGCGCGTGGCGATCGCCCGCGCGTTCGTCAACCGCCCCGCGATCCTGCTCGCGGACGAGCCCACCGGTAACCTCGACCCCACCACCAGCGTGGGGATCATGAAGCTGCTGGACCGGATCAACAAGACCGGCACCACCGTCGTGATGGCCACCCACGACGACGACATGGTCGACCAGATGCGCAAGCGCGTCATCCAGCTCGAGGAGGGCGTCATCATCCGGGACGAGGCGCGCGGCGTGTACGGGGGCGGCGCGTGAGGGCCCAGTTCGTCCTGGACGAGATCGGGGTCGGCCTGTGGCGCAACCTGTCGATCACCATCTCCGTGATCATCGTGACCGCCGTGTCGCTGTTCTTCCTAGGCAGCGGGCTGCTGTTCCAGAAGCAGGTCGACGAGCTGCGCACGGTGCTCTACGACGAGATCCAGGTGTCGATCTTCCTGTGCGGGGCGGAGAGCACCGCCATCTCCTGCACCGACGGCGAGGTCACCCAGGTGCAGCGTGACGACATCGTGGACCAGCTGAGCAACGGCGAGATCGCCCCCTTGGTCGAGGACTTCACCTACGAGTCCAAGGAGGAGGCCTACGCGCGCTTCCTCGAGCAGTTCGAGGGCTCCCCGATCACCGAGAACCTGACCGCCGACCAGCTGCCGGAGTCCTACCGGATCCAGCTCGTGGACCCCGAGCAGTCCGCGACCGTCGCCGCGCGCTTCGACGGTCAGCTGGGCGTGGAGTCGGTGGACGACCAGCGCGAGCTGTTCGTCGGGCTGTTCCGCTTCCTCAACGGCGCGACCGCCTTCGCCTGGTTCTTCGCCGGGCTGATGCTGGTGGCGGCGACGCTGCTGGTCGCGACCACGATCCGCCTCGCCGCGTTCAACCGCCGCCGTGAGATCGGCATCATGCGTCTGGTCGGGGCGAGCAAGTTCTTCATCCAGCTGCCGTTCATGCTCGAGGGGATCTTCGCCGCCACCATCGGCGCGATCCTCGCCAGCGGGTTCCTCGTGGGCTTCACCAGGGTGTTCGTCCAGGACTACGTCGGTGGACGGTTCAACATCGGGGGCCTGGTTGGCACCGGCGACGCCCTCCTGGTGGTCCCGATCCTGCTCCTGGTGGGCATCCTGCTGGCCGGTGTGTCGTCACTCATAACACTCGAGCGGTACCTGAGGGTGTAGAACGTCCTCTGAACTGCCGACATCTGTCCTGTACACCCGGACGGTCGTGCCCTACTGGAGGTCCCACGTGATCCGCACCCTCACCGCCGCGGGCAGCGCCATGCTGCTGGGGGTCGCCGTGCTGGTCCCGACGTCTCTGCCCGCCGCCGCCAGTCCCGGTGCCGACGACGTCGAGCAGCGCCGGGGCCAGGTGCAGCAAGGCCTGCAGGAGAGCCGGGACGACCTCGAGCACGTCAGCGCCGAGCTCATCGCGGCTTCGGACCGCCTGGACGGCCTGCAGCAGCAGCTGCCCGGTGCCCGGCAGGTCGTGGCGGGCGCCGAGGGGGACGCCGAGGCGGCCCGGGCCAGGGACGACCAGCTCGCGCAGGAGCTCGAGCTCGCCGCGGCCGAAGTCCTCGCCGCCGGCCTGCAGCTGCAGGACCGGACCGCCCAGGCGGACGACACCGAGACAGTCGTCGCCGGTGTCGCCCGCGAGGTCTACCAGGGGTCCGGGTTCACCCCGCTGACGATCCTGGTCGAGGCCGACAGCGCCCGTGACTACGCCGACATGGTCAGCTTCGCCGCCGTCGCCCGGCGCAGCCAGGAGCAGGCGCTGTCCCGCCTGCGCGTGCAGCAGTCCGACATCCTCAACGCAGAGGCGCGGCTGGTGGCCGACCGCGCCCGGGTCGACGAGCTCAAGGCCGAGGCGGCCGAGCAGGTGCAGGAGACCCGCTCCGCCGAGCAGACCGCCCGTGACGCACAGGCCCAGCTGCAGACCCTGGTCTCCGCCGAGGACCAGGCCGTGTCCGCCTTCGCCGCCGCAGCAGCGGCCGAGGAGGCCGACATCGCCGAGCTCGAGGCCGAGAGCAACGCGCTGGAGGCGCAGCTCGCCGCCATCGCCGAGGCTGAGCGCCGGGCCGAGCTCGCCCGTCAGGCCGAGCTCGAGCGCCGGCGGCAGGCGGCGGCCGTCCGGCAGGCAGCGGCGGACGCGGCGGACGCGGCGGCGGCCGCCGCCGCGGAGGCCGAGCGGGAGCGTCAGGCCGAGATCTCCCGTCAACGTGAGGAGGCCGCCCGCAACGACCGGCCGCCACCCCCCGAGCCGCCCCGCGCTCCGGCACCGCAGCGCCAGGACCGCGACGACGACCCGGAGCCCGCGCCCGACCCGGAGCCCGCGCCCGAGCCGGAGCCGGAGCCGGAGCCGGAGCCGGAGCCGGAGCAGGAGCAGGAGCAGGAGGAGCCGTCGAACCCCTCGGGCGGCGGGTACCTGTCGCGCCCGGTCGACGGTCGGACGTCCTCGCAGTTCGGCTACCGGATCCACCCGATCACGGGTCAGCGGAAGCTGCACACGGGCACCGACTGGGCCGCGCCGTGCGGCACCCCGGTGCGGGCGGCGGCCGACGGTCGGATCGTGTCCGCGGGCTGGGGCGGTGGGTATGGCAACCTCGTCGTCATCGCCCACGGCTCGGTGGGCGGGGAGTCCCTGGCCACCGCCTACGCCCACCTGAGCAGCTTCGAGCAGCGCAGCGGCGAGGTGGACCGCGGCGACGTGATCGGCTACGTGGGCACCACGGGGTCCTCGACCGGCTGCCACCTGCACTTCGAGACCCGCGAGTCCGGTCGCGCCGTCAACCCTTCGAACTACCTCTGAGCCCGGCATCGGGCACACTGGTCCGATGCCCGCTGACCCGGGGCGCTCCGTCGTCGCCACGAACCGCAAAGCACGCCACGACTACCAGATCGAGGACACCTACGAGGCCGGCCTGGTCCTGTGGGGCACCGAGGTCAAGTCGTTGCGTGCCGGTCGGGCGTCCCTGGTCGACGGCTACGCCACGGTCGAGGACGGTGAGGTGTGGCTGGAGAGCGTGCACATCCCCGAGTACACGCAGGGGACCTGGACCAACCATGCGGCCCGCCGGCGCCGCAAGCTGCTGCTGCACAAGCGCGAGATCGAGAAGCTGACGAACGCCCTGTCCGGCACGGGCCTGACGGTCGTGCCGCTGCAGCTGTACTTCAAGGACGGCAAGGCCAAGGTCGAGATCGGCGTCGCCAAGGGCAAGAAGGCCTACGACAAGCGTCAGACCCTGCGCGAGCGGCAGGACCAGCGCGAGACCGAGCGCGCTGTCGGCGCGGTCCGCCAGCGACGGGTCGTCTGAACGGGAACAACCGGGTGGACCGGGTCGCTACACTGCTCCAGCACAACAAAATTCCACAGGGGGTGCCAGGTTTCGACGGCGGTTGTCGCGCCAGGGGAAGCGGGTCGAGGATCACGGGTCATCTCGATAACGCTCCTGTGAAACTAATAGCTGCCGATTCCAAGCGCAGCGACTTCTCCCTCGCCGCCTGAGCGGGGACTAACAGAGGTCCGTCGGCCCGGGGATGCTTCCGCCCCGGGTACCGGCGTCGACTAGGGAGCCACTGGGTCCGACCTTCGTCGCGGGGGTCGGTCCGACACCTACGTGACTGAGCCCGTCAGCGACTTGCCTGCGTGATCGCTGGGGCCGAGAAAAGCAGCTGCAGGCTGCACCCGGAGAAGCCCTGGGTTTACACCGTCGGACGCGGGTTCGATTCCCGCCACCTCCACCCCTGTGCACGAGAGGTCCGCCCCAGCCGGGGCGGGCCTCTCCTTCGCCCGGGGAGTCCCAGGGCGGTCGACCTGCCTGCACCCTGGACGCAGGGACGGCAGACTGGACGGGTGGCACCTGCAACAGCCGTGGACACCACCCGTGCCTGCGCACCCCCCCTGGCCGCTGTCCGTGCCCCTGCGGCCCCCTCCGACGGGCGTCTGCCGGCCTTCCTGATCGCGCTCATCGCGGTCGCCGCCGTGCTCGCGAGGCTGCCGTTCCTGGCCTTGCCGCCCAGCAGCGACGAGGGCGGGTATCTGTTGGTCGCGTCCCAGTGGGCACCGGGGAGCTCGCTGTACGGCGACTACTGGGTCGACCGGCCGCCGCTGCTGATCGCGTTCTTCGCCCTGGCCGACCGGCTCGGGGGTCTACCGGCCCTACGGGTGCTGGGCCTGCTGCTGGTCGTCGCCTCGGTGCTGGCTGCCGCGGCGCTCGGGGCCGCGGCGGCACCGCGGCCACGCTCTGCGCGCGTGGCGGTGGCCTGCGCGGCGACGGCGGCGGTGTTCCTGGTCAACCCGTTGTTCGGCACCACCGAGGTGAACGGCGAGCTGATCGCCGCCCCGCTGGTGCTGACCGGTGTGGCCATGCTTCTGCGCGGCGTGCGCGCGCGACCGGGACAGGGCCGCACGTGCTGGCTGACGGCGGCGGGCGGCGCGGGTGCGGCGGCGGTGCTGGTGAAGCAGAACGAGTGGGACGTCGCCCTCGCGGCGGCCGTCGTGCTGCTCGGGGCCCGCGCGTCGCCGAGCAGGTCCAGCCGCGTCGCCGACTGCCTCGCAGTCGTGGCGGGGGCGCTGCTGCTGGCGGCTGTCGTGCTGGGTGCGGCGGCCTGGCGCGGGACACCGACGGCCCGGTTGTGGGACGCGGTCGTGGTCTTCCGGTGGGAGGCGGCGACGCTCATCGGTCGCGCTGCAGGTCCGGCCACCACTGACCGGATGGTCGACCTGGTGCTGGCGCTGCTGCTCAGCGGCGCCCCGTTGCTGGTGCTGCTCTTGCTGCGACGGGTCCGCCGGGCGGCAGTCCCGGGTGCGATCGACCTCCGCTGGGCGGCCCTGGCGCTGCTGGCCTGGGAGGGCTTCGTCGTCGTCGCGGGCGGGGGCTACTGGTTGCACTACCTGGTCTACCTGGTGCCCGGGCTGGTCCTGGCGGTCGCGTGCCTGCAGACGAGGGCCCCAGTGGTGGGGCCCGGGGGACAGCTCCCGAGCGGCACCTGGACCGTGCTCGGCGCTGCCGCGCTCGTCTGCCTGGTGTCGATCGTCTGGACCGCCAGCCACAGCCCCCGCGGGCCGGAGCCGGTGGTCACCTGGCTGCAGCAGAACACGCGACCGGGTGAGGATGCCGTCGTCGTCTACGGCCAGCCCGACGTCCTGCAGGCCGCGGGTCTCAGCAGCCCGTACCCGCAGCTGTGGACCCTGCCCGCCAGGGTGCACGACCCTCGTCTGCTCGACCTGGCCGCCCTGCTGGACGGCCCGCGCGCACCCGACTGGGTGGTCCTGACCGGCGCCAGCATGCGGACCTGGGGGGTGGACGCCACGGCAGGCACAGAGGCCCTCGCGCGCTCCTACGGCCAGGTCGCGGACGTCGACGGGTACACGGTCCACCGCCGGCTCGAGCGCCCAGGCGTCGATACTGCCGTCATGCCCGACCACGCACGCCTGCCCGACCCGTCCCCTGCCCTGCTCGACACCACCATGGGGTCGCCGCGATGAGGGTCGCCCGCCTCCACGGCACCGGGGACGTCCGGGTGGCCGAGGAACCGACCCCCGTGGTCGCCGAGGGGCACAGCCTGGTGCGGGTCACCGCGGTCGGGCTGTGCGGCTCGGACCTGCACTGGTTCTCCGAGGGCGCGATCGGCGACGCCGGCCTCACCTCCCCGCTGGTGCTCGGGCACGAGATGGCCGGGCTCGTGGAGTCCGGGCCGCTCGCCGGGCGCCGCGTCGCCATCGACCCGGCCTGGCCGTGCGGGGCGTGCGAGGACTGCCTGGCCGGCAACCGGAACCTGTGCCGGGACGTCCGCTTCGCCGGCCACGGTCGTGACGACGGGGGCCTGCGCGAGCTGATGGCCTGGCCGCACCACCTTCTCCACCCGGTCCCGGACGCGGTCAGCGACGCCGACGCCGCCATGCTCGAGCCGCTCGGCGTCGCCCTGCACGCCCACGACCTGGCCCGGCCCCGCGCCGGTGACACCGTGGCGGTCGTGGGCTGCGGACCGATCGGGCTGTGCCTGGTCCAGCTCGCGCGCGCCACCGGCGCCTCCCAGGTCATCGCCGTCGAGCCGCTCGCCCACCGCAGGGCCGCGGCCGCCGCCATGGGCGCCGACGTCGTCCTGGACGCCGCGGCGCCCGACGTCGCCCAGCAGCTCGCCGACGCCACCGCCGGGCGCGGGGTCGACGCGGCCTTCGAGATCGCGGGCACCGATGCCGCGGTGGCGCTCGCGATCGCCGCTGCCCGACAAGGCGCGCAGGTGATCCTGGCGGGTATCCCCGCCGGGGACAGCACCACGCTCCCGGCCTCCGTCGCACGTCGCAAAGGACTCACGCTGCGGCTGTCACGCCGGATGAAGGAGATGTACCCCCGCACGACGCGCCTGGTGGAGCGCGGCGCGGTGGACGTTACCTCCGTCGTGTCCCACACCTACCCGCTGGAGCAGGTGGTGGAGGCGTTCCGCGTCGCCGACGACCGCGAGGGCCTCAAGGTGGTCGTCACGCCCGGCACGTGAGCCCGGCCACCGGCAGCGGGCGCAGGGACCGGGTCTGAGCGCTCGACTGCTCCACCACCGCGGCCAAGGCGGTCATCAGCGACGCCAGCGGCCGCGACCGGTGAGCCCGTCACGACGGTGCGGGGTGGTCCAGGCCGAGGTGGCGGCACCGCCGGACGGTCTGCGGGACGATGGACCACGTGACTGACACCCCCCAGGGCCCCGCGGCACTACCCGGCGTCGAGACCCGCGGTCCTGCCCCGGCCACCGCCGGCCGGCCGCTGGAACGGCTCGTCACCTTCGACGTGTTCGAGACCGTCCTCGTCAGGGCCGTCAGCCCGCCCCAGGCCGTGTTCGACCTCGTCGGTCGCCGTGCCGCCGAGCGGGGCCTCGTGGCCTGCTCACCGCAGGCGTTCGGCCAGGCACGGCAGTGGGCGGAGACCCGTGCGCTGCGCTGGCACCGCGCAAGCACCAGCCTGGACTCGATCTACACCGAGGTCACCTCCGCTCTCGTGCTGCCCGTGGACGCGCGGGGGGAGCTCGCCCGCCTGGAGCTGGACGTCGAGGCCGAGCTCCTGCAGCCGCTGCCGTCCGGGGTCCGCCTGGTCGCCGCCGAGCGCGCCCGCTCCGGACGCGTCGTCTACGTCAGCGACATGTACCTGCCGGGGGAGTTCATCGAGGCGCAGCTGCGCAGGCACGGGCTGTGGCACGACGGCGACGTGCTGTACGTGTCCCACGCCCATGGGTCCACCAAGCGCAGCGGACTGCTGTTCGACATCGTCGCGCTGGCCGAGGGGGTCCCCACCTCGGCGATGCTGCACCACGGCAACGACCGGCAGTCCGACGTCCGCGGCGCTGAGACCGCCGGCGCCCGCGCCGTCATGCTGCCCGCCGGCAACCCCAACCGCTACGAGCAGGCGCTGCAGGGCCACCGCCACGCCACCGACGGGCTGGCCTCCGCCATGGCGGGCGCGTCGCGACTGGCCCGCCTGGAGATGGACCCGGCCACGCCCCGCGAGCACGCGCTGGTCGACGTCGCCGCCGGTGTGATGGCGCCCGTGCTCACCGCCTACGTCACCTGGCTGCTGCGTCGGGCCGCCGCTCGCGGCCTGCGCCGGGTGTACTTCGTGGCACGGGACGGGCAGGTGCTGCAGCGGATCGCGGAGCGGCTGGCACCTCGCCTGGGCGTCCACGTCGAGCTGCACTACCTGTACGCGAGCCGGCTGGTCTGGAACCGGGTCGTGTCCAGCCCCTCGCACAACCCGCAGGTCTGGCACAGCCTGATCGGGCTGAGCTCCGACGGCGTCAGCAACCGCGACATCCTCGAGCGGGTCGGGCTCGCCCCGGACGTCGTGGACCGGGTGGTCGCCGAGTCCGGCGCGGGCCCCGAGGTGTGGCGCTCCGCCAGCGACCGGGCCGTCCTGAAGCGCACCCTGGACCTGATCGACTCCGACGGCACCCTCGCCGCGGCCGCGGCGCGCAATAAGGCCGTCGTCCTGCGCTACCTGCGTGAGCAGGGCCTGCTGGACGGCACCCCGCACGCGTTCGTCGACGTCGGCTGGCGCGGCACCCAGCACGACGTCCTGCTCGAGCTGCAGCAGGAGCAGGAGGGCTCGGCCCTGGCGCACGGGCTGTTCTTCGGCCTGGACAACAGCGCGAGCCTGTGGGCGACCACCGCGAGGCGTACTTCTTCGACTCCCGCGACACCAGTCCGCCGCCGGAGAAGGAGCTCATCCCCTTCGTCGGCGGTCCGTCGTACCTGCCGGAGAGCCTGAGCCCGCAGGGCTCCCCGCTCGGCCTGGCGCAGTTCGCGATGGTCGAGATCTTCTGCTCGGGGGACCACGGCACCCTGACGGACTACGAGGAGACCCCCGAGGGGGTCCGTCCCGTGCTCACCCAGGGGCGGGAGGCCGCCGTGCAGGAGTGGGGGCTGCCGCTGGTGTGGCGGACGGTCGACGCCTACGTCGACGCCCTGCCGCTGGATGCGACCAACCGGTATCTGCACGTGGACGCCCACCTGGCGCTGACCGCGGTGATGCGCCAGTTCTGGGAGTGGCCCACACGCGCCGAGGTCGACGCCTGGTCGAGCTTCCCGTGGGAGGTCGGTCAGGGCCGCCGTCAGCGGATCGTCGCGCTCGCCGGGCCGTTCCGGCTGCGCGCGCTGGCCACCTCCGTCGCCCGCGCCGCACCGTCGCTGACCCGGTCCAAGCAGGCCGTCCGGCGTGCCCAGCGCTCGGAGTGGCTGGCCGCGTCGATCGCGATGAGCAACCTGCCCGCCAGGGCGTTGCTGCGACCCCGGGCCACCGCCCGGGACCTCGTGGTGAGGACGACCCGCCGTGGCAGGGCCACCGCGCAGCGGTATCCCGCAGGTCCGGCGGTTCCTGCAGGGCGGCTGACCCGCCTGCGGCGCCCGTCGGTGGACGACGGACCGGCGCCGACCGGACGGCCGGCGCCGGCGTCCGGGCTCAGAGGTCGGCGAGCAGCTCCTGCATCCGGTTCATCTCGGCGCCCTGCGACACCATCGTGTCGGTGACCATCTCCGTGACGATCGGGTGCCGGGCGCCCACCGCGGCGTCAGCCATCTCGAGCGCGCCCGCGTGGTGCTCGGTCATTAGCTCCAGGAACAGCCTGTCGAAGTCGGCGCCGCTCGCGGACTCCAGGGCGAACAGCTCTTCGGGGGTGGCCATGCCGCGCATGCTCTCGTGCGAGTCGTGGCCGGCCTCGGGGTCCGCCTCGGGCAGGCCCTGGGCGCTCAGCCACGCCTGCATGGTCGTGACCTCCGGACCCTGGGCCGCGGCGATCCGGTCCGCGAGGCCGAGGACGCGCTCGTCCTCGGCCCGGCCCGGTGCCAGCGCGGCCATCGTGAGGGCCTGCGTGTGGTGGGGGACCATGGTGGTGAGGAAGTCGACCTCGTCGTCGCCGTACACCGCCGGGTTGGCGAGCTCGCCGCTCTCCCCGGGCGCGTAGGTGGTCGTGGGGCCTCCCGGCGCGCCGGGGACGAGCACGGGCACCTCGCCCGCCACGAACGTCGATGTCGGCGCGGGGCGGGCGACGTCGGTCTCCTCGCCGCTCGCGCAGCCGGCGAACGAGGCCGCGGCGAGAACTGCCAGCAGCAGCGGGGCGGTCCTGCGCGTCACGTCACTCCTCGGGGTGGGAGGCCGGCGAGGTCCGACCGGCCGCTGTCGGCTGAGGCTACGTCACCGTCGACGGGCTCCGACACCGGCCGTGACCACGCTGCTCAGGCGACAGCCGCACTCCGGGCCGAACGTTCGGATCGTTATTGATCCGTTATCATGACAGCCTGTGTCTCAGGGGTCAGACAGACAATGGTGTCTGCATCCCGACCAGAGGTGGCCGGCGCAGCGCGGCTCGAGCCCGGGCAGACCCACACAGGAGGCAACACCCATGACAGGTGCAAGAACACCGCGCGCCCTACGCGCAGGAGCGGTCGGCGCGGCAGCAGCCATGCTGGTCAGCGTCGGCCTCACCGCAGTGGCCGGGCCGGCCGCCGCGTCGCCGGAGGAGATCCTCGGCGAGGGCGAGGTGGCCAGCAGCAGCAACATGCGCCTGCTGCAGAACCTGCCCAAGCGCGGCGCATTCGAGTCCGTGGGCGCGTTCAACAGCGACCTTGCCTTCAAGGACGACTACGCGTTCGCCGGCAACTACAACGGCTTCACCGTCTACGACATCAAGAACCCCCGCAAGAGCGAGGAAGTTGTCCAGGTCGTGTGCCCCGGCGCGCAGAACGACATCACGGTGTACGGGGACCTGCTGTTCCTGTCGGTCGACTCCCGTCGCACCGACGACACCTGCAACTCCGGTGCCGCCACCGCCGCCCAGTCCCTCTCGGGCGAGTACTGGGAGGGGATCCGGATCTTCGACATCAGCGACCCCGCCGAGCCGGAGTACGTCAAGGCCGTCGAGACCGCCTGCGGCTCGCACACCCACACCCTGGTCCCGGGTGACGACGGCGAGACGGTGTACCTCTACGTCTCCTCGTACTTCCCGTCGCCCCTCGTCGCCAAGTGCCAGCCTCCCCACGACGCGATCTCCATCGTCGAGGTCCCCGTGGACTCCCCGACGAAGGCCGCGGTCGCCAGCGTGCCCGTGCTGTTCCCGGACGGCGGGAACCCTCCCGGCGGATACTCGAGGGAGACCACGGGTTGCCACGACATCACCGCGTACCCCGAGAAGGACCTGGCGGCGGGGGCGTGCATGGGTGACGGCATCATCATGGACATCAGCGACCCACTGGAGCCCCGCGTCATCGAGCGGGTGAGGGACGAGGAGAACTTCGCGTTCTGGCACTCGGCGACGTTCAACAACGACGCCAGCTCGGTGATCTTTACCGACGAGCTCGGCGGTGGCGGCGCGGCGACCTGCAACCCGGAGGTCGGCCCGACCAAGGGTGCCAACGCGATCTACGAGCTTGCCGGCGACGGCACGCTCGACTTCGCCAGCTACTACAAGATCCCTCGCGAGCAGGCCGCCACGGAGAACTGCGTGGCCCACAACGGGTCGCTCATCCCGACCCGGGGCACCGACGTCATGGTGCAGGCCTGGTACCAGGGCGGCATCTCCGTGTTCGACTTCACCGACCCCGCCAAGCCGACCGAGCTCGCCTGGTTCGACCGCGGCCCCGTCTCCGAGGCCTCGCTGGTGCTCGGTGGCTCCTGGTCGGCCTACTACTACGACGGCTACATCTTCTCCAACGACATCCAGCAGGGCTTCGACGTGTTCGAGGTCCGCGACCGCCGTGTCGCCAGCGCGAAGTCCGGCAAGTACCCCGAAAACTTCAACCCTCAGTCGCAGCCCTCGTTCTGACCAGCACCACAGCACCACAGCACGACAGCACGACAGCACCACAGCACCTGACAGCTCAGACCCACCTGCCGAGCCCGGTCCCCCTCCAGGGGCCGGGCTCGGCCCGTCCCGGTCGGGCCTGTGGCAGCATCGCGAGGACCAGCCGGAAGGGGTGCGCATGCCGTTCATCGACAGGGGCGACGACGTCCACCTCTGGTGGGACGAGCGCGGGAGCGGTCCGCCGGTGCTCCTGGTCCAGGGCCTCGGCTACCCGAGCGACATGTGGCACCGGTTGCTGCCCGTGCTCGCCCGGGAGCGACGCGTCCTCACCATGGACAACCGCGGCGTCGGCCGGACAGGCGTCCCGAAGGGACCGTTCACCCTCGCAGACCTGGCGCAGGACGCGGTAGCGGTCCTGGACGCCGCCGGACAGGAGCGGGCGGACGTCGTCGGGGTGTCGATGGGCGGGCTCGTGGTCCAGGAGCTCGCCCTCGCCCACCCCGACCGCGTCAGGTCCCTCGTGCTGGGCTGCACCCACCCGGGCGGGGCTGACGCCGTGTTCACCGAGGAGGCCCGCGCGCTCCTGGGTGGTCGGGGCGGGATGAGCCCGGAGGAGGCCGCCGAGGCGTCCGTGCCGTTCGTCTACGCCGACGGCACCCCGCGCAGCAGGATCGAGGAGGACCTGGCCATCCGTCGTGCGGTCCCCACCCGGCCCGAGGGCTACCTGGCGCAGCTCGGTGGCGCGGTCGCCTCCCGTGGTACCGGTGATCGGCTACCGGGCCTGCGGGTGCCGACGCTCGTGGTGCACGGCACCGCCGACCGGCTGGTCCCGGTCGAGAACGGCCGCTTCGTCGCCGCCGCCGTCCCCGGCGCGGTGCTGCACCTGCTGGAGGGTGCGAGCCACATCTTCTGGACCGACCAGCCGGATGCGACGGCCGAGCTGCTCCTCACCTGGTTGCGCCGGTGAGCGCCTGGTGGCCCCCAGCGCGGCGGGGTGCCCGGTGAGCGGGGCCGCCGCCCCCGCCGAGCCGGGTGCCGTCCTCGACCTGTCCGGCAGACGCGTGCTGGTCACCGGCGCCGGCAGCGGGATCGGCGCGGCCTGCTCACGCCGCCTCGCCCGGGCGGGTGCTGTCGTCGGGGTCCTGGACCGGGACGCCGTGGCCGCGGAGCGGGTCGCGGAGGAGGTGGGCGGCGAGGCCGTGGTGGTGGACCTGGCCGACCCCGCCGCCCTGGACGCGGTCTGCGACGGCTGGGCCGCCACCGCCGACGTGCTGGTCAACAACGCCGGGCTGCAGCACGTCGCACCGGTCGAGCACTTCCCCCCGGAGCAGTTCGCACTGATCCTGCGGGTCATGCTCGAGGCACCGTTCCGGCTGGTCCGCGCGGCGCTGCCGCACATGTACGCCCAGGGCTGGGGGCGGGTGGTCCAGGTGTCGTCGGTCCACGGGCTGCGGGCCTCGCCCAACAAGTCGGCCTACGTCGCGGCCAAGCACGGCCTCGAGGGGCTGTCCAAGGTCGTCGCCCTGGAGGGCGGTCCCCGTGGGGTGACGTCGAACAGCGTCTGCCCGGGGTATGTGCGGACACCCCTGGTGCAGGGGCAGATCGCGGCACAGGCCGAGGCCCACGGCATCGAGGAGGCCGAGGTTGTCAGCAGCATCATGCTCACGCAGCCCGCGATCAAGCGGTTGATCGAGCCGGCCGAGGTCGCCGAGCTGGTCGCCTTCCTCTGCTGCGACGCTGCCTCCTTCGTCAACGGCTCGTCCTACGTCATGGACGGGGGGTGGACGGCCCGCTGACCGGCGACCCGACCACCTGCGACAGCCGGCCCACCACGACCAGGGAGACCCATGATCGACAAGACCGTCGCGAGCGCCGCCGAAGCCGTCTCCGACATCCCCGCCGGTGCCCGCCTGGCAGTGGGCGGGTTCGGCCTGTGCGGCATCCCCAGTGAGCTCATCGGGGCCCTGGTCGCCGCCGGGACCGGTGGGCTGCACGTGGTGTCCAACAACTGCGGGGTCGACGACTTCGGTCTCGGCCTGCTCCTGCGCAGCAAGCAGATCGCCCGCATGACGTCGTCCTACGTGGGCGAGAACAAGGAGTTCGAGCGGCAGTTCCTGCAGGGTGAGCTCGAGGTCGAGCTCGTGCCGCAGGGCTCCCTCGCGGAACGGCTGAGGGCCGGCGGCGTGGGCGTGCCGGCGTTCTACACCGCGGCCGGGGTCGGCACGCAGGTGGCCGACGGCGGGCTGCCCTGGCGCTACGACGGCCGGGGCGGCGTCGCGCTTGCGTCCCCGCCCAAGCCGACCGCGATGTTCGACGGGCGTTCCTACCTGCTGGAGGAGGCGATCCGCTGCGACTTCGGCCTGGTCCGCGCGTGGCAGGGCGACCGCCATGGCAACCTGGTGTTCCGGCAGTCTGCACGCAACTTCAACCCGCTGTGCGCCATGGCCGGAGCGGTGACGGTGGCCGAGGTCGAGCACCTCCTCGAGCCCGGCGAGATCCCCCCGGAGCAGGTCCACACCCCCGGCGTGTTCGTCCAGCGGGTCGTCGAGGTCGGACCCGATACCGACAAGCGCATCGAACGGCGCACCGTGCGCCCGGCAGGTGACCGCTGATGGCCCTCACCCGTGACCAGCTGGCCGCACGCGTCGCCCGCGAGCTCACCGACGGCAGCTACGTCAACCTCGGCATCGGCCTGCCCACCCTGATACCGGGTCATCTGCCCGACGGCGTCCGCGTCGTGCTGCAGAGCGAGAACGGGGTGCTCGGGGTCGGTCCCTACCCGCTGGAGGGCGAGGAGGACCCTGACCTCATCAACGCCGGCAAGGAGACCGTCACAGTCGCCGCCGGGGCGTCCTACTTCGACTCCGCGACCAGCTTCGGCATGATCCGCGGCGGCCACATCGACACCGCGGTGCTGGGTGCCATGCAGGTGTCCAGCCGTGGTGACCTGGCCAACTGGATGATCCCCGGCAAGATGGTCAAGGGCATGGGCGGGGCGATGGACCTGGTCCACGGTGCCCGCCAAGTCATCGTCGTCATGGAGCACGTCGCCCGCGACGGCACCCCCAAGATCGTCCAGGAGTGCACGCTGCCCCTGACCGGGGTCGGGGTGGTCCACCGGATCGTCACCGACCTGGCCGTCCTCGACGTGACCGCCGACGGGCTGGTGCTGCGAGAGACCGCACCCGGTGTCGGCACCGAGGAGGTCCTGGCCGCGACCGGTTGCGGGCTCACGGTCGCCGAGGACCTGGTCCGCGCCGGCTGAGGCGGCGGCCCCGGGAGCCGAGGGGCCCGGGGCAGCCGACGGGGCGGGGCGTCAGTCGTCCTGGTCGTCGTCCGCCTCGTCCTCGTCCTCCTCCTGCTGGTCCGCGTTCTCGTCCTGGACGCCTTCGAGGCCACCGTCCTCGTCATCGCCGCCGCCGCCGCAACCGGTCAGCAGCATGGTCGCGGCGAGTGCGGCTGCGGCAGCAGCCCGTATGGGGGTCCGTGTCATGACATGTCCTCCTCGTGTCGGTCCGGCCGACCGTAGCCGCGCAGCACCCTCAGGCGAGCGAGGCCAGGTAGCGGGCGATCGCACGAGGACCGCTCGTCGGGGCGGCCGCCTCGACCGCGGGATTGTAGTTGGTGTTGGTGTTCACGTCGTAGGTGACGACCCGGCCGTCGCCGGTCTGGATGTACTCGATCCCCGCGACCTCGATGCCGGTGCTCGCCAGGAAGTCCTCGTAACGGGCCAGCTGCGGCGGGACGTGGTCTTCGCGCAGGCGGAACAGCGGCTGCCCGTCCACGCCGCAGGCGTCCGCCGGGCACAGCTCGAAACCCTCGGCCGTGGAGGCGGCCAAGGCGTAGAGGAACCGTCCGCCGACGAACTCCGCCCGTGTCACGAACGGCTCCGCCGGGGTGACGTACTCCTGCACCAGCGAGACGCCGTCCACGGGCTCGACCCATGCCGGGGACGCGACGTGGCGCTCGAGGTCGGCCACGTCGTCGAAGCGGTGCACCCCGAGCCCCTTGCCGCCCTGGTTGTGCTTGGTGACCACCGGACCGACCCCGTCGGCCTGCAGGGACCGTGCGGCGGCCACCACCTGATCGCGGTCGAACGCGACGACCGTGCGGGGGGTGTCGATCCCCGCCGCCCGCAGCGCCGCGTCCTGGGCGACCTTGCTGACCTCGAGCTCCAGGACCGCGGAGCCGTTGACGACGCGTCGCCCGTGCCCCTCCAGCCAGCGCAGCACCGCGCGCGTGTGCGCAACCGAGCGGGAGTGCCCCCGGGTGTGCGCGGAGGCGCTCATCCGCGACCAGAACACGCCCTGCGGCGGCTCACCCGGCAGGACCAGAGGCCCCTCGCCCCGCAGCAACCACTGCCGGACGGTGACGCCCTCGGCCGCGAACGCAGCCGCGAACGGCGGCCACCACTCGGGGTTCTCGTGGATCGCGTGGACGTCGGCTGCGGAGGGGGTGCTCACGACAGGGCACAAGCAGCGTGACCGCGCCGCTGTTCCCGCCCTGGTTCCCGACGGGCGAGCGCGGTCGGAGTCTGCCTACCATCCGATCGTGCGGCCCGGTGGGACACCTTCCCCACGGAGCGCCACCCGGGCACCCCTGGGCGTTGACCCCGTCCGACGTCCCCTGGAGGAGCTCGTGCCCGCTGTCCACGTCCCCGCCCACCACAGTGCGTCCTCGACGCTGGACCGGGCCCGCTCCCTGGCGCCCGAGGCCTTCGTCGGTGACAGGCTGCGCAACCTGTACGACGGCCGCTGGCAGGACGCCGGCACGCCGGCCACCCTGCTGACACCGGTCGACGGCACCGCGTTCGCCGAGATGGGCAAGGTCGACCGCGGCACCGCTGCCGCCGCCGTGGCCGCCGCGGCGCAGGCGCACCAGGTCTGGGCGGCCACGCCGTACGCGCAGCGGCACGCCCGCGTCGAAGAGGCCGTCGAGGCGCTTGCCGGCGCCCGGGACGAGCTCGCCCTGCTGCTGGCGTGGGAGATCGGCAAGCCCTGGCGGCTGGCCTGCGCGGACGTCGACCGCTGCCTGGACGGGGTGCGCTGGTACCTGCAGGAGTGCGAGCAGATGATGGCCGTGGACGTCGACGGGGCCCCGTTCGAGCGGACCGCGCTGCCCGGCCCGGTCAGCAACATCGCCTCGTGGAACTACCCGATGTCGGTGCTGGTGCACGCCGAGCTCGTGCAGGCGCTCGCCGGCAACGCCATCATCGCCAAGACCCCCACCCAGGGCGGTGCTGTCACCCTCACGCTGGCCCATGCGCTGATGGCCCGCGCCGGGCTGCCGGTGACGCTGCTGTCGGGTGTGGGGGCCCAGCTGTCGGACGCGCTGGTGCGCAGCCCGGAGATCGGCGCCCTCGCCTTCGTGGGGGGTCGCTCCAACGGTGGCGCGGTCGCCGCCTCGCTCGTCGACACCGGCAAGCGTCACATGCTCGAGCAGGAGGGCCTGAACTCCTGGGGCATCTGGGAGTTCAGCGACTTCGACGGCCTCGCCGTCCACCTGCGCAAGGGCTTCGAGTACGCCAAGCAGCGCTGCACCGCCTACCCCCGCTACGTCGTGCAGCGGGAGCTCGTGGACTCCTTCCTGGCCGTGTACCTGCCCGTGGTCCGGTCGCTGCGCTTCGGTCACCCGCTCGCCGTCGAGCACGACGACGACCCGCTGCCCGAGCTCGACTTCGGACCGCTCATCAGCGCGGCCAAGGCCGGCGAGCTGGAGCAGCGGATGAGCGAGGCGCTCCGCTGGGGCGCGGTCCCCCTGCACCGCGGGTCGCTGCAGGACGGCGTCTTCGTGGCCGGCCAGGACCGTTCGGCCTATCACGCGCCCATGACGCTGCTGGCGCCCCCCGGGGCGTCGCGGCTGATGCACGAGGAGCCGTTCGGCCCTGTCGACACCATCGTCGTCGTGGACACCGAGGCCGAGCTCCTGGCGCAGATGAACGCCAGCAACGGGGCGCTCGTCGCCTCGCTGGCGTGCGACGACACCGCGCTGGCGCGGCGGCTCGCCGAGCAGGTCCAGGCCTTCAAGGTGGGCATCAACGCACCCCGCTCCCGGGGTGACCGTGCCGAGCCGTTCGGCGGCCGCGGCGCCTCCTGGAAGGGGGCCTTCGTCGGCGGTCCGCTGCTGGTCCAGGCCGTCACCCAGGGTCCGCCCGGGGAGCAGCTGTACGGCAACTTCCCCGGCTACTCCCGTACCCCCGCGACCTGAGGGGACGGCCGGAGCGCGGGGCGGAGGCCACCGCAGGACGACGCGCTGCCCGCGGCGGTGGACCCCCGCCCCCGAGCAGGCCAGGATCGGGCCATGGCCTCTGCGAGCGTGTCCCACTCCGTCACCATCCGGCTCGAGCTGCCCGCCCGCCCCACCGCGGTGAGCGAGCTCACCACCGTCATGGAGCGGGTGGGGGCCATCGTCACCGCCCTGGACGTCACCGCCTCGGGCAGCGACCGGCTCCAGGTCGACGTCACGGCGGCGACCTCGGGGGAGGCGCACGCCGACGAGCTCGCCGAAGCGCTCCGCGCCCTGGACGGTGTCGAGCTCGGCAAGGTGTCCGACCGGGTGTTCCTCGCCCACCTGGGCGGCAAGCTCGAGATCCGCTCCAAGGTCCCGCTGCGCAACCGCGACGACCTGTCCCTGGCCTACACCCCGGGGGTCGGGCGGGTCTGCGAGGCGATCGCCAGGAACCCCGAGGACGCCCGCCGGTTGACGATCAAGCGCAACACCGTCGCCGTGGTCAGCGACGGTTCCGCGATCCTGGGCCTGGGCAACCTCGGGCCGCTGGCGGCGCTGCCGGTGATGGAGGGCAAGGCCGTGCTCTTCAAGCGCTTCGCCGACATCGACGCCTTCCCGATCTGCCTGGACACCCAGGACACCGAGGAGATCATCGCCGTCGTCAAGGCGATCGCCCCCGTGTTCGCGGGCATCAACCTGGAGGACATCGCCGCCCCCCGCTGCTTCGAGATCGAGCGCCGGCTGCGGGCCGAGCTCGACATCCCGGTCTTCCACGACGACCAGCACGGCACCGCCATCGTCGTGGTCGCCGCCCTGACCAACGCGCTCAAGGTCGTCGGCAAGCGGATCGAGGACGTCCGGCTCGTGCTGTCCGGCGCCGGGGCAGCCGGTACCGCGGTGCTGCGCCTGCTGGTCGCGGCCGGCCTGCAGCATGTCGTGGTCGTCGACGTCGACGGCGTCATCCACGAGGGCCGGGAAGGTCTGGCGCCCGAGCTGACGTGGACCGCGACGAACACCAACCGCAGCGGTCTGCGCGGCACGCTGCGCGACGCGCTCGTGGACGCCGAGGTCTTCGTCGGTCTGTCGGCCGCCAACATCCTCACCGGTGACGACATCGCCACCATGGCCCCGGGCGCCATCGTGTTCGCCCTCGCCAACCCGACCCCCGAGGTCGACCCGGTCGCGGCCAGCAGGCACGCCGCGGTCGTGGCCACGGGGCGCAGTGACTTCGCCAACCAGATCAACAACGTGCTCGCCTTCCCCGGGGTGTTCCGCGGGCTCATCGACGCCCGCACCAGCACCGTCGACGAGGCGATGCTGCTGGCGGCGGCCCGCGCCCTGGCCGACACCGTCCACCCCGACGAGCTCAACGCCGCCTACATCGTGCCCAGCGTGTTCAACTCCGAGACCACCACGGCGGTCGCCGCCGCAGTCGAGCGCGCGGCGAGGGGCGACACCACGTCGTGATAGGCCTCGAGTCGTTCGGGCCGTTCGCGGTCCCGCCGCCGCCGAGACCGCGCGCGGGAGCGCTGCTGGTCGCCCACCCGTCCCTGGTGGACGCGAACTTCCGTGAGAGCGTGGTGCTCCTGCTCAACCACTCCGACGAGGGCTCGCTCGGCCTGGTCCTGAACCGGCCCCTGGTCAGCGACGTGGGGGACGTGCTGCCCGCCTGGCACGAGCACGTCAGCGAGCCCTCCCACCTGTTCCAGGGCGGTCCCGTCGGCCTGGACTCGGCGATCGGCCTGGCACGGCTGCCCGGCGACGACAGCGAGCCCCCCGGCCTCAAGCGGCTCACGGGCTCGCTCGCCGTGGTCGACCTCGACGCGCCGCCCGAGATCGTCGCGCCCGCCTCGGCCGGCCTGCGGGTCTACGCCGGGCACTCCGGCTGGGGCCCCGGTCAGCTGGAGGGCGAGCTGGACGAGGGCGCCTGGTTCGTCGTGGACGGCGAGCCGTCCGACGGCTTCCGCGCCGACACCGACTCGCTGTGGCGCGACATCCTGCTGCGCCAGAGGACGACAGTGGCCCTGGTGGCGACGTTCCGCGCCGACCCCGAGGTCAACTGAGCCGGACCTCCCGTGCTCGACCTACACTGGCCCGCATGTCCGAGCCTCTTCCGCCGTCCGCGCCGAGCCCCCAGCCCAGCACCCAGCCGGCAGGCACCGCGGTCATCGAGCGGGAGCGGGTCGTCGAACCCGCCGAGCCCGGCGACCACGAGCGGTTCGCGCACTACGTCAAGAAGGACAAGATCGTCACCAGCGCCGTCACGGGTGAGCCCCTGACCGCCCTGTGCGGCAAGGTCTGGGTCCCCAGCAGGGACCCCAAGCGTTTCCCGGTGTGCCCGACCTGCAAGGAGATCTTCGAGGGCCTGCGCCCCGGCAAGGACTCCGGTGGCTCGGATGGGTCCGGCAGCGGCTCCGGCGGCTCCGGCTCCGACGGCTGAGCGTGGGGACGCACCCACCCGAGCACCCCAGCACCGCCGCCGCCGCACACCTCTCGCCCGCCTTCCCCGAGCGTGCCGCGTGGGGTACGGCGGGCGCGCTCCGGGCCTGGCAGCACGAGGCCATCACGACCTACCTGCAGCGCTCCCCGAAGGACTTCCTGACCTCGGCGACGCCCGGGGCCGGCAAGACCACCTTCGCGTTGCGGATCGCGACCGAGCTCCTGGCCCGGCGCACCGTCGAGCGGGTCATCGTCGTGTGCCCGACGGAGCACCTGAAGACCCAGTGGGCCGACGCCGCGTCCCGGGTCGGCATCCGGCTCGACCCCGGGTTCCGCAACTCCGACGCGTCCTACGCCTCGGGCTACGACGGCGTCGTGGTGACCTACGCCCAGGTCGGCCTCAAGCCGCAGGCCTTCGCCGGGCGGTGCGTGTCGCGGCGCACCCTGGTGGTGCTGGACGAGATCCACCACGCCGGGGACGCCCGCAGCTGGGGCGAGGGCGTGGCGACCGGGTTCGCGGACGCCGAGCGGCGGCTGGCGCTGACCGGGACGCCGTTCCGCTCCGACTCCCACCCCATCCCGTTCATCACCTACGTCGCCGAGGCCGACGGCTCCCGCCGCTCCCGTGCCGACCACTCCTACGGTTACGCGCAGGCGCTGGCCGACGGGGTGGTGCGGCCCGTGCTCTTCCTGGCCTATGCCGGCAACATGCGCTGGCGCACCCGGGCCGGTGACGAGGTGGCCGCCCGCCTCGGCGAGCCGCTGACCAAGGACCTGACGGCGCAGGCGCTGCGGACCGCGCTGGACCCGGCCGGTCAGTGGGTCCCGGCGGTCCTCGCCGCCGCAGACCAACGGCTGCGCGAGGTGCGTCGGACGGTGCCGGACGCCGGCGGCCTGGTCATCGCCACCGACCAGAAGGCCGCCCGCGCCTACGCAACCACCCTGGCCGCGCTGAGCGGGGAGCAACCCGTCGTCGTGGTGTCCGACGACCCCGCCGCGTCGGGGCGGATCGAGGAGTTCTCGGTCGCGGGCGCTGCAGGGCCACGCTGGATGGTCGCTGTCCGCATGGTCAGCGAGGGCGTCGACGTGCCCCGCCTGGCGGTAGGGGTGTGGGCGACGACCACGGCGACCCCGCTGTTCTTCGCCCAGGCCGTGGGGCGGTTCGTGCGGGCCAGGCGCCGGGGCGAGACCGCGTCGATCTTCCTGCCCAGCGTGCCGCTGCTGCTCCGTTACGCCGCCGACCTCGAGCTCGAGCGGGACCATGTCCTGGACCGGCCGCGCTCCGCGGCGGAGGCCGAGGACCTGTGGGCGCCGGAGGAGGCGGAGCTGGCCGCGGCCCGAGCGACGCGCTCGACCCCCGACGCCGATGAGCTCCCGTTCGAGGCGATCGAGTCCGACGCCGCGTTCGACCGGGCCGTCTACGACGGCGACGAGTTCTCCAACCACGCCGCCTGGGCGGACGAGGACGGGGCCGTGGGGGAGCAGGCCCTGCTCGCACTGCCCGGTCTGACCGAGGAGGGCGAGTACAGCCAGCACCTGCGTCGGCGCCCCGGCTCCTCCGCCAGCGCGCCCCGCCACCACGAGGCCGAGGTCGTCGTGGTCGCCGACCACCGCGCCCTGGCGGCCGCACGCAAGGAGTTGTCCTCGTTGGTGGGTGCCTACTCTCGGCGCACCGGCGCCCCGCACGCCGTGGTCCACGCCAGGCTGCGCAGCACCTGCGGCGGTCCCGCGGTCCCCGAGGCCGACCTCACCCAGGTGCGCCAGCGTGTCGACACCGTCCGCGGCTGGCTCCTCAGCCCCCGCTGACCTGCTCTGTCCGCCGCGCGCCGGCGGCCCGCAACCTCCCCAGACTGCCCCTTTCGGCACCAATCCGGCAGTGGTAGCGTCACTTTGTGAGCGATTAGCGCCCGAATCGCTCAGAGTGATCAGTGAGGGCAGTCAGTGCTCAGCGCAACGATGCGCCTGCGGCTCGGTTTCCGACGCCGTCCCGATCCAAGGAGACACCTCGTGCAGTCCTCCGCACCGCCCAGCTTCGTCACCGCCTACGAGCAGGAGGTGGTGAGCCGGCTCTCGGGTCTGTCGTCGATGGCGCGCGACGGCGGGCTCGAGGCGGCGGTCGCCCTGCTGGCCACGGCCATCGCTCAGGGCGGCGTCGTCCACGCGTTCGGCACGGGGCACTCAGAGGCCTTCGCGATGGAGGTCGCCGGTCGCGCCGGCGGCCTCATCCCGACCAACCGCATCGCCCTGCGCGACGCCGTGCTCTTCGGCGAGCACTCCTTGGACGAGCTCGCCGGCCAGCCGCCGCTCGAGCGCGACCCCCGGATCGCCGAGGACCTGTTCGCGACGGTCCGTCGTGAGGAGCACGACGTCTTCGTCATCGCCTCGAACTCCGGCGTCAACTCCTCGGTGGTGGGGATGGCCCTGCTCGCCAAAGAGCACGGCCACCCGGTGATCGCCGTGACGAGCCTGCAGCACACCATGGCGGTGGCGGTGAAGCACCCGAGCGGCAAGCGTCTCGCCGACGTCGCCGACGTCGTGCTCGACAACCTCGCCCCCTACGGCGACGCGACGCTCGAGGCGGTGGGGGGAGTGGCCGTCGGTGCGGTCTCCTCCGTCACGTCGGCCTTCATCGCGCAGCTGCTGACCATCGGGACCGCAACCCGTCTCCTCGAGCAGGGGGCCGAGGCCCCGCTCTACGTCTCCGCGAACGTGCCGGGCGGGGACGAGCACAACCGCGAGCTGGAGGCGCGCTACAGCGGCCGGATCCGCCGCGGCGCCTGAGACCCACCCGCCCGACAGTCACCCGCCCGACAGCCATCACACACCCTGGAGACGACGATGCGCGAGAGCCTCACCACCCCCCCGACCGCCGTGCGACGGCGCTCCTTCCTGCGGTTCTCCGCTGCCGCCGGCATCGCCGCGCCCTTGGGTCTCGCCTCGTGCGCAGCCTCCGGCAGCGGCCCGTCGGACGACGCCGGTGACGCCGCGGCGAGCCCTGAGGCGAGCACCGACAACCCCTTCGGCGTCGCCGAGGGCTCCACCGTGGAGGCGGTCATCTTCGACGGCGGCTACGGCATCGACTACGCCACCTTCGCGGCCGCCATCTTCGGCGACGTCCAGCAGGGCTCGACCGTGGAGGTCACCGGGTCGACCCAGATCGCTCAGCAGATGCAGCCGCGCTTCGTCGGTGGCAACCCGCCCGACCTGCTGGACAACAACGGCGCCAACGCCATCGGCCTCAGTGCGATCGTCGACGGGCTGGAGGACCTCAGCGACGTGGTGCAGGCACCGAACCTCGAGGGCACGGTCATCGCCGACACCCTGTACCCCGGGGTGCTGGACGTCGGGATGTACGACGGCAAGCTGGCCGCCCTGAACTACGTCCTGACGGTCTACGCGCTCTGGTACTCCCAGACCCTGTTCGACGCGAACGGCTGGACGCCGCCGAAGACCTGGGACGAGGCGCTCGAGCTGGGTGCAGCCGCCCAGGAGCAGGGCATGTACCTGTTCACGTGGGGTACCGAGGCCGCGTCCTACTACCTCACGCTCGCGGTGGACTCGGCCATCAAGGAGGGTGGCGACGAGGTCCGCCTCGCGATGGACAACCTGCAGGCCGACGCCTGGAGCCTGCCGGCGGTTGAGAGCGTCCTGGCGGCGATGGAGCAGGTGGTGGCGCGCGGGTACATGCGCCCCGGCGGCGCCGGCACCCAGTTCACCGCCGCGCAGGCGCAGTGGAGCCAGGCCCAGGAGGCCCTGCTCTACCCCTCGGGCTCGTGGATCGAGAACGAGATGGCCGAACAGACCCTGGAGGACTTCCAGATGACCGGCGCGCCGTCGCCCACCGTCACCGCGGACTCGGCCCTGCCGTACGAGTCGATCCGGAACACGCCCAACGAGCCGTTCGTGGTGCCGACCGCGGCCGCGAACGCCCCGGGCGGCAAGGAGATGCTGCGCATCATGCTGTCCCCGGAGACGGCGACGGAGTTCGCCCGTACCAAGCTCGCCTCCACCATCGTGCGCGACACCGTGCCGCCGGACGCCTTCGGCTCCACGGCGCTGGCCTCGCAGATCGCCATGCTGGAGGCGGCGGGGGACCAGACGTTCTCCTGGAACTTCGTCGCGACGTACGGCATGACCCCGCAGGTCAACGTGCTGTGGAACAGCTTCCTGTCCGGGCAGTCCACCGCCGCGGACCTGGCGAGCGGGATGCAGGCGCTCTTCGACGGTGTCCGCGAGGACGACGCGGTCGTGAAGATCGAGATCACCTGATGTCAGGCCTAGCGCCCCTGACCTCCGGGGCGCCCGCCGACGGTGGGCCGGCGCCGCCTGCGACCGCGCCCGCCCGCCGGCGCGGCCGGAGGGTCAGCATTGACCGGGTCAGCCTGATCGTCGTCTTCGTGGGGATCCCGTTCGCAGGCTACGTGCTGCTGGTCCTGTACCCGTTCACCCAGGCGGCGTACTACTCCCTGACCGCCTGGACCGGCTTCAGCCCGGACCAGCCGTTCGTGGGCCTGGACAACTACACGCGGATCTTCGCGGACGCCCTGTTCCTGCAGGCCCTCGGCAACAGCGCCCTGCTCCTGGTCGTCGTGCCGCTCGTGACGCTGACCCTCAGCTTCGCGCTCGCCGCGCTGGTGACCTTCGGAGGCCCGACCACCGGGGCCGTGCGCGGCCTGGGCAGCTCCAGCTTCTACCGCGTGGTCTCGTTCTTCCCCTACGTGGTGCCCGCGATCGTCATCGGGATCATCTGGAGCCAGATCTACAACCCGGCGGACGGGCTGCTGAACGGAACCCTGACGGCGCTCGGCCTGCAGCGGTTCCAGGACTTCGCCTGGCTCGGGCAGGCCGACACGGCGATGGCGGCGTCCACGGTCGTCATCATCTGGTCGTTCATCGGCTTCTACATGGTGCTGTTCGTGGCGGCCATCAAGGGGATCCCGGCCGAGCTCTTCGAGGCCGCCCGGCTCGACGGTGCCGGTCGGCTCCGCTCCGCGGTGCACGTCGCCATCCCCGGCATCGCAGGGAGCATCCGCACCGCCTACATCTACATGGGCATCCTGGCCCTGGACGCCTTCGTCTACATGCAGGCGCTGAACCCCAGCGGTGGGCCGGACAACTCGACGCTCGTCATCACCCAGCAGATCTACCGGACGGCCTTCTCCCAGGGCCAGTTCGGATTGGCGTGCGCCATGGGTGTCGTGCTGGCCGCGGTGACGTTCCTCTTCGTCGCCGCGATCTTCACCGTCTCACGCCTGCTGCGCGGGCCGCAGGAGAGCCGTTCATGAGCACCTCGGCCCTACAGCGACCGGGGCGTGCGCCCGCGTCGCGCTCCCGGTCCTCGTCCGGACGGTCCGAGCGGGTGGTCGGTGCGACGTCGCACGCGGTGCTCGTCATCTGGACGGTTCTGGTCATCGCGCCGCTGCTGTGGACCGTGATGTCATCGCTGAAGACGTCGCGGGAGATCTTCGCCTCACCGTTCTCGCTGCCCAGCTCGCCGCAGTTCGTCAACTACGTCAACGCGTGGCAGTCCGCGGGCATCGGCCGGTTCTTCACCAACTCCGTCATCGTGGTCAGCAGCGCGCTCGTGATCACGATGCTGCTCGGCGCGATGTCGGCATACGTGCTGGCACGCTTCACGTTCCCCGGCCGCAGCGTCATCCACACCCTGATAATCGCCGGGCTCACCTTCCCGGTCTTCCTGGCCGTGGTGCCGCTGTTCTTCATCCTCCAGCAGATCGGCATCCTGAACACCCTGCCCGGTTTGGTGCTCAGCTACGCCGCCTACGCCTTCCCGTTCACCGTCTTCTTCCTCACCAGCTTCTTCCGGGACGTGCCCGACGAGATCGCCGAGGCCGCCGCGCTCGACGGGGCCAGCGAGTGGCGCACGTTCTTCCAGATCATGCTGCCCATGGCCGCCCCGGGGATGGCGTCGGTGGCCATCCTGAACTTCGTGGGGCTCTGGAACCAGTTCCTGCTACCGGTGGTGCTCAACTCCGACCGGGACAACTACGTGCTCACGCAGGGGATGGCGGCGTTCGCGTCCCAGGCGGGCTACTCGGTCGACTTCGGGGCCCTGTTCGCCGGAGCCGTGCTGACCATCGTCCCCGTCCTGATCGTCTACCTGGTGTTCCAGCGCCGCCTCCAGGGGTCCATGGCGCAGGGGACCTCCAAGTAGAGATGGCCATCGCGTGAACGGGAAGCTGACGATCGAGATCTGGCCGGACGCGACGGCGATCGGTTGCAGGGCGGCCGACCTGGTCGCCGTCGAGCAGCGCCGGGGCGACCTGCGCGTCCTCGGGGTCGCGACCGGGTCCTCGCCCTCGCCGGTGTACGAGGCGCTGCACGACCTCGCCCTGCCCTGCTGGCAGGACGTGGAGGTCTTCGCCCTCGACGAGTACGTGGGGCTCGGGCCCGGCCACCCGGAGAGCTACCGGTCGGTCATCGAGCGGGAGGTGCGCCGTCCGCTGGGCATGCCCGTGACCAACGTCCACGTGCCCGACGGCGACGCGCCCGACCTTGACGCGGCCTGCGCGGAGTACGAGCAGCAGCTGCGCGACCACGGCGGCGTCGACGTCCAGATCCTCGGCATCGGGGCCACCGGGCACATCGGCTTCAACGAGCCCGGGTCGGACTTCGCCTCCAGGACCCGCCCGGTGCGCCTGTCGGAGCGGACCCGCAGCGACAACGCCCGTTTCTTCACCGGCCCGGAGGAGGTGCCGCAGTGCGCCCTGACCCAGGGGATCGCGACCATCGCACAGGCCCGCAGGCACGTGCTCGTCGCCCGCGGCCGGCGCAAGGCAGCCGCGGTGCGCGCCGCCCTGGAGGGCGAGGTCTCGACCGCCTGCCCCGCCTCGGCCCTGCAGCACTTCGACGACGTCACCGTCCTGCTCGACCCCGAGGCGGCCTCCACCCTGAGCCGGGCCGCCCTGCGCGAGGTGGCGGTCACCGGTACCGACCCGGCGACGCTGTGAGGACCGTCGCCGAGCCGGGCGGAGCGCTGGTCGTCCACTCGGTCTCGATCCTGGACGCGGCCGGTCCGCTGGAGCAGGCATGGGTGAGCGCCCGCGACGGGCGCATCACCGGCGTCGGGCGCGGCGGCGGGTGGCGAGAGCACACCGGCGCCGCCGCGGTCGTCGACGGGCGGGGCCACCACCTGCTCCCCGGCTTCGTCGACCTGCACGTCCACGGCGGCGGTGGGCACGCCCACGAGGAAGGAGCCGAGGCGATGGTGGCCGCGACGGAGGCGCACCGCCGCCACGGCACCACCCGCTCGGTCCTCAGCCTCGTCTCCGACACCGTCGACGCCCTGGCGCAACGGCTGTCCGTCGTCGCCGACCTCGTCGAGGACCACCCCGGCATCCTGGGCAGCCACCTGGAGGGCCCGTTCCTGGCCGAGGCCCGCAAGGGTGCACACGACGCCGCCCGGCTCGTCGACCCCACGCCGTCGGCGGTACGCCACCTCCTGGGAGCCGCCCGGGGCACGTTGCGACAGGTGACCCTGGACCCCCGACGCGACGGCGCGACCGAGGCGATCGCCACGTTCCGCCAGGCGGGCGTGGTCGTCGCCGTGGGGCACACCGAAGCCGACCACGCCGAGGCGACGGCGGCGTTCGACGGGGGGGCGAGCCTGCTCACCCACGCCTTCAACGCCATGCCCGGCATCCATCACCGCGCGCCCGGACCGGTCGTGGCGGCGCTCGACGCCGAGGCTGTCACCCTCGAGCTCGTCCTGGACGGCGAGCACGTGCACCCACGGGTGGCCGCGATGCTGTTCGCCGCCGCGCCCGGGCGGGTCGCCCTGGTCACCGACGCCATGGCAGCCGCCGCGGGCCAGGACGGGCGCTACGCCCTCGGTGGCCTCATGGTCGAGGTGAGCGGGGGTCGCGCGGTGCTGGCGGGGACGGACACCCTCGCCGGCTCCACGCTCACCCTCGACCGGGCGCTGCAGGTCGGAGTCGCCGCCGGGCTGCCGTTGCCCGCCCTGGTCGAGGCCGCCACCCTGACGCCGGCCCGGGTGCTGGGCCTGGAGTCCTCGCTCGGCCGCGTCGCGGTCGGCTGGGCGGCCGACCTCGTGCTCCTGGACGGTTCGCTGGAGGTGGTGGCCGTCCACCCGTCCGGGCTACGACTGCCGTGAGCGCGGGGGCGCCGCTGCTGCTGGCCGTCGACGCAGGCGGGTCGAGCACGCGCGCGGTGGTCGTCGAGCCCGACGGCACGTGCCAAGGTCACGGGCTCGCTTGTGCTGGGAACCCGACGTCGGCCGGTCCCGAGGACGCGCTGGCCGCCATCGCCCGGGCCGCACGCGCGGCGCTGCGCCAGGCGGGGCGACCGACCGCCGCGGTCGATGCCGTGCTGATCGCCATGGCGGGCTCCCGCGACCTCCTGCCGACTCGCGTGGTCGCCGAGGCTCTCCGCTACACCGGCGACCCCGCCCGGTTGCGGACGGTGTCCGACATCCTGGCCATGTACCACTCCGGTGCGGTGGAGCCGACCGGCTGCGCTGTTGTCGCCGGTACCGGCTCGGTCGCGGCGCGGGTGGACGCGGGGCAGGTCACCCGGGTCGTCGGCGGCACGGGGTGGCTGCTGGGTGACGGTGGCTCGGGCTTCGCGATCGGCCGCCGCGTGGTGCGCGCCGTGGTCGGCGAGCTCGACGGCATCGCACCGGCGACCGCGCTCACGGACCTGCTCCTCACCGAGCTGGGCATCGCGCGCGACACCCGCCTGGAGCACGGTCGCTCCGTGGCCCTGAGCCGGCTGATGTCGGTGCTGTACGGCGAACGCCCCGTGGTGCTCGCCCGCTACGCCCCGCTGGCGTTCCGTGCCACCGGCGACCCGGTGGCGACCGCGATGGTCGAGCACGCCCACGACGAGCTCGCAGTCCTGGTCACGGCCGGGCGCGGTACGCACGGTCCGGGCCCCGTCGTCCTGGGCGGCAGCGTCATGCAGCACGGAGTCCTCTCGCCCGGTGTGGCCCGTTCCCCGGCGCTGGCGGCCGCGCTGGCCGGGGCCGACGTCCGTCCGGCCCGCGACGGTGCGGTCGGCGCCGCAGTCCTGGGTCTCGCGCTGCCCGGGCAGGCCCTGCCCGCGGCCGTCTTCGACCGCATCCGCCGGAGCGCGACCGTGGTGCGCGGAGCATGAGGCAGCACCGGCTGACGCAGATCCTCCAGATGGTCTCCGAGTCGGGGCACGTCTCCGTGGCCGAGGTCAGCAGCCGTCTGCAGGCGTCCCCGGCGACGGTGCGTCGGGACCTGAACGCCCTGGCCGAGCAGAAGCTCGTGCTGCGGACCCACGGTGGCGCGTCGGTGTTCAGCAGCGGTTACGAGCTGCCGCTGCAGGCCAGGACCACCATCCACGCCGAGGCGAAGTCGGCCATCGCGCGGGCCACCAGCGCCCTCATCGGTGTCGGTGACGTGGTCGGCCTCAACGGCGGGACGACGACGACGGAGGTCGCGTGGCAGCTGGCGCGGACGGACCACCTGACCCCATCCGACGGCAGTCGTGGCTTCACGCTCGTCACCAACGCCCTCAACATCGCCTACGAGCTGACTGTCCGCCCCCACGTGCGGATCGTCCTGGCCGGCGGGACCGTCCGGCCGCGTTCCTACGAGCTGGTCGGGCCGACGGCGCGCAGCTCGATCGGGGAGCTCGTCCTGGACGTCGCCGTCCTCGGCGTGGACGGTGTCAGCCCTCGCTTCGGGGTGACCACGGCCGACGCCGACGAGGCCGAGGTGGGGCGGGCGCTCGCGGGCGCGGCCAAGCGGGTCGTCGTGGTGGCCGACGCCTCCAAGTTCTCGGTCACGGGACCGTCGCGACTGCTCGAGCTGTCCCGGGTCGACGTGCTGGTGACGGACAGGGCGCCCGCGGGGGAGCTCGCGGCGGCACTGGGCGCGGCCGAGGTCCGCCTGGTGGTGGCGGCGTGACGGTCACGCTCAGCCGTGCTGACGCCGACCGCCCTGGTGGCCTCGCACCGCCGCGTAGGTGACCTCCAGCGCCGAACGGGACTCGGGCAGCCCCCGCTGCGCCAACCCGATGAAGAGGCAGTCCACCACCACGAGCTGGGCGATGCGGCTGGCCATCGCACCGGAGCGGTAGGTCGTCTCACGAGCGGCCGTGGTCAGCACGTGGTCGGCGGCGGCAGCCAGCGGCGAGCGCGGGAAGTTGGTCAGGGCGACCGTGGTGGCGCCGCCCTCCGCCGCCCGTTCGAGGGCCTCCACCGTCTCCGTCGTCGTGCCACGGTGGGAGATGCCGACGGCGACGTCGCCGGGTCCGAGCAACGCTGCCGAGGTGAGCGCGACGTGCGCGTCGGACCACGCGAAGCACACCCGCCGGATCCGGTGCAGCTTCTGCTGCAGGTCGAGCGCCACGAAGGCACTGGCCCCCACGCCGTACAGGTCGACCCGAGGGGCCCCGGCGAGCGCGGTCACGACCGACCCGAGGGCCTTGGTGTCCAGCTGCTGGGCGGTCTCCTCCACGGCGCGGGCGTCGGCGTAGGCCACCTTCGCGACGACGTCGGCGAGGGAGTCGTCAGGGCCGATCTCCGCACCGACCCAGCGGGGTGCATCGCGGCCTCCCGCCTCCGCGGCCAGCGCCAGCCGCAGCTGCGGGTACCCCGCCACGCCGAGCGCCCGGCAGAAGCGGATGACCGTGGTCTCGGAGGTGTCCGCGGCGCTCGCGAGCTCGGAGATGGTCAGGGCCGCCGTGCCCGTGGGATCGGACAGCACATGGCGGGCGACGCGTCGCTCGGCAGGCGGCCGAGAGGGGAGCAGGGCCCGTACGCGCACGAGCAGAGGCCCCCTGCTCCCCGGACCGTCCGGTGCTGCGACGTGGTTCACGGCGTCACAGTAGAGGGGTCACCGGCTCACCTGCCGCCACCCGTCGGCGTCGAAGCGGTCCGGCTCGCGCTCGCCGTCCAGCACGACCCCGGCGCCGCGGGCGACCACCCGTACGCCGTCGATGAGGACCCCTCGGCCGGCGTACGACGCGTCCGTGGTGTACCGCCACCGCACCAGCACCTCACCGTCCGGCGTGCCCGGGCCGGGAACCTGTGCGTCGGCCCGCCACCAGGTCCGGTGGCCGCCGGCCGAGACGGTGCCGTCGCTCCGGAACCCCTCGCCGTCGCCACGGACGTCGAACGCCACCGCCGCCCAGGTGCCACCGCCGTCGGTCGAGGACTCCAGCGCCAGCACGTCCGTGGGGTCGGTGTCGAGGAAGAGGTCGAAGATCAGCCGTGCCCCGGTGGCCGGGACGTCGAGGCCGACCTGCAGCGTCGCCGACCGGTTCTTCTCGGACAGGGCCTGCCATGCCTGCTCGCCGCGACGCGGCGGGACCTTGAGGGCTTCGGCGAGCCCGTGCGCGACCGCGCGGCGGGCGGGGTTGTTCGTCCCCCAGGACCGGGACGGGTGCACCCGGTTGGCGAGCAGCAGCGCGAAGGAGCCCGAGTCGAAGTCCAGCACCAGGGAGGGACCGGTGTACCCGGTGTGCCCGGCCGTCCGCGGCCCGGCCAGGCCCGCCATGTACCAGCGCTGGTCGAGCTCGAACCCGAGGCCGTGCGCGTTGCCGGGGAACCCGGTGTTCTCGTCGGTGATCATCGCCTCGACGCCGTCGCGGCTCAGGATGCGGGCGCCGCCGTGGCTCCCGCCGTTGAGCAACGCCTGCGCCAGGACCGCCATGTCGTCGGCGGTGGAGAAGACACCGGCGTGACCGGCGACACCGCCGAGGGACCAGGCGTTCTCGTCGTGCACCTCGCCCCGCACCATCCCCCGTGCCGGGGCGGCCTGGTACTCCGTCGCGGCGACGCGGTCCAGCTGCTCGGGGCCAGGGTTGTACCCGGTGTCGGCCATGCCCAGCGGTTCGGTGACGCCCTCGCGCACCAGGGCCTCCAGGCCCTGGCCGCTGACGCGCTCGGCCAGCACACCCAGGGTGATCATCCCCAGGTCGCTGTAGCGGTACCGCTCCCCGGGCTCGGAGACCGGGGACACCGTCAGTGCCGCGCGGAACCGCGCCTCGGGGGTCGGCCAGCCGCTCCACAGCGGGATGAACGCCGGCAGACCACCGGTGTGGGTGAGCAGCTGCCGGACGGTCACGTCGTCCTTGCCGCCGGCGGCGAACTCATCGACGTGCTGCGCCACCGGGTCGTCCAGCCCCACCCGGCCGGCCTCCACCTGCTGCATCACGACGACCGAGGTGAACAGCTTGCTCACCGACGCCAGGTCCCAGACCGTGTCCGCGGTCGCCGGCACCCACTGCTCGCGCGGCAGCTCGGTGCCCTCGCCGTCGGCGTACCGCAGCGCCCACCCCGCGGCCTCGCGGGCCACCACGACGCCATCGGTGCCCATCACGGTGACCGCACCGGCCTGCAGCGGACGCTGCGGCGGGACGGCGTCGGAGGCCTCGGTCCAGGCCGCCACGGCCGCCAGCGCCTCCTCGATCGTGGCGCCGTCCAGGCCGGCGTCGGCGGGCGTGCCCCGCTGCAGCGTCGTCCCCGCCGGGCTGAAGCCGTCCAGCGGTCGGTCGAAGCGCCCGCTCGGCTCGGCGGCCGACGACGCGGACGTGGCCAGCGAACCGCTCAGCACCAGCACGGTGCAGGTGACGGCGCCCAGCAGCAGCCGTCCGGCGGCGCGTCCGTCCCGCCGCTCACGCACGGCCGGCACCGGGGTAGAGCAGGTACTGCTGGCGACGGTCGTCGAAGGCTGCGAGCTCCTGCTCCCAGGAGCCCACGATGTCGTCGACCGAGGCACCGGCGTCCACCATCGTCCGCAGCCTCCTCGACCCGCTGAGCTTGTCGATCCAGTAGGTCCGGGCCGTGTCGAAGGCGTCGTGCCGCCACTCGAAGTCAGGGTGGACCCGGTGGGCCTGCACCAGCATCGCCACCCCGGCACGGACGGCGTCCACCTCCGCCGGGTCGCCCACGTGCAGCTGCAGGCCGCCGCAGACCGTCGCGGCGTGCTTGGAGAAGGTCGGGGTGAAGTAGGCCTCGCGGGCGGCCAGGCCCGGCAGGTCCCCTTCGGTCAGCGACTCCGCCCACCGGTGGTCCACGCCCGGGGCGCCGACCAGCTCGAACGGGCGGGTCGTGCCGCGGCCCTCCGAGAACAGCGTGCCCTCGAACATGCAGGTGCCGGGGTAGACCAGCGCCGTGTCGGGCGTCGGCATGTTAGGGCTCGGCGGCACCCACGGCAGACCGGTGCCCACGAACGGGACGTCGCGGCGCCAACGGCGCACCTGCACCACGTGCAGGTCGTCCAGCCGTCGACCGGCGGCCGCGGGCAGGAACTCGCCGTCGAAGAACCGGGCCAGCTCGCCGATGGTCATGCCGTGCTGCTGGACGATCTCCTTGAGACCGACGAAGGTCGTGAACTCCGTCGTCATCATCGGCCCGCGCGCGGTGCCCCCGACCGGGTTCGGGCGGTCCAGGACGACGAAGCGCCGCCCGGTCCGGGCCGCAGCCACCATGGCGTAGTACATCGTCCAGACGTAGGTGTAGAAGCGGGCCCCGACGTCCTGGATGTCGAAGACGACGGTCTCGACGTCCGCCCTCTCGTAGAGCTCGGCGAAGGTGGCCGAGGTCGCGCCGTAGGCGTCGTAGACCGTGACGCCGGTCCGCTCGTCGACGTAGGTGTCCTCGGCGTCCCCGGCCTGCGCGGTGCCGCGAAAACCGTGCTCCGGGCCGAACACCGCCTGCAGGTCGACGGCGTCCGAGGCGGCCATTACGTCGACCTCGTGGCGCAGGTCCCGCAGGATGCCGGTCGGGTTGGTGATGACGCCGACCCGCTCACCCGCGATGTCCTCCCAGCCGCGGGCGGCAAGGTCGTCACCCCGGGGATCGTCCCGCCGGGCCACCGACCGCGGACCGGACCGGCAGGCCGGGTGCCGGCGGCGGCCGGGCCGGCGAGGGCGGAGCCGGCCAACGGCGCGACGGCTCCCGCGGCCGCTGCCGCGAGGAAGCCGCGGCGCTGCATCCCGCTGCTCATCCTGCTCACCAGTCCAGTCCGTGGCCGAATGGGTACAGGATCGTGCCGGGCCGGCCGGCCACCGGTACGTCCACCGGCAGCCTGCCGCCGGGGGGGACCTCGCCGTGCAGCACACGGGCCAGGGACTCCATCGACACCGTGGTGGAGGAGTACGTCGCGAGCGACGTCTCCGAGGGCAGGTAGGCCACGTCGTACGGGTCACGGACAGCCACGTGCACGACCGGCGTGCCGGAGGCCTCCAGCTCGGCGACCAGCCGTTGCTGACGGCCCTGCGGGTCGGTGACCCCGGTGTCCCACGCCTTCTGGGTCAGCACCACGACCAGACCGTTCTCCCCGGCGAGGTCGACGGCCGCGTCGATGGCGGCGTCGGTGGGTCGGGCGCCCGTCTGGTGCACCGTCGTGTCGTGGCCGCGCTCGGACATCGCCCCACCCAGGCGCGCCGTCGTGGCGACGCCCCAGCCCGTGACGAGGACGTCGCGGTCGGTGCCGTCCAGCGGCAGCAGGCCGACGTCGTTGCGGATCGCCGTCACGGTGCGGTCGGTGATCTCCTGCGCGGCGGCCATGTGCTCGGGGGCCCCCACGACGTCGTGGACGGCGGCCGGGTCGGTCATCGGCTCGGCGACCACGCCTCGCCGGTGCTTCAGGCGCAGCACCCGGGAGACGCTCTCGTCGATGCGCGCCTCACTCAGGCGCCCGGAGTCGAGCGCGGCGAGGATCGCGTCGCGTGCGACCAGTGGCTGGGCCGGCATCAGGAGCACGTCCACGCCCGCCTCGAGGACCCGGACCGCGGCCTCCGCGTCGCCGTACTGCTCCCGCAGCCCGGCCATCTCCATCGAGTCGGTGATGACGACCCCGTCGTAACCCATCTCCTCCCGGAGGATCCCGGTGATGATGGGCTCCGACAGCGTCGCGGGGTCCCCCGAGGGGTCCAGCGCAGGCATCGCGAGGTGCGCGGTCATGATCGAGTCGATGCCCGCGTCCACCGCCGCCTGGAACGGCGGGGCGTCGACCGTCTCCCACTCCTCGCGGGTGTGGTCGATGACGGGGAACGCGACATGGCTGTCGACGGCGGTGTCGCCGTGGCCCGGGAAGTGCTTCGCGGTGCTGACGATGCCGGCGTCCTGCTGCATCCCGGCGACCTGCGCGGCGACCATCGTGGCGACCAGTCCCGGGTCGGAGGAGAAGGAGCGGACGCCGATCACGGGGTTGAGCGGGTTGACGTTGACATCGGCGACCGGGGAGAAGTTCGTGTTGATGCCCACGGCGGCCAGCTCCTCCCCGGTGATGGCCCCGGCCTCGCGGGCGTCGGCAGCGCTGCGCCCGGCACCGAGCGCCATCGCCCCCGGGAGCGGGGTGGCGGGTGGACCGACGCGGGTGACGACGCCGTGCTCCTGGTCGGTGGACACGAGCAGGGGGATGCGGCCGCCGCTGCGCAGGGCGCTGCGCTGCAGGCCGTTGGACAGCGCCGTGATCTGGTCCGGGTCGACGACGCTGCCGGTCCACGCGAAGTAGATGACACCACCGAGGTGGAGCTCCTCGACCACCTCCGCCGGGGTCTGGACGCCGTACAGCGCCATGTTCCGCGGGTCCGGCGTGTCCGCCGTGGCGCCGTAGGCGTAGCCCGTCATCATTTGCCCGACCTTCTCCTCCAGAGTCAGCCGGCGCAGCATCGCGCGGACCCAGAGGTCGGCGGCCCGGTCGCTGCCGGCCCGGGGGCCCGTGTCACGGTCGGTCGCGCCCTCGTGCCTGGCAGCCGCGGGCGAGACGGTGGCTGAGGCTGGGGCGAGGCCCGTACCCGCCAGCGTCGTCGCCAGCAGGGCGGTCAGGCCGACCCCGAGCGCGCGGCGTACGGGCGTCCTCCTGCTCGGTCGTCGGCACGGCATGGGTGTGGTGGACATGGTTCCTCCCCAGGTACGGCAACAAGTCACGAACTGTCTGTGACTTTGGAAAGTTACCTACAACCGGCTACCGGGTCAATGGTCTGCAGCTGCAGCTGCAGCTGCAGCTGTTGCCGCTGCGGCACCGCCCCGGGCGCCGGGGTCGCAGGAGGGGCGGTGCCCGCCCGGCCCGTGGCTCAGCCCAGGACGTGGACCCCGGCGGTGCGCAGACGGTCGAGGGCGGCGTCCGCGTCCCCCGGGGCGGGCTCGACGAAGCGGGTCAGAGCGACCGGGTAGACGGTCTCGTACCCCAGGGCGGCCGCGTCCACGGCGGTGGCGGCGACGCAGACGTCGCCGGCCAGCCCGGTCACCACGACCCGTCGGACGCCGCGTGCGTCGAGCTCGCGCTGCAGCGCCGTCCGCGCGACGTCGCCGGTCACCGGGTCGCGCACCGAGAAGCCGGAGTAGCCGTCCCCGCCGTCGGTGCCCTTGCGGACCACCGGGTCCTCGGCCCGGACGTCCAGGGCGGCGACGAGCTCGGCGCCCCAGGTCCCCGCGACGCAGTGCACGGGCCACGGGCCGCCGTCGGTGTCGAAGTGGGGCGTCCGGGCGGGGTGCCAGTCCTGGGTCAGGACCACGGTCGCACCGGCGGCCCGGGCGGCGGCCAGCTCGGGGGCGAGCAGACCGGCCAGCTCCTCGCCGCCGACGACGTACAGCCCTCCGGCCGGGTCGGCGAAGTCGTTCTGCAGGTCCACCACCACCAGCGCGGTACCTGCGTCGTAGCTCGTCGTGGCCGGCTGCGCGCTCATGGGGGTCAACGGTAGGTCGTGGGGAACGCGGGGTCGCCCGGGGTCAGCGACAGCGCCTCCCACGGCAGCCGCCGCAGCCGGTCCGCGGAGCGTCCCCGCGCCGCGGCCAGGTCGACGGCGTCCGCCGACTCCGGGGTCGGCCGGCCGGCGCGGAGCAGCGGGACGCTGGGGTGGGTGTCGCCGTCCCTACCAGGGGCGTCGGCACCGACCGACAGGACCTCCTCCGTCGCGATGCCGGAGGCTCGGTGCCGTCGCACGACCCGGTGGGCCCCGCCCGGGGTGGCCTTGCCCGAGGAGGTCTTGGCCACCGCCCGACCGTCGACCTGGACCAGCTTGTAGACCAGTCCTGCCGTCGGTGCGCCGGAGCCGGTGACCACGGAGGTGCCGACACCGAGGGCGTCCACCGGCGCGCCGGACAACCGGGCGATGCCGTGCTCGTCGAGGTCGCCGGACACGACCACACGCGTACCTGTGGCCCCCAGCTCGTCCAGCAGCCGCCGGGCGAAGCGGGCGTGGCCGGCGAGGTCCCCGGAGTCGATGCGCACCGCTCCCAGACCGGGCCCGGCGACCTCGACGGCGGTGCGGATCCCCTCGGCGATGTCGTAGGTGTCCACCAGCAGCGTCGTGCCGGGGCCCAGGGCGGCGACCTGGGAGACGAACGCGGAACGCTCGTCGTCGTGCAGCAGCGTGAAGGCGTGCGCGCTGGTACCGGCCGTGGGCACGCCGTGGCGCGCTCCCGCAGCGAGGTTGCTGGTGGAGGTGAACCCCGCGATGTGGGCGGCGCGGGCCGCGTCCACCGCCGCCTCCTCGTGGGTGCGGCGGGAGCCCATCTCGATGAGCGGGCGGTCCTCCGCGGCGACCACCATCCGCGCCGCCGCCGCGGCGACGGCGCAGTCGTGGTTGAGGACGCTCAGCACCGCGGTCTCCAGCAGCACGCCGACCCCGAACGGGGCCCGCACGCTCAGCAGCGGAGAACCGGGCACGTGCACCTCGCCGTCGGCGTAGCCGTCCACGTCCCCGTCGAAGCGGTAGTCCCGCAGCCATCCCAGCGTCGGGGCGTCCACCACGTCGTGCTCGGCCAGGAACCCGAGGTCGGCATCGGTGAACGCGAACCTCTGGAGCAGCTGCAGGACCCGTGACTGGCCGGCGACCAGACCGAAGCGCCGGCCCTCGGGCAGCCGGCGGGCGAACACCTCGAAGACGCAGTCACGCCCGGCGGTGCCGTCGGCGAGCGCGGCCCGGAGCATGGTGAGCTCGTAGCGGTCAGTGGCCAGCGCCTGCACGCCCGACACGCTAGTGCCCGCCGCGGTGACCGGGCTCCCGCCCGCGACGACCCGCAGCAGTGCCTACCCTGTGACGGTGCGCGCAGCCCGTCTGTCCCAGACCCCACCGGAGGAGCCCGACGTCCCGTCCTCGGACCCGGGGACCGGTACCGCGCTGGCGGAGCGCCCTGTGGAGCAGCGTCCGGGGGTGTGGACGACCGTCGTCTGGAACGACCCCGTCAACCTGATGTCGTACGTGTCCTACGTGTTCCGCTCGTACTTCCGCGTGAGCCGGGAGCGTGCCGACCAGCTGATGATGCAGGTGCACTCCGACGGGCGGGCCGTCGTGTCCAGCGGGAGCCGGGAGAAGATGGAGACCGACGTGACCGCCATGCACCAGTTCGGCCTCTGGGCCACCGTGCAGCGGGAGGGCTGAGGCGTGCCCGCGGGCTTCCGCGCGCTGGTCCGTCGTCGTCGTGACGGCCGGGTGGTGTTCGACCTGGACCTGGTGCACGCCGGTGTGGTCGCCGAGGCGCTGGAGCAGACCCGCGCGGTGCTGGTGGACGACCTGGGGCCCGAGCGGGCCGGGGGGCCGGTCGACGGCGCGGGGGCGGACGAGTTCGACGCGATCGTCGCGCGGCTGGGCGACGTGGCCGACGAGGACTCCGCGCGCCGCAGCATCGCCCAGGAGTCGCTGAGGGGCGACCCGGTCCTGCGCCGGCTCCTGCCGGACGCCTACATGGACGACGCCCCGGGCTCCGCCGAGTTCCGGCGGCTGTCGGGGGACTCCGTGCGCGGGCACAAGGTCGCGGCGATCGACTCGGTGCTCGCGGACCTGGACCTGCTGCGCCGGCAGGACGGCGGTCTCGCGGTGCCCCCGGAGCGGGCGCAGTCCTGGCTCACGGCGCTCAATGACGCGCGGCTGGCGCTGGGGACCCTGCTGGCGGTCGGCGAGGACGACGACCTGGCTGCCGAGCTGGACGTCTACGAGCAGCAGCTGGTGGCCGACCAGGAGGTCGACGCCGGCGCCACCGAGCCGGACGAGCAGGCGCTGCGCGCCTACCGCATCGCGGTCTACGACTTCCTGTCCGCGCTGCTGGACATGGTGGTCCGCGCGCTGGACCGCTGAGGCGCGACGCACAGGACCCCGCCCGCCGGCCGCGTGGCCGACGGACGGGGTCCCGTGCAGGTTGGTGCCGGTTCAGCGGTTATCGGCGCCCGGAGGTCCGCTCGGCCTCACCGGTGCGGGCGGTCTCCGGGTCACGGACACCCCTGGGGCGCACGCCGTCGACCTCTTCGATGAGCATGAGCGTGCCGGGGTCGTACTCCTCGGCGTACTCCGGGTCGTCGTAGGCGCTCTTGAGCCGTGCGATCCGGAAGATGACGAGTGCGAACATCGCCTTGGCGAGGATGTCTGCCACCGAGTAGCCGATCTCGCGCGCCACGAAGGCGTCCGCCCCGTCGATCCCGAGCACCGGGAACAGGTAGGCGATCGGGTAGACGCCCCAGGTGGCGATGAGCAGCAGCCGCAGGTTGCGGACCGTCACCGACACCTCCTTGGGAGCGCCCTGGAGCACCCGGCCCAGCTCCACGAAGAGCACGTAGAGGATGAAGACGAACGGGATGGTCGACAGCGCGCCCCAGATCATCTTGGTGGCGATGTCGGTGCTGATCTCGCCCGGGTAGCCGAGCGCGATCATCAGGGCGGAGGCGGGGATGAGCTTGAGCAGGAGCGACGACTGCGTCTTGCGGGCCAGGGCCAGTACGGCGATGGTCTCCAGGAGCAGCAGCGGCACCGTGAGCAGCCAGTCCACGTAGCGGTAGGCCACGTTGAACGACGTGCCCTCGGCGAGCATGTAGGTGCCCATGCCGCCGATCGCGTCGGTCACGTACGCGTCGCCGAACGAGTCGAAGATGCGGAAGTAGTGGTATGCGGCGATGCCGCAGACCGTCGCGGAGATGACCAGCGCCAGGCGGTACTTGGGCAGCACCTTGCGCAGGTTCAGGAGCAGGAACAGCGCCGTGAACAGCTGTGCGGCGATGACCAGGGACAGGAAGTTGTAGACCGTGTCGAACTGGGCCTGGCTGAGTTCTTCAACCATGCGTGGTTCCTCCAGAGGTGTCGGGTGGACCTGGGTTGCCTGAGGCCACGCCGTCGTGACCACCGCGCCCTAGGAGACCCCCGAGGGGCGAGCCGCGCAAGTTGAACACGCCATGAATCGGTTTAGGATCCACCTCGTGCGGGTACCCGGGGGCTCTTCCACCCGGTTGCGTAGGCTCCCGGGGTGCTGAGGCTGCGTCGCGACCTGCTGGACTCCGTCCTCGCCCACGCCCGCCGGGACCACCCGGACGAGGCGTGCGGTGTCATCGCCGGGCCCGCGGGCAGCGACGACCCGCAGCGGCTGGTGCCAATGCTCAACGCCGCCCGCTCGCCCACGTTCTACGAGTTCGACGCCGCCGAGCTGCTCGCCCTCTACCGGGACATGGACGAGCGGGACGAGGAGCCCGTGGTCGTGTACCACTCCCACACCGCGACCGAGGCCGCGCCCTCGCGCACCGACATCGCCCTGGCGTCGGAGCCGGGTGCGCACTACCTGCTGGTCTCGACCCGTGCAGAGGCGGACGAGGTGCGCAGCTTCCGGATCGGCGACGGGGTCGCGCGGGAGGAGCCGGTGGAGGTCCTCGACCTCTGACCGCCCCCCGACCGGGCGCTCATCGACCGTCGAAGTCCGTGGCGTACTGGGCCGGGGTGCGGGTCGCCGGGACCCAGCCCGACGGCTCGCGCCAGCGCGGCCGGGGGCTGTCGGGGAGCTCGACCACCATCTCGGTGCCCACCAGGCGTCGCCCCTGCACCGAGGTCAGCGGCAGGCGCAGCCACCGGTCCTTGACGCCCGGGGCCCAGGAGTCCAGCCGCCCGGACAGCCGTCCCAGCCGGTCCGGGTCGGTCTCCGGGACCAGAACGCCATGGACCACGACGCTCCACCCCTCCTCCGAAGAGGCCCGGAAGTCGTCGGCCTCGAACGTGACGGGCCAGCCGGTCGGCAGGCTCCCCAGCCGCGAGCCCCGGCTGGTGCGGACCACCACGTCGCCGCCGTCCACGACGAACGCGACGGCCACCACACGGGGCGCCCGGGCGGCCGGGTCGTCCCCCGCCTCGACGAAGGCCATCCGGCCCACCGGCACCTGCCACAGCAGGTCCAGGCACTGGTCCCGGTCGAGGTCCTCGACGCGCTTGGCGGTCTCCACGCGCACCAGCCTGGGACCCTCGGGCCCATGCTGCCCCGGGACCTAGGTCCCGGGACGGCATCGGCCCGTGCGCAGGAATAGCACGCACCCCGGCCCCGCTTGTCCCCACGACGGCCCGCCCCTCCCGGGCCGGACCACTCCCCGCCCCGCGAGCCATCGAGGAGACGACCGCATGAGCGGCATAACCGTCCGGGTCCCCACCATCCTGCGACCCCTGACCGACGGCCAGAAGCACGTCGAGGGCACCGGCAGCACGCTGCAGGAGCTGCTCGACGACCTGGACGGCCGTCACGCCGGCCTGCAGGAGCGGGTCGTCCAGGACGGGAAGCTCCGGCGTTTCGTCAACGTGTACGTCAACGACGAGGACGTGCGCTTCACCGGTGGTCTGGCCACCCCCGTGGCCGACGGGGACCAGGTCACCATCCTGCCCGCCGTCGCCGGTGGTCGCTGAGCCGGTGCGCGCCCAGTCGGTCCTCGACACCGTCGGCGGCACCCCGCTGGTCCGGCTCGGCCGGCTGCTCCCGGGGGAGCGGGTGCGGCTGTGGGCCAAGCTGGAGGACCGCAACCCGACCGGCTCGGTGAAGGACCGCCCGGCCACCTGGATGGTGCGCGCTGCCGAGGCGGACGGCCTGCTGCGGCCGGGTTCGACCCTGCTGGAGCCGACCAGCGGCAACACCGGGATCTCGTTGGCGATGGCCGCCCGGCTCGGTGGCTACCGGCTGGTCGTGGTGATGCCGGAGAACGTCTCGCGGGAGCGGGTGCAGCTGCTGCGGCTGTACGGCGCCGACGTGCGGTTCTCCCCTGCTGCCGGCGGGTCCAACGAGGCCGTGCGGGTCGCCCGGGAGCTCGTCGTCGACCACCCCGACTGGGTGATGCTCGACCAGTACGCCAACGAGGCCAACGCCCGCGCCCACTACGAGTCGACGGGTCCGGAGCTGCTGGCCGACCTGCCGGAGATCACGCACCTCGTCGCCGGGCTCGGCACCACGGGCACCCTGATGGGTGCGGGGCGGTTCCTCAAGGAGAAGGTCCCCGACCTGCAGGTCGTCGCGGCCGAGCCGCGCTACGGCGAGCTGGTGTACGGCCTGCGCAACCTCGACGAGGGGTTCGTGCCCGAGCTCTACGACGAGGCCGTGCTGGACCGGCGCTTCTCCGTGGGCCCGCGGGACGCCGTCCGCCGAACCCGGGAGCTGCTGGACGTCGAGGGCATCTGGGCAGGGGTGTCGACCGGGGCGATCCTGCACGCCGCGCTGGGGGTCGCCGCGCAGGCCGACCGGGCGGGCGAGCGCGCCGACATCGCCTTCGTCGTCTGCGACGGCGGCTGGAAGTACCTGTCGACCGGGGCCTTCGACGGCGACCTCGACGACGCCGAGGACGCCCTCGACGGGCAGCTGTGGGCCTGAGCCACGGCTGTGTCCGGCCCCGCGGGTAGCCTTCCGGACGTGCTGGACGAGCTCGACGCCCCCATCGGGATCTTCGACTCCGGGGTAGGGGGGCTGACCGTCGCGCGGGCCGTGCTGGACCAGCTGCCGCACGAGCCCATCCGCTACCTGGGTGACACCCTGCGCACCCCCTACGGGCCCCGCCCGATCGCCGAGGTCCGCCGGTTCGCCCTGGACTGCCTCGACGACCTGGTCGACTCCGGGGTCAAGATGCTGGTGATCGGGTGCAACTCCGCCAGCGCGGCCATGCTGCGCGACGCGCGCGAGCGCTACGACGTGCCCGTGGTGGAGGTCATCGCCCCCGCGGTGCGACGGGCTGTGGCCGCCACCCGCTCGGGCAAGGTGGGTGTGATCGGCACCCGAGCCACCATCAGCTCCCGCGCCTACGAGGACGCCTTCGCCGCCGCGGTGCACCTGGACCTGACCACGCGGGCCTGCCCGCGCTTCGTGGAGTTCGTCGAGGACGGCGTGACGTCCGGTCCGGAGCTGCTGGCAGTTGCCGAGCAGTACCTGGCTCCCGTCCGCGCGGCCGGCGTGGACACCCTCGTCCTCGGCTGCACGCACTACCCGTTGCTCACCGGGGTCATCGGCTACGTGATGGGCGAGGACGTCACGCTGGTCTCCAGCGCGGAGGAGACCGCCAAGGACGTCTACCGCGTGCTGGCCTCCCACGACCTGCACCGCCCCGACGACGCCCCGCCGCCGCGGCACCGCTTCCTGGCCACGGGCGACACCGAGCCGTTCCGGGCGCTCGCGGGACGGTTCCTGGGACCTGTCGTCGGCGCCGTCGAGCTGTCCGGGACCCCCGCATGAGCGTCCCGGGCGGCGCCGTTGCGCCCACCGGCCTGCGGCTGACGGTGGTGGGCTGCTCCGGGTCCTACCCGGGACCGGACTCGGCGGCGTCCTGCTACCTGGTCGAGGCGCCGGACGCGGACGGCGGCACCACACGGCTCGTGCTGGACCTGGGCAGCGGGTCCATCGGTCCGCTGCAGCGCCACCTCGACCCCCGGGACCTGGACGCCGTCCTGCTGTCGCACCTGCACGCCGACCACTGCCTGGACCTGATGGGGCTGTACGTCATGCAGCGGCACCACCCCGACGGCCCGACCGGTCGCCGGGTGCCGGTGTGGGGCCCGGCCTCGACGGCGGCGCGGCTCGCTCGCGGCTACGACCTGGCCGAGCCCGACGCGATGTCCGCGGAGCTGGACGTGCGCGAGTGGCAGGCAAGGCAGGCCGTCACCGTCGGCGCGCTGCAGGTGACCCCGTTCCCGGTGCAGCACCCGGTCGAGTCCTACGCGGTGCGGGTCGTCTGGACCGACCCGGGCGGGCGGCAGCACGTGCTGGTCTACTCCGGCGACACCGACACCTGCGACGGTCTCGCCGAGGCCGCCGCGGGCGCCGACCTGCTGCTGTGCGAGGCGGCGTTCGTCGAGGGGCGTGACGAGGCGCGCGGCATCCACCTGACGGGCCGGCGCGCCGGTCACGTGGCGTCCAGCGCGGCCGTCGGCACCCTGCTGCTGACCCACGTACCGGCGTGGAACCCCCCTGGCGTCGCCGAGACCGAGGCCCGCGAGGTCTTCACCGGGCTGGTTGCCTCGGCGCGCCCGGGGCAGGTCCACCAGGTCCGCCGCGCCGGAACATGACGAGGTCGACCAGCCCGGCGCCGCGCAGGACCGGGCGCTGCTCGACCTCGACCCCGGAGCCGTGGGACTCGACACGCAGCCGTGCCGTCAGGCTGGCGTACGTGCTCAGCTCCGTCGCGCCCGCCCGCCCGGCGGTGCGTGCCGCCCGGACCGGCAGCGCAGCCCCACGACCTGCCGCGTAGGACGGCTCCGGCGCCCGGCCCGTGACGCGAGGAGCCGGACGGCTGCTTTGATGGATCGGTGACCTCCCCCAGCCTGACCAGCCCCGCCCGCCACGACGGCCGCCTGCCCGACCAGCTCCGCGAGGTGCGCCTCACCCGCGGCTGGAGCGAGCACCCCGAGGGCAGCGTGCTGGTGGAGTTCGGCCGCACCCGGGTGCTCTGCACCGCCAGCTTCACCCCCGGTGTGCCGCGCTGGCGCAAGGGGTCCGGAAAGGGCTGGGTGACGGCGGAGTACGCGATGCTGCCGCGCGCCACCAACACCCGCAGCGACCGCGAGTCGGTCAAGGGCAAGGTCGGTGGGCGCACGCACGAGATCTCCCGCCTGGTGGGGCGGGCGCTGCGGGCGGTGGTGGACACCTCGGCTCTCGGTGAGAACACGGTCCAGCTGGACTGCGACGTGCTCCAGGCCGACGGCGGCACCCGCACCGCCGCCATCACCGGCGCCTACGTCGCGCTGGCCGACGCGATCAGCTGGGCCAAGGCCGAGGGGCACGTGAGGAAGAACGCCAAGGCGCTGACCGGCTCCGTCGCCGCGATCAGCGTCGGCGTCGTGGACGGCCGAGCCGTGCTCGACCTGGACTACCCCGAGGACGTGTCCGCGGGGACCGACATGAACGTCGTCTGCACCGGTGACGGCCGCTTCGTCGAGGTGCAGGGCACCGCCGAGGGCGCCCCGTTCGACCGCGTGGAGCTCGACGGCCTGCTGGACCTCGCCGTGCTCGGCTGCGGCCTGCTCACCGAGGCCCAGCAGCAGGCGCTCGACACGTGAGCAACCGTCCGGGCGGGCCGCGCCTGGTGCTGGCGACCCGCAACGCCCACAAGGTCACCGAGCTGGTACGCCTGCTGCGCCCGCTCGTGCCGGACCTGCGCGACGGTGACGTGGTCCCGGTGAGCGCACTGGCAGGGCTCGGCCTGCCCGACCCCGGTGAGGTCGCCGAGACCGGCGTGACGTTCGCGGAGAACGCCCTGCTCAAGGCCCACGCCGTGGCCGGGGCGACGGGCCTGCCCGCCGTCGCCGACGACTCCGGGCTGTGCGTGACCGTGCTCGGCGGGGCTCCTGGGGTGTTCTCCGCCCGGTGGGCCGGTCGCCACGGCGACGACGAGGCCAACGTGCAGCTGCTCCTCGCCCAGCTGCTCGACGTGCCTCAGGCCCATCGTGGTGCCTGGTTCGAGTGTGCGGCCGCGTTCGTCGACCCCCGCGGTGCGGACCCGGTCCTCACCTCCGGCCGGTTGGCGGGCACCGTGGTGACGGCCCCGCGCGGCGGCAACGGCTTCGGCTACGACCCGGTGCTCGTGCCCGACGGCGAGACCCGCACCTCGGCGGAGCTGTCCCCGGCGGAGAAGGACGCCATCAGCCACCGCGGCCAGGCGATGCGTGCCCTCGCCCCCCACCTCGCCGCCCTGCTGGGTGGCGCCGCCGTCGACGGCGGCGCGCCGCTGCCGCACGTGTGACGAGTCGGTGACGAGGCGGTCCCCGGCGCCACCGGGGCCGCACGGGGAGCGCATGCTGGTGGGGTGACCACGACCGCCGCACCCCCCGCCGCGCCGCACCCCGCCGTCCGAGCCTCGGCCGCCTGGGCGGGTGCCGCCGGGGTCGTCGCTGCTGGAGCGGGCATCGCCGCGGCCGAGGTGGTGGGCATCGTCACCGGACCCGGTTCGACGCCTGTCCTGGCGGTCTCCGACCTGGTGGTCGACCTGACCCCGCCGTGGGCCAAGGACGCGGCCATCGCTGCGTTCGGTACCAACGACAAGCTGTTCCTGTTCACCGTCGTCGCGCTCGTGGCGGTGGCGGTCGCCGCCGTCGCGGGTGTGCTGGAGAGCGGACGGCCGGGGTGGGGGTCGCCCGTCACGGCACTGCTGGCCGTCGTCTGTGGCGCCGCGGCGCTCACCCGCCCGGACCTCGGCTACCTGGCCGTGCTGCCGGCCTTTACCGCAGGGGTCGTCGGTGTGGCGCTGCTCAGGGCTCTCGTGCCCCGCGTGGACGGCAGCGCCGGCCCCCGCCGTCGTGCGGTGCTGCTCGGCGGTACCGGAGCCGCTGCGGTCGGGGTGGGCCTCGGTGCGCGGGCCGTCAGCTCCCGCACCGCCGGGGGAGCGGAGTCCCGCGCCGCGGTCGTACTGCCGGACGCCGTCCGGCCCGCCCCACCGGTGGCCGCGGGGAGCACGTTCGACGCCATCGACGGGATCGAGCCGTTCCGCACCCCGATCACGAGCTTCTACCGGATCGACACGGCCCTGGTGGTGCCGTCGGTGACCACGGCGGAGTGGTCCCTGCGAATCACCGGCCTGGTCGAGGAGGAGGTCGAGCTGGGCTGGGACGACGTGCTGGGCTCCGACCTGGTCGAGAAGTGGGTGACGCTGTCGTGCGTGTCCAACCCCGTCGGCGGTGACCTGGTCGGCAACGCCCTGTGGTCCGGGGTGCTGACCGCGGACCTGCTGGCCCGTGCCCGCCCGCTGCCGGAGGCCGACATGGTGCTCTCGCGCAGCATCGACGGGTTCACGGCGGGCTCGCCGATCGAGGCGCTCACCGACGACCGGCAGGCGCTGCTGGCGGTCAGCATGAACGGCGAGCCCCTGCCCGCCCAGCACGGCTTCCCCGCCCGCTTGGTCGTGCCCGGCCTGTACGGCTACGTGTCGGCGACCAAATGGGTGGTGGAGATGACGGTGACCCGCTTCGACGCCCACCAGGGTTACTGGACACCGCGCGGCTGGTCGGCGCTCGGCCCGATCAAGATCGCGTCGCGGATCGACCGTCCGGGCGGCACCGTCCCCGCGGGCACCACCCCGGTCGCCGGGGTGGCCTGGGCGATGGACGTCGGGGTGCAAGCCGTCCAACTTCGCGTCGACGGCGGCCAGTGGCAGGAGGCCGAGATCGCGGAGGCCGGCACGAGCAGCACCTGGCGGCAGTGGCGCTACGACTGGGACGCTCGGCCCGGCACCCATGACCTCGAGGTGCGCGCCGTCAGCACCACAGGTGACGTCCAGCTCGAGGAGGAGGCGGCTCCTGCGCCCGACGGCTCCCAGGGCTACGACAGGGTGAGCGTCACCGTCCAGGCGTGAGGCCGAGCGCTGAGGTCTTGCCGCGGCGGGCCATGGCGCCGGCTCAGGTGAGGACCGCGAGGGTGACCGCCCAGCAGGCGCCGGCCCACAGGACGCTGGCGAACGTGCCGATCATGAACCGCTCGGGTGCTGCGGGGATCTTGAGCTCGCCGAAGCGGCCCAGGCCCTTGACGGCCAGGACGATCGCGATGCCTTCCGGGCTGCCCAGGGCGAGGGTGCCGAACGTGGCGACCCGCTCCAGCACGCCGAGCGTCGCCCCGCCCCGCAGCAGCCCCGGTGCCGACATGGTGGCCGCCACCGGTCGGTGACGGGCAGGGCCGACGGCGAGCGCCGACGCACCGGTCTGCAGGTCCATCCCCTCGGCTGCGCGGGCGGCCGCGGGGTCGGCCAGGCGTAGCACGCCCGTGGCCATCGGGGAGCCGCCGGTCGCGGCCGTGCCCAGCAGCGCCCCGACCGCCACCACGCGTACCCAGCCGTCGACGGGGCCGGCGGAGAGCGCGAGGATCCCCGCCGCGGCGAGCGGGAGCAGCAGGCTGGCCACCACGACGGCACCCAACCACGGGGGCCCGGTGACGATGCCCGGACGCAGCGAGAACGGCAGCAGCACGACGCAGCCGACCGCCAGGGCGATCAGCAGCAGGGTCAGGGTCACGGTGACGGCGAGCACGTCAGGCGTCTGCCCGTTCCAGCAGCCGGACCACGACGGCGAGGGCGTCGGCCTGCGGGCGCCACAGGGCCGCACCGAGCCGTTGGCCGACCGCCTGCCGCGTGATCCCCAGGTGCCGCGCTGCGTCGGTCTGCGTGAGGCCTCGACGCACCAGCTCGACGGCCTCGCGAGCCTCCTCGCTCCAGCGTCGGGCAACAGCCAGGGTCAGGGCCAGGACGGCGTCGGCGTCGGCGACGGCCTGCATCGCCTCGTCGCCGAGACCGGCGGGGACCAGCGCCGCGTGGTGGTGCCGCGTCTTGGCGGCCTCGACCGCCTCGCGGGCGGCCGTGAACGCGGGACCGCGGCCTGCGCGGGTGGACCCCGGCAACGGGTGCTCCACCGGCCCGACGCCTAGGCCGACCGACCAGTGCCCGTCGGCGGTGAGGGCCAGGACGGCCTCCAACGCCTCACCTGCACCGCCCACGACCCCCTGCACCTCGTCACCGGCCGTGCGTTCGAACGCGCGCACAGGCTCCGGCACGGAGCGGGACAGCAGCGCCAGCCCGGACCCCACCAGGTCGGCGCCGGTGCGGCTGCCTCGCTGGTCGGCGGTCAGGACGAACATGGACCGAAGGCTAGGGGGTGCCCCGGACACAGGGGGTGGCGTGACCTCGACGGCCCCCACCCGGGGGGTGAGGGGCCGTGACAGGAGTGGTTCAGCCGCGGGCGCTGCGGCGTGCCAGCACGAGCCCGCCCGCACCGAGGAGCGCGAGCGCACCGCCGGACATCACGAGCGAGCCGTCCGGGCCCCCGACGACGGCCTCGCCGGTGTCGACGCCGCCGACGGGCATGGGGTCGACCTGCCCACCGCCGGACGCGACGTCGTCGGAGTCGTCGTTGTCGTCGGACTCCTCCTCCTCCTCCTCCTCCTCGGAGTCGGAGTCGGAGTCGTCGTCGGAGTCGGAGTCGGAGTCGGAGGCGCTGCCGGAGCCGTAGTCGAACGACTCGCAGGCCTCCCCGTCGTCGTCCCTGTCCAGGTCGTTGGGGTCGTTGCGGTCAGACTCGAGCTCGGCCTGCGCCTCCGCCTGCGAGTCGAAGTCTGCGCAGTCCAGGTCGGTACCGGCGGCCAAGGCCGGCGAGGCGATCAGGGCTGAACCCGACAGGGTGAGTGCGGCTGCGAGTGCTGTGGTGCGACGCATGTCGTTCCTCCGGCGTAGGCGTATGACTAGGCCTTTGACCGTAGGGCCGCCCCCCGGGGCCCAGGGGGTGGTTTCGGGCATATGGGTGAATTTAGCTGTTTGCGGCGTGTCGGCGTCCCGGCTGTGCGGGGCTCGCAGGACGACGCCGACCGTGCGGAAGGCGGGACTCGAACCCGCACACCCAAGGGGCACAGGAACCTAAATCCTGCGTGTCTGCCAGTTCCACCACTCCCGCGCCCGGACAGCCTAGGACGAGGTGAGCCCTAGCCTGGCTCGGTGGACCCCGACACCGTGCACGCGCAGGTCCGGGCGGCCGGGCTCCACCTGACGGGGCCCCGGCGAGCCGTCCTGGCGGCGTTGGCCGCCGAGGTCGGCCACCTGTCGGCCGAGGACGTCGTGGCCGCCGTCGCCCGCACCGAGACCGGTGTCCACCGCGCGAGCGTCTACCGCGCCCTGGAGGCGTTGACCGACGCGGGCATCGTCCAGCACGTCCACCTCGGCCACGGCGCCACCGCCTACCACCTGGCCGACGACCTCGGGGACCACCTGCACCTGCAGTGCGGCGGCTGCGGCGACGTCATCGACGTCCCCGTCGCCCTGCTGGGGACCGTCAGGCGGCGGCTGCTGCGCGAGCACGGCTTCTCCCTCGACGCGGCCCACGTGGCGCTGTCCGGGGTCTGCGCCGCCTGTCGCGGCGGGGGCTGAGACCCGCCGCCGTACCGGGTCGAGCGGTCGGGCTCAGCTCCACCCCGCCGGCTGCTTCGCCGTGCGCACCGCACCGAACCAGGCCGACGTCGCCGGTCGCCACAGCAGCACGAAGGCGGCCACGATCGCGGCGAGGTGCAACAGCTGCAGGAGCAGGTCGGTGAGCGACGTGGGAGCGATGACCGCGAAGACGGCGCCCACGGCGTTGATCCCGCCCAGCACCGTGCCGAGGACGCGGGCGGACCCCTGCCGGAAGAGCCACGCGAACAGCAACCACAGGCCCGCCGACAGCACCATCCCCACCACGACCGCTCCGGCGGTCGTCGAGGAGACGATGTCGTTCAGCTGTGCGGAGTCGATGCCGGAGTCCGCGGCCACCTGGTCCAGGTCGGCGGTGACGTCGGCCAGCAGCGTGTCCAGGGACAGCAGGCCGTTGACCCCGATCAGGACCGAGGCGACCGCCCCGACCAGCATCACCTGGACCAGGCGCACCACCGACGGGGGGCGCTGCGCGCGCACGACCTCGACCGGCTGCTGACCCCCAGCCCCCTGCGGGTAGCCCGTGGGCTGGTAACCCTGCGGCTGGTAACCCTGCGGCTGGTAACCCGGCTGCTGGGGGTAGCCCGGGTGCTCGCCGGACCGCTGCTCGCCGGACCGCTGCTCGCCGGACCGCTGCTCGTCCGGCCGGGCCTGCCCGGGCGGCCGCTGCAGGTACGGGTCGTCGGACTCGGGCGGCTGCGTCATCTGGCGGGTCCCCTGCTCGGTGGTGGCTCCGACCGCGGCCACGACCGGTGGACCGGTCCCTGCGGCGGGGCTCAGGCGTCGACCGCCAGCGCCTTTCGGAGCATAGCGACGTGCCCGGCGGCCTTGACGTTGTAACGCGCGAACCGCACCCGGCCCTCGGGGTCCACGACCACCGTGGAGCGGATCACCCCGGTGACGGTGCGGCCGTACAGGTTCTTCTCGCCCCAGGCCCCCCACACGGCCATGACCTCGTGGTCGGGGTCGCTGAGCAGGCGGAACGTGAGGCCGTCCCGGGCGACGAAGTCGGCAAGCGTCTGGACCGGGTCCGGCGAGACGCCCAGCACCGAGTAGCCGGCCGCCGCCAGCGGGGCGAGGTCGTCACGGAAGTCGCACGCCTGCGTCGTGCATCCGGGCGTCATGGCGGCGGGGTAGAAGTACACGACGACGCTGCCACCGCGGAGCCCCGCGAGGTCCACCCGGGTCCCGTCGTGCGCGGTCAGTACCATCTCGGGAGCCGGGTCACCGGGCTTCAGCTGCGACACGGTTGCAGTTTGACATTGCGCCGCAGCCCCGTCGAGGCGACCATCGGACTCCCACCCCTGCGACCGGACGCTCACACACCACCACGCACCACGAGGAGCATGACGTGCACGTGCCCGACGGTTTCCTGGACGTCCCCACCAGCATCGCCACCGGCGTCGTCGCCGCCGGCGTGGTGGCTGTGTCGCTGCGACGGGCCCGCGAGGAGCTCGCCGAGTCCACCGCCGCCGCCCCCATGGCGGGCCTGGTCTCCGCGTTCGTCTTCGCGGTGCAGATGCTCAACTTCCCGGTCGGGGTGGGCACGTCCGGCCACCTGATGGGCGGCGCCCTCGCGGCGGTCCTGGTCGGACCGTGGACCGCGGTCATCTGCCTGGCGGTGGTGGTGACCCTGCAGGCACTGCTGTTCGCCGACGGAGGTGTCACCGCGCTCGGCTCGAACGTGTTCCTGATCGGGATCGTCACCGTGGTCGTCGGCTACGCCGTCGCCAAGGCCGTGATGGCGGTGCTGCCCAAGCGGGCAGGCTCGGCCGTCCCCGCCGCCGCGGTGGGCGCCCTGGTCTCGGTGCCGGCCACCGCCATGGTCTTCGTGGGGCTCTACGCCGTCGGCGGTGCCGCGGAGCTCGACCTGGGCCAGCTGACCGCCTTCATGCTCACCTGGCACGTCCTGATCGGCATCGGCGAGGCACTCATCACCGGCCTCACCGTCGGCGCCGTGGTCGCCACCCGTCCCGACCTGGTCCGCCTCGCCCGTCGCTACCGGACCTCGCTGGTCCTCACCGACGCCGACGGCACGAGCCGCGAGGTCCAGGCTGCGCCCGTGCGGGAGGGTGTCAGGCGGATCGGCGTCGGCTGGGTAGCGGGCGCGCTCGGCGTCTGCCTGCTGCTCGCCGGGGTCGTGTCCAGCTACGCGAGCGCCAACCCCGACGGCCTGGAGTACGTCGCGGACCGGGTCGGCTTCCTCTACACCGCCCAGGACTCCGCCGTGGCCGGCAGCCCGTTCGGCGACTACGCCGTCGCCGGCATCGACAACCCCGTGCTGGCCACCGGGCTCGCCGGCGTCGTGGGCGTCCTGATCGCCCTCGCGGTCGGCCTGCTGATCGCCCGTGCCGTCCGGTCCCGCGCCAGCGGCGAGGCGAGCCGCGCGCGCGAGACGGTCTGAATGGGCACCGGTCACAGCCACGGCTCGTCGACGAGCGTCTCCGACGGGCTCCACGTCCACGGCCACACGCCGCTGCACCGGCTCCCGGCCGAGGTCAAGCTGGTCGGGCTGCTCGCCTTCGTGCTCACGGTCGTCGCCACCCCGCGCGAGCAGGCGTGGGCGTTCGGGCTGTACGCGCTCGCCCTGCTCGGCCTGGTCGCGCTGACCCGCCTGCCCCCTGGTCTGGTGCTGCGCCGCATGGTCATCGAGGTGCCGTTCCTGGTCTTCGCCGTGCTGCTGCCGTTCGTCGCCCTCGGCGAGCGCGTCGACGTGCTCGGGCTGTCCCTGTCGGCGGACGGCCTGCTGGGTGGATTCAACATCCTCGCCAAGGGCACCCTCGGCGTGCTCGCGGCGATCTTGCTGTCGGCGACCACGACCCCCCGCGACCTGATCGTCGGGCTGCAGCGGCTACGGCTGCCCGCGCTGTTCGTGACGATCTTGTCGTTCATGGTCCGCTACCTGGACGTGGTGGTGGACGACATGCGCCGGATGGCGCTGGCACGCGCTGCCCGTGGCTTCCAGGCCCGTCACATCGGTCATGTCTCGGTGGTCGCCAAGGCGGCCGGGGCCCTGTTTATCCGCTCCTACGAGCGTGGCGAGCGGGTGCACCTGGCGATGGTCTCGCGCGGGTTCACCGGCGACATGCCGCAGCTGTCCGCCCCTGTGCCCACCCGGTGGCAGTGGGGCGTCGTGGCGGTCTCCTGGCTCGGGGTGGCCACGGTGGCCGCCACGGCCCTGCTGGCCGGGGAGGGCACCGCCTGGCTCGTGGTGGCAGGGTGAGCACCGTGGAGGAGAAGCAGACCACGCCCGCGCTGGAGCTGGCAGGGGTTGCCTTCGCCTACCCCGACGGCAACCAGGCCCTGTTCGGTGTCGACCTGCGGGTGGAGCAGGGGGAGCGGTTGGCGGTGCTGGGCCCCAACGGCGCGGGCAAGACGACCCTGCTGCTGCACCTGAACGGCATCCTCGGCCGCGCGGCCGGCTCCAACGCCGTCGGTGCCGTGCGGGTCGGCGGCGTCGAGGTGTCCAAGGCGACCCTGGGCGAGGTCCGTCGTCGCGTGGGTCTGGTGTTCCAGGACCCGGACGACCAGCTGTTCATGCCGACGGTGCGCGACGACGTGGCCTTCGGTCCCACCAACCTGGGCCTGCGCGGGGCCGAGCTGCAGACCCGGGTCGACGAGGCCCTCGCCGCGGTCGGGATGCTCGAGCAGGGTGACCGCCCGCCCCACCACCTGTCCTTCGGTCAACGTCGCCGGGTCGCGGTCGCCACGGTGCTCGCCATGCACTGCGAGGTCCTGGTCCTGGACGAGCCGTCGAGCAACCTGGACCCCGCCAGCCGGCGCGAGCTGCTCGACGTGCTCGCCGCGCTGCCGGTGACGGTGGTCGTGGTCACCCACGACCTGCCGTTCGCGCTCGAGCTGTGCGAACGCAGCGTCGTCCTGGACGCCGGGACCATCGTCCACGACGCCCCCACCCTGGGTGTCCTGCAGGACGCGGAGCTGCTGGGCAGGCACCGGCTGGAGCTGCCGGTGGGCTTCGACCCGGCCGCCGTCGTGCCGCGTGGACGCACGAGGCCCGCGGCCTCGTTACCGTGACGCCATGAGCAGCGCCCCTGATGGTCCCAGCAGCCACTCCGACGGCACCCCCGAGGCGATCGAGGCGGCGATCAAGGCCCGCCGCACGCACCTCGCCGGCACCCTCGACGAGCTGGCGGAGCGCGTGAGGCCCGCCAACCTCGCCAACGACGCCAAGGAGGAGGCGGTGACCCGTGCCCGGGTCGCCAAGGACGAGGCCGTGACGAAGGCGCGCGATGCCGTCACCGACACCGACGGCAACCTCCTGTACGAGCGCGTCGCCGCCGTCGGGGCGGCCGCGGTCGCCGTGGTCGTCGGCGCGGTCCTGCTGCGGCGCCGGTCGCACGGGTGAGCGGTCCCGGCGCCCGGGCGGACCGTGGCCGTCAGCACCCCCCGGGTGTCGTCCCCGAGGTCGCCGGCCAGGGCCAGGAGTCGGTCTGGGACTACCCCCGACCACCGGCCCTGCTCCGGGACACGCGCACGGTCGTGGTCCTCTTCGGCGGCGAGGTCGCCCGCACCGACGCCGCCTACCGGGTGTGCGAGACGTCGCACCCGCCGACCTGGTACCTGCCGCGCGAGGCGTTCCGCCCCGGTGCCCTGCGCCCGGTGGACGGCGGCTCCTTCTGCGAGTGGAAGGGGGCTGCGTCCTACCTCGACCTGGTCGCGTCCGACGGGCGCACGGCGGCCCGTGCGGCGTGGACGTACCCGTCCCCGACCGCGGCGTTCGTCGACCTCACCGACCACGTCGCGCTGTACCCGGCTGCGGTCGACGAGATCACCGTGGCAGGAGAGGTCGTCCGTGCGCAGCCGGGCAGCTTCTACGGTGGCTGGATCACCGACGACGTGGTGGGCCCGTTCAAGGGGGCGCCTGGGAGCATGGGCTGGTGACCCACGCCCCCACAGCCGGGACCGAAGCCGACGCGCGCCTGCCGGTGCGCATGCTCCACGACCGCATCCTGGTGAAGGCCGACGCCGACGGCGAGCGCCGCTCGGGCTCCGGGATCGTCATCCCGGCGACCGCGACCATGGGCCGGCGGCTCGGCTGGGCAGAGGTCGTCGCGACCGGACAGCACGTGCGCCAGGTCGAGGTCGGGGACCGGGTCCTGTTCGACCCCGAGGACAAGGCCGAGGTCGAGCTCCACGCCGCCAGCTACGTCGTGCTGCGGGAGCGCGACCTGCACGCCGTCGCCGCGCCGAGGGTGCCGGACGGCGGGACCGGCCTGTACCTGTGAGCGGCGCCCCAGGGCGGCGCAACGAGCGGTTCACGGTCGTCGCGGCGGACGGGCCGCTGCCGTGGGACATGGTCCGGGCCGTCCCGTCCATCATGCGCAACGCGCTGCTGTTCCTCGAGCGCACCGCCGAGCGCTACGGCGACGTCGTGGCGTTGCCGATGAACGGCCGCCCCGCCGTGCTCGTCAACGGCCCGGCCGGGGTGCGGCGCGTGCTGCAGGACAACCACCGGGGCTACGGCAAGGCGACGGTGCAGTACACGTCCCTCGCCCTGGTCACCGGTGCCGGGCTGCTGACCACGGACGGCGAGGTGTGGCGTTCTCACCGGCGCGCCCTGCAGCCGGCGTTCCACCGCGACACCCTGTCCCACGTCGCCGCGGAGTCGGTCCGCGCTGCGCAGCTGGTCCGGCAGGAGTGGGACGCCGCCCCCGGCGGGGTCGTCGACGTGGACGAGGTGCTGATGCGGGCCACGCTGCACGTGGTCGGGCGGACGCTGTTCGGTGCGGACCTGGTCGATGGTGGTGCCGCCGAGGGCCACCGGCTGGTCGCTGCCGTCCACTCCTCGCTCGCGGTCGTCATGCGCCGCGCCACCCAGCCGTGGACGGCCCCCCCGGGGATCCCGACGCCCACCGCGCGTCGCCTCGCGAAGGCCCGGGTGACGCTGGACCAGGCGTGCGAGTCGATGGTGCGCGCCCGCAGGGCCGACGGCGGCGACGGCGCCGACGTCCTGGGGCTGCTGCTGGCCTCGGGCATGACCGACACCGAGGTCCGGGACGAGCTCGTCACCCTGGTCATCGCCGGCCACGAGACGGTCGCCAGCAGCCTCACCTGGACGCTGCGCCTGCTGGCCGAGCACCCGGCGGTCGTGGACCGGGTCCACGCCGAGCTGGACGCCGTCCTGCTCGACGACCGGGGCGCTCCCCGGTCGGTGTCGTGGCAGGACCTCGGGTCGCTGCCCGTCACCCGGGCCGTGATCGACGAGGGGCTTCGGCTGTACCCGCCCGCGTGGGTCATCACGCGGCGGGCGCTCGCCGACGACGTCGTCGACGGCGTGGCCCTGCCCGCGGGCACGCTGGTCATCACATCGCCGTGGCTGCTGCACCGCCGGGGCGACCTGTGGCCCGACCCGCACCGCTTCGACGTCGACCGCTGGCTCGGGCCCGGGGCAGGCGGAGCGGGCAGGCGCGAGGGGTACATCCCATTCGGCGCCGGGCCACGGTTGTGCATCGGCCGCGACTTCGCCGTCGTGGAGTCGGTGATGGTGCTGGCCGAGCTGGTCCGTGACCGGACCCTCGCCCCGGCCGCACCGCGCCCGGACGTCGTCGCGTCGGTCACGCTGCGGCCCCGCGGCGGCATGTACCTGACCGCGCGCCCCCGCAGGGCCGTGCCCGCGCCGACGTAGTCTGGCCTCGTGGCGACCATTCAGCAGGGTGACGGGCGGCAGCCGGAGCTCGGCCGGGAGCCGCAGCCCAGCCGTCACGCACCGCCGGCGCGGGCGGCCGGGGGCGCCGACGTCCGCCGCCCGGTGGTGGCCGCGGGCCTCGTGCTGCTCCTGTGGTTCGTGTGGCTGCTCCTGCCCGCGCCCGGTGGTCGCGACGTCACGGTCAGCGAGCTGGTCGGGCAGCGGCTGGACGGCGCCGACGGAGCGGCCGGTGACCAGCAGGCCGGGCTCACGGCCGCGCTGCCCACCGCCCCCTCCACCGGTCCTGCCACGGGTCCCTCGGCGGGCGCGGTGGTCCCGTCGGCCGCCGCCGAGGCACCGTCCGCACCGTCCGTCCCGTCGGCCCCGGCACCCGAGGCTGTCCCCGTGGAGGTTCCTCAGCAGGGCGAGGGAACCTTCGCGGTCGCCCCCGGCCGAACGGACGTCGTCGGTACCGGGACGCTGGTCACCTACAGCGTCGAGGTCGAGGACGGGGTGCCGGTGCCCGTGCCGGACGTCGCAGCGGTCGTCGACTCCGCGCTGGCCGACCCCCGGTCGTGGACGGCGGAGGGGGAGTGGTCCCTGCAGCGCACCGACGACGAGCCCCAGGTGCGCATCCTCGTCGCGAGCCCGGACACCTCCGACGAGCTGTGCGCGCCGCTGCGAACCAACGGGGAGCTGTCCTGCCGCAACGGCGGGGACGTGGTCCTCAACGCGCTGCGCTGGACCGAGGGCGCCGACTCCTGGGGCGAGGACGTGGCCGGTTACCAGCAGTACGTCGTCAACCACGAGCTCGGCCACTTCCTGGGCAACGGCCACGAAGGCTGCCCGCAGGACGGGGATCCGGCACCGGTGATGCTCCAGCAGACGCTCGGCTTGCAGGGCTGCGTGCCGAACGGCTGGCCCTACCCCTGAGGTCGGTCGGCGTCGTCGGCCCCCCGGGCCAGCGCGTCGAGCTCCTCGCCCTCCGGTGCGCGGTCACCCAGCAGCACCGTCACCCAGGCCCGTCGTGGGCTGCCGTCGGTGAGCAGGGCACGGGCCAGCAGGGAGGCCGGGATGGCCAGCAGGGCACCCAGCGGGCCGAGGACGAAGCCCCACACCACCAGCGACAGGAACGCCATGGTGATGCTGAGCCCGACCGCGTCGCCCACGAACTTGGGCTTGACGAAGTTGTCGATCGTGTTGTTGATGAGCAGGTAGCCGATGAGCACGTACAGGCCTGTGCTGGGACCGCCGTCCAGCAGACCGATGATGGTCGGCGGCACCAGCCCGACCACCAGCCCGATGGTCGGCACGAAGCTGGCCAGGAACGCCAGCAGGCCCCACAGCAGCGGCAGCGGTACGCCCAGCGCGTACAGCAGCACGACGTCCAGCGTCGCGACCACGGCGCCGAAGATGGCCGTCACCACCAGGTACTGCCGCACGCCGTGGGTGAACGCGCGCATGGACTCTGCCACCCGGGGGCGGATCGCCTCGATCGCGGCCATCTTAGCGTGCACGGAGCTGGCGTCCAGCAGGACGAAGAACAGCAGGGTCAGCACGAACACCAGGTTGGTCAGCACCCCGGCGATCTGGCTGAGGAACCCCACCACGAGGCTGAAGACCTGGTTGAGGTCGAACCGCTCGAGGAAGCCGTTGATCTGCGCCTGGTCCACACCGACCTGCAGCAGCAGGTCCTCGCCCTCACCCAGCAGGGCGTTGAACTCGGCCTGGTAGGTCGTCACGTCGCCCGCGAACTGAAGCACCGACAGTGCGAGTGCTCCCGCGAAGGCCGTCAGGGCGGTGTAGGTGACGATGATGGTCACCGTGACGGCGATCCAGCCCGGCAGCAGGCGTCGCAGCCACGCCTGCAGCGGGTGGACGGCTATCGCGATCACGAACGCCAGCAGGATGGGCCCGACGACGCCCTGGGAGGCGCGTATCCCGCCGAGCACGACGACGGCTGCGGCCAGGCCGAGCAGCGTGACCACCGGCGGCGGGAGCAGGGTGGGCGGAGCCGGCGCGCTCGCCGGTGTCGCCGGCGCGGGGGCGGCGGGCGTGAGCGGCGCGGTCGTCCGACGGCGGCGCCGCAGCATCAGAGGACCTCACCGCGGATCACGCGCGGCCCGTCGCCGTCGTCGTCCCTGCGGACGTCGGGGCGGGTGTCGCGTCGGCCGAGGCCGTCCACCCGGCGCTGCAGCTCGTCGGTGCGGTGGACCAGCGCTCGGACCAGGGCCGCGGCGCCGAGCTGGACGGCGCCGAGCAGCAGCAGCCCGAAGCCGACCCCCACGGCCAGCACCGTGAGGCCGACGTCGGGCAGCAGCAGGAACGTGAGGCCGACGAGCAGGTGCAGCACGCCGAGCGCGCCTGTCGCGGCGCGTCCGAGCCCGCGCGGGCCCGTCAGAGCCATCGCCAGGTCGGCGGCGCCCGCGACCAGGAACCCGAACGCGACGACGAGGGTGACCAGGGACAGGGAGTTCCACAGCCCCAGCAGCCCTGCCACGCCGGCACCGGCGAGCCCGACACCGAGCACCCCCTGGAGCGCGCGCCGGCTCGTCGGCCAGGTCCGCGAGGCCGAGGCGAGCCCGACCCGCCCGAGACCGGTCGCCAGCAGCCACAGGCTGAGGACGATCGCGAGCACGGTCAGGGTGGCCCCGGGGGCTAGCAGCGAGACCAGGCCCAGCGACAGGGCGACCACCCCACCGACCGCCAGCCACAGCCACGCGGCGACCCCCGTGCTGCGGGCACGGTCCAGCTGTTCCGACGACATGGTGGGAACGCTAGGGGATCGGGCTGCGCGCGGGCACGGCTCAGGGTCCGTCCAGGCCGAGGAGGACGGCGAGCCGGTGGACCTCCTCCACGAAGAAGTCCTCGCTGCGGTCCTCGGCGATGACGTTGTGCCGTTGCCCGAACAGCTCGAAGGACACCGCGCCGAACAGGTATGTCCAGGCCATGACCCCACGGACCAGCAGGTCGGTGGGGACACGTCCGGCGCTGTAGGTGGCGACCGGGGCGACGGCGGCTGCGACGGCCTCGGCGGCCGGTCCGTGGACCGGGTGCCGACGGGGCTCACCGTGTGCTGACGTCGCTCCTGCGGTCGTCCCGTCGGCGGACCCGCTCGACGCTGCCACGTCGACCAGCAGGTCGGCCAGCACCCTCGTCACCCTGGTGGCCGGACCGACGGTGTCCTGCGGCGCTGCGTAACCGGGCACGGGCGAGCCGTAGACCAGCGCGTACTGGTGGGGGTCCGCGAGGGCCCAGGTCCGGGTGGTGGTGGCGACAGCCCGCCACCGGGCCAGCAGGTCGTCGCGGGCCACGGCCGCCTCGGCGGCCTCCACCTGCGCACCGAGCGAGTCGTAGGCGTCGATGATCAGCGCGGTGAGCAGGGCGTCTCGGCTGTCGAAGTAGCGGTAGAGCGCCGAGGAGACCAGCCCCACGTCGCGGGCGACAGCACGAAGCGACAGCCCCGCGGCGCCGTTCTCGGCCAGGTGGGCGCGTGCCGCGTCGAGGATCGCTTCCCGCATCTGATGCCGGGCCTTCGCCCGGATGCCCTGGGCGGGACTGGTCTCCGTCATCGCTCCAGTGAACCACCCGAGCGAGCATCGAGCGCGGATGTGATCAGTGCTCTTGCTCTCGGGGTGCCCCGCGTGCTGCACTAGATCGACAAAGAGCACCGTTCACTAAGGAGACCACTGTTGTCTACAGTTCATGTGATCGTGGGGGCCGGCTCCGTCGGCACCGCGGCCGCCCTGCTGCTGGCCGACGTCGGCCACGAGGTCCGCCTCCTCAGCAGGTCGGGCACCGGCCCGGACCACCCTGGGGTGCAGCGCATCCGGGTGGACGCCGGGGACACCGCCGCGCTGACCGGGCTGGCTGCGGGGGCGACGGCCCTCTACAACTGCGCCAACCCGCCCTACCACCGCTGGCCCCAGGAGTGGCCCCCGCTGGCGGCCTCCATCCTGAGCGCCGCCGAGGTCACCGGCGCCGTGCTCGCAACGGTCAGCAACCTCTACCCCTACGGACCGGTCCGAGGGCCGATGAGCCCACGCACGCCGGAGGCGCCGTCCGACTCGAAGGCCCGTACCCGGGCCGCGATGTGGGCCGATGCCCTGGCCTCGCACCAGGCGGGCAGGGTCCGGGCGGTCGAGGTCCGGGCCAGCGACTACCTGGACGCCGGTGCCCAGTCCGCCGTCGCGCGGCAGGTCCCCGCCCTGCTGGCGGGCAGGCGGGTACGCACCGTCGGCGACCCGGACCAGGCCCATTCCTGGACGACGACCCGCGACACCGCGGCCGCCCTGGTGGCTGCCGCAGGGGACGTCGAGGCCACAGGTCGGGTGTGGCACGTGCCCACCAACCCGCCCCGCACGCAGCGTGAGGCGCTGGCCGACGTGGCGCGGGCGGCAGGTGTCCCGCTACCGCGGGTGAGCGGGGTGGGGGAGTCGACGCTGCGGCTGATGGGCCTGTTCGACCCGGTGGTCCGCGAGCTGAGAGGCACGCTCTACCAGTTCACGGCCCCCTTCGTCATCGACGACTCCGAGACCCGGACGCGGTTCGGCCTGGTGCCGGAGCCGTGGGTCGCCGCCGTCTCGCGGGTCGCCGCCGAGGGTCGTCCCGCCGCGGCCGCGGGCAGGGCCGCCTGATGCGCCGGCTGCCTGTGACCGGCGCGCTGCTGGTCGCCTCCGCGGTCCTCAGCCTCCTCGGCTACGCGATCCTCGGCACCCAGTTCGGCTGGCCCGCCGTCCTCGACGAGCCCGGCACCGCCGCGCTGGACCGCTTCGTCGCCGCCGAGCAGTGGGTGCGCGCCGGGTTCTACCTGTTCCTGCTGTCCAGCCTGCTGCTCGTCCCCGGCGCCATCGCGGTCCAGGACGGCCTCACCCGGGGCCAGACCGCGGCCCGAGCCATCACCGCCTTCGGGGTGCTCGGCGCGTTCGCCCAGATGCTCGGCTGGGTGCGCTGGCCGCTCACCGTGCCCAGGCTCGCCGACCGGTGGACCGACCCTGCCGCGACCGACGCCGACCTCGCCGCCACCGCGGCGGTGTACGACCTCGTGAACGGCTACGCCGGGGGAGCGCTCGGTGAGCACCTCGGCTGGCTCCTGCAGGGCGTGTGGGCGGTCGGGGCCTCCCTGTTCGTGCTGCGCGCGCGGCCTGCCGCGGTGGTTCGCCCTGCTCGGGGTCGGGCTCGCCACCGGCTGGGCCGTCCTCGTGCCGGTCGCCACGGCCTTCGCCGCGCCGACGCTGGAGTTCTGGAGCCTCAACGTCTACACCGCCTGGTACCTGTGGCTGCTCGCCCTCGGGGTGCTGCTGATGGTCCGTCCCGTCGAGGCCGCGGCGGATGACACCGTCCGGGTCCGGACGGCCGTGCACGCATGAGCGCCACCATGGTCAACCGGGCCTCCGGCGAGCGCGCGCGCTTCCTCTCCGCGCCGGAGCACCCCGTCCTGGAGGTGCTGCTGGAGCTGGACGCGATGCATCACGGTCCGCCGCCCCACGTGCACCCGTCGGCGGAGGAGTCCTTCGAGGTGGTCGACGGCGCGGTCGAGCTGCTCACCGGCCGCCGCTGGCGCTCGCTGGGGGCGGGGGAGCAGCTGACCGTGCCACGCGGTGCCCGCCACACCTACCGCGGCGTGGCGGGGCAGACGTCGCGCACGCTGGTCCGGGCGAGCCGATGCGAGCCTTCCTCACCGACCTGTGCGGGCTCGCCGAGCAGGGTCGCGTCGACGCGGAGGGCTCGCCCCGGCTGCGCGACGCCGCCCGGCTGTTCCGGGACCACCCCGACGCCATGGCGGTCGCGGGCGTGCCGACCTGGCTGGCGCCGGCGCTCTGGGGGGCGCTGGCCGGAGGTCGGTCATGAGCGCGTCGCCGGGCAGCGGCGGGGTCTTCGCGCGGGCCCCGCCCCGCGTCGCACGGGTCGGCGGCCGCGAGAGCCGTCGCAGAGAGGAACGTCCATCCGGAGCGGTCGTGACCTGGACAGGGCGACAGGGCGACAGGGCGACGGAGGTGAGGTCCGCCTCACGGAGCGGTCTAGCCGGCCCCAGTCCGCCCCGCGGCGGGGGCCAGCGCCGGCGCCAGGACGTCGGCGGCCCAGCGGCGTGCGGTGGTGGGCGTCAGACCGAGGCGTCGCCATGCCTCGCTCGCGTCCGGGGCGAGGGACGGGTTCGACGTGCGTGGCATGGCCCCGTAGGCGCCGGCGACCGCTGCGGCGGCGTCCGGATCGAGGAACGACCGGAGCATGTCGCCGTACTCCGCCGCGGACACCTCGCGGAACTCCAGCCGGCGGTCCAGGCCCGCACCCAGCTCGTCGGCGAGGTCGGCGAAGGTCAGCGGCTGCGGGCCGGCGAGCCGGAACAGCTGTCCGCCGTGGTCGCCGACGAGTGCGGCGACCGCGGCTGCGGTGACGTCGCGTGCGGTGATCCAGGCGACGACGTCCTCGGTCGGGCGCGGGTAGAGCAGGACACCGGAGGCGAGGGGTCCGGCCGCCCAGGGCGCGAGGTGGTTCTCCAGGTACGCGGTGGGCGCCAGCACCGATGCGCCCGTGGCCAGCAGCGCCTCGGCGCGTTCGCGACCGCCCATCATGTCCGGCTCGTCACCGGCGGGCACCGGGGTGCCCAGGTTGACCGCCACGGCCACGCCCTCCCCGCGCAGGGCCGCCACCCCCGCGACGGCCGCCGCCGAGCCCTCGGGGCTGCCCAGCCCGAGCGGTACGTGCAGGACCGCAGCGCTCGCGCCGCTGCCCTGCACCGCTGCGCGCAGGCTGTCGGGGTCGGTGAGGTCGGCCGTCACGGCCTCCAGGCCCTCGGCGTGCCATGCCTCGGTGCGGGCGGCGTCGCTGCTGACCCGGACCGGGTGGGCACCTCGGTGCTGCAGCGCGTCGAGCAGCCCTGAGCCCTGGGCGCCTGTCGTGCCGAATGCGAGGACTCGGGTGTCGTCCAGCTCCATCGTTGTCTCCTTGACCGTCGTGTGGTTACCGTTAGGAACCAGGCAACGATGCGTCACTCTTTCCGGCAAGGGAAGGAGGCAGTTCTGTGGTCCCAGGGCACACCGGGGTGACCGCGCAGGTGGACGGGCCGTCCGCGGCGACCTGTCCGGTACGCGACGTCATCGACCGGGTCGGTGACAAGTGGTCGGTGCTCCTCGTGGTGCAGCTGCGGGACGGGCCGCGCCGGTTCTCGGCCCTGCTGCGCGCCACCGACGGCATCTCACGACGGATGCTCACTCGGACCCTGCGTCTGCTCGAGCGCGACGGGCTGGTCTCGCGGACGGTCCACCCGACCCGCCCGCCGCAGGTGGACTACGACCTCACCCCGCTCGGGCACGCCCTCGCTGGGCCCCTGGACGCACTGACGGCCTGGGCCGTGCAGAACCGGGACCAGGTGCAGGCGGCCCGGGAGGCCTTCGACGCCGCCGAGGGGAACCGTCCGGTCGAGGTCGGGTCCCAGCAGCTGCCGGTCCTGACGCGGAGCTGACGACCGCCCGCATCCGGCCGACCTGATGGGCCGCAGACGCTTCTTCGCCGTCACGCAGGGGTCGGGGTGCGGCCGCCGCGGCTGGACCGGGGGCTGCTCAGGCGGCGCAAGGCGTCCTCCAACGGTCCGCGGCGCGCAGCGCCGCCGCGGCGGCCGGACCGTGCCCAGAGGTTCGACGCCGCGACGGCCACGACCAGGAAGCCGGCACCGACGAGGGTGGCCGTCTCGAGACCGGCGTCCAACCGGGGGGCCAGCACCGGGTACAGCAGCGCGTGCGCCACGTACACGGTGAGGGGCATGGCTCCCGTGGTGGTCAGCAGCCTGGTCGCCGCCGTCACGCGGGGGGGAGCGGCGGCGGCCCGGGCGCCCAGCAGCAGGCACCCGCCGAGCACGGCGACGACGCCTCCGACGGTGAGCACGGTGTCGAGCGCGAGGCCGGTCCAGCTCTCCCGCTCCTGCCACCCGGCCAGAGAGGCGCCCTGGGTCGCGAGGCCGGTCCCGCCCGCCACCGCGGCGGCGACGCCTGCAGCACTCAGCCGGAGCACGACGCGGGAGCGTGTCAGGTCCAGCCGGCCGACCGCGACGCCGGCGAAGAAGTACCCGAACTCTGCGAGCACGGGGACGGGGCCAGCTTCCGCGGGCGCACCGGAGGCCACGGCCTGGGCGACGGGAGACGACCACGCGAGCAGGGCGAGCAGCAGCAGCAGGGGAGTGGGGGTCCGCACCAGCCCCACGGCAAGGACGAACAGGACGCCGTAGCCGACGAGCACCAGGTCGCTCCAGCCGTAGAGGAGGAGAGCGACGCCGACCAGGGCGGGCAGGAGGGCCCGGAGCAGCAGGACCCGCGGGCCGGCTCCGGTACGTGACACGACCAGGGTCACCCCCGCACCGGCGAGCAGCAGGAAGAGCGGTCGTGCACGGTCGGTCGCGACGGACTGCAGCGCGACGGCCCATCCCGGCCCTGTCGGACCGTGCGGCAGGGGCATGCCCGCGTCCTCCAGCGGCAGGAGGACGAGGTCCCTCCAGCCGTGGACCAGCACCATCCCAGCGAGCGCCAGCAACCGTGCCAGGTCCAACCCGGTCACGCGTGGGCCCATGCTGCGACGCTACGGCCGGTCTGCAGATGACGACCAGGATGCTCGCCGGAGGGCGGGCGTGGGGGCAGGCCCCATCCCCGCTCGCGCCTGTTCGAGCCGGTCGACCCTGCTCCCGGGCGCGTCAGGCGGCCATGGCTTGGGCGGCCCTGGTCCCGGCCACGGTCGCTCCACGCGCACGTCGGCGCCGAGCGATGTCGCGGCGGCCGTCATCGCGAGGTCCTGCATGTAGGACGACGCCAGGTCGTGGACGAGCCCCTGCAGGATGCGCTGCCACAGCGACCGTGCCGGCGCCGGTGGCCACCAGGCGGCGGTGGAGCTCAGCGGTGAAGAGCAGGCCGCGTGCTCCACGCCGCCCGCAGGGTCGCGGACGGACCTCGGTGCCGGTGGCAGTTCGGGCAGCAACCGTGCGATCGGGGTCCTGGTGCCCGCGCTCACGCAGTCCGCCGCCATCGGTGCGCTTCCCGTGCTGCGTGCGGTCACGGCGCCAGACGTGGTCGGCGGCGAGCTCTAAGGCCCGCGGTTCATCGGGGGCGGGCACCTCGTGCGTGAGACCCCGTCCCGGCGGGCGCGCGCGCCCAGGACACCCGTCTGCTGTGGAGCGTGTCCGAGCGGCTGACGGGCATCGTGTCGCCCGTGTGACGGATCATCCGCGAGCCGTCTTGCAGGCGGGCCAGCCCGTGCGAGCGGCCGCCCAGCAGGTCGGTGTGCGCCATGCGGCCGGTGCCCTCGTGCGAACCGGTTGTGCGGAGCCACTGCTCATGACTGCACGTTCGCGGCCGATGATGCGTATGGGCAGGGCGCCCGGGGCGGGTGAGGGCACGGTGGGACGACATGGAGCCAGACGATCGGGTCGGCGACGCCTGGCGCGACCTCGAGGACCGGGCCACCGCCCTGCCTGCCGGGGCGCGTGCCGGCGCCCTGGGAGGCACCGGGTGGTGGTGGGTGCTCCGGGCGCTGCTGCCGGCTGCGCTGACCGCCGCCCTGCTGCTGGAGTACGCGTTCCTGTCCGACAGCGGGTGCACCGTGGAGGAGCCGTGCGCGCCCATGCCCGGGTGGTCGCTGCTCGACGGGTTGCAGGTCGGCGCGACGGCGGCTGTGTGGCTGGTGCCGGGCGTCGGTCTGCCGTTGTCGGTGGTCACGAGCCTCCCGTGGGTCGTCGACTACGCCCTCCTGGGCGAGTCCGGCACCGCGTCGGGCGTCGCGGCCATGGCCCGGCTGGCGGTTGCGGTCGCCGGGTCGTGGCTGGTGTTGCGGCTGCGTCACCGGCCCCTGCCTCCGGCGATGTCCGGCCGCCTGCCCGCCCGCGGACGTGACGTGCTCGCCTCCCGAGGTCTCGGCACCGTGGAGCTGGGCGTCGTGCTGGCCCTGGTGGCGGTGGCAGGACTGCTGGGCTGGTTCGCCTACCTGCAGGCGGACACCCGCGCCCACCTGTCGCGCGCAGAGGCTGTGGAGGTCGAGGTGGTCGCCGTGGACGAGGTCGACTGGGTGCTGGAGGTGCGCGTCCCCGGCGTGGGCGGGTTCAGCGAGGTCGGTGTGTACGACGCCGAGTCGTACGACGTCGGGGACCGTGTTCCGGCACACGTGGACGGCACGGCCGAGCCTGCGTGGGTGAGCCTGGACCAGGAGCCGGTGGAGCACGACGGCTGGCTCGTCCTGGCCGGTGCCCTGGCGGCGCTCACGGTGGCTGTGGGTACCGGCCGGCTGAGTGCGCTCCGCCGCCGTCGGCGTCTCCTCACCGAGGGCGGCCTCGTCTGGTCGACGACGGCCGCGCCGGGTGGCGACGGCTCCCGCGTGCTCCTGCCGGAGCTGGGTCTGCGGGCGCCGTTGGTCCGCAGCCTGCCGGCCGACGGGCTGCTGGAGGACATCGGGCTCCTCCGGCACGAGGCCACGGCCGACCCGCTCGGCCGGGAGCCCGTCGAGGAGGCGGAGGACGGCAGCGAGGAGGAGGAGGACCAGCTCCGCCAGCAGGAGTTCGCCGCTGCGTGGCGCGGGGAACGGCTGCCGACGCTGGGGTCGGGCCCCGACGGCCCCGACGGCCCCGACGACCCGGTAGGTGCTGACGCCGTGGGACCGGTGCTGCTGATCGGCGACCCTCGCCCCGGTGGTGTGGTCGTCGTGGTCACTGCGGACGTCGTGCTGGCGCCCCACGGCTCGCTGCTGCCGATGTCTCCGCTCGACGTCCGGCACCTGCGCTCCGGGGTGGAGGTGGACAGCGACCGCACGGCAGGAGACGGACCGGACGACGACACTCGGGAAGACCATGACCGGTACGACGCGGCGGGCCTGCCAGGCTCCGTGGCGGTGCCGTTGCCGGCCGGTGCAGAACCGGGCGGTGCGGACGGGCGGAGCGTCAGCGAGGTGCAGCTCGCGGGCCCGTGGTGGCGACTGCTCGCTGCGGCGTCCCTGCTCCTGCTGCCCGCCGCGTTCTGGCTGACGGCCGACGGGTCTCTGCCTCCTGAGGAGCAGCTGACCTGGTTCCAGTCGGTCGGTGTGCTCTCCGGTGGCGGATCTGTGGCGTTCGCAGGCCTCGCCTTCGCGCGGTCCTCTACCCGTCTGCGCAGCGACGGTGTCCACCTCGCGGCCAACGGGTTCGTGGTGATGCACCCGTGGCAGGCGGTGGCCGGCATCCGCGTGATCGACGAGGACGTGGTTGTGGCCTTCGGGGTGGACGACGACGGCGACCTGGACGCCGTCGGCGGACCACCTGTCGGCCTCGACACCGCACCTGCGGCGGGCTTGGCAGAGCGATGGCGCCTGGGCGCAGGAACCGGGAGCCCGGCGGATGCTCCCCGGCCGCGGCGCACCGTCGACCCCGTCGTGGGTGGCGGTGTCGTGCTGTACGCGCTGGCTGCCGGGACATCGGTGCTGTGGCCGCTGGTGTCGGTGGCGCTGTGACGCGCAGGGACGGTCGTGGGAGCCGGGCTGACATGCGGCTCACGACCCACCCGGCCAGCTGGGCGACCTCACCCCTCGGCGGGCACCCGGTGCTGCTCGGTTCGGCCAGGGATGCGGACGTCGAACCGACACCCGTCGACGATGTTCGTGACCGTGATGCTGCCGCCGGCGGCCTGGAGGAGCTCTCGGACGACGGTCAGGCCCAGACCCGCACCGGACCTGCCCGGCGTCCTGGCTCGCTGCCCACGCCAGCCTGCCTCGAACAGGTGCAGCAGGTCGTCCTCCGGGATGATGCCGCCGCAGGAGTCCTCGACCCTGACTCCGACCGTCCCACCGTGCCCGCGGTCCACGACCTCGCCGTCCACCACCTCTCGGTCCATGCGGCCGCCGAGGCCGCCGTTCGCGGCGAGCACACCCACCACGACCGGGCCACCAGCCTGCACCGCGTTCACGAGCAGGTTGACGAGGACGCGGTGCAGCGAGACCGGGTCGACACGGGCCGTCGGCCCCATCTCGCGCCCGCGCTCCGGCCCTTCCCCGGCGAGGACGTGGATCACCGTGCCCCGTTCGGCGGCAAGCGGTGACACCAGGACGACCGCTTGGTCGACTGCGTCCTGCAGCAGCACGTCCTGGGGTTGCTGCGGGGTCAGGCCCGCCTGCAGCCGGGCCAGATCGAACAGGTCGTCGACCATCGTCGCGGTGCGGTCGACCTCGTCGCGGATGCGGCGCAGGTAGTCGTCGGGGTCGACGGCCACACCGTCCTCCAGGGCCTCCGCCATCGCTCTGATCCCGGCCAGCGGGGTGCGCAGGTCGTGGGTGAGGGCCGCCACCAGCTGACGCCTGGCCTGCTCGGAATGTTCGCTCGCCGCCCTGGCGATCCGTTCGCGCGCGACCTCGTCCTCCAGGCGCCGGACCCGTCGCGCGAGCAGCACCGCCGTGAGCAGGCCGACCACGGCCCCGCCGGCACACGCCGACAGCATCAGCGAGGTCTGCTCGCCGGTGAGGTACATCGCCTGCGTGGACACGACCACGGACGCCACGACTGCCGCGATCGCAGCAGCGGGGGGCACCATGACCGCCAGTCGCAGGGACCGTGCGCTGCGGGCGGCCCCCCAGCCGACCGCGCCGACCACCGCGCCCCCCGCCGCCCCTGCCCCGAACGCCAGCAGGAGCGCGGTCGCGGGGGTCATCCGGCGCCCACCGGGGCGTCCCAGCGGTACCCGACGCCCCACACGGTCGCCAGGAGCAGCGGTCGGGCAGGCTCGACCTCGATCTTGTGCCGCAGCCGTCGCACGTGCACCGTCACGGTCGACTGGTCCCCGAAGTCCCAGCCCCAGACCTGGGCGAGCAGGTCCGCGCGCGTGAAGGCCCGGCCGGGGTGGTGCAGCAGGTGGAGCAGCAGGTCGAACTCGCGGACCGTGAGTGCGACGTGCCGGCCGTCGAGGCGGACCGACCGGGCCGTGGCGTCGACCTCCAGGTTCGCGCTGAGCAGCCGTCCGGGTGCGCCATCAGCGACAGGTGCAGCAGTGGTGGAGCGGCGCAGGATCGACGCCACCCTGAGCACGAGCTCGCGGTTGCTGAACGGCTTGCTGATGTAGTCGTCGTCACCGACCTCCAGACCGAGGACCCTGTCGATCTCCGCGCCCAACGCGGTGAGCATCACCACGGGTACGTCGCTGACCTCCCGCAACCTGCGGCACACCTCGATGCCGTCCAGACCGGGCAGCATGACGTCCAGCACCTCGAGGTCAGGGGGACCTCCCTCGGTGTCCGCTGCAGCCAGCCGCAGGCCGCTCAGACCGTCGTGCGCGAGGGTGACCGCATGACCCTCCCTGAGCAGGTACTGCGCGACGACCTCGGCGACCGTGCGGTCGTCGTCGACGACCAGCACACGCGCCATGCCCCAGGGTAGGACCGGCACGACCACCGTGGGTCTGTGCTCAGCCCCGCCCTCCTTACCGATCGGTGACGTCGAGGCAGACGCCCACCGCAGCCGTGCGACATGCTGCAGCGGTCACGTCCATCAGCGTGATGAGCGGAGGGTGCCCCAGACGCAGGGGTGGCTCGAGACCGTGAGCAGGTGGCGAGAGCACCGGGTGCTGGCGGTCCTTTCCGGTGCCCGGGTGACGGACGTCGTGGACGACCAGCCGTCACAGCTGGACGGGCTGCAGCCGGACCTGGTGACCGTGGCCATCGGGGGCAACGACATCCGCCGCTACGACCGGGACCGATTCGCCGCCTCGGCAGTCGGGTGCAGTCAGGGTCGAGGCCACCGGGACCGGCGTGGCGGTCGGCCCTCGGGTGCTGCCGGTTCTGTCGGCTGCTCGTGCCCGGGGCGTCTCGACGGCTCCGTCTGGTCCGCGCCCGGAGCCACGGCGGGTTCGACCGTGGTCTCACGTCCTGGTCGGAGTCGTGCGCTGACGGTGAAGTACAGCAGCGCGAGGACCACCACGAGAAGCGCCGCAAGCTGGTTGACGCGCAGCCCCGCGACGAGGTTCGCCTCGTCGGTCCGGAGCAGCTCGAGCAGGGCCCGGGCGGTGCCGTACAGGGCGAGGTAGAGGGCGAAGGCCCGTCCGTGGCCCAGCCGGAACTGTCGGTCCGCCCAGATGACGATGCCCGCGGTCGCCAGGCTCCACAGCGACTCGTAGAGGAACGTCGGGTGGAAGGTCTCGGCGTCGGGGTACGCGGCGGGTCGGTTCTCCGGGTCGATCCGCAGCCCCCAGGGGAGGTTCGTCGGGGTCCCGTAGATCTCCTGGTTGAAGTAGTTCCCCCAGCGGCCGAACGCCTGCCCGACCGCGATGCCTGGCGCGAGCGCGTCTGCGAACGGGGCCAGCGGGATGCCCCGCCGGTGGCACGCGTACCAGGCGCCGGCAGCGCCGCCGAGCAGCCCGCCGAAGATGGCAAGACCGCCTTCCCACAGCCGCAGCACCTCCCACGGGTCCTGCCAGGAGTAGTCCTGCAGGTGGCTGAGCACGTGCCAGGCCCTCGCGCCGACGATCCCGGCGGGGACGGCCAACGTGATGACGTCCAGCACTGTGCCGTGACGTCCTCCCCGCGCCACCCAGCGCCTGTCCGCCAGCCAGGCGCCGACGGCCATGCCGGTGATGATGAGGAGCGCGTAGGCCCGGATCGGCACAGGCCCCAGGTACCAGGTCCCCTCGGGCGGGGACGGGATCCCCGGACTGGCCGACAGGGCGACGAGCAGCGCGTTCATGGAGCCCTCCGTAAGGCGACGATGAGTGGCCCGGTGCAGGCAAGGACCGCCAGGTAGGCGAGGACCGACCAGGCGCGGTGGCCACCGGGGACGTGGTGGCTGTCGACGTGACCGAGGACGACGTCCGTCCAGCGGTAGTGCGGGACGCCGGCGCGGGACGCCAGGTCCGGCGTCATCGCGACGATGACCAGGGCGCGGCACACGACCACGCCGGTGGCCGCAACCGTCCCGGGCCTCATCCCGCCCCTCCGTGCAGGTCCGCGAGCACCGTCCACGCCTGGGCGTCCTCGGAGCGGAGCACCTGCTCCTGGGCAGCAGCGAGCAGCGCGCCGTCGGCGGTCACGGTGAAGGCGGCAGGGGCGGCTCCGAGCGTGCCGGTCTCGCCCCAGCCTCCGTCGACCAAGGTCCAGACCCGACCCTCGGTGTCCATCCCGGTCACACCGTCACCGGTGGTCTCGACGTAGAGCAGGGGGCGGGGGGCGGCCGGGGTGAACGGGTCGAAGGTCCGACCGGCGTCCTGGCTGACCAGCAGCCCCTGCGCGGTGGTGGCCAGCAGCCCGCCGTCTCCTGGAAGGTGCTCGAGGTCCGCGACCGCCTCGAGCTCCGCACCGGTGACCCAGGAGCGGCCGCCGTCACTGCTGGCGAGGACGGCCCTGGACAGGCTGTCCCAGCCCACCACCTGCTCCCGGAGGACACTGAGGGCGTGGAAGTCGGCGTCCCCCTGCAGGGACACCGCGCTCCAGGTCTGCCCGGCGTCGGTGCTCTGGATGAGCCCCAGGTGGGCCGGCAGGTCCTCCCGCACGTCGGGGTGCCCGCTGCCCAGCAGACGGTCCCCGTCCGTGGTGAACGCCATGGTGTCCTGCCGCCGGTCGGCGACCCGCTCAGGCTCGACGCCCTCGCGCAGCCGGAACAGGCCGGTGTGGGTGGCGGCCAGCACGTCCCCGTTCGGCCCGTCGGTCCCGAGCCCGTGGACGTGCCCCATACCGGGATCGGTGGGACCGGGGACGCTGCCGCGCCCCTCCTGCTCGCCGGAGCACCCGACGAGCAGGAGGGACACGACCGTGGCCCCCAGGACCGGCCACGCGGCGACCGGCAACGAGCTCCGTGAGCGGTACCGGTTGTCGTGTCGGACCATCAGGAGCCGAGCAGGCCCTGCATGCGCTCGATCTCCGACTCCTGGGTGACGATGATCGTCTGCGCGAGATCGAGGGCGGCCGGGTTCTCCCCCTCGTCGACCTCGGTCTCGGCCATGCTGACGGCGCCCTCATGGTGCTCGATCATCATCTGGAGGAACATCTGGTCGAACTTGGCGCCCTGGGCGGACTCCAGCTCGGCCATGTCCTCAGGACTCATCATCCCGGCCATGCCTTCGGGGCCCGTGCCCTCCTGGTCCATTCCCTCCATCGCCATGTCGTCCATGGACAGGTCGTCGGTGGGCACCTCCGCGTCCCAGGCCTCCAGGAACGCCGTCATGGTCTGGATCTCGGGTTCCTGGGCGGTGGAGATCTCTTCGGCGAGTGCGACGACCTCCGGGTCCTCGGCCCGGTCGAGCGCGAGCTCGGACATCGCCACGGCCTGGCGGTGGTGGGGGATCATCCCCTGGGCGAACATGACGTCGGCCTCGTTGTCGGAGCCCTCGACCTGTTCGGCGGCCGTGGGCTGGTCTGCCGGTGCGGATCCGCCGGCGGTGTCGGTGGTGGCCTCATCGCCGCAGGCGGCGAGGACGATGGACAGGGTCACGGCGGCCGTCAGGGCCGCCGCGCCGCGAAGCGGCGTGGTCATGGGAACTCCTCGGATCGTCAGGAAGGGTTGTGAGCGCGTGCCGGCGTCGGTCGCCGAGCCCGGCTACACCCGGATGACGCAGAGTGCGATACGAGGAGGAGGTAGCCCGGGTGCCCGCTCGGCCACCCAGGGCCGGACCACGTGAGCCGCCCGCCCCAGCGGGCCGACCACACCAGGCCTGCCACGTCTCAGCAGCAGCGACGCCAGGGCGATGACGGCGATCCCGACAAGGGCGACGACACAGCCGGCCACCAGGTCGTGGTGCTCAGCAGGCGCAGGAGGGGCGGGCGCGCCGGGCTGCAAGTGCACCGCTGACGTCACGTGCATCGGCGACGCGGACACCGTCAGCTGCTCCACACCGTGCTCCACCGGCTGCTCGACCCCGCTGTGGGCCCCGTGGGTGTCGGCAGAGGCAGACACCGCGAGGAAGCCGTGCATGAGGAAGAAGCCGGCCGTGACGACGAGCAGCACGGCGAGCCGGCTGACAAGGGCCACCCGATCCTGCGACGGCCCTCGTCGTCCCATGTCTCGAGGGTACGGCGCCGGGGCCGGCACGAAGGACCCGGGCGTCAGCCCTACGTCCTGCCGCGTCCCGCGTGTCCTGCCGGTCACAGGGACCGGTTCCGAAGCCGTAGCGCGTTGCTGATGAGGCTGACGGAGGACAGTGCCGTGGCGGCGGCTGCGACGACGCGGGACAGCAGGACCCCCGACACGGGGCACAGCACGCCGGCTGCGACGGGGATGCCGGCCACGTCGTAGGCGAACGCGAACACCAGGTTCCGGTGCATGTTCGACCACGGCGGCGGTGGTCAGCGACCGGGCGTGGGCGATGCCGTTCAGGTCCTGGTGCCCCAGGCGGCTGTGCGCTGCGGTCACGATCGCCATGGTCAGGGGGTGCTCCTAGGCCTGTTCCACCGCTGCGGCCAGACGCCGCACGGTGCGCTCGTCCAGGCCGGTAGCCGTGGCGGGCCCGGGTGGCGACCGGTATCGACTCTCCGCTGACCATGGACTCGTCCAGCGTGGAGCGGCCGTCGAGGACGACGGCCTCGACGGGGACCGTGGCTGTTCACGTGGCAGCCGTACGCCGACGTCCACTGCCTTGTCGTCGGACGGCTCAGGCACACCGTGGTGCACCGCGCCGGACTTGAACCGGCAACCCGCTGATTAAGAGTCAGCTGCTCTGCCAATTGAGCTAGCGGTGCGTCGAGGAGGTTACCAGCGTCCGGCGACGGACCCGAAATCGCGCCCCGGGTGGGTCAGGACGGCTGGCCGGGCGCGTCGGCCAGGGCCGCCCGGTCGGTCGGGGACGGCTCCCACCACGGCTTGTCGGGCAGGCCCTCTTCCGCCAGCACCCGCTCCGACGCGGGCGCGTCGACCAGGTCGACGAGCAGCGTGAGCGGGACGTGGTCGTGGAGCAGCGCCATGACCTGCTCGTCGGTGGACGGCGGCTCCCCCGGGTGGGACACAGTGACCTCCTCGTGCGGGCCGCCCTCGCGACGTCGCCCTAGAACCCTCGTCGGTGGCCGGCACGCACTTGACCGGGACGCCGCCGGTTCCCCCCGGTGACGGCTGCGGATCACCCGAGGGGAGCACTGCGGGAGGACGCCCTACGGCTCATCGAGGACGTCCGGGGGCCAGGGGCATGCTGGCGTGCTCATCCGCCAGCTCGATGGCGGACACGGTGATGTTCGCGACCGGGCCGCCCTGCCAGGAACGTTCCCACCGGTCGGTCGGATGTGACTCGATGCCGTCGGTGAGGATCGCCGTCGACCGCTCAGGTGCCCGCGCGGCGCCACCGCGCGGCACGTTCGCCCCGCCCGGCCAGATCGGCGGTCTCAGCGAGCCGCCGCGCCCGGGTCTCGGGCCGCTTCGCCTGGACGACCCACTCGAGGATGCCGCGCCGGGCGGACCGCGGGAACGCGTCCCACTTCTCGCGGGAGCCCGGGACGGCCTCGAACGCGACCGCGAGGTCCTCGGGGACCACCAGGTTCTCCACGGCGTCGAGCATCGTCCACGTCCCGTCGACCTTCGCGCGTTCCACGACCGCGAGCCCGGCGGGCTGGAGCAGGCCCTGGGCCTCCAGCTCCGCGATCCGCAGCTTGTTGGGCCGGGACCAGCCGCTGCCTCTCCTGCGTGGCGCGAAGTAGAGCATCGTCCGCTCGTCGTCGACCGTGCCGCCCTTGCTGTCCACCCAGCCCCACGCGAGCGCCTCGCTCACCGACTCCGCGTACTCGACCGCCGGGCGCCCGGTCGCCTTCTTCCACGACACCAGCCACGCGCCGGGGGCGTCGGCGTGGTGCTCCGCCAGCCACCCCCGCCACTGCTCCCGGGTCTCCGCGCAGACCCTCGGCCTGTCCTCGCCCGTGCTCACCGGTGACCGTCCTGCGGTGCCTGCGGGCTGCGGGCCCAGCGTTCCATCCGTTCCGCGGCGTCGCGCAGGAAGCGGACCACGACGGGTCGGTCCTCCGGCGGGAGCGCTGCCGCCAGTGCGTCGAGCTCGGCGAACAGCGGGCCGAGCGCGCCGATCAGCCGTGCGGTCGCGTCGTCGGTCGCCTGGAGCACCACCCGTCGGCGGTCGCTCGGGTGGGGCCGCCGCTGCAGGTGCCCGTCCCGTTCCAACCGGTCGACCAGCTCGGTTGCCGAGCCCGTGCTGATCCCCAGGGCGGTGCTCAGGTCGGCCGGTCCGAGCGGGTGGGTGCTGTCCATCACGTGTCCCAGGGCGGCGTAGTCGAGCGGGCGCAGCCCCAGCCGGTGCGCGAGCGCGTGGTCGACCTCCGTCGAGGCCCGGTTGACGGCACGCAGCGCCCACGACGCCTCGGGCGCCTCTACCCAGGTGCGTTCGCGGTCCTCGGGGGACCCTTGCCATTGCTCCGTCACGGAGCGATAGTAGCCCGGAGAATGACTCGAAAACCGAGTTACCCGTAAACGGAGGTAAAGATGACCACCGAGATGGTTGCACCCTCTGCCGCACGGCTGCGGTCGCTGCTGATCCTGCTGTGCGGCGGCCTGGGCCTGGTCGTCGCAGGCAACTCCGCGCTCGCGATCGCGCTGCCGGACGTGGCCGTGGACCTGGGGGCCGACCAGACCGAGCTCACCTGGGTGATCGACGCCTACGCGCTCACCTTCGCCGCGCTGCTGCTGCCCGCTGGTATCGCGGCAGACCGCCTCGGGCGGCGCACCTTGCTGCTGGCGGGCCTCACGGTCTTCGCGGTGGCCAACCTGGCGTCGGCGTTCGCCCCCGACCCCGGCTGGCTGATCGGGCTGCGGGCGGTGGCCGGCGTCGGTGCGGCGGCGGTGTTCCCCGTGACGCTGTCGGCGCTGGTCGACGCGTACCCGCCGCAGCGGCGGGGCTTCGCGGTGTCGGTGTGGTCCGGGGTGAGCGCGGCCGGGGCGGTCCTGGGGACGATCGTCGCCGGTGGCCTGCTGGAGCTGTTCTGGTGGGGCAGCGTGCAGCTCACCTTCGGGGTGCTGGCCGCGCTCCTGCTGCCAGGGGTGCTCGTGCTCGTCGCGCAGCGCCGCGACCCGTCGCTCTCGCTCGACCTGGTGGGGGCGCTGCTGTCGGTGCTCGCGCTCACCGCGCTGGTGCTCGGTGTCGTCGAGGCGCCGCAGCGGGGGTGGACCTCGCCCGAGATCCTTGCGGCGTTCCTGCTGGCAGCCCTGGCCACGGCGGCGTTCGTGGTGCACGAGCTGCGGACCGCCCAGCCCTCCCTGGACGTGCGCGCGTTCACCGAACCGGGTCTCGCCGCGGGCTCGCTGCTGGTGTTCCTGCAGTTCTTCGCCTCGCTCGGGCTGTTCGTGCTCGCGCCGCAGTACCTGCAGCTGGTGCGGGAGCAGACCCCGCTGCAGGCGGCCGCGTCCCTGCTCGTGATCCCCGTCGGCGTGGGGGCGGGCACCGGCCTGGCGCCGATGCTCCTGGCACGGGTCGGCGCCAGGGCCCCGGCGGTGGCCGGGCTGCTGGCCATGGCCGCAGGCTTCGGCCTGCTCGCGGTGGCGCTCGGTGGTGGGGACGGACCTCCGCTGTGGTCGCTGGTCGTCGCCCTGGTCGCGTTCGGGTTCGGGTTCGGCCTCGCCATCACACCGGGGACCGTCCTCATCCTCGACGGGCTGCCGCCGGAGCGCCGCAGCGTCGCCAGCGCCGTGAACGACCTGGCCCGCGAGGTCGGCGGCGTGCTGGGCATCGCCGTGCTCTCCAGTGCGCTGGTGAGCCGGTACCGCTCGGAGGTGGCCGCCTCCTCGGCCGGGCTGCCGGAGGACGCCGCCCGTGCGGTCGAGGACGGGGCCGGTGCGGCGCTCGCGGTGGCCGGCAGGCTCGGGCCGGACGGGGCGGCTCTGGCCCGGGCCGCGCAGGACGCGTTCTCCCTGGGGCTGTCCACGGCGAGCTGGATCGCGGCGGCCGCGCTGGTGGGCGGCGCTGTGCTCTGTGGGCTGCTGGTGCCCCGGGGGATCCGGACGGAGCAGGACCCGCACGCCTCGCAGCCCGTCGCCGGTTGAGTTGCGGTACCGGAGGCCGCGAACGCCCTCAGCCGACGATCAGGACCTCCAGGGTGCGTGGGCCGTGGACCCCCTCGACCCGGTCCAGCTCGATGTCGCTGGTGGCGCTCGGCCCGCTGATCCAGGTCAGCGGCCGGCTGGCGTCGAGGCGGGCCAGGGCCTCGGGGACGAGCCCGACGACCTGGTCCACCCGGACGACGCAGACGTGATGGTCGGGCACCAGTGTGAGCGCGCGGCGGCCCTGGTCGGCACCAGCGTCCAGCACGATCGTGCCGGTGTCGGCGACCGCCACCGCGCACCCGGTCAGCACCGACCCCGAGCCGTCCAGCTTCGCGACGCCCAGCGGCGGGTCGTCACGGTGCAGCAGCACGCCGCGGTCCGCCGCGGGCGCCGTCCACGCCTCGGGCACCCCGCTCGGCAGCACGAGCTGCAAGGTGCCGCGCGCGCTGAGCACGTCGGCGACGACGCCACCGACGTCCGCACCGCCGCAGCGGTGCACGATCGCCTTGTAGTCCTCCAGCCGGTCCACGAACAGCTCCAGCAGGGCCGGGTCACCGGGCTGACGGCCGTCGGCGCGGCGGTAGCCACGCGGGACGACCACGGGCGCGCCTGGCGCGCCGGGCGGGTCCACCAGCGCAGCCCGCACCCGAGCGAGCACCTCCTCACGGGCGCTGTCGTCACGGGCGCCCACGTGACGGGCGCTCACGTCACGGTCCTGTCGGAGGTCCGGGGCTCGTCCGAGGTGCCAGGTCCGGCTGTGGTCCCAGGTCCTGCGGTGGGTTCGGGGGGAGGGCCGTCGGCGCCGTCGCGGGTCTCCCACCAGTCGCGGAACGTCACGGGCGGAGGGGCAGGCAGGTCACGGCTACGGGTCCACGCCCGGCCCGGTCCGGGCAGCCAGCTGATCCGTGCCGAGTGCCCCTGCAGCCGCGCGAGCAGGCGACCGGCCCGGCTGAGCCGCTGCGCGAGCCGCAGCCGTGCCGGGTCCCGGAACAGCCACGCCACCGCCTGCATCCCCGCGGCCTCCGGCGTCGGCAACGTCCGGTCCACCGCGGCGGCGTCCACGGCCTGCTCGCGCAGGTGCACCAGCATCCCGGGGATGTCGATCCGGACGGGGCAGGCGTCGAAGCACGCCCCGCACAGGCTGGAGGCGAACGGCAGCGTCGCGTTCACGTCGTGGCTGCCGTCGGGGTGGTCCGCCATGCCGGTCAGCTGCGGGGACAGCACCGCCCCGATCGGACCGGGGTAGACGCTGCCGTAGGCGTGCCCGCCCGCGCGCTCGTAGACCGGGCAGACGTTCAGGCAGGCGGAGCAGCGGATGCAGTGCAGCGCGGCCCGTCCGGCCGGGTCCGACAGCACCCGGGTGCGGCCGTTGTCGAGCAGCACCAGGTGGAACTCCTGCGGCCCGTCGCCGGGCGTGACGCCCGTCCACATCGAGGTGTACGGGTTCATCCGCTCCCCGGTGGAGCTGCGGGGCAGCAGCTGCAGGAACACCTCGAGGTCCGACCAGGTCGGCACCAGCTTCTCGATGCCCATCACCGTGATCAGGGTGTCCGGCAGGGTCAGGCACATCCGGCCGTTGCCCTCCGACTCCACCACCGCGAGCGTGCCGGTGTCGGCGACGGCGAAGTTGGCCCCGCTGACGGCGACCCTGGCGCGCAGGAACGTCCGGCGCAGGTGCGTGCGTGCGGCCTCGGCGAGCACGCGCGGCTCGTCGGTGAGGTCCGGGTCCACCCCCGGCATCTCGTCGAGGAAGATCTGGCGGATCTCGGCGCGGTTGCGGTGGATCGCCGGGACCAGGATGTGGCTGCCCTCGTCGTGGCCCAGCTGGACGATCAGCTCCGCCAGGTCGGTCTCGTGGGCGGTGATGCCCGCCGCCTCCAGCGCCTCGTTGAGCCGGATCTCCTGGGTGGCCATGGACTTGACCTTGACCACCTCGGCCGGTCCGCCGTGGCGCTGCAGCGCCGTCCGGGCCAGCCCGACCACGATGCGGTTGGCCTCCTCGCCGTCGCGGGCCCAGTGCACGACGCCGCCGCGGGCGGTGACCGAGGCCTCGAGCTGTTCCAGCAGCTCCGGCAGGCGACGCATGGTGTCGGCCTTGATGCCCTCGCCGGCCAGGCGCAGCTCCTCCCAGTCGGGCACCTCGGCGGTGACCCGCAGCCGCTTGTCACGGATGGTCGCGGTCGCGCGGCCGAGGTTTCGGCGGAGCTGGTCGTCCTGCAGCGAGGTGTGCGCGGCGGTGGGGAACGACGACGTGCCCCGCAGGTGGGAGCCGGCCGAGGCGGGGACGCCGGTCGGCATGCCGAGGAAGGTGGTCATGCCGGCACCGGGGTGTCGACGCGGGTGCCGGCGAGGATCTCGGCCAGGTGCACCGAGCGCGGCCCGGCTCCGCCCTGGACGGACAGTCGTGACAGCCCGCCCCCGATGTGCAGCAGGCACGACGCGTCCCCGGCGGAGACCACCGTGGCCCCGGTGGAGGCGATGGCGGCGACCTTGTCGGCCAGCATCGCGGTGGAGGTGTCGGCGTTCTTGACCGCGAACGTGCCGCCGAAGCCGCAGCACTGCTCGGCGCCGGGCAGCTCGACGAGATCGATCCCGCCGACCGCGCGCAGCAGCTGGAGCGGCTTGTCACCGACGCGGGCGATCCGCAGCGAGTGGCAGGTCGGGTGGTAGGTGACGCGGTGGGGGAACCAGGCGCCGACGTCGGTGACGCCGAGCACGTCGACCAGGAGCTCGGTGAGCTCGAAGGTCCGTGCCGCGACGGCACGTGCCCGCTCGGCGAGCTCGGGCTCACCGGCGGCGGCGGCGACGTCGGCGTGCTGGTGGCGCACCGAGCCGGTGCAGGACCCGGACGGCACCACGACCGCCTCGGCGCCCTCGCTGATCGCCTGCTCGAACACCTCGACGTAGCGGCGCACCAGCGGCAGCGCGAGGCGCGGGTAGCCGGAGTTCACGTGCATCTGCCCGCAGCAGGTCTGCCCGTGCGGGAACACCACCTGGTGGCCCAACCGCTCCAGCAACCGGACGGTCGCGACGCCCACCTGCGGGGCGATGGTGTCGGCCAGGCACGTCACAAACAGCGCGACCTTCACGCGGACCTCCTCGTCTGCGCCACCGGGCGCGGCAGGTGGAGCGTGGCACACCGGGCAGGACCCTGCTACGGCGCCCTGGTACCGGGGTGCCGCTGGACCAGCTCGGGCAGGAGCTGCACCCGCCGAGCTCGGTGTGACTCGGATCGGGACCTAAGCCTTCAGTACAACTAGCAACCCGAGAGTTGTACGGTAGGGGCATGGACGTGTCCGTGAGCGTGCTGCGCGCTGAGCTGTCCGGCTGGATCGACAGGGTGAGGGCAGGCGAGGAGGTCGTCGTCACCGAACGGGGGACGCCGGTCGCTCGGCTGGTGCCAGTGGCAGCGGCGCCGTTGCTGGAACAGCTCACGGAGCAGGGAGTGCTGGGACGACCGCGGCGGGCCGACCGCCCACCGGCCCGGGGGCAGGGCAGGGTTCACGCCGACGGACCAGTGGCTGCTCTGGTGGAGGAGGGGCGGCGCTGAGTGACGATCGTCTACTTCGACAGCAGCGCCTTCGTGAAGCTCCTGGTCGAGGAGGACGGCAGCGAGCTGGCGGCTGACCTCTGGGACGGTTGTGACGCCGCCGTGTCGAGCCCGTTGGCCTACCCGGAGGTCTGCGCAGCCCTGGCCGCGGCCGCCCGGGCCGGGCGCCTCGTGCCCGCGGACGTGGTGAGGACCGGCCGGGCGTGGGACGGGCTGTGGGCGGCCACCAGACCTGTCGAGCTGACGCAGCAGGTCACCGCTCGTGCAGGTGAGCTCGCCGGTCGCTACTCGCTTCGTGGGGCCGACGCGGTCCACCTCGCCAGCCTGCTGGCCGTCGGCACGGACCAGACGTTGTTCGCCGTGTGGGACGTCCGGTTGGGAGCGGGGGCGCTGGCAGCAGGGGCCCGGGTCGTCCCGCAGGACCTCGAGCCCAGCGAGGAGTAGACCCAGGTCCTGCGCGCTGGACCCAGCAGGGCCCGATCAGCCGAGCAGGGACGCCACCTCGCTGTACACCTGGTAGACGCCGAGCGCCACGAAGAGCAGCGCCGTGAAGCCGAGCGCGACGTTGCTGTACCACTTGTTCGCCCACTGCCGCGGCACCCGTGAGCCGTTGAGCAGCCCGAGCAGGGTCACCGCGAGGAACGGCATGAACAGCGCACCGAGCACGCCGTAGACGAGGATCAGCCCGATGGGGCGGTCCAGCAGCAGCAGCACCATCGGGGGGAACGTCAGCCACAGCAGGTAGAAACGGAAGTACCTGCCGCCGATCCGGGTCTCGGGCGAGCCGGACCCGACCCCGCGGACGTTGCCCCAGAAGTCGGCGAACATGAGCGAGACGCCGTTCCAGACGCCGATCAGCGACGAGAACGCCGCCGCCCAGAACCCCACCAGGAACGCGGTCCCGATGACGTCGCCGTAGCGCGCGTCCAGCACGTCCGACAGGTCGACCAGCCCGGCGTCGCCCGCGCTCAACGCGACCCCGGCGGCGGCCACGACCTCGGCGCCGACGATGAGCATCGCCAGCACGAAGACACCGGTCAGGACGTATGCGGTGGTGTTGTCCAGGCGCATCACGCGCATGAACCGGGGCGTGACCCAGCCCTTCTCCCGGAGCCAGTAGCCGTAGGCGGCCAGCGTGATGGTGCCGCCGACGCCGCCGGCCAGGGCGAGGGTGTAGAACAGGCCACCCTCGGGGACCAGCGGCACCAGACCGGCGACCAGGTCGGGCAGGTTGGGCACCGCGACGATCGCGAGACCGACGACGATGACGAACATCAGGCCCACCAGCGCGGCCGAGATCTTCTCGAAGGTCGCGTACCGGTTGAACCACACCATGACGAAGCCGAGCAGCCCCATCAGGACGGCCCATGCGATCAGGGGCAGCTGCGGGAAGAGCGTCGCCAGGGGCAGCGCCGTCGACGACATCGCCGTCGCGCCGTACACGAACCCCCAGATCATCACGTACGGGCCGAAGTACCAGGTGGTCCAGCGACCCAGCGAGCGCCAGCCCTCGAAGATGGTCAGACCGGTCGCCAGGGTGAACCGACCGGCACCCTCCACCAGCACGATCTTGAGGACCACCCCCAGGACGACGGCCCACAGCAGCTCGTAGCCGTACCGCGAGCCGGCGCCCAGGGTGGCGACCATGTCCGGGGCACCGACGCCCGTCGCGGCCACCACAAGACCCGGCCCGACGAGCTTCCAGCGGGGACGTTCCGCCTCACCCCCTGCGCCGCCCTCGCCCTGGACCTCGGTCGCGTCGGCCGTCGGCCTGTCGTCCTTCGCCATCTGGGGGCCCTCCCTCGCGCCGCACCGGACGTCCGGCCCTGACCGGGCGTCGGACGGGGGGAGTGTGTCAGGCGACGTCCGCCATCGCCGGAGCGACGACGAGGTCCGGGACGTGCAGGGCCGGACAGCTCCGGCGCGAGCGGTCCCGACGCCTAGGGTTAAGGCGCCGGGACCTGACCCGTTCTCAGCGGTCGACCGCAGCGACGGGGTACGGCGGGACTACCCCGTGGTCCACGTCGTACACCGGCCGGGACGGACCCGGCTGCGCCAGGCCCGCGGGGGGCGCCGTCGTACGCGACTGGGCCCCGAGGGGTTTTGTCCGCTTCGCGCGGGGTACCGGGCGCTCGGACCCAGGTTCTTACCTGCACGCACACCACACAGAGGGGCTCAGCCATGAGCAGCACTCCCGGCACGGACCGATCCGACAGCCACAACGACTCCCGCTCCACCGCTCCCCAGGTCGACGGCGACACCGGTGACCATGCCGGTGCGGTGTCGGCAGAGAGCTTCGGTCTGGACCGCAAGACGGTCGTGGACCGCGAGAAGGAGGAGTACGGCGGGGTCAAGATCGGCTCGGCGTTCTTCGGCTGGCTCACCGCCACCGGCACTGCCGTCCTGCTGACCGCACTCGTCGCGGCCGGCGGCACCGCCGTCGGTCTCGCGACCGACGCCTCGGTGACCGACGCCACCCCGGACCCGCAGACGGTCGGCATCATCAGCGGCATCGTGCTCCTGGTGGTGCTGTTCGTCGCGTACTTCTGCGGCGGGTACGTCGCCGGCCGGATGGCACGCTTCGACGGCGTCAAGCAGGGCATCGCCGTCTGGGTGTGGGCTCTTGTCATCGCGGTCGTCGTTGCGATCCTCAGCGTCGTCGCCGGCGACCGGTTCAACATCCTCGCCCAGCTCAACAGCTTCCCCCGTATCCCGGTCAACGAGGGCGACCTGACCACCGGCAGCATCGTCGCGGCCCTCGCCGTCGCCGCTGCCAGCCTCGTCGGGGCCATCCTCGGCGGTCTGTCCGGCATGCGCTTCCACCGCAAGGTCGACCGCGCAGGTCTCGGCCGCTGACGCACCTGCACGGCGTCGGGCAGCAGCGGGACGCGGCAGGCTCTGCCGCTACGTCGTGCACGACGGCAGACGGCCACGGCCGGCCGAGGGGCGACGCCGGAGCGGAGCACCGGATGAAGGCCTCCGAGCTGGGCGCCGGGCTGAGCGCCGCAATGGTCGGTGCGGGGACGCGCTGGCCGCGGCGGACCTTCTGTGCCAGGCCTGCGTCGAGCTGCTCGGCGTCGACGGTGCATCCATCTCCATGGTTGACGACGCGGCGTCGCAGGGCACCTTCGGGTCGAGCAGCTCCCTCAGCCGCCACCTCGACCAGCTGTAGCTCACTTCGGCGAGGGTCCCTGCCTGGAAGCGGTGGGCGGGGGCCGACCGGTCCTCGCGCCTGACCTGGACCACCCGGCGGAGCAGCGGTGGCCCGCCCTGCGGGAGGCGCTGCGGGAGTCCGGGATCCGGACGGTATTCACCCTTCCGGTGACGGTCGCCACGGCGCGGGTCGGTGCCCTGGACCTGTTCTGCAGCGAGAGCGGCAGCCTGAGCGAGCAGGCGCTCGGTGGGGAAAGCTCTCCGCGAAGCTGGCCGCCCTGCCGCGCGGGCAGCCCCCGCCAGGTCGTCTCCCGTGTCAGCGGGCGGTGGCCTCAGCGCAGGAAAGGCGCTGGGGTGCCAGCACCGCGCCCGGGCCGGCGGGCGTCCTTGACGGCGTACATCCGCTCGTCGGCCTGGTGCAGCAGGGCACCGAACGTGTCGCCGTCACCGGGGTGGACGCTCGTGCCGATGCTGGCACCCACCACGACCTCGCGACCGTCCAGCAGGACGGGGCGGGCGATCTCCTGCGCCAACGTGTCCGCGACGAGGCGGGCGTGCTCCTCGGCGGTCGCCGGGTCCAGGCCGGGCAGCGCGACCAGGAACTCGTCGCCGCCGAGGCGGGCGAGCAGGTCGGTACGCCGCACCCGCTCCTTCAGCCGGCGCGCCACCGCGACCAGCAGGTCGTCGCCCGCGGCGTGACCGAGTGCGTCGTTGACAGCCTTGAAGCCGTCGAGGTCGACGAACAGCAGGGCGAGCGCGTGCCCACCGGCCCGGGCGTCCCAGAGCGCCGCGTCGACCCGCTCCTCGACCCGGCGGCGGTTGGCCAGGCCGGTCAGCGGGTCGGTCCAGGCGAGTTCCTCGATCCGGTCCAGGTAGCGGCGGGCACGGTCGCGCTCCTGCTCCAGCGCCCGCTCGGCGTCCACCCTCGCCGAGACGTCGTTCTGCACCCCGATGTACTGCAGCACGCGGCCGTCGGTGTCCAGGACCGGCGCCAGGTAGACCTCGTTCCACCAGGGCACCCGGGCCTCGCCGCGGAAGTTGAGGATCGTGCCGCGCCACTCCAGGCCCTCCCGGATCGCGGCGCGGATCGAGTCGATCGCCCCGGGGTCGGTGTCCTCGCCCTGCATGAACCGGCAGTTGCGTCCCAGCACCTGCTCCGCGCGGAGCCCGCACAGGTGCTCGAACGCCTGGTTGACGTAGATCATCGGTTGGTCGGGCCGGCGGACGTCGGCGATCGTGACCCCGCTGGTGGTCGCGGCTAGTGCCCGGTGGAGCAGTGCCTCTCCTGCCGGTGTGGTGCGCGGCAGGGCGGGCGCGGTCCGGGCGGGGCCCGATGGTGTGGCGGGTCTGACGTCCCCCGTGCCCGGGAGCCCGGAGGTCGCCGGCGGCAGCGCCGCGCGCGGCGCGACCCGCGACAGCAGGGTGCGGGCCGCGGCCACGACCGTGTCCCGCTCGTAGGTGAGGGCGAACTCGAACATGCGCTCCACGTCCGGGCCGGTGTCGCCGAGGTCGCGTGCCAGCAGCGCCACGCTGAAGTGCGGCGCGAGCACCACCACGTCCCACTCGCCGCGGATCGGGTCGTCCGCCGCCAGAGCCGCCCCTCGCAGACCGGGCACCGGCTCGTCGGACAGACCCTCGCCGAGAGCGCACACGAACCCGGTGCGTGCCACCAGGTCCCGGTAACGCGCCGCGGTCGCCGGGGTGAAGTGGACGGCCTCCTGGAACGCCGCGGCGACGACGCAGGTGTCACCCAGCCGCATCGCCTCCCGCTCCAGCTGCTTGCTGAGCTCGATGAGGAGGGACTTGGGTGAGCGACGCAGCTCGTCGTGGGGTGCGAGCAGCTGGAACGGGGAGGTCTGGGACGAGCGGCCGGTCGTCACGGCCGGTGGCAGCGACAGCTCGCCCACCTCGTAGCGGTCGTCCGGCACCGGCTGGGGGCGGCCGAACATCCAGCCCTGACCGAGCCGGGCACCGAGCGCGCGGGCGACCTTGAGGTGGCGCTCGTCCTCGATCCCCTCTGCCAGCAGCCGGGCGCCCGAGCTCTGCACGTAGGAGTTAACCGCGTTCATGATCTGCGCGACCGCCGGGCCGGGACGCTCCTGCACCAGCCGCAGGTCGAGCTTGACCACGTCCGGGCGCAGCAGCGGCATGAACGCCAGCGACGCCGACTCCGCCCCGACGTCGTCCAGTGCCACGCCCCAGCCCAGCTCTCGGACCCGGTCGACGGTGCGGAGCAGCTCCGCGGGTCGCTGGGCGAGCGCACGCTCGGTGATCTCGACGACCACCTGGAGCTGGCCCGGTGCCCGTTCGGCCAGGGCGAGCAGGTCGTCCATCGGGGCGCTGTCCAGCACCTCCGGCTCCACGTTGACGAACAGCGTCAGCGGTGCCAGCAGGCCGACCTCGATCGCACCCCGGAAGGCGGCCACCCGGCAGGCCTCGTCGAGCGCGGCGAGGACGCCCTCGGTCCTGGCCGCCGCGAACAGCTGGTCGGGGCTTTCGAGGTCGGTCCCCACCGGCCCACGCGCGAGGGCCTCGTAGGCCACGACCCGCCCGGTGTCGAGGTCGATGATCGGCTGGAAGACGGAGCGGATCCCGCCCGTCGTTATCACGTGCTTCACGGTGCTCACGGTCGATCTGTCCCAACGGTCGGCGGTAGGGCGTCCACGACTTCGTCGGCAGGACGACGCACCGTCTTGACCCGAAGGCCTCGACCGGGGACCCGGACGCGTGATCGGCAGCGAGGGCTCGACCGGCGGTCAGCACGTGTCGATGATCTGGCGGTGACCCGTCCCGGACCGATGACGGCGCCGCAGCTGCCGGCCCCCGCCAGGGTGGTCCACCTCGGTCGACGTCGTGCTGGTCCCGGGAGCGCTGGCCTCGACCTCGACCTCGACCTGGCCGGCCGGGCCACGCGGTCCGCCTACCCGGTTCGACCTGTGCCTGCTCGCGGAGGGCCGCGCGGTCGGCCCTGCCGGTGGCTGAGGGGCCCGGCGTATCTGTGGGCGGGGCATCTCGCCACGGGGGGTGCTCGTGATCCGGACCTGGCAGAGTGGGGACGTCCACTGGCATGACGTGGTTCTGCCTGCGCCCGGGCTGCGCCCGGGGGGCTTCTCGTGAGCCTGCCGGTGCTGGTGCTGCAGCCGGAGGCGCTCGCGGCCCGCGAGGCCCGACGGTGGGTCAGGGGTGCGCTTGCCTCCCAGGGCCTGCTGGAGCTCCTCGACGTGGCGGAGCTGCTCATCACGGAGGTCGTCACCAACTCCGTGCTGCACGCGGGCACGCGCATCGAGGTGTCGATCGGCCCGCCGACCGCGGACGGGGTGCGCCTGGAGGTGCGCGACGGCTCAGGCGTCGGCCCGGTGCGTCGGATCGGTCTCAGCCGCACCGCGACGACGGGGCGCGGCACGCACCTGCTGGACAGCCTCGCCAGCCGCTGGGGGTGGGAGCCCACGACGGACGGCGGCAAGGTGACCTGGTTCCTCGTGCTCCCCGACCTGGGTGACGACGCGTCCTCCCCGGAGGACCTGATGGACAGGTGGGCGACATGAGCGTTCCACCCGGGCCCGACCCGTCCCCCCTGGGTCGATACGCCCCCGATCCCTCGGGCGCGCGGCTCGCGCGGGTGGTCCTGCTCGGGCTGCCCGTACCTCTGCTGCTCGCCGGCCAGGAGCACCACGACGGGCTGATGCGGGAGTTCGGGCTGCTCGCGCTGGCGGGTCAGATCGCGGAGACCGACGCGCCTCGGCGGCTGGTCGAGCTGGTGGCGATCCTGGGGCAGCAGTACGGGTCCGCACGTGAGCGCCGGGACGAGGAGATCGACGCGGCGCTGCTGCGGGGGGACGTGACCATCGACCAGGTGATGGGGGTGCCGGAGACCGCCACCGCCCCCGTCCGCGCTCTGCAGGAGCTGATGGCCGAGGCCGACGAGTACTGCCGGCAGGCGATGCTCGTCACCCTGCCGCGCCCCGACGCCGTCCGCCGGTTCAGCGACTGGTACCTCGCCGAGATGACCGGCCAGATCGCCGGAGCCCCCCCGCACCGCTGGGACGGTCCGCTGCGCCTGTGAGGCGACCTCTCACCCGTCGGGGTCGAACCAGGCGAGGTACAGGCGCCTGCTCGGTCCGGCCGCTTCCAGCCCCTGGATGAGCACCCGGCACCGGACCTCGTGACCGTCGGCATGCAGCACCGGCAGGACCAGCGGGACGTCGAGGATCGTCGATCGCCCGCTCGTCACGTGCCGGCTGAAGCCGGCGACGTGCGCCTCGCGAAGCCGGGGCGGCACCAGCGTGACCAACCGTCGGCCGACGAGGTCGGCGACCTGCCACCCCACCAGCCGTGCCAGCGGCTCGCTCGCCGCCACGATCCGGTTGCTGCCGTCCGCGGCCACCACGGCCCGCTCGGACGTGAGGACCGCGCTAGCGTCCCAGCCGTCGGAGGACGTGACGGGCGCCACCGGGGTGAGGAACTGCTGGTCGTCGACCCCGGACCACGGGGACGGTGGGGCGCCGGCGTGCTGGGCGATCACCTGCTCGCAGGCCCAGTCGCGCACTGCCACCACCTCTGGGAGCCCCGGGTGCGCGAGGAGCTGCCCGGCGATGGCCAGCCGCTCGGCCGCGTCGAGGGTGTCCTGCATCTGGGCGAAGCACGCGACCAGGTCGGCCGGCACGACGATCTCGAGGTCCAGCGCCGCGGGGGCGGCCGACGGCCCGTCGGGGTACTCGGAGCCGCGTGCGTCCGGCCGGGGGGACCCGGCCGCCGTGGGCATCGCTGCCGCTGCCGCCGCCGCCGCCGCTGCCGCGGTCACCGCGGTGGAGACGACGAAGCGGGCGCGGTCGGTGGCGGCGAGGTCCACGGCAGGGCCGTCGTGCTCGGCGAGGAACAGGACGAGCTCCCGCAGCACCGCGTCGTGGTGCTCCCGGGCAGCCAGCCAGAGGTTCACGGGCATGCCGAGCAGGGCCACGGTCGGCCCCTTCTCGCGCAGCTCCTCCGCGGCGTCTCGGGGTCGCTCGGGCGACGGCTCCGGCGCAGGCTCGACCCAGGTCGCGTCGTCCCACGCCGCGAGCAGGTCCTCCTCCCGGTGCAGGTCCTCGGGGTCGCCCCGGAGCAGGAACCAGGCCGTCTTGCCAGCGGGACCCGCGTCGCGGATCCCGTGCTCGGTCGTCAGGGCCGCCACCAGCGCCATCCCGCGACCTGTCGTGGCGTAGCTGTCGTAGGAGCGCTGCACCGGCATCGCCTGGCTGCCGTCGGCGACCTGCACCAGCAGCTCGTCGTCGATGACCCCGACACTCAGCCGGACCTCGGTGCGGGCATGCAGCAGGGCGTTGGTCACCAGTTCCGTGCAGGCCAGCTCCGCGGTGTCGGACCAGCGTTGCCACCCGGACTCCTCGAGCACCTCGGCCAGGAAGCGACGGGCGAGGCCGGCGGAGGACGGGTCCGGTGCCAGGGTCAGGGTGCGGGCGTCGAGGACCTGGTCGGCGTCCTGCTCGCCCGTCATCCCGGGGCCTCGCGAAGTCCCGGGCATGCGGTGATTGTGCCCCTTGGCGGGTCGACGGGACAGCTGGATCCGCTGTCCCGTCGACCCGAGGTCACGGCCTCGGTGGCAGCGCCTGCCCCCACACCACCTCGGTGACCTGACCGCCGTGCACGTCCACGACCGAGGTGGGGCTGCCGTCGCCGTCGCGCAGCGTCCACCGGCCCGCGGTCACGGAGCCGAAGACGGCGGCGTAGCGGACCCCGCCGGTCAGGTGCCGGGGCAGCACCTCGACGTGACGACGGTCCGTGTCGTCGTGCGACGGGCTGAGGTGCAGCTCCTCACCGACCATGTCAGCCGGTGCGTGCACGACCAGCGCCCCGACGTCGCCGCCGATGTCGAGGACGACTGGGCCCTGGCCCGCACCGGGGTTGTGGACCGACACGTGACCCGCGGCGTCCCTCAGCGGGTGCGGGTGCACGTGAAGGTGCGGGTGCACGTCAGGGGGCCCGGAAGGCCCGGTGCCGGCCACGGCTCAGGCGCTCGGGACGTCGTAGCCGGAGTACGGGGTGGCGAGGTAGGGGAACCCGTCTGGCACCTCCGGCGCCGGGCTGCCGTCGGTGACCAGGGACGCGGCCCCGTCAGGTGTGAACGACGGGTCGACCAGCGGGAGGGTGGCACCGGCCAGGGCTCGCAGCTCGATGGTCACGACGTCGTCGGTGACACGGCGCCCGTTGGGGAAGCCGGCCAGGTCGCCGCCCACCAGCCCGAGCGGCTGAGGGTGCCTGCTGGGCGGTACGGCCACGTTGAGCCTGAGCAGGTCCGCCTGCACGGGACCGGTGTAGTTCTGGAACCCGGGCACGACGCCCTCGGGGATGCCCGTCAGGAGGATGGCGAGCAGGTCCGCCCGGTCGGCGGTGTAGGCCTGCAGGTTCGGGAACACCCCCGGGTAGAGGACGGGCAGCAGGTCGGCGAGCTCAGGCCGCGCGACTCCCCCCGCGTAGCCCTCGTCGCCGTCGGGGCGGGCGGCGTTCCAGGCGTCCTTGCGGGACATGGGTACGAGGACCTCGTTGAACAGCGGGTTCCCCAGCCGTGACGCCTGCTGCTGCGGGCCGTTGAACACATACCGCTCGCGCCGGCTGTCCCACAGCCGCGCCCGGGGCCGGTTCGCGGCGGTCCACACCCCGATCACCGCGTCGTCGTCCATCGGGTCGTGGGGGGTCCGACCGCTGCCGGTGAGCTCCGAGATGGGGACCTGCAGCACGATGCTGTGGACGTTCACCTGCGCCAGGGTGTTGATCCCGGCCGCCGAGGCGGACGGGATGAGGTGCAGGTCCTGGAACGGGCGCAGCGTGCCCAGGTCGAAGATCGAACCGAGGTCCGCCCAGAACGCGTCGGCCCGCTGGCCGGCGAACACCCGGCCACCGCCCGGCAGGTCGTAGGTCGCGGCCTCGGCGAGGTCCTCGTAGTCCGGCGTCGAGCGAGGTCCCACGTTGCACGGCGGCACCCGCAGGCCCTCCGCCAGGACCCTGCGGCGACGTCGCCGCGTGCGGCTCACCGAGTAGGTCTGCGGCCGGTTGTAGCTGGGGGAGTCCAGGGAGGTGACCGGTCCGGTGATGTAGAGGAAGGAGTCCGGGTTCGGGACCTTCGTGCTGAAGGTGAAGGAGTAGGTGATGTCTGCCTCGGCGTCACCGGTGTTGGAGATGTTGATGTCGTAGCGGACGTCGTCACCGAACTCGAAGAAGTTGGGTCCGCTCGCCGGGTCCTGCAGCGGGACGTAGTTGGCGATGATGGTGACGGTGTCGGGACGGTCCGGGCTGACGAAGGCGTACAGGTCGGTGGAGTCGGCGACCGGGTCCTTGCTGATCTCCGGTGCTTCGCGGTGGGAGGACATCAGCGCTCACCCACCCGACGGGCGATGGCACGGACCAGGGCGGGGTCCTCGAGGACGACCTCGCGGTCGCCGGCCAGGATCGTGACCTCGGACTCACCGGGGCGGACGTAGACCACGAGCGTGCCGTCGCCGAGGTCACCGGTCTCCGCGGCGGCCGTCGCGGCCTGCACCGTCCCTGCGGGGTCGCCGGAACCGCGGGCGGTGGTGGCAACCGCCGTGGCGGCGAGGGCGAGGGTGCCCGTGCCGACGAGGAACCCCCGCCGGCTGGCACCCGGGGCGGCCGGGGGGCTGTGGTCGGGTGGTGTGGCGTCGGCCGCGTGCGGTGCCGTGGTGGTGGGGGACACGGGTGTCGACATGTCGGGCTCCGGTCTGCGCAGGTCGCTGGCACGAGTCCGTGCTCGCGGTGGGGGACGTCCTCGTCCGCCACAGCAGCGGTACGCCGCCGCTGCTCACCCGGATGGGTCAGTTTGACGACACGTCCGGCAGGGACCGTCACGCGGTGTTCATCGTCCCTTTGCCCCCTGTGACGCCACGGCTGCCTAGGTTCCCGACGTGACTTCGCAGACGTCCCAGACCTCCCCCCGCACCACCCCGCAGACCACTGTGGGCCGCCGCTCCGTGCTCGCCGGCGGTGCGGTCGCCGCCGCCACCGCCGCGGCCGCCCTCGGGCCGGTGTCGGCGCAGGCCGCCACGGCCGAGGTCGCGGCCACCGCGAGCGAGGGCGTGTTCGGCTTCGGGGTGGCCAGCGGCGACCCCACGGCGACGGAGGTCCTGCTGTGGACCCGGGTGACGCCCGAGCCGGGTGCGTTCCCGGGCAGCGGCCTGGGTGCCCGGACGGAGGTGGCCTGGGAGCTCGCCGCCGACGAGGCGTTCACGTTCGTCCTGACGCGTGGTCGGGTCGTCAGCGACGCCCGCTCCGACCACACCGTCAAGGTCGTCGTCGGGGGGCTGACCCCGTACACGCGCTACTTCGACCGCTTCCGCGCCCTGGGGGAGACCTCGGCGGTGGGTCGTACGCAGACGTCCCCGGACGAGCCCGGCACCGTGCACGCGCTGCGCCTGGCGTTCGTCTCGTGCAGCAACTGGACCGGCGGGTACTTCACCGCCTACCGGGGCCTGGCCGCGCGGGACGACCTCGACCTCGTGCTGCACCTGGGCGACTACGTCTACGAGTACGGCAACGACGAGGACCGCTACGGCCCGCCGGCCCTGATCGGGGAGCGGGACCACCAGCCCGGCACCGAGATCGTCGACCTCGCGGACTACCGGCTCCGTCATGCGCTGTACAAGAGCGACCCGGACCTGCAGCAGGCCCACCGGCGGCACCCGTGGGTGGTCATCTTCGACGACCACGAGATCACCAACGACGCCTACGACACCGGGGCGGAGAACCACGACGAGCAGGACGACCCGGACACCGACTACACCGGCCCCGGCGAGCCGCAGGGCGTCCGCGCGGAGGGTGAGTTCCTGCGCCGTCGTGCGCAGGCGTTCCAGGCCTACCTGGAGTGGATGCCGATCAGGGACGCGTCGACCATCAGCCCGGCCCCCCACGTCGGCACGCAGTTCTTCCGCCGGTTCCGCTTCGGCGACCTCGCCGAGCTGTCGGTCGTGGAGACGCGGCAGAACCGCAGCCAGCAGGTGCCCGCGACGGCCGCGGGGCAGCTGAACCCTGCGCTGGTGGACCCCGAGCGGCAGCTCGTCGAGCCGCCCCAGCTGGACTGGCTCGGCGACGGCCTGGTGGCGGGCGGTGCCGACTGGCACTTGATCGGCAACCAGACGGTGTTCACCCGCGTGCTCGCACTGCCGGGGGCGACCGTGCTCCCCGGCCAGGTCTTCAACACCGACCAGTGGGACGGCTACCAGGTCGACCAGCGCGCCGTGCTGGACGCGATGGCCGCCTCCGGGGGGACGGACCCCGTCGTGCTCACCGGCGACATCCACTCCTCCTGGGCCAACGACCTCCCGCTGGACGTCGCGGCCTACGGCGCGGACCGCAGCACCTCCGTCGGGGTGGAGTTCGTGTGCCCGTCGGTCACCAGCAACGGCTTCAAGGAGGTGCTCGGCAACAGTGCGGCCACCGCCCAGGCCGTGACCACCGCCTTCCAGGCCGCCAACCCCTGGATCGCCTACCTGGAGGGCATCGGCCACGGGTTCGCGGTCCTGGACGTGACCCCGGAACGGGTGCAGACCGACTTCTGGTTCATCCGCAGCGGCGGCGACAAGGGTCTACGGCTCGACCCGCGCCTGGACCCCGACGCCACGGTCGGGCACGAGGCGTCCTTCCAGTCGCTCAAGGGGAGCCGGCGGGTGTCGGGGCCCGTGCCCGCGCTGGGTGCCCGCTCCGACGAGCCGCGCCCGGCGAACCGACGCCGCCGGCCTCGGCCCCCGCGGGGCTGAGCATCCCCGGTCCCGGCACCGGTGACTTCTGGGCCGCGGGCCGGTCGTCCCGTCGAAGGCCTGCACGGGAGTCGCATGGAGGAGGTCGAGTCGTGGCACAGGTGGTCGCGGGCCTGACGATGTCGCTCGACGGGTTCGTCCACGACCGGGACGGCAGCACGAGCGCGCTCCACGCCGATCTGGCCGACCTGCCGGGGACCGAGGGCGAGGCGTACATGAGCTCCGACGCCGACCGGACCGGCGCGGTCCTGCTGGGACACCGGAGCTACGAGGGGGCTGACGACCCGAACGGCTATGCGGACTCCTACGAGTTCCAGGTGCCGATCTTCGTCGTCACGCACCAGCCGCCGGCCGTCGCGCCCGCGAGCAACGACCGGCTGTTCATCACGTTCGTTACCGACGGGGTGCGGGCCGCGGTGGCGCGAGCCGTCGAGGCCGCGGGGGACCGCGACGTCATCGTCGTCGGCGGCGCGGACCTGATCGAAGCTTGCGGTGCTCGAGGTCGGCGCCCGCACCAGCCTGCGGTTCCGGGGCTCGCCTGCCGGGTGATCCACGAGGTCGTGACCCGGAGCTCCTCGGCGCCGCCGAGAGATGCCGGGGTCCCCGCGGGAGTCCGTCGTCGCCGCGGCCGCCGCAGCAGCCAAGGGGGGCTACTCGAAGCGGCCCGGGTCGCCCGCGCCCACCCGGACCACCTCTGGGGCCCCGGAGGAGTAGTCGACCACGGTGGTCGGCTCGGTGCCGCAGTCACCTGCGTCGACCACCGCCTCGACCACGTTGTCCAGCCGCTCCTTGATCGACCAGCCGTCCGTCATCACCTCGTCGGTTTCGGGCAGCAGCAGCGTGCTCGACAGCAGCGGTTCGCCCAGCTCGCGCAGCAGTGCTGACACGAACGGGTGGTCAGGGATCCGGACTCCGACGGTCTTCTTGCGCGGGTGCGCGAGGCGTCGGGGGACCTCCTTGGTCGCGGGGAGGATGAACGTGTACGGGCCGGGGGTGACGGCCTTGACGGCGCGGAAGGCCGAGTTGTCCAGCTGGACCAGCTGGCCCAGCTGCGCGAAGTCCGCGCACACGAGCGTGAAGTGGTGCTTGTCGTCCAGCGCCCGGATGCGGCGGATCCGGTCCGGACCGGTCCGGCTGTCCAGGTGGCAGCCCAGCGCGTAGCTGGAGTCCGTCGGGTAGGCGATGAGTGCGTCGTCGCGGAGCATCGCGGCCACCTGGGCGACGCTGCGCGGCTGCGGGTCCTGCGGATGGACGTCGACATACCTGGCCATGCCCCAGCGTAGGCCGGGGCCCGGACCAAGGTCCCGCCCGGACGTGCATGCGCAGGCATACGTTCGAGCGGTCCTGCCAGCAACGGAGATCGGAGAACGTCATGCGCGCGATCGTCTTCCACGGCCCCGGCCAGAAGTCCTGGGACGAGGTGCCCGACCCGGTCCTGCAGGCCGACACCGACGCGGTCGTCCGCGTCGACGCCGTCACGATCTGCGGCACCGACCTGCACATCCTCGCGGGTGACGTGCCGGCCGTCACCGAGGGGCGGGTCCTGGGCCACGAGGCCGTCGGAACCGTCCAGCAGGTCGGCTCCGGAGTCAGGACCAGGAAGGTCGGCGACCGGGTGCTGGTGTCGTGCATCAGCGCGTGCGGTACCTGCCGCTACTGCCGCGACGCCAGCTACGGGCAGTGCCTGGGCGGCGGGGGCTGGATCCTCGGTCACCGGATCGACGGCACCCAGGCCGAGCTGGTCCGCGTGCCGTTCGTCGACACCTCGACCCACCCCGTGCCCGCGGGGGTCTCCGACGAAGAGGTGCTGATGCTGGCCGACATCATCCCCACCGGGTACGAGGTCGGCGTGCTCAACGGTCGGGTGCGTCCCGGGGACGTCGTCGCCGTGGTCGGGGCCGGACCGATCGGCCTGGCCGCGATCATGGGTGCCCGGCTGTTCAGCCCCGCCCACGTCGTCGCTATCGACCCCGCCGCCAGCCGTCGCGAGGCGGCCAAGGTGTTTGGCGCCGACGTCACGGTCGACCCGACGACCGAAGACGCCCTCGAGGTCGTCCGAGACCTGACCGGTGGCCTTGGTGCCGACGTCACGATGGAGGCCGTGGGCATCCCGGAGACGTTCGAGACCGCGGTCGCCCTGGTCCGCCCCGGTGGTGTCGTCGCCAACATCGGCGTGCACGGAACCCCGGCGACGTTGCACCTGGAGGACATCTGGATCCGCAACGTGACCATCACGACCGGTCTGGTGGACACCTACGCCACCCCGACGCTGCTGCAGCTGGTGGCGACCCGGCAGCTGGACGCCCGCCGCTTCATCACGCACCGCTTCGCGATGAGCGAGTTCGAGGAGGCCTACGACGTGTTCTCGCGAGCGGCCGACACGGGGGCGCTCAAGGTGGTCCTGTCCCGTTCCTGACGCCGGGCTCACGGCCGGCCCTGCGGTGAGGGGGCCCGGTACCCGACTGGTCCCGCTGCTGGACCTGCTCCCTCACGGGACGGACTACCGCGGGCTACGCCGGTCCTGGCCGCGCGACCTTGCGGCCGGGTTGACCGTCGGCGTCGTCGCGCTGCCGCTGGCGATGGCCTTCGGCGTGGCCACGGGCGTCGGTGCCGCTCCGGGACTGGTCACGGCCGTCGTAGCCGGTGCGGTGGCCGCAGTCTTCGGCGGCTCGCACCTGCAGGTGTCCGGACCGACCGGGGCGATGACCGTGGTGCTGGTGCCGCTGGTCGCCAGCCGTGGCCCGGAGGTCGTGTACCCGGTAGCCGTGATGGCCGGGCTGGTCGTGGTGGTGGCCGCGCTGCTGCGGTTCGGCCGGCTGCTCGCCTACGTGCCCTGGCCGCTGATCGAGGGGTTCACGCTCGGCATCGCCGTGGTCATCGCTGCGCAGCAGGTCCCCAACGCGCTGGGGGTGCCGGTGCCCGAGGTGGACAACGCGATGCTCGGGGCCGTCGTGGCTGTCGGGACGTTCGCGCGTGACCCGCAGTGGGCCGTGCTCGGCCTAGTGGTGGCGGCGGTGCTGCTGACCGCGCTGCTGCCGCGGCTGCACCGGGCGGTGCCCGCGAGCCTGGTCGCCGTTCTGGTCGTCACCGTGCTGGCGGAGCTGGTGGCCCCGCAGGTCGTCCGGATCGGCGTGCTGCCCTCGTCCCTGCCGGCCCCGGCCGTGCCGGACCTGTCGGGTCTGGACGGCCTGGTCGCGCCCGCCCTGGTCGTGGCGTTCCTGGCAGGGCTGGAGAGCCTGCTGTCCGCGCGGGTCGCCGACGGCATGTCCGACCGCCCGCGGCACGACCCCGACCGTGAGCTGTTCGGCCAGGGCCTGGCCAACATCGCCTCCGGGTTCGCCGGCGGGATGCCCGCGACCGGTGCCATCGCCCGCACGGCGGTCAACGCCCGGGCGGGCGCCAGCACCAGGGTGGCGGCCCTCACCCACGCCGCGGTGCTCACCGTCGTGGTCTACGCCGCGTCGGGCCTGGTCGGGCTCATCCCGCTCGTCGCGCTGGCGGGGGTGCTCGTGGTCACCGCATACCGGATGGTGGAGCGTCACAACGTCCGCGCCGTGCTCCGGTCCACCCGCGGCGACGCGGCCGTCTTCACCGTCACGGCGGTGGCCACGGTGGCGCTCGACCTGGTGATGGCCGTCGTCCTGGGCCTGGCCCTGGCCGGGGTGCTCGCCCTGGCCCACCTGTCACGAAGCGCGCGAGCCGTGGCGGAGCCGTTGGCGTAGGACGGTGTCGGCACCGAGGAGGAGCACCGGCTGCTGTCGTCCCACGTCCTGACCTACCGGCTGGACGGGCCGCTGTTCTTCGCCGCGTCCTCACGGTTCCTGGCCGAGCTGACCAGCATCAGCGACGTGCGGGTCGTCATCCTGCGGCTGGGGTCGGTCGGGGTGCTCGACGCCACGGGCGCCCGTGCGTTGGGTGAGATCGTCGACCAGCTCACCGAGCGCGAGATCACGGTCCTGCTCAAGGGCGCCAGCGTCGAGCACACCCGCCTGCTCGAGGCGGTCGGCACACTCGGCCCGGTGCTCGCCCGCGGCCACGTCTTCGACGACCTGCCCGCGGCGGTCGCGCACAGCCGCACGCACGTCGCCCGGGCGGCGCACCTGCACGAGGCGGGCGACGGCCGCTGACCACCCCGGCGACCGAGAACGCCTGTCGCCCCGACGCAGCCGGGAGCACACTCGAGCATGACCCTCGATCCCCTCGTGACAAACCCCGACCACTACCGTCTGGTGTTCGAGAACGACCGCGTCCGCGTCCTCGAGTACGAGGACGTCCCCGGCCATGTGAGCACCCCGCACTCCCACCCCGACAGCGTGATGATCACTATGAGCTCGTTCCGTCGACGACTGCATTCGGGCGACCGGACCCGCGACGTGGAGATGCCCGCAGGCGCGGCGCAGTGGCTCCCCGGCCAGCAGCACCACGGCGAGAACACCGGCGCCACGGCCACCCATGTCCTCTTCGTCGAGCTCAAGGAGCCGACGACGGCGTCTGCTGGGGACGCGCTGGGCCCGGGCTGAGCCGGTCGGCAGACGTGGCGGACGTGAAGACCTGGCCGGTCCGGGACCACGAATGGGTGGCGCGCCACCAGCGGTCGACGACCGGCAGGCACGTCCCACCGACCGCGCTGGAGGCGCACGAACGTGAGCTGCTCGACGCAGTCCGGGAGGCCGGGCTCCCGGCAGCCGAGCTCTTCGGCGACGCCGCGGTGCTCGCGACGGAGGACGTGGCCGAGCTCTCGACCCTGGACGAGGCGGTGCGGACGTCGGAGGGCGGTGGGCTGCGATCGGCGCTCCAGGAGGTGGGCGGCACGCTGATGGGGATCGGCGCCGTCTCGGTGTTCTACATGCTCATCCGCACCGGGTGGTCGGTCGACGTCGATGTCGCACCCGCCCTGGTCCTGGCGCGCGAGCTGGCCGATGCCGACCGGAGCGCGCGGGAACAAGGCTGGTGGGTTGCCCACCGTCGCCGGCACCGGTACGCCGCTCGTGACGGCCGTCGTGGTCCTCACGCTGGGGAGCTGGGAAGCCCTGGCCATCCCGCTGACGGCCCTCCTCCTGCTCAGCGCCGGAGTCACGCGGGTCACCGGCTGGGGCAGGCGGCCGTGGGCCGAGGGACGATGAGCGTCGCCGCCTGGCAGCGCGCCTCCCTGCCCATGCTCGTCCTGGAGGTGCTGGCGATCGCACCACGCCACGGCTACGGCATCTCGCAGGCCCTCGTGCCGGCGGGACTGCAGCCCACCAAGGGCGCCCAGCTCTACCCCGCACTCGCACGCCTGGAGGACGACGGAGCGATCGCCGCGCAGTGGGAGCAGAGCGAGTCGGGTCCGGCGCGCAAGGTGTACGAGCTGACGGCCACCGGGCGGGCGCAGCGGGCTGAGCTGCGCGCCCAGTGGCGTGCGTTCGTCGGAGCCACGGAGACCCTGGGCCGCGCCGAGGCCGGTCACCCGTCATCCTGACCGACCGGGGCCGAGCCGAACAGCATGCGCGTGAACGGGTGGTGCCGAGCGGTGGCCCAGGCAGGGCCTACTGGGCGGGTTCCTCGGCTCCGGTGAGCACGTTGAAGCGCCCCAGCAGCCCGGCGAGGGTGACGACGTCCTGCTCGGGCCAGGTCGTCAGCAGGTCGCGGAAGCGGTCGTGCCGCGCCGCCCTGGCCGCACCGAGCCGCGTCGCGCCCTCCGGCGTCAGCCTGAGCAGGTGCGAACGGGCGTCGGAGGGGTCGGGGGTGCGGGAGAGCAGGTCCAGCCGCTCGAGCACCGTCACCTGCCGGGACACCGTGGGCTTGCCGACGCCGAACGCCGCGGCCATGTCGGTCAGGCGCTCCCCGCCGGTCTCCGACAGCCGCACCAGGATGCTGTAGGCGCCCGGCTCCAGGTCCGGGTGGACCTCCTTGGCGATGCGCGCCGACCACGCCCGGGACCTGCGGACCAGGACGCCGAGCTCGTGCTCCAGGGCGTCGGAGGGGGGAGCGGTCGCCGACGGGCGGGTGTGTGCGGCGGGCTGGTCCATGGCGGAACGCTACCGCCACCGTTGCCCCGGGCAACGGGCGTCCGTGGTCGGGAAGACCGTGCCCTGGCGGTGACGCAGCGGACCTCGTTCATGCTGTCCGGCGCCCAGCTCGGCGTCACCGTCACCGCCCTGCTCGTCGGGTACGTGGCGGAGCCCTTGATCGGCCAGGCCCTGGGCACCCTCCTGGGCGGTGTCGGCGTCCCTTCCGGCGTCGGCGTCGGCGTCGGCGTCGGCGTGATCGCACTGGTGCTCGCGACCCTGGTGCAGGTGCTGTTCGGCGAGCTGTTCCCCCAGAACCTCGCCATCGCCCGGCCTGAGCCGGTGGCTCGCTGGCTGTCGCGGTCGACGCTGGTCTACCTGAAGGTCTTCGGCTGGCTCATCTATGTGTTCGACCAGTCGTCCAACCTGCTGCTCCGGCTGCTGGGCATCGAACCTGTGCACCACGTCGAGCACGCGGCCGCCGCCCGCGACCTCGAGCACATCGTCGCCCGCTCCAAGGAGACCGGTGACCTGCCCGCCGAGCTGTCGCTGCTGCTGGACCGCATCCTCGACTTCCCCACCCGCGACGTCGAGCACGCGATGATCCTGCGCTCCCGGGTCGGCACGGTGCGGGCCGAGGACGACCTCGAGCACCTGCGCGGGCTGAGGGCCGGCGGGCACTCCCGCTACCCGGTGCTGGACGCGGACGGCAACGACGTCCTGGGGGTGGTCCACCTGCAGGACGTCCTGGCGGCGGTGGGGTCGGGGGCGCCCGTGCAGACCACCACGGCGGGGACGCTGCAGCGCACCGCACCGGTGCTGCCGACGGTGATGTCGCTGCCGAACGCGCTACGCGAGCTGTAAGGGGCCGGTGACCGGATGGCCTGCGTCGTCGACGAGTACGGCACCGTCGCAGGGGTCCTGACGCTGGAGGACATCGCCGAGGAGCTGGTCAGCGAGAGCACCGACGAGCACGACGACGGCGAGGAGCACGCCGCACCCGTGGTCGACCCCGGGGGCGACGGCAGCTGGGTGATCGGTGGCGACGCCCACGTCGACGAGGTGGAGCGTGCCCTGGAGCGCGACCTGCCGCCGGGGGCTACGAGACGCTGGCGGGCCTGGTCATCGCCTCCCTCGGCGAGCTGCCCGAGGCCGGCGACCGGGTGCAGATCGAGCTCCCGGCAGACCCGGCCGACCTGGTCCACGAGGAGGAGCCCGGGGTGACGTGCCTGCATGTAGAGGTCCTGGAGGTCGAGCGCTTCGTCCCCTCCGAGCTACGTGTCAGCCTCGTGACCGCGCCGCGCACCGTCGCCGAGCAGGAGCAGCCGTGAGCAACCCGTGGGTCGTCACCGTCCTCACCGTCCTGATCATCGCCGCGAGCGCGTTCTTCGTGGCGGTCGCGTTCGCCCTGCTGGCCGCCCGCCGCCACCGGCTGGAGGACGCCGCTGCCAGCAGCCGTTCGGCCCGGGCGGCGCTGCGCTCCTCCGGCGAGCTGACCGTCCTGCTGGCGGGCTCGCAGCTGGGCATCACGGTGTGCGCGCTCGCTCTTGGTGCCATCACCAAGCCTGCGGTGGACTACCCCCTGACGCCGGTCTTCCTCGGCTGGGGCCTGCCCGAGTGGGTCGCCGAGGTGTCCGGCTTCGTGCTCGCCCTGCTGCTGGTGACCTTCCTGCACCTGCTCGTCGGGGAGATGGCGCCGAAGTCGTGGGCGATCGCGCATCCCGAGCGGTCAGCCACCATGCTCGCCCTGCCCATGCGCGGGTTCATGTTCTTGACCCGGCCGCTGCTCATCGCCCTCAACCAGGCGGCCAACTGGTGCCTGAGGCGGGTCGGCGTCCAGCCCGTCGACGAGCTCAACACCGGTCAGAACCCCGACGACCTCCGACACCTCGTGGAGCACTCGGCCAACGTCGGTGCGCTCGAGGCCGGCTACTCGAGGCAGATCTCCGGTGCGCTGGAGCCCGAGTCGTTGACGGTCCGTGAGCTCACCCGCGGCGACATGACCACCGCCGCCGTCGGCAGCGCCGCCACGGTGGCCGACTTCCGTGCCACCAGCCTGCGCTCGGGCCACCAGAGGGTGCTGGTGATGGAGGGCGCGACCGCCTGGGGGTGGTGCACGTCCGAGACACGCTCGACCTGCCGCTGGGCTCCCCGAGCTCCGACCTCGCGCGGGAACCGTTCACCCTGGACGTGGACACCCGGGTCTACGTGGCCCTGGGGCAGATGCGGGAGACCAGCAACCACCTCGCGATCCTCACCGACGCCGACGGGCGTTCGGTCGGCGTGGTCACCTTGGCCGACGTGCTGCGGCGGCTGTTCCCGGCGATCGAGAGCGTGTCCTGAGACCGGTCCGGCCAGCGGGACGAAGCCATGGATCCGAGGTTGCGCATTAGGTAAGGCACACCTAATCTTCAACGATGACGACGACGAGCGGTGCAGGTCACCCGCATCCCACGGTCCGTCCCGCTGACGCGGCCCCTGCCGACGCGGCCGTCCGGGCGCGGTCCGCCGTCGAAGCCGCGAGCTCGGTCGACGTGGTCTGGGACGAGGGGGCCTGTGCGCTCGTGGAGGGCGTCACGGCCCTGCACGACGGGTCCCTGCTGCTGGCCGTGCCCCTCGGGACGGCCCTGGCGGACCGGCTGCTGCGGGCCGACGCGGAGGGCTCGGACGTGGGCGGCTGCCTGGGTGTCACCGACCTCGCCCCCGTCGCCGTCCGGGAGCGGGTCCGCGGCCGGCTGGCGCTGGCCGGCTGGTTCGAGGTGCGCTCGCAGGGCGCCGACCTGCTCTGCCGGCTCGAGCCGCAGCAGGTGGTCTGGCAGGACCTCGGTGCACCCCCGCCCAGCCACCGGCGGCCGCGGTCCGGCGTCCACGTGGACAGCGAGGACTACCGGGGGGCCGAGTGCGACCCGCTGGCTGCGCACGAGGCAGAGCTGCTGCTGGCGCTGCTTCGGGACCGGCGGACGCTCGCGTTCCTGGGGGCCAGGGCGGGACTGGCGGGACTGGCGCGCAGGGGCGACCCCGTCCGCCCGGTCCGCCTCGACCGGTCCGGCGTCACGCTGCGCCTGGACAGGGCCTGCGGCCCCGTCGAGGTCCACCTCCGCTTTCCGCACGACGCCACAAGCTCGGGCCTGGCCTGGGCCGGGCTGGAGCTGCTCACCCGCCCCTGACCCTGGCCACGGCCGGCGGCCGTACCATCCTCGCGTGGACAGCAGGACCCTCGGGTCGGGACGAGCACGTGGTGGCACGGCGGCGCGGAACGGGGACCTCTGATGCCGGGCGGTCTCGCGGCGCTGCTGGACGACATCGCCCTGCTCGCCAAGCTCGCGGCGGCGTCCGTGGACGACGTCGGGGCGGCGGCCGGCCGGGCGAGCGCCAAGGCCGCGGGTGTGGTGATCGACGACACGGCGGTGACGCCACGCTACGTCCACGGCTTCACCGCCGACCGCGAGCTGCCGATCGTGCGCCGGATCGCCATCGGGTCGCTGCGCAACAAGCTGCTCTTCATCCTGCCGGCCGCCCTGCTGCTCAGCCAGTTCCTGCCCTGGCTGCTCACCCCCATCCTCATGCTCGGCGGCACGTACCTCGCCTTCGAGGGGGCGGAGAAGGTCTACGAGCTGCTGACCGGGCACGGGAAGCAGGAGAAGGCGCTGCCCGCCGCCGCCCAGGGCGAGGACATGGAGCGGACGATGGTCCGGGGCGCCATCCGCACCGACTTCATCCTCTCGGCCGAGATCATGGTGATCGCCCTCAACGAGGTGGCCGACGAGCCGCTGCTGTCCCGCGCAGCCATCCTGGTGGTGGTCGCGCTTGGGATCACGGTGCTCGTGTACGGGGTGGTCGCGCTGATCGTCAAGATGGACGACATCGGCCTGCGGCTGGCGACGACGCGCACCGGCGCGGTGGCCACCGCCGGCAAGCTCCTGGTCCAGGCCATGCCCAAGGTGCTGGCCGTGCTGTCGACGGTCGGCATCGTCGCCATGCTGTGGGTCGGTGGGCACATCCTGCTCGTCGGGGCCGACGAGCTCGGCTGGCACGCGCCCTACGACCTGGTGCACCAGGTCGAGGAGTGGGTGCGCGCGGTCCCCGCGCTCGGCGGGGTGCTCGCCTGGCTGGCCAACACCCTGGCGTCGGCGCTGGTCGGCCTGGCGGTCGGGGCGGTCGTGGTCGGGCTGCTGCACCTGCTGCCGCGGCGCCGGGGGGCGAAGGCCGAGCACGCCTAGGAGCTCGGCCCCCGCATACCGATGGGGAGCGGGGGTACGGGCACGACATGTGGCAGACCTGGGAGCAGCACGGGCACGCGGTGGACCCTCGACGGAGGGGTCCGCAGGTGGACCCCCCGGGGCAGGACCGACAGGTGTGAGCGGCGAGCGAGGGCCCGTCCCCGAGCCGGGCGCGGTCGCACGGCTGGACGGCTGGGTGGTCGGCCGAACCGGCACCCCCGGCCGGGCCGGCGGGGACGAGGTGTTCGCCGTGTCCCGGCGCTGCCGGCACCAGCTGGCCGACCTGTCGAAGGGGACCGTCGACACCGACGGGTTCCTGGTCTGCCCGTGGCACCAGAGCCGCTACGACGTCACCGACGGACGGATGGTTACAGGTCCCCGCGGGTTCCTCGGCTACCGCGGCCCCACCCCGGGGTACTCCTGGGTGGTCCGCGCCTACAGCCGGGTGCTGCGGCTGCGGGTGCGGCGGGCCCGCGTCGTCGGTGACCAGGTCGAGCTCGGCTGATCGGTCGGGCCAGGCAGCCGAAGGCGGATCCGGTTCTGCCGGTCAGGACCTGTTCCGTGGGGTGAGTGACGGGACTTGAACCCGCGACATCCGCGACCACAACGCGGCGCTCTACCAGCTGAGCTACACCCACCACGGCCGGGCGGACCCGGCTGCGGACAGAAGTGTAGCCCTGTCTCAGAGGTGCGCGGTCAGCCCCGGCGCCCAGGCGGGCACGGCGCCGGCCGGCAGCTCGTGCCTGGCCGCGACGGCCTTGACGGACTCGCTGTCGGGACCGGGCATCGGCACGAACACGGCCTCCCGGTAGAACCGCAGCTCGGCGATGCTCTCCAGGATGTCCGCCATGGCGCGGTGCCCGCCGTGCTTGGCGGGGGCGTTGAAGTGGACCCGGGGGTACCAGCGCTTGACGAGCTCCTTGATGCTGCTGACGTCCACGATGCGGTAGTGCAGGTAGTCGTCCAGCTCGGGCATGTCGCGGGCGATGAACGCGCGGTCCGTGCCCACGGTGCTGCCGGCCAGAGGGGCCTTGCGGGCGTCGGGCACCCACTCCTTGACGTAGGCCATCACCTGGGCCAGCGCGTCCTGCATCGTCGTGCCGTCGTCCAGCACGTCGAGCAGGCCGGAGCTCGTGTGCATCTCGCGCACGACGTCCTTCATCTGCTCCACCGCCCCTGCGGGCGGGCGGATGACGACGTCCACACCGGATCCGAGGACCGTCAGCTCCCCGTCGGTGACGACGACGGCGATCTCGACCAGGGCGTCGGACTCCAGGCTCAGACCGGTCATCTCGCAGTCGACCCAGACGATCCGGTCCTTGCTGTCTGCGCTGCTCACAGGGTCAGACTAAGGGCCGACCTCCTACGCTGCCGACATGGCGTCCCCGCCGCCGACACCGGCCGCACCCCCGTCCCCCCGCCGCTCCGGCCGGGTCGGGCAGGTCGTGATGAGCGCCCTGGGCATCACGCTCATCTGTGTCTGCGGCCTGATCGTGACGGTCGTGCTGCTGCTCAGCGTCGGTCCGACCTCGTTCCTCGTCGGTCTGCTCGCCGCCGCCCTGCCCGCCCTGCCCCTGGTCGGGGTGTACCTGTGGCTGGACCGGCACGAGCCGGAGCCGCTCGGCATGCTGCTGTTCGCGTTCGGCTGGGGGGCCACCGTCGCCACGGCCGGTGCGCTGCTGCTGAGCCTGCCACCGACGCTCGTGGTGGCTGCCGCGGGAGGTGACCCGGAGACGTTCGGCGCGGTCGTCGTTGCCCCCGTGGTCGAGGAGTCGTTCAAGGCGCTCGGGGTCCTGGCGATCGTGCTGGTGGGTCGACGTGAGCTCGACGGGCTGGTCGACGGGTTCGTCTACGCCGGCCTGGTCGGTGTCGGCTTCGCCTTCACCGAGAACATCCTCTACCTGGGCTCCGCGCTGCTGGACTCAGGTCCGGGCGGCCTCCTCGGCACGTTCCTGCTGCGCGGGGTCGTGTCGCCCTTCGCCCACCCGCTCTTCACGGCTGCGTTCGGCATCGCGCTCGTGCTGGGCTCCCGCCGTCGCGGCGCGGCCCGGTACGGCCTGCCGCTGCTGGGCCTCGGCGCCGCCATGGGGCTGCACGCGCTGTGGAACGGGATGGCCGTCGGGCCCTTCATGGGTTTCGCGGGGACCTTCGTTCTGCTGTGGCCGCCGACCTTCCTCACGTTCGTCGCGGTGGCGGTCATCGCCCGGCAGCGGGAGGCGCGGATGATCCGCCAGAACGTGACCTTCTACGCCCGCAACGGGTTCCTGACCCCGGCCGAGGCGCTCATGCTGCAGTCGCTGCCCAGCCGCAGGGATGCGGTCCGCCGGGCGGCCGCGACCGGCGGGCCGCGCGCAGCTCGGGCGACGGCCCGCTTCCAGGTGATGGCGGTCCGGCTGGCACACCTGCGCCAGCGCATTCTCGCCGGTACCGCACCGGTCGACGTCCGGGTTCGGGAGCAGCACCTGCTCGACGGTCTGATGGCGATGCGCCGGGGCGCCTGACCCCGCCCGGATCGCGACCACAACGCGACACAACGAGACCACAACGCGACCGGAACGGGACCGGACCGTGTCCGCGGCGGTGGATCCGTCCTCCTGGCCCAGCCGTCGGAACGGTGACCGTGCTGCCGGGGCGCGGAGGGGCGAGGGCCGACCATGCGCGCACGGGCAAGGACCACGACGATCACGGCAGCATCCTCCCGGCTGCGATCGCACCCCCTCCTGCTCGCCCTGCTCCTGATGGCCCTGCTCGGCCTCAGCGCCTGCTCGGGTGCAGGCGACTCTGTGGACCCCGATGCGCAGGACGGCGGTGGCACGCTGGACGGTGGCGCAGCGACCGCCCCGGACCCCGGCGACGAGGCGGCCGACGACGCGATCGGTGACGCCGGGGGCACCACCGCGACGGCGGGCGCGGGCGGGCAGGGCCGCCGGGTGGTCACGACCAGCGTCGACGTGGCCGTGCAGGACGTGGCCGCAGCCGCCCGTCGGGTCCGGGACGTCGCCGTGGTCGCCGGCGGGTTCGTGTCCGGGGAGAGCAGCGTCGGCGGGGACCGGCCGCGCACCGAGATCACTCTGCGGGTGCCCGTCGCCGGCGCCGCGGACGTGCTCACCGACGTCGCCGGTCTCGGTGCGGAGGTGTCCCGCACGGCGGAGTCCGCCGACGTCGAGGCGCAGCTGGTGGACCTGGAGAGCAGGACCGCCACCCAGCGTGCCGGGGTCGAGCGGATCCGGGCCCTGCTCACGCAGGCCGAGGACCTGCAGGACGTGCTTGTGCTGGAGACCGAGCTCACCCGGCGGCAGGGCGACCTCGAGGCCCTGGCGGCCCAGCAGGTCGCGCTGGCCGACCGGGCGGCCCTGGCCACGGTCACCGTCGTGCTCACTGAGCCCGACGACCCCGAGGTCGCGGGCACCGTGCCGCCGTTCCTCACCGGTCTGACCTCGGGCTGGGACGCGCTCGCGTGGTCCACGGGGGTCCTGCTGGTGGTGCTGGGTGCCGTGCTGCCGTTCGCCCTGGTTGGCGTCCTGCTCGCGGTGGCCGCCGCTGCCGTGGCCAGGGTGGTGCGGCGTCGACCACGGGGCGCATCATCGGAGGTGTGAGCAACCTCGACGCCGCCCCCGCCACCGTCGCCTGTGGCGGCAGGAGCCACCCGAGGGGAGGGGGGGCGGCGCGGCCCGCGGTCAGGCTCAGCCGGTCGCGGCGTCCGCAGCGGCCTCCAGCGTCGCGATGTCGATCCGCCTCATGGTCATCATCGCCCGGGTGGCCGCCTTCGCGCGGGCGGGGTCGGGGTCGGTGACCAGCTCGACGAGCCGGCGGGGGACCACCTGCCAGCTGACCCCGTAACGGTCCTTCAGCCAGCCGCACATGCTCCCCTCGCCGCCGTCGACGAGCCGGTCCCAGTAGTGGTCGACCTCGGCCTGGTCCGCGCAGTCGATCTGGAAGGACACCGCCTCGCTGTGGCTGAAGCGCGGCCCGCCGTTGAGGGCGGTGAACCTGGTGCCGTCGAGCTGGAAGGCGACGGTCAGCGCCGTGCCCCCGGGGAACGGGCTGTCGGGGCCGTAACGGCTCACTTCGGTGACCGAGGACCGCGGGAAGATCGAGACGTAGTGCGCGGCGGCCTCCTCGGCCTCGGTGTCGAACCACAGGCACGGGGTCACGGTGGGCATGGCGGGCTCCTTCGCTCGGGGTGGTGCGGGGTGGACCGTCCGGGCGGGCGAGACTCATCGGTGCGCCGTCGGCGGCATGCGGCCGCGGTGGACGAGGCTGGCCAGCGGCGGACGTGCGCACCTAGCGTCGCCGTCGTGACCCCCGCCCTGCTCGCCGCGCTGGCGGGTCTCGGACTCGGGCTGTCCCTGATCGTCGCGATCGGCGCCCAGAACGCGTTCGTGCTCCGGCAGGGGCTGCGGGGGGAGCACCTGCTGCCCGTCGTGGCGGTGTGCGCGCTGTCGGACGCGCTGCTGATCGTGGCGGGGGTGCTGGGCGCGGGGGTGCTGCTGGAGCGCCTGCCGTGGTTGCTCCCGGTGTTCCGGTTCGGCGGGGCGGCGTTCCTGCTCGCCTACGCGGGCGTCGCAGCACGACGCGCGCTGCGACCCGGGACCCTGCGTGCCGACGTTGCCGGCCCCGGGTCGTCGCCGGCCACCACCGTCACCACCGTGCTCGCGCTGACCTGGCTCAACCCCCACGTCTACCTCGACACCGTCGTGCTGCTCGGCTCCGTCGCCCAGACCCACGGCGAGCAGCGGTCCTGGTTCGCGGCCGGAGCCGTGCTCGGCAGCCTCGTCTGGTTCACGGCGCTCGGCTTCGGAGCGCGGCTGCTGCGGCCACTGTTCGCCCGCCCGGTGGCCTGGCGCGTGCTGGACGGCGGGATCGCGCTGGTCATGGTGGTGATCGCCGTGTCGCTCGTCACCGGCTGAGGCCCACCCCGGTCCGGCCCTTGTGCCCGGGCGGCGCAGCACCGGTCATGCCACGTAGCCTCACCGGGCACAGCACCCGAGCCCAGGAGGACCACCGTGGACAAGCCAGAGATCGACTTCGTCGACCCGACACCCCCGACCGACCTCGTCATCAAGGACCTCACCGTCGGCGACGGCACCGAGGCGGTCAGCGGCAAGACGGTGTCGGTGCACTACGTCGGCGTCGCCCACTCCACCGGCGAGGAGTTCGACGCGTCCTACAACCGGGGCGAGGCGTTGCAGTTCCGGCTCGGCGCCGGTCAGGTCATCAGCGGCTGGGACACCGGCATCATGGGGATGAAGGTCGGCGGCCGCCGTCAGCTCGTCATCCCCTCGCACCTGGCCTACGGCGAGCGTGGCGCGGGCGGGGTCATCAAGCCCGGCGAGACACTGGTCTTCGTCTGCGACCTGGTGGGCGTCTCCTAGCCCGGAGAGGCGCTGTGGGGCGGCGACGGCCCGCGATGACGTACGTTCTGCGGTCATGGGACTGTCGGGTGGCGCGGTCCGATGACGGATGTCGGTGAGGGGCGCCTCCGTCGGGTGGAGCGCCCGACGTCCGACCTCGCAGCGGTCCGTGGACCCGCCGCGATCCTCGACCCCGTGCGGCTGGCGGCCGTACGGGCCACGGGACTGCTGGACTCCCCGGCCGTGGAGTCGCTCGACCACCTGACGAGGCTCGCCGCGATGCTGCTCGAAGCACCCCTGGCTTTCCTTACGGTCGTGGACGACGAGCGGTCCTACTGGGCATCCCGTGTCGGGGTGGTCGAGGACCAGCGGCAGAACACCGTCGAGGAGTCGTTCTGCCAGTACGTGGTCGCTGACGCCGCCCCGCTGATCGTGGACGACACGGCCCTCAACCTGCGGACCCGGGACAACCCGTCGGTGCTCGGCATGGGTGTCCGGGCGTGGGCCGGATACCCGGTCCTGGACTCCGCCGGCAACGCCCTGGGCAGCTTCTGCGTCGTCGACACGGTCCCCCGGCACTGGAGCGCGGAGCAGACCGAGGTCTTGCGGGTGCTCTCCGAGACCGCGGCCGCCCACCTGGAGGTCCTCGCCCAGGTGGAGGCTCAACGGGACGCCCGGGAGCGGGCTCAGCAGGCCTTCGCCGCCTCCGACGGCCTGGCGCGGATGGCTGCGGTGGCGCTGGAGCTGGGGTCCGTGCAGACCCTGGAGGACCTGGGCCGGGTCATCATCGACCACGGCCTGCCGGCGATCGGCGCCGACGGCGGCGCCATCGCGGTGCGCGACGACCGCGAGGGCGTCGTCCGCCTCGTCCTGGGGCGGGGGGTGGGCAAGCAGGTCCAGGAGACCTACGGTGTCGTGCCGCTGAGCAGCCCGCTACCCGCGGCCGTCACGGCGCGCACGGGCGAGCAGGTCCTGCTGCCGACCCGTGAGTCAGGGCTCGCCTTCACCCCGCAGATGGCTGCCGTATACGAGGACACGGGCAGGCACGGGTGGGCGATCTGCCCGATGCTGGCCGGCGACGAGCTGCTGGGGAGCGTCGCCGCATCCTGGGTGCGGGAGCACCACCTCAGCCAGCAGGAGGTCGAGCTGCTGCAGGGCTTCGCGGCGCTGTGCGCGCAGACCCTCGACAAGCTGCAGCGCCAGCAGGAGCAGCGGCGTGCCACCACCGCGGTCCGTGAGATGTCGGAGACGCTGCAGCGGAGCCTTCTCACGCAGCCCTCCCTGGCTGCTCACCTCAGCCTCGCGGTCCGCTACGAGCCGGCCGCCCAGGAGGCGCAGATCGGTGGGGACTGGTACGACGCCTTCGTCACCACCGGCGGGCTGCTCACCGTCGCGATCGGCGACGTCAGCGGGCACGACCGGATGGCCGCGGCGGCCATGGGGCAGGTCCGCAACCTGTTGCGGGGGATGGCGTTCGACAGCCGGGACAGCCCCGCCGTGCTGCTGAGCCGGCTGGACGCCGGGCTGCGCGGCCTAGAGCTGGAGACACTGGCCACCGCGGTGCTCGCCCAGGTGTCGCAGAGCCCGGCGCAGCGCAACCGGGGCGTGCACGCCTTGCGCTGGTCGAACGCCGGCCACCTGCCGCCGCTCCTGCGGCGACCCGACGGCGGGGTGCAGGTCCTCACCTCGACCCCTGACCTCATGCTGGGCGTCGCCCCCGGCACCGACCGCGCGGAACGGTTCGCCGAGCTGGTCGACGGCTCGACCCTGCTGCTGTACACCGACGGGCTGGTCGAGCGGCGCGACACCGTGCTCGACGAGGGGATCGGGCGGTTGGAACGGCTGTTCGCCACCGTGGGCGGCGCGCATCCCGGAGCGGTGTGCGACGCCGTGCTGGAGCAGATGCGCGACGGGCATCGCGAGGACGACTGTGCGGTGCTCGTCCTCCGTCTGGAGGCGGGTTGACCCGACTCGCGCCCAGCCACGACACAGGCCGGGGCAGGCGGGCATGATGACGTCGTAGGTCGGGCGGGTGCGGGGCAGCACGCAGGGGGGCGGTCGGGGGTCGAGGACTTCGTGAGCGCGGCCCAGCAGACCTTGCAGGACCTGCACGAGAGGGTCGGTCTGGACGCCTGGTGGGTGTCCCGACAGCTCGGGGACGAGCAGGTCGTGCTCGCCGCGGTGGACCAGGTGTACGGCCACGGGGTGGGCACTGTGCGGTCCTGGCAGAAAAGCTTCTGCCGCCGCATGGTCGAGGAGGACGCCCCCCAGGCTGCTCCGCGCCTGCAGGAGGTCCCGGCCTACGCCGAGGCCCAGGCGCTGAACAGCCTCGCGGCGACCGCTGTGCTGGTGGTACCCATCAAATCCCCGTCCGGCGAGGTCCTGGGGACGGTGTGCGCCCTGGGTCGGGAGTCCCACTCGGACCTCGCCGGCGCGTTGCAGACCGTCCAGCTGCAGGCCAGCATGCTGGGCGCGCTGCTCTTCCACGAGCTGCGGCTCGCCGACGAGGTCCGTCGGGCCGAGCGTGCGGAGCGGGCCTCCTTGACCGACGCGCTGACCGAGGTGGGCAACCGTCGCTCCTGGGACGCCGCGCTGGCCACGGAGGAGGTGCGTGCCGCGCGGTACGCGACCGCCGCCGCCGTGCTGGTCCTCGACCTGGACGGGTTGAAGACCCTGAACGACGTCGAGGGCCACCAGAGCGGCGACCAGCTGCTGCGCCGCACGGCCGCGCTGGTCCAGGGCCGGTTGCGCAGCTGCGACGTCCTCGCGCGGCTGGGCGGTGACGAATTTGGCGTGCTGCTGCCGGAGACCGAGCTGCGGGGCGCGCTGGTCCTGGCGGACCAGCTGCGGGACGTGCTCGCCCAGGAAGGGATCACCGCCTCGCTGGGCGTGGGTGCCCGCGGTGGGCGTGGCGGGGAGGACGGTCTGCGCGCGGCGTGGCGTCAGGCCGACGCCGCGATGTACCTGGACAAGGCGTCCAAGGACCACCGTCGGGAGCTCACCGCGCCCGCCAGGGACGGGGCCGCCCCCGGGACGACGGTTCACGCCCCCACCACGGCTGCGCTGCTGGGTGCGGCGGCGGACGCCAGGGCCGTGGAGGTCCTGCTCGGCATGGTCAAGGACCAGCTCGGCGCGGACGTGGCCTTCGTCAGCACCCTCGTCGATCAGCAGCGCCGTCTCCGCAACGTCGTCTCGGGCATCGAGCTGCCGGTCGCGGTCGGGTTCACTGAGCCCAGCGAGGGGACCTACTGCCAGCTCCTCCTGGACGGGGTCATCGGCCCGGTCACCCCCGACACCGCGGCCTCCGTCGAGCTGCGGGACCACGCCGTCACCTCTGCCCTGGGCATCGGCTCCTACGTCGGCGTCCCGCTGCACCGTCGCGACGGGCGGGTCTACGGCACGCTCTGCGCCTTCTCCCAGCGTCCCGACACCGGCCTGCGCGACCGCGACGCCGGCATCCTGCGGGCGGTGGCAGGGGCTGTGATGACCGTGGTGGAGTCCGAGGACGCCGACCTCGCCCGGCGGCACGCCGTGCTGGCGCGACTGGACGACCTGTACGCGGCAGGCGGTCCGGGGACGGTCTACCAGCCCGTGCTGTCGCTGGACGGCCTGCACCGTGTCGGGGCCGAGGCACTGAGCCGTTTCCCGCCCGGCACGCCCGCCCCCGCCGGGTGCTTCGCCGATGCCACCGCGATGGGGGTGGGTGCCAGGCTCGAGACGGTGGCCGTGACCAACGCCCTCCCTGCCCTGGGGGTGCTGGACGGCTTCCTGGCCCTCAACGTCTCGGCGGCCGCGGTGATGAGCCCCGTCTTCACGCGTGTGCTGGCGGGTCTGCCGCTGCACCGCTCGTGCTGGAGATCACCGAGCACGAGGCCGTGGCGGACTACCAGGCCCTGACAGCGGCGCTGCAGCCGTGGCGCCGGCAGGGGCTCCGGATCGCCGTGGACGACACCGGGGCCGGCTTCGCCAGCATGCGGCACGTGCTGGCCCTGGTCCCCGACCTCATCAAGCTCGACATCAGCCTCGTGCGTGGCATCGACACCGACCGGGCCCGCCAGGCCCTGGCCGCTGCGCTGGCCACCTTCGCCGCCGCCACCGGTGCCCAGGTGGTCGCCGAGGGCATCGAGACCCACGAGGAGCTGGACTGCCTGCGTGGCCTCGGCGTCGGCTACGGGCAGGGGTTCCACCTCGCGCCCCCGGCCCCCCTGCCGGAGCCCCCGCCGGGGGACCTCGGCCTCCTGAGGTGACGCAGGGTGTGCGCCCTGAGGTCACAGATATCGATCAAGAGGTGACAGACAGTTTTCACACCACGTTCGCCAGGGTGTCACGCGCTGCGACCTAGGTTGCCTGGCATGCGGAACAGAGTCCTCGCCCTCGCGCTCACCCTCGTCATGGCCGCGTTGTCGGTGACTGCCTCGGCCGCGGCGGCCACATCCCCCGACCGTGCGCAGGAGCGGTCCTCGCGACCCACGCAGTACTCGTTGCTGCAGCTGAACCTGTGCCTGTCGGGCCTGGCGGGCTGCTATGACGACACCGAGTACCCAGCCGTGGTCGAGGAGGCCATCGACGCGGTCCGCGCGGAGCAGCCGCAGGCGGTGACGATCAATGAGGGGTGCAGCGGTGACGTCGCCCGGATCGCCGAGCAGACCGGCATGCAGCACCGCTTCGCGACCGTCATCTACCGCGGTGCCCCGCTGCCGTGCGTCGACCCCGGTGGCCGGGGCGTGTTCGGCAACGCCGTGCTGACGCGTGCGGAGATCACCTCCTCGCAGGGGCAGGCCTACGAGGCACAGCTCGGCTCGGAGGAGCGGCGCTGGCTGTGTGTCGGGATCACGGACGGGGTGCGCGTCTGCACCTCCCACCTCAGCGTCGCGGGGAGCGAGGCCCAGGTCGCCACCAACGAGGCGCAGTGCCGCGAGCTGGGTGAGGTGCTGGCCGACGGCGAGCGCCGCGGGACGACGGTCTTCGCCGGGGACGTCAACCGCCAGGGCAGCTGCGCCCCCAGCGGTTCGTGGACGTTCCGCGACGACCAGGCCACCCAGGCACGGGGGATCCAGCACGCGTACGGCAGCCACAGGTCGCTGCTCGGGCCTGTCGCCGAGATCGTGCCGATGACCTACACCGACCACGACGGTCTGCTCGTGCGCGCCCTGCTGCGTCCGGTGCCGACCCGCTGAGCGGCTCGACTCCCGCCTGAGCGCGAACACCCGGCCGGACGACGTCCCGGCCTGACGCCGGGGGCTTGGGAGACTGCCGGGGTGACCCGTCAGCCCTCACCGCCCAACTTGCTCCGGTGACGTGCCTCCGGTCGACCGGGTGCCCCTCAGACCGAGGAGCTCGAGCGTGAGCGGGCGTCACGGCGCCGACGGTCTGGACGGTGGCGTGCAGAGCCGCCGGCCGCTGCTTGTCATGCTCGCGGTGCTCGTGCCGCTGCTGCTGGCTGCCGGGACCGGTCTCGCCCTGCTGTGGCCGTCGGCGGAGGAGGCCGGGCCGCTGCCGAGCGGGGTCGTGGACATGTCGGGCAACGAGCAGGTGCCCGGCGAGGTGCTGAGTGCGACGGCCGACGTCTGCGAGGGGGCGCCGCAGGACAGGCTCGAGGACGGGTCGATCCCGCTGTCAGTCCTCTGCGCGAGCGCCGAGGTGCGCGTCCTGTCCGGTCCGGAGGAGGGGGAGGTGGTCGAGGTGCCCCTGCCGCCCCAGGTCTTCCGTGCGGGCGTTGCGGCGGGCGAGCGGGTCGTTCTCGGGCGCAACACGACCGTCTTCATGGAGGACGGCACCGAGGTGCTCGCCTCGGAGCAGGTCGCGTACTCCTGGGTCGACCTCGACCGGTCCCGTGCCCTGCTGGTGCTGGCCGGGGCGTTCGCGCTGCTGGTCGTGGCCGTAGGACGACGCCAGGGCCTGGCGGCCATCGGGGGACTCGCCCTGACCTTCGGTGCCCTGGCTTACGTGGTGCTGCCCGCCCTGCGGCAGGGGGAGGACGCCGTGCTGGTGGCGCTCTGCGTGTCGGTTCCGCTGATGACGGCGGTGCTGTACCTGGCCCACGGCTTCTCCACCCGCACGACCGCGGCGCTGCTGGGGACGGTGTTCGGGCTGCTGGCCACGACGGGGCTGGCCGCGTGGGCGTCATCGGCGGCGAGCCTCAACGGGCTGACGGACGAGGACTCCTACGCGCTGAGCTCGTTCACGACCGGGACCGACCTGCAGGGGATCGTGCTGTGCGGTCTCGTGGTCGCGGGGCTGGGCATCCTCAACGACGTCACCATCACGCAGGTCTCCTCGGTCTGGGAGATCGAGTCGTTGGCGCCCCAGGCAGGCTTCGGGGAGCTGTTCCGCAGCGGCATGCGGGTCGGTCGGGACGACCTCGCCTCCACGGTCTACACGATCGCGTTCGCCTACGCCGGTGCCGCACTGCCGACCATGCTCCTGCTCAGCCTCTTCGACCAGCCGTTCGGGCAGGTGCTCACCTCCGGGGTGATCGCGGAGGAGATCGCACGCACGGCCGTGGGGTCGATCGGGATGATCCTGGCGATCCCGGTCACGACGGCGGTCGCGGCGGCCAGCGTCGTGGCGGGGCGGACCGCACCCCGGTCACATGTGTCGTGACATGTGCTCACATGCGGTGGCACGCCGCCTGGGGTGCGCCCGCACACCCGGAAGCCACCGCGCTGCAGCAGACCGCGCTGGTGCGTCCCTGCTGCTGGGCTTCGACGAGGAGTGGCGCTCGACGGGTGTCGAGCACTCGGTCGGGCTGGACGCGGAGGCGTCGGCCGAGGAGCTGGCGCGGATCGATGACGGCGGCATGACCCGATCCGACCCCGAACGCGCGGGCGCGCTCCGCGTCGCGGCCGGCCGCCACTGGTGGTTACCGGTCGTGCTCGCAGCCCTGGTGGTCGTGGGGTCTCTGGGCAGCGTCACCAGCCTGGCGGTTCATCCTTCCGCGGGTGCGGTCACCGGCCACGTCGACGCCCGAGCCCAGAACGCCACGAGAGCGGCGCAGGCCTTCGCTGACAGCCGTGTCGAGCTGCTCGAGCAGCTGGTCGTCCCCTACGCCGAACGACCGGAGGTGCAGGCGGCGGTGACCGCCGGTGAGCTCCAACGCGGGCCGACGCCGGTGACCACGACCCTGCATCAGGTGCAGACCTCCGCCCCCGGCCTGGTCGCTCGGCGTGGGTGAGCGACGAGCGGGGCACGATGCTGGCGACCGAGAGCGGCACTTCCGAGCGGATCGGCGAGGCCTTCAGCTATCGACTGGTACCTCGGGGCGCGCAGCAGCGCCGAGCCGCACCCGACGACCGGTCGGCTGAGCCTGGCGTCACACGGCGGTGCCAGCCCGACCGAGTGCTCTCGACGAGGGCAGGCGGCCCGGTCTGGACACAGAGCCTGCGCTCCTGAAGCGCGTGCCGGCGTACACCTCACGTCTCATCGTGGCGACACGAACATCGCCCACCGAGGCCAGTCGCTGGTCCGAACCGGTTACGTGGGCTGCGGCGTGGTCGATCGTGCCTTCATGTTGCGGTGGTTGTGGCCGAAGACCGCAGGGTGACCAGAGACCGGGGCGGCGGGTTGCGACGGATGGGCGTGGCGCTCACCGTGTTCGGTCCGGCGGGCGGCGCGCTGCTGGTCGGGCTGCTGTTCGCGGCTGCCCTGACGCTGCTGGCCGGTAACCGTGCGGTCGTGCTGGTGGTCGACAACGGCGGACAGCTGTTCGCCGCGGCGTTCGGGTCGATGGTGTGCGCCGGCGCGGCTGTGCGAGGAGACGCTGCCTCGCGCTGGTCGTGGGGGCTGCTGGCCGCCGGGGTGGGCTGCTGGGCGGGGGGGCAGGCGATCTGGTCGGTGTACGAGGTCGGTCTGGGCCGGGAGGTACCGTTCCCGTCCCTGGCCGACCTCGGGTTCCTGCTGTTCCCGGTTGTGGCCTCGGCCGGTCTCCTGTGCTGGCTGCGGGCCGGTGAGCGCGCGGCGGCCCGGGCGCGTGACCTGCTGGACGGGGTGGTGATCGCCGGTTCGCTGCTGTCGCTCTCCTGGGCGACGACGCTGGGCTCGGTCGTCGCGGTCGGCGGCGAGGACCGGTTGGCGATGGTGCTGTCGTTGGCCTATCCGGTCGGGGACGTCGTGATGGCGACGCTGGTGCTGCTCACCCTGGTCCGGGCACGCCCGGGGCACCGGTCCGTGCAGCTGTCGGTCGCAGCCGGGCTGGGTGGGCTGGCCGTCGCAGACAGCGCGTACGTGTACCTCGTGAACGCCGGGACCTACAGCTCCGGGAACCTGATCAGTGCCGGCTGGGTGACCGGGTTCCTGCTGATCGCAGCCGGGGCGCACCGCAGCCTGCGTGAAGCCCCGCCGGCAGGTGCGCGGGTCGCTGTCCCGGCGTCGTCTCGGCAGGCGGTGTCCCGGCTGGGGACGGTGCTGCCCTACCTGCCGCTGCTGGTCGCTGGGGTGACCGTTGTCTGGCAGGTGCTGCGGGTGCCCGGCGTGCCGCTGGTCGACGTGTGGGTGGGGCTCGGTCTGGTGGGGCTCGTGCTGGCCCGTCAGCTGCTGGCCCTGACGGAGAACCAGCGGCTGGTCGTGGAGCTCGGTGCCGCCCGGGACCAGCTTCGGCACCAGGCGTTGCATGACCCGCTGACCGGGCTGGCGAACCGGATGCTGTTCACCGATCGGCTCGAGCACTCCCTGGCGCTGCGCCGCGAGGACGGTGCCGGCGCCGATGTGGCGGTGCTGTACTGCGACGTCGACGACTTCAAGACCGTCAACGACGAGCTCGGGCACAACGCCGGCGACGAGGTCCTGCGCCTGGTCGCCGAACGGTTCCGCGAGGTCCTGCGCCCCGGGGACACCGTGGCTCGCCTCGGCGGCGATGAGTTCGCCGTGCTGCTCGAGGGCTCGCAGGACCCGGTGCAGGTCGCCCAGCGGCTGGTCCGTGCGATCGCCCGGCCCTGCCAGGTCGAGAACGGCCCGGCCCGAGTGAGTCTGAGCGTCGGCATCGCGAGCGCCGACCCGGGGCCGGCTGCAGCCGGGACACGCCCGTCGGGAGGGCCGACCGGTCAGATCGTGCGCGACCTGCTTCGCCAGGCCGACACCGCCATGTACGCGGCGAAGGCCCGCGGCAAGGGCCGGGCTGTGCTCTTCTCGGATGTGCCCGTCGGCTGGGGGCAGGCCACCGACCACCGGACGGCGCCCGTTCCGTCCCCGTCGGCCGTGGCGGTGCGGATCTGAACCGGACCTGCTGCGTCTCGTGCTGGTGGTCGGGACCTGCGCCGCGCCGGGGCTGCGCGCCGACCCGGTGCTGCTGTGGCCGGCAACCCCGACCTGGCTGACATCCGCGAGGCGGTCGAGGTCATCGACGAGCGCACGGTCACGCTGATCGGGGAACGTCAGGCCCGGGTCGAGCGAGCCGGCCGGCTTAAACGCGAACAGGACGAAGGCGCCGTCCGCGCACCCGCCCGGGTCGACGCGGTCATCGCAAGGGTCCGCGCACCAGCAGTGCCCTGCGGGTCGCCCGAGGTTGTGCCGAGGCTCTCGACGAGCTTCTCCATGTGCCGGGTCGAGACGCCGAGCAGGTAGCAGGTCGCGACCACGCTGGTCAGGGCCCGCTCCACCCGCCGGCGCCGCTCCAGCAGCCACTCCAGCACGTAGCTGCCTTCCCGCAGCTTGGGGATCGCGACATCGGTCGTGACTGTCCGGGTGTCGAAGTCGCGGTGGGGTAGCCGTGGCGGGAGTTGACGCGCTCAGGCTTGCGGACCCGTACTCGGCGCCGCAGACCGCGTCGGCATCAGCCGACAACAACGTGTCCACGAATCTGGTGAGCACCTCCCGGAGCAGGTCCAGGCTCGCCTGCGGTGGCCGCGCCCTCGTCTACGACGACGCGCTCACCGTGCTGGCCTCGTACACCACCCTGCTGGACTGCACTCCTGTTTGCCGGCCGTAACAGCAACCGTCAGGTGCGTGGGCAGGGCTACCGTCATCCGGTGAGCGCTGAAGAAGCGGGTCCGCTGTGCCGATGACGTGAGCGTCCGCGTCGAACGGGCGCACTCTCGGGCGGCTCGGGAAGGGGACCGACATGTCGGCAGCGGACGGCTCCCGGCATGCCGGCCGGGTGCGTCGGCTCCGGGCTGTCGGCGTCGAGGTGGTCCTGGTGGGGCTGGTGGCGGCCTACCTGTTCGGACTGGCCCGCCCAGGGACGGAGTTCGATCCGCTGGTGGACGGTCTGCTCGGCACGTTGACAGTGGTCCTGCCCTCGCTGGTCCTGCTCGACAGCGTCCACGGACGACGCGGCGGCGCCCGCCGTGACCAGCTGCTGCTGGCGGCCGGCGCGCTGTGCTGGAGCGCCGGTGAGACGTACGTGGTGCTTTCCACCTGGTTAGGTCGTGAGCTGCCATTCCCGTCCTGGGCGGACGTCGGCTACCTGGCCTTCCCCGTGCTGGTGACCGCCGCGCTGGTCAGCCGGGTGCGACGCGAGCTGTCCGGTTCGCAGCGGGGGGTGTGGCTGGACGTCACGGTCGGGGGGCTGGGCACGAGCTGCGGGCTCGCTGTCCTGCTCGGCCCGGTGATCGAGCAGGCGTCGGGTCGTCCTGTGGAGACGGCCCTCGCGCTGGCGTATCCGCTGAGCGACCTGGTGCTGGTGGCCATGGTCGTGTCGGTGACGGCCGTGCACGGGCTGCGCCCGGGCGCCGCGTGGCTGTGGCTGATGGCCGGGGTCGGGCTGTTCGCGGTGGCGGACGTCGTCTATGCGCTACGCGTCACCAACGAGGGACCGCTGCACGAGAAGGTGACATCTCAGTTCGGGTGTTCCGGTAGCCGACCGGTTGCCAGCGACGGACAGCCGCCGAGGAACGGTCGGGCGCGACCGACTGGCTTCGGGCGGTCCGGCAGACGATCGGTCAACGGTCAGGTCGTGCCTGTGTCGAGGTGTTCGTTCGGGTGGAGGTTTGGCGTCCCGGCTGGCGGGCGGTGTCGGCGTCGAGCCGCCGTGGGATGAGGCCTAGGCCCGCAACTGTCCGTTCTCTCGACCAACGTTCGAGCAGGGTGCGGTCACGGAGGGTTGGCAACTGTCGGGTGCTGGCGTTGCAGGTGCTGCTGTCGCAGTCGGACGACCGAGGTCAGCACGAGCAGGACGGCCAGCACCAGGCATACCTGCAGCCAGACCGGCCACGGCCCGCGGTCCACCTCGCCGCCGGGGTGCGCCTGGAGCCCTGGCAGCAGGGCGGTGGCCAGCTGGAACCGGCTGACGGCGAAGTTGCCGCTTGTGGGCACCGTGGTGATCAGACGTCGCTGCTGGGTGTCCAGGTCGACCTCGACGACCTGGAAGTCGCCCTCCCCGTCGTCCTCAGCGGTCGCGGCGAGCAGCAGCCGGCGTGGTGCGGTCCACCCCAGCACCTCCAGTACGACGCCTGCCTCGGGGGCGACCGCGTTCACGACCGCCCCGCCGCCGGTGGCGTCGAGGAGCTCGAGGCCGCCCTCGGTGCTCCCGACCAGCAGCTGTCGGCCGTCCGGTGACCAGGCGGAGGGACCGGCGAGCCACCCGGAGGTCCCCAGGTCGCGGACCGGCGAGCCATCGGTGCCGACGACCTGCACCCCGCCGCCTGAGCGCTGGACCGCGAGCTGCGAGCTGTCCGGGGCGAACGCCATGGCGATGGCTGTCCCCGGCCCGGGGAGGGTCCGTGGCGTTCCTGTCCGCAGGTCCATCAGCCCTGGTTCACCCGACGCGGCGCGACCGCTGTGGGGGTTGGTGGGCTCCTCGTTCGCCAGGTACGCCAGCCAGCGACCGTCGGCGGACCAGGCGACCGGCTGCACGCTGCGGGCACCGGGGACGGCGTGGCGCACCACGTCCCCGGTGGTGAGGTCGAGCAGGGCCACGTCGGCGGCGCGGGAGCTGTGACGACCGACCGCGACCTGCGTCCCGTCGGGCGAGAGCAGCATGGGGGCCGGATCGCCCTGGCTCTCCGGGCCGGCGCGGCGCTCGGCGAGGTCCACCCGGTGGTAGTCCTCACCGTCGGCCGACATCACCAACGCCTGGGGGAAGTCCATGAGCTCGACCCCGAACCCCTGCTGGTAGAGCGCCAGCACGGGACCCGGAGGCGAGGCCCACACGGAGCCGGTCAGGTAGGAGTAGCCGGCGATCCGCTCCGGCAGGGCCCCCTGCGGCAGCGGACGGACGGTGGCCGCGCTGCCGTCGGACCACCCGGCGACCTGGAGCAGCCGATGCGGCACCGACGGCCACAGCGACGGGACACCCAGCACCACTGCGGCCACCACCGCCACCACACCGGCGGCCGTGGTGCGACGTCGCCGCAGCCTGCGTCGGCCACCGGTGCGCACCGCTGCCAGCAGTTCGGGGGGTGCCGTGAGGCCGTGGGTAGCCTCCCGCAGACGTGTCGCGAGCCGGTCGGAGTCCCGTGTCATCGAATTCCCTCCAAGCTGTCCGTCTCGTCGAGGAGCTGGCGGAGCCGGTGCTCGGCGCGGCTGCTCTGGCTCTTCACGGTGCCGATCGAGCAGCCCAGGACCTCGGCGGTGCGGGCCTCGCTGAGGTCCTCGAACCAGCGCAGCACCACCACCGCACGCTGCCGTGCCGGCAGCTGCGCCAGCGCGCGCAGCAGCCGGTCCCGCTCGGCGTGGGCGTCACCCGAGTCGACAACGACGGCTGCGTGCTCGGCCGTCAACGGCGCTTCCGGACGCCGGGCCCGGCTGCGCCAGCGGTTGCCTGCCCCTTGGACCAGCGCCCGGTGCGCGTACGGCAACGGGTCCTGCACGCGGGGCCAGGCCACGTACATGCGCTCCAGCACGTCCTGCAGCAGGTCCTCAGCCGCGCCGCGGTCTCCGGTGAGCAGGTAGGCGGTACGCAGCAACCGCGCCCCGGTGTCGGTCACGAACCGGTCGAAGTCGGCGCCGCGCTCACGGCTGCCCATCGTCACCCACACCCCTGATGACACCGCCCACGGCTACGAGGTTGTCAGCCCGACCCTGCCGGTGTGGTCGGATCAGTGAGGCTGAGGCAGGACAGGGCTGCAGCCGTGCCTGAGCGCTGCCCCAGGGTGGCCGAGAACCCAGCGGACGTGCTGGTCGGGCCCTCCGCTTCGGTGGAGGCTCGGTCATCGCCGTCGCGTCTCTGACAGGCCCTGGAAGATGACGTCGACGACCGTCGTGATGTCGTCGTCGGTGGGGCTCTGGCCACCCAGCAGGACGGGATGATTGATCTGCTCCGCAGACCATCGTCGTCCGGAACGCCGCGCGGTCGGCGCGGTGACTCGGTGTCCTGGCAGCCACCACTGCAACTTCAGATCACGTCTACGATGCTGCGGAGGCCGAGCGCGGCGAGGGCGAGGGCGGCGACGGCGAAGAGGGCAGCGCGCGCCCGATCTGATCTGCGCAGCGCGGGGGTGCGGCGCACCAGGGCCCCGACCAGTGTGAGCCAGGCCAGGAGCATGGCGATGTGTACCGCCGCGGTTGTGGCGAACGTTGTGAGACTGTCCGTGCTTGCGGTGACCGCCGTCGGCAGGACGACGGCGTACAGGCTGAGGGCCTTGACGTTTGTGATGACGGCGAGGAAGGCGCACAACACGAGCCGTCGCTGAGGGCGCGCCTCGGTGACGCCGTCCGTGAGCACCGCGCGGGCGCGCAGGCCGGACCCGAGGGCCAACCCGACGAGCACTGCCCCACTGACGAGACCGAACGCCGTCCTGGCGGTCTGGCTGCTGGCGACGTAGTCCCCGACGCCGCTCACGCCGGCCGCCACTGCGATGAGCGCGATGCCCAGGGCGGTGCCGGCCCACACGCGCAGGGACGCGCGTCGGTCGCCGTCGACGGCAGCGCCGACGGTAATCGTGAAGCTCGCGCCCGGAGTGAGGACGGAGGGCAGCAGGGTCAGGGCGATGAGCCCGACGCTCACCGGGCGCTGGGGCTGAGGTAGTGGAACACCGTTCGGATCGAACGACCGTCGAGGGTGTGTACGGCCAGGCCGGGCGTCGCGTCGGGGTCGGCGATGGGGTCTGTCCGGCTCCCGAGCCGCATCGTGGAGACGATCCCCGGAGCACCAGCCAGCGGCACCCCCGCGAAAGTGGTGGCCAGGGCGGTGTGGACGTGCCCGGTGAAGATGCCGACCACGCGGGCGCTGCCCTCGACGAGGGCAGCCAGATCCGCAGGATTCTGCAGGCCGAAGCGGTCCATCTTGCTTTGCCCGACCGGCACAGGCGGATGGTGCATGGCCAGGACGACCGGCTCGTCTCCCTCGGCGAGCTGGTCGCGTGCGTAGCCCAGCGCGTCCGCCCCGAGGACCCCTTCATCCTGCCCGTCGAGGTGGGAGTCCAGGCCGATGAGGTGCACCCCGGGCAGGCGCAGCGCGGCGTTCGACTCAGGCGCCGCGCCGTTGGTGACAAGGGCTGCCCGCAGCGGGTCACCGAGGTCATGGTTGCCCGGCACGACCAGCGTCGGCACCTGCCGTGGCAGGGCGGCGAACAGCTGCGCGTACTCCCGCGCCCCGCCGTGGTCGGTGAGGTCACCGGTCACGACGACCGCGTCGAGCACGGGCACGTCGGCGCACTGCTCCAACACCGCTGTCAAGCGATCCAGCCGCGACAGCGAAGCGTCCAGGTGGGGGTCGCTGAGGTGGGCGATGACGGGCACTACTTCTCCTGACCGACGAGGGCGCGAACTCTGCGTCAGCCTCCCAGGCTGGCTGACCGCCTCGACAGGCAGCCGTCGCACTCCAGAGGGGCGACCCATGAAGGATCAGCGGGGAAGATCCCGCGGAACTGGCGCCGACGTCGGCGGCGGGTAGTGCTGCAGCACCCGGCAGGCGGTCGGCCTCCGGACACCACGGCTCAGGTGCCACCTTCGTGTAGCAGTCCTCTACGCGGTGGTCCAAGGCG